>ENA-OPIO01000223-OPIO01000223.1-human-gut-metagenome-genome-assembly--contig:-NODE-223-length-21865-cov-3.273453_pt1 | contig 21865 bp, 13 predicted proteins | sample MGYA00241395_ERZ501636 | MGnify/ENA primary metagenome ERZ501636 (study PRJEB25962, sample SAMEA2042198) | human gut metagenome | biome: human gut; feature: human-associated habitat; material: faeces... | reverse complement strand
CACATATTTTATCGGCTGGTATCCTGTTACACTAACCGACAAATCGGGAGCCAGGATGTCTGTCTGCCCGATACGGTGATACCCCGGAGTACGGATGCTTTGTGCCAGACGCGGGTCGCGGTCTTTCACTTCTTCGGTAAACGGCATGGTTTCCCATCCTTCACGGTCGGTAAAACGTGTTCCGTCTTTCATCAGATACGTATTGACAAGCTTACGGGTCAAGCCCGGACGTCCTTGGGTAGGCACCAACGTATGTGCCGTCGCATTGTGGTAAACGCTCATGCCGTAATCGAACTTGATGGCAAGGATGTATTCATCGGGATTGGCATCTTCTTCGGCAAAAAGCATCAGATAGTCTTCTTCCGGATTATCGGTCGAATACAAATGATATTCACCGCTATTAATCAATTCTTCTGCCGCATCCGCTGCCTGTTGTAAATAATAGGTATAATCATGTCCGTCCAAAGTCAGGTTATGATATTTCCGGTATGTACCTTCGTACAGACAGAAGCGAGACTTCAACGCCAGTGCCGCCCAGCGGTTTACACGGAAAGGACTACTGGTCTCTTCTTCCTTGGTGGGCAGGTTCTCGATAGCATAGTCGATGTCGGCAAGCATATTGGTCATCACCAGTTCACGCGAATCACGTGCCTTATACAGGTCAGGGTCATCCGAAAACAATTCCTTGTCATACCAAGGCACATCACCGAAACGCTTTACCTTATCATAATAGAAGTAGGCACGGAAGAAACGTGCCAACGCCGTATATTTCACAGCCGCCTCCGCATCTTCACATTTATCTACATTGCCCAGCAGCGTATTGACACTACGCAACGCCGTCCAGCTCCATCCTCCTCCGCTGGCAGGAACGATGCGGTTTTCTCCGCCCAACATCTCGTCGGAAAGTTCTTGCTGTACATACACATCGCTCTGCTCGTCATACGGAGACTTATTCAGGATACTGTTATAAAAACCGTTACTGAAAAGCTGCAGGTCGGTCTCGGTCCTGAAATAATTTTCTTCCGTTATATCACTCAAAGGGCTTTTATCTATCCAGTCGTCACACGATGAAAGTCCGGCAAACAATGCAAGGGCTATAAATATATTTCTATTTTTCATAATCGTTTTTTCTCTTGTGTTTAAAAATTCATGTTAGAAAGTGACATCAATACCGAACAAGAATGACTTCTGCCACGGATAGAATGCATTGTTGTAAGCTCCGCTCCGGTCGATGGCTCCTTCAGGGTCGACATATTTCGAGTGTTTCTTGATAGGCGACCAATAGCAGAGGTTTTCACCCGTAAAATATACGCGTACTGACTCTATGCCGGCTTTCTGCGTCCACTGTTGCGGCAAGGTATACCCTACGGTCAGATTCTTGAAACGCATGTAACGTATATTCTGCAAATAACGGTCGTTTACATTGCTCAGCACACCGCTTGATGCCGAATAAGCCATTGCACGCGGGAAATAAGCATCTGTATTATCTGTGGACCATACGTCTTTCAAGAAATCTTTCTGCAAGAAAGACAGGTACGGATAAGAGTAAGCTCCCCAGAAAGGCATGGATTCTCCGTCAGGATACCAGTAATGATTGCCCGTTCCCTGGAAGAATGCCGATACATCAATGCCGTTCCAACGCACGCTTGCCGTAATGCCGTAAGAAAGCGAAGGCAACGAATTACCGAGTATCTTACGGTCGCCCGGAGCGTTCACATTATTGCTTCCGATATTTACCTTATTGTCACCATTCAAATCGACAAACTTCACGTCGCCTGCCTGCCAGCCTCCGGTTTGCCCTTTCAATACATAAGTCAAGTCTACTTGGTCGGCGTATGCCTGTGCTTCTTCATCGGTTTGGAAAAGCCCGTCGGTCACGAATCCCCAGATTTCTCCGATTTCCTTACCCTCATAATAATCTTTGGCAAAAGTCTTGTCCTTATTATCATACTTCGTAACAATGCTCTTGTAGTCGCTCAGGTTAACCCCGATGCTGTACTCAAACGGTTTGCCTCCCAGCGTCAACTGGTCATGCCAGTTCAAGGTGATTTCGTATCCTTTCGTACGCAAGTCGGCAGCATTCATCTCCGGCATACTCGCTCCATAGACAGAAGGCAGTTCCACACCGTCGGTCAACATATCGCGGGTATCACGTATATAACCGTCTACCGTCAAGTTCAAGCGGTTGCCCAGCATCGTCAAGTCGAAACCGAAGTCCCATTGTTGGGCGGTTTCCCATGTCATGTCCGAAGCAATCGGAGCACCCAACGTAGAATATTTGGGCAATACGCTTCCTTCACCAAACGTATAATTCAGATTGGCGATAGATACCAGACGCGCGAAGGTGTAATAAGAAGACACATTCTGATTGCCCAGGCTACCGAAAGAAGCCCTGATTTTCAAGTTGTCTACCAAACGGCGTGCCGGAAGGAAGAAAGGTTCTTCCGAAATGCGCCATCCTACAGAAGCCGAAGGAAAGAATCCCCAGCGGTTGCCTTTCGCAAAACGGGAAGTACCGTCGTACCGCCCGCTCACTTCGAACAGGTAACGGCTCTTGTAATCGTAGTTGATACGGCCGAAGATACCTAACAAAGCGTACTCGTTCTGTCCGCCGCCTACACCGGTAATGGTAGCACCCTCGGCATTCTGACCTACCAAGTCCAAATCGTCCAGGTCAGCAGATACCAGGTTTTCACCGTATGCCGAAATGTTTTTGCTCTTCCATGCTTCGTAGTTCATACCGGCTACTACGGTCAAATGATGCGCATCGTTAAACGTATCGGTATAATTACCGAAGATGTTCGTCGAATAATAATTGCTCGTATTCACCGATTCATCCAAACGGTTGGCACCGGCACCGGTAGCATACGAAAGCAGTTCGCCATCGGGATATTCACGGTAATACATCGGATTGGAACGGCTTGTATTGCGTGTCTGATACAAACGGTATGTGAAATCGCCCGTAAAGCTCAGTTCCTTTATCGGAGAATAAACCAAACGGGTTGTATTCGAAAAGTCTGTACCACGCTCTACATTGCGGTGTGAATCTTCGCCCAACAGAATATGACGGCCATTTGCCACCTTATAATTCAGATAAGGTGTACTATACAACCACGAACCATCGGGATTCTTCTGCGGGAAACAAGCCAAAGCGTGGCGGGCGCTGTATGCCAACGTATTTTCTACACTGCCATCGCCCAAGTAGCTGTATTGCGAACTGTAGAACGACGTATTGTTCGACATCGTAAACCACTTATTAATCCGGAAGTCAATCTTCGAGCGCAAGTTGTATTTCCGGTACACATCCGGATTTTCGCGCAAGATACCGGTCTGCTTGTCGAATGAGCCAGACAAATAATACTTGATATCGTCTTTTCCGCCGCTGACAGAAAGGTTGTGCTGCTGCATCGGACGATTATCGCGGTACAATTCGTGCCACCAGTCGTGGTTTCCATAATATACCCACTGGCGGCGTCCGTTACGTACGTCTTCTACCACCCACGGGCGGTCGGGGTTCTCGGTCTTGTCGTTCACACGGTTCAGCAACTCCTGCATGTCCTGGTCTGTATAATCGACATACAATGTACCCGAATTGGCTTGCCAGAACTTGTTGATAGTATATACCGACCAATAACCGGTCGTTTCGTAGTCGGTAGAAGTGGTAGGTGCCTGCCAGCCGAAACGGCCGCTATAATGCACCGTAGCTTTCCCGTCTTTAGCAGCTCCGGACTTGGTAGTCACCAAAATCACACCAAAGGCTGCACGTGCACCGTAAATAGCGGCAGCCGATGCGTCTTTAATTACGGAGATTGATTCTACATCGTTGGGATTGATGCGGTCTATCTCGCCTACCGCACCGTCTATCAATACCAGCGGTTCGGCATCGTTGATAGAAGTCACACCACGCACATTGATAGTAGCCGAGCTTCCCGGTACACCCGAAGAAGTGGTTACGTTCAAACCAGCCACCGTACCTTGCAGCATATTGCTGAGCGAAGTCGTCACGCGGTGTTCCAGTTCATCTCCGTTCACCGTAGATACAGCTCCCGTAAGATTTACTTTCTTCTGCTTGCCATATCCCACAACCACGGTCTCATTCAACAAAACCGCATCCTCACTCAGATGCACCGTAACACTTTTCTGATTGGGTGCCACCGTCACTTTTTGTGCGGCAAAACCTACATACGATACATTCAAAGTGACCTTTCCTTGTGGCACCTGAATCGAAAATGTACCATCCACATCGGTTATCGCTCCGATAGTAGAACTTTCAACCGCAACCGTCACCCCAATAAGAGGTTCATCGTTTGCATCCAACACTTTTCCCGATATGGTCCGGTTCTGTGCAGAAAGCGTCACATTGCTTCCCGCCAAGACCAGCATCAGGAACAAAACTACAGATTGTAATGTTCTCATTATTTATTGGTTAAGAATGTGTATTTACACGAAAAATAACAGCCTTCAAGGATGTCACAGGCTGATAGTCTGTGTATAGACTTCGCCGAAACGGTTGGTAAACTCTATTTTGATTTGTCTGGCACCATCGGAAGGCATGGCACGGAACAAGTGAGCCGTAGGTTCAGCCTGGCTGCGGTCTTTCAGTTGCGAAGCACGCTCTTCATCCGAACCGACAAACTGTTCCATATCCCCCATCGGCTTGCCATCCTGATACCATACCACACGGCAAGCACTGTCCCAGTCCCAGACATTGGCTACCACAAAACTGCTTTGAGCCGTAAACTCTCCTTTATTATATATACGGAACTGATAAGCGAAATCGCGGCGCGTTGCCTTGTAATGCCATTTCACATTATCGCCATCTACATCTACTACCATATAGCCATTGGGTGCACCACACTGGTTTACCCAGCCAGCCCACCAGCCGCCACAGGCTGCACCGATGTTGTGCTCGTAAAGCGTAGGCGTCACTTCGTTGTTTTGGAAAAAATGCGTATGACCGGAGAACACATGCACCTTATAATCTTTCAGCACCTCTTTCAGAGCGTCTGCGTTACGGACATTTCCGCCCGGCGACACCTTATTCCATACCGGCGCATGCAGGTTCAAGATAACCAGACTTCCTTTCGGCACATAACTTAAATCCTTCTTCAGCCATTCCAACTGCTGCCCTGTAAGGCTTTCTACATAATTCTTCCCGCCCACATAGTTGATGTCTTTCATCGTTACAATGTGCGCCTTACCGATATTAAACGAATAATCGGTGGGACCGAAATAGCTTCCGTATATCCTTTCACCGTATACCGGAGTGCCCATCGCCATATTGTGAAGGTCTTGGTATTGCTTATCGAAATCGTGGTTTCCGATGCATTGGAAGAAAACAGCACCGGTATTTTTTACCGACTCTTGATATTCATCGAACAAAGGCATGTTGTCCCACACCAAATCGCCCAAGGTCATGGCAACCACTTCACGCGTCTGCTTTAAAGAATCGATAACTTCTTTCAAATCGGGTACCGTTTCCTGACACCAGCGCTTCAGTTGTTTTTCATTTTTCACCTGAGGATCCGATATGGCTATATAATGGAAACGTCCGTCTGCTTGCTTCCGCTTCTCCAATACGAAATCATACTTTCCGCCTGCTTGAGCCAAGTCACGTACCGCAATATAATGTCCTGTAGCCAACCCGTCCTGCTGTGGCAAAACATACGCAGCCGGAGTAGATATTGCTACAAATTTACTGATTGTCGTATCCGAATTCAATGCCCATGCTCCCAGCTTGTCTGTCTTGGTAAAATGCACACCGTCATTTACCACCACACCAGGTATTCCCTTACCGCTTTGGTCTGTCACCTTCCCATTGAAACGCAACATTGCTTCCTGAGCACCTGAAGCCAGGCACATACCACAAAAGAAAGCACTAATAATTAAAGATTTACCATCCATCTTTACTTTTGATTTTATAAATTTAATCTAGTTTTGTTTACGAAAGCAAAAGTAAACCTGTGGCATTTCAAATCAGTTACACCTTAATGACATTACTATGTGAGAACAAAGACAAAACCAATACAAACAAAAAATGCATACCTGAACCCATGACAAGAATTCAAGTATGCATTTTGATGAACATAAGTGAGTGAACCGTTTCACATAAGTAAGTCGGGCGTTTCACATAAGTAAATCAGGCCGATCACTTATGTTCGTTCGAGGGAGCTTTTTAACCATCAAGCCCCCAAAAACTTTTTAGAGAAATTCAAAACTGTTTCTTGGTAGTCAGATGTTCTGGAGATGCAGTTCCAAGTGAAATCCTACTACAGCTTCAATACCCCGGCGGAAGATGTCAAGCCGGAAGTTTTCGTTGGGCGAATGGATGGCATCGCTTTCCAGCCCGAATCCCATCAAGATGGTTTTGATACCCAATATCCGTTCGAAATCACTGATAATGGGAATACTCCCTCCACGCCGTACCGCCAGCGGCTTTTTACCGAATGCCTGGGTAAATCCTTTTTCGGCAGCCTGATAAGCTGGATGCGAGATAGGGCATACATAACCCTCGCCGCCATGCATCGGAGTGACTTTGACCTGTACGTAGTCGGGGGCGATGGCATGGATGTAGTCGGTAAATAGACGTGAGATGGTTTCGTGGTTCTGGTGAGGGACAAGCCGGCACGACACTTTAGCGTATGCTTTTGATGGAAGAACTGTTTTCGAACCTTCGCCGGTATAACCTCCCCAAATGCCACAGATGTCGAACGAAGGGCGGCAACTGTTCCGCTCAAGGGTGGAATAACCTTTCTCACCTTTCAGTGCACGTACACCGATGGCTGCCTTGTAGGCTTCCTCATCAAAAGGAATGCTGGCTATCATTTGACGCTCGGCTTCCGGAACAGGCTCTACATCATCATAGAAATGCGGGATGGCAATGTGTCCGTCATCATCGGTTATCTGTGAAAGAAGATTGCATAGCACATTGATGGGGTTTGCCACCGCTCCGCCGAAATGTCCCGAATGCAGGTCGCGGTTAGGACCAGTCACTTCGATTTCCCAATAAGCAAGTCCCCGAAGACCGGTTGTGAGCGAAGGAGTGTCTGCACCCAGCATACTGGTATCCGACACCAGGGTAACATCGGCACGGAGCAATTCGCGGTGTTCGTTGAGGAAAGCATTCAGGCTGGGCGAGCCAATTTCTTCCTCGCCTTCGAAGATAAATTTCACATTGTGACGAAGTAACCCTTCGCGTACGAGGTACTCGAAAGCCTTTACTTGAATCATTGCCTGTCCTTTGTCGTCATCGGCACCACGTGCCCAAATACGTCCTTCGCGTATCTCTGGTTCAAACGGTTGGCTTTGCCATAGCTCGAGTGGTTCGGCAGGCATTACGTCATAATGTGCATAAACAAGCACTGTAGGAGCCTGAGGGTCAATGCATTTTTCGGCATATACCAACGGGTTGCCTTCCGAAGGCATAATCATTGCCTTATCGGCTCCTGCTTCAAGGAGGAGCTGGCGCCAGCGTTCGGCACAGGCAAGCATGTCTTTTTTGTGTTCCGGCAAGGCACTGATGCTGGGGATGCGTATCAGGCTGAACAGTTCATCGAGGAACCGTTTTTCGTTTTCTTGAATGTATTGTTTGATTTCCATGGTTGTGCGTATTTTCATCACAGATGGCACAGCTGAAAATAACATCAAGCCTATTTGATTTCGGTGCCGTCTGTGGAGGTTTTATCATAATCGGGTAGTTTTGTTCAGTAAGTAGTAATCAAGCAGGGTCATTGCCGCCATCGCTTCTACTATGGGAACGGCACGGGGCAAAACACAAGGGTCGTGACGCCCACGGGCTTTCAGTATGGTTTCATTTCCGTTCTTGTCTACTGTAGGTTGTTCCATCAGAACAGTGGCTACAGGTTTGAATGCAACGCGGAAATAAATATCTTCACCGTTGCTGATACCTCCCTGGATGCCCCCCGAGCGGTTGGTACGCAGGGCTATGTGTCCGTCTTGGTTGTAAAACAGGTCATTTTGCTGGCTGCCTTTCCATTCCATATTGCTGAATCCTTGTCCGTATTCGAAACCTTTGGCAGCATTGATACTTAACATTGCGCTGCCAAGGGCTGCATGGAGTTTCCCGAATACAGGTTCACCCAATCCGGCAGGACATCCCTGGATAACACAGGTCACCACGCCTCCCAGTGTATCACCTTCTCCTTTCGTACGGAAAATAAGTTCTTCCATCTGTTGTGCCAGCTTGGGGTCGGGACACCGTACAGGATTACTTTCAGTGAGGTTCAGGTCGTAGTGCGTATAGTCTTCATTCAGTTTCAATGTACCTACCTGTGAGGTGAATGCCGTGATGCGTATGCCTATTTCCTTAAGGGCTAGCTTAGCAAGTGCTCCCGCTACCACCCGTGCTATGGTTTCACGTGCCGAAGAACGTCCTCCGCCACGGTGGTCACGCACACCGTACTTCTGGAAATAGGTAAAATCGGCATGCGAAGGACGGAACACGTCCTTCATATTGTCGTAATCAGAAGAATGCTGGTTGGTGTTCCACACGACAAATCCGATGGGGCACCCGGTAGATACACCTTCGTAAATACCAGAAAGGAACTCTACGGCATCGGGTTCTTTACGGCCGGTGGTAATGGTTGATTGCCCCGGTCGGCGTCGGTTTAATTCTTGTTGCACAAAGTTTTCGTCAATAGCAATACCGGCGGGAAATCCGTCAATGACACCACCGATGGCTTTGCCGTGCGATTCGCCAAAGCTGGTCAGTCTGAATATGTTTCCAAAAATGTTGCTCATAAGTAGATAAGTTTATTCGTTCGTTAGAGGCTGCTTCTGTGAACTCTTGTGTCTCTTTTCTGTTCTTAGGTTTTCATGTCAGAATTTACTTCCGGCTCCTCCACCTCCGAAATCTCCACCTCCAAAGCTTCCGCCGCCGAAGCTTCCGCCGCTATGTCCACCTCCACCGAAGAACGGACCACCCAGGAAAGGCCAGCCATTTCCTCCACGATGATGGAAATCATCATCATCACGTATACGACGCTGTTTACGCACTACGTTTCCACAATGTCTGCATACGTAAGTCACTTCGTCAGTGTGATAGCCTGCTGTCCGCGAAAGGGTCTGCACAGAGACTTGCCGGAGGGTGTGTTTATGACATTTCGGACAGCGTTTGCGCTGGCGTGCATTCAGCCATAAGAACAAAGGTACTAAGATAAAACAGCAAAAGAAAATGCTGAACAAAAGAAAAGTATCATCGTCTTCTGGAGCTTGAAGCGGTTCGCCTGTCCCGTTCAGCTGGGCGCGTATGGCATGGATGCCTGCCAGCATACCTGCATCCCAGTTGCCATCCTTGAAGTAGGGATTCATGTAACGCACCTGTATTTGCTTACATGTGGCGTCAGGCAGGTCGCCTTCGATTCCGTATCCTGTGGCAAACTGTATGCATCGTTCGCCTGTAACGAGCAGGACGACCAACCCGTTGTCTGTCTCTTTTTGTCCTATCCCGTTTTCCCGTCCCAGCCGGTAAGCAAAGTCAAAGCAGTCTCCTCCTTCTATTTGCCCTACAGCTACCACAAGGGTTTGTATTCCTGTTTCATGCTCAAGGGCATAAAGAGTAGAGTCGATGGCACTTACTACAGCAGGGCTTAAGATACCATCGGGGTTGCTCACGTAGCGGCGTGCGTCTTTCAGATGCACCAAAGGGATGTCTTCTACTTTGTAGATGCGGCTTTGCGCTTCTGCCAAGGCAAAAGACAGAAACAGGAAACCGAGCAGAAACAGTTTTTTCATACGCAGAAATTAAAACTTTACTTCGGGCGCTTTCTCACTCCCTTCTTCTGCTTCAAAATAAGGACGTTTCTCGAATCCGAACATGCTGGCAAAGATGTTCTTGGGAAACCGGCGTATGGTAGTATTGAATTTGCGGGCTGTTTCATTGAATTTACGCCGCTCTACGCTGATGCGGTTCTCTGTACCTTCTAATTGAGCCTGAAGGGTCTGGAAGTTTTCGTTCGCCTTCAGTTCGGGATAATTTTCAGTTACGGCAAGCAGGCGTCCCAGTGCACTTCCTATCTCGCCTTGAGCACGTTGGTAGGCAGCCAGCTTTTCAGGAGTCAGGTCATCGATGTCAACCGACATTTGGGTAGCTTTGGCACGTGCCGATACTACGGCATCAAACGTTTCTTTTTCATGTGCGGCATATCCTTTGACGGTGCTTACAAGGTTAGGAATCAGGTCAGAGCGCCGCTGGTATTGATTTTCCACGTTGCTCCATGCTGTCCCGACTTCTTCTTCCTGTGCCACCATCGAGTTGTATGATGAAACACTGTATCCTATCAGTACGACAAGAATCACGATTACGATAATCCACGTTTTTTTCATAAGATGCATTTTTTGTTTTTTGATTCATATTTTCGGCAAACATACGAAAAATTTCAATAATTGCCAATGAATCGCTGATAATTGTCATGTACATCGTGGCTAACTATGACTATTCATCAAGGTATTGGTTTCAGCTACCAAGCCCGCAAGATGGATAACGGCTTCTTCTGATTCTCTTTTTGTCTTCCGCTTCGTATGAGACATAAAAGGCAGAGCCGGCGCGCATCCCTGCGAACCGGCTCTTGGATTACTAATTTAAGTAAAATGTGCAGGGACGCTTCCCCGCGATAGAGATTTATCTTCTTTATATATTTAATTGTCTCGTACACAACGAATACGATCGCCTTCATTTTCATTCCCCTTGCCCATAGTCAAATTGGAACCGTTATAGAACCAACCGATGCGTTTTTGACTAGAAGAATTAGGCAGTTTTTTATCAGAAAATTTGAATTCCGTTCTAGACACCGCATTTTCTTCAGGAACACCATCATCTAGTGCTCCAACGATAGACATCAAATAAAGTTCCCGCAAATTAGGAGCACGCCAAGCTCCTCTAGGAGTAAGATAACGACAAGGAGTAGAAGTGTTATCCATAATATCTCGAATATCTATAGCATCAACATAATAGTTATTAACATAAGAATTATTCCTAATCCACTCGTCTGAATAAGTAAATCCACCACTATACAATTCACTTTCGCTTTCATCACTTTTATGCGTTCCAAGTTCACCGTATCGTACACGAGGACGGGTAGAACTTTCATCTAAATAAGGAACTGTTATAGAAGGATCATTCGGATCTTTAGAATAAATGCCAACAGGAGTTCCACTACCTAAATTGCGCATGCACCTATAATGATTTACCAACTTGTCCCTATCTATACGATTTCCTTCTTTGTCGTAATAATCATCATCTCCATGATCATAATTTGTATATTGAAAAGTTCCATCGTCACTTCTATATTCCGCCATATTATATTCTGTACCATGACTTTCCGAAACAGATTCTTCCGCCCAATAGATAATAGGGTAATTTCCATAAGTGGTACTTGATACATAGTGCTTATATACATAATCTGTTTCTGTATACAGCTTGGCTTCTTCCGAAAGGCTTCCATCGCCGATAAACATACCGACATATTGGTTAATGGCTGGCAGATACCATTGTATTTCATTTTTTTCGATAAAGCCATCTCCATTTAAATCCCGATTGCGCTGCATGCAAGCGAGGTAAGCCCGTTGATAATCGCTTTTCATCGCATTAACCGTTTGCATATTGGTTACATCGGCATAACCATTTATGCCAAAATCCACATAAGTATTCCATTCTTTATTTGTATTACAAAGTTTATCTATCATTTCCCAAAAGTTATCCCATCCGGTATCTCTATCTCTGGCAGTAACACCTACTTGGTTAGGATAATAAGCCCATGTATACAATGGACCGGTCTCATTGATTGTTTCTACACCATAAGCACTATAAGACTCTTGCACGCTCCGGCTGAAAAATGTCTGGATAGAACGTTGCGACAGAATATAAGTAGATTTCGTTATACTACTTTCTCCATCCGGACTCAGCTCCACATCATTTAATATTTGCACTTCACGTGGCGACACATTGACAAACCGTTTCCATAAATCGCCTGATACCGTGACTCCTTGTGGGGCTTTGTCATAATAAAATTCGTTTATGTGGCAAGTATAAACTACTTTTCCTTCCTTGTCATAAGCATCTTGTTCCGTTCTATCTGCAATCTTTTTCAATTCCTCCATAAATTGAGACAATGTCATTCCGTTACGGGTTCCGTCCGATAATGCATAAGGCTGAAAACGTTTTGAATAAATACCGTTACCATCTTTTTCATTTCTCACAAAACGCAACCAGTCTTCATCTCTTACTTCTATGTTTTCATCGGTAGAAATATAAGAAGCGAATGGTGTACTTATTTTATAAGAAAAGAAATCGGAAACATTGACACCACCTGATAACAGCTTTTCGCTGAAACTGAGCAATACGGTTTCATAATGTGCATCCAATATATATTTCGTGGTACCGTTGGTAAATATCACATCCCCTTCTGCTCCGGGAGATGGTTCTATTTCCGGATCATCAGCCAAGACTTCCACTATAATATTATTTACTCCACTAACGGTAATATTATATGTGTATTTCGTATTCCGGTTACTGAAAAAATCATCCGCATTTTGATCTACATAACCTAAATGAATGGTATAGCTGACACTTGCTTCCACTGCTCCTTCATTACCTTCAACGGTGGAATTTCCGGTGAAATCCCCTTTAAGAACTACATACGTACCCTTATCCGGTGCATAAACATAATCTCCATTAGATACAGTTGGTTTGCTATCTGAAACGTTTGAGTTTTTTTCTTCCTTTTCACGCTGATTGTAATCATTGTCCGGTATGGATCGTTTTCCATTCTGCCTGTTTTCTACCATCCAAAAATTAAAAGACATGTCTGTAGACAAAGTCCCTGTTACTTCTTGGGTATCGAAAAAGTCATCCTCATCTTCATCATTTGTTCCGTCCCACGTATTGGCAAGTGCGATTTCCCGTGACGCTTCCCGTTCTATCAGATAAACTTTCTTAGGAACGTTGAAAACCTGATAGCTGGTTGGACGGAACGTACAGCCAGCTGCCGCTTTGATATTAAACGTAATGTGTGAGTCAAGCCTGCGGAGTTTCAGCGTTTTGATATCTTGCCCTTCTTCAATTAGGTAAGTGTTGTCTCTTTCATCGCTTATTGCCATTCCGCTCATTATATACGAATTTCCTACACGGTCTATTTGTTCATATAGTACAGGAGAAAGATTCAATAATTCTTCCTTGTTCTGAATGTCATCTAATTTACTTCTAAAATCATCGTCTTCATAAACATTGGTTGCACCGGATATGTTGGCTATGCCATAAACATACGACGGACCTGTCTTGGTAGCGATTGTAACATAATTATCACTTCCGGTAGTGTTCGGTTGACTTGTTGTATTTCCATCATTCAAATCATCGAAATATCCAAAACCTGTCTTATTGCCATTGGCATCGAATATCAGGACGTAGAGGTCAAAAACAACATTGTCATCCGGGACGCGCGATGATGCTTTCTCTTCCGGAACGCTTACATCAAAACCAAGCCTAACCGTTACGTCTTGACCAGGCTTGACTTCTCCATCTTGACGGATAATATTTTCGTCTGTGCACGAAAATATGGTTACAAAACAAGCAATAATCGCAAACCTATTCAAGAGTTTATGCAAATGACGTATGTTCATATATTTTCCTTGTATCATAGCTATTTTTATTGGAATTCCGGAATATCTATAGTTTCCTCATCAAACGAGAGAACTTGATAATATAATTTAGGTGTTACAGGCTTGCTTACTGTACCCCCCTCCCTGTCTATCGTCACCGTAATGTCGTAGATGTGGTTGCGCTGGATACGGTAAAGGTCTTTATAATCTTCATTAATGTTTATATCATCGTTTTTCTCAGGCAAACGGAAGTTTACGGGAATATCGTAATAATATAATTCTTCATTATATGGTGCTTTTAATAAGATGCGGGTTTCCCTACCATCATTAATAGGAGGCTCCACATTGAGTTTATCATCATCTGGATTTCCATCATGCCAATTATTCGGGTAAGTGTAAAGCACAAGGCATTGCATTTCGTTTTCTACAATAGGAACAGCTTTTGCCAACTCTTCTCCCCTAGTTGTATAATCCATTAAGGAAAGGCTGTTCACATACGTATATTCTTCCGTTTCTTCTTGTTCAAGCACGGTCGCGGTATTTGCATAATGACAAAAGCGATAAGATACTTGGTTCCAATCCGTACTGCTGGCAAAGTGAAGACGTACTTTGGCCGCGGCACGTTTCAAGTCAATCTGAATGTGAAGGTCTTTATCAGTCCACATTTTTGCGTCTACCGTAACCATCCCATCCATCACGAATTGGAGTTGTTCATCATAACAGATTAAACTGCTGACGGTTTTCGCTTTTAATACGTCTAATGTAGTGACATCTGATACGACATCATGACAATTGGCGACTAAATAAACTTGGTCACCGTTTTGAAAATCATCGGGAGCAAGACCGGTCTCTAATGGAGTATAATCACCTGTTTGCTGGTCGTTTTTTTCAGGAGTGAAATGCAAGGGTTGGTTGGTAATAATCGTTCCATTTCGAAAGATAAACAAATCCAAGTCCTTCACTAAGTTTTCGTTTCGCCCTTTATTGCCTTCTTCTTTGCTTTCTTCTACCCGTGTAGATACAATGCTGCTGCCACTTACTGTATAAGAAAGAACAACATGACCTTCTTCCTCCTCTTGCGAAGAAGCAGGCAATGCGTTTTCTTCCGCGCAGGAAGCAAACAAGCCTAAAACTGCGAATAGGCTAATAATATAATATGTTATATATCTATTCATCATTCTGACAATTTATCATACGGATCCCAAAAATCTTTTATGCCCCAAGAAGCATCCAAATCTTCTACTAATTTGTCGTAAGCTTTATTGTATTTTGCTTCTAATTGCCATATACGGATGTAGCTGCCTCCATTTTCATCGTCACCTCCGGCAAAACGTCTTTCACCCCAATAGGTATGCTCAATATACCCATCTACACCATCATAAGCAATGCCATAGCGATCCTTTGGATTAATATCCAAATAATTCCAAGTATGTCCTCCATCAATGGAAATACGGATATATAGGTCTGTATAGAGATTTTTACATTTTCCACTGGTTTCCCACAAATTTCCCCAATAAGTATTGGCACACTCGGCTCCATCTACTATATTTCCATTCTCATCTTTTTGAAATTCTGTATCGGTCCATGGATGAAGAGGATATACTTGTATTTGATATGCCTCAGAACGAGCAATGCCCCTAACAGCACATTTTTTGTCGTCTTCCCCATCTCCATCAATATCATGTCGTCCATTTTCATTAAGTGCAAAATCTTCCGTATTGGTCAACACAGCTTCCCAAATAGCCCCTTCCGGTTCTTTTAAATAAAAATAAAAACCAGCATAAGATGGGTTGTCTTCCAAACCTTGATGAAGCGCATGTCCCTGTTTATCTTTGTCACTATTATAGCGAGGATAAAGCACATAACAGAATACGGCTTCTTCATCGCCTCTCTTGGCATTTTTAAAATCTGGATCTATACATAAACTTCCTTTTACCTCATTTTCTACATCTGTATCTGTATACCCTTCGGCTGTAGCCAAACGCCATGCTGCCACCGGTGATTTATCAGCTTTCTGAAGTATCGGATTCCACCCGATAGCTGATTCCACTTTATCCCATAGCAGTACTCGGTATTCGAGCTTCAGTTCGCCGTCATCCACTTTAGTGATGTCGAACTGATACCAGTGGTTGCGGATTAAGTCGTAATCTGAACCTTCTTCCGGATTTCCATCTGTGTAGTCTTTGAAATAGATGTTCGGGCTTTTCAAAGTCACTTCTTTATTATTGGCATCTTTCAGGGTTACAGACAGGTAGGATGGCTCATTGCCTGTATTGTCATATTCGGGTACATAAACGAGAAAAGAACCATCATCCTGTTTAGTAAAATCTAAACTTTCTTCAATTTCCACATCAGCAGGCAAATGAATCTGTTCATTCTCTTCCCAATCTTCCTTTGTATTGTTATATACTTTCAACGGTGCGCACATTCCTTTGGTGGAATACTTGTTTAGTTTGACTTCTTTCAGCGTAAAGCCATCGGCACTGCACTTCACTTCTACCTTGCATAGGGCACGCAACAAGTCGATGATGCCAAGGTTGGTAGAAATATCCGGGCGAAGTGTTTTGCTTATGGTAGCTACACCGTAAAAAGGAATCAATTGGCTCTCGGAGGGCACAAACGAATCGGTATAATTGTATGTGTACGCCAGGCAAATGTCTAGGATTGTTTTACCTGTCAAATCGTTTTCACTTGGATAGGTTGGCCAATTTGCCAAGACCACCACTTTATAATTGAAGTCGGCATATTCTTCCGGCATTTCTCCCTCTACTTTGTAAGTCTGGGCATATTCACCGCTTGCGCCTGCCGGGGTCACGCTTTGGGGTGTGAAAGAATAGACAAACGTATCGTCTTCGGTATCAAACAGCAAGAAACGGAAATTATTGTTTGTTATGTCGATGTAGTTTTCATATCCAGTGCCCGGCTCATCTGTACCCACACGGGTGGAAGCATTACCGCTGACTGTAGTGAGGGTAAAGCTGACCTGTACCGATGCAGCCGATTCGTCCGCAACGGCAAGCCCGTCTTGCTCTTGCCGGCATGCCGAAAGCAAAAGCAGGGCGATACATACGCTCAGGGTTCTTATGATATGTTTCTTCATTCTTAATTCTTCATTCTTAATTCTTCATTCTTCATTCTTAAAGTTCTGTTTCTTGCAGCACTACGTGCCATGAATTGATGATGATGCTGGAATTTACCCAACGATTGTCTTCATCGAGGAAGAACGTCAGGTTGTATTCACCTTGTCGGTCAAGGTATTCCTGATCGCTCATGTTGCGGTTGTAATGGCCTTTTACCAATAAGGCATAATCTACCAACGGAATAGACAGCACCGTTTCTCCCTTTTCGTTGCGGATGGTGAGCACCGGCTCTTGGTCTGCCATCAGCCTTCCTGTAGTCAGTTCGGCAATAGCCACGCTTACCGAGGTTTGTGTGTCTCTGGTACCGTCAAGGCTGGCTAATGAGGCTGTTCCTTCGTAGGTAGTCCATGCACGATAAGTCAACGTTTCATCATCAAGCAGCGAATTGTCGTAATTCATGTGTCCGTTGGCATCGGTAATGGTATAAGTGAAATCGTCGGCATGGATGTCTTCTCCCGAAAGATGTTGCAACATGACCCGCACATTGTGGGTGTTCTTGGTCAAGTTTATCGGTATGATTTGCTCGCCTCCGTCCAACAGTTCTTCCAGTTCGATGTTTTGGGCAATGCCGTGGAACAGCGGTGTCAAGTAATTGTCGATATAAGCGGCGTTGCCTTCATCGTATTCGCGGTTCATGCGGCAAGTGAGGTCGTGCAAGGAATGCACATTGGGTTGCATCATGGGGTAGGTGAATGTGCTTCCTGTTTCCCATCCTTCAGCCCATGCCACCAAGGTATAGGTTCCCGGTTCGATACCGAGGTTCATCACATAATCGTCTTCTGCCAATACAGACCCACTTTCTGACAGGGTGTTTACCAATTTGCCTTCGCCGTTGAAGATGTAAAGCGTCACTGATTTGACATTGTGAGCAAAGGCATCGGCAAAGCTCATGTTCATGTCGTACGTAAACTTCACCCGAAAGTAGGTGGTACAGTCTCCTTCGTCTTCGTAGATGGTATCGCACGATGCCGCCAGTATGCCTACCATCCACAAAAGCAGCCATTGGATTTTCTGTTTCCTTATGTAAGCCGGTACTTTCATAGAGATGATGGATGTAATTTAGTTGGGTTATCTTATCGTATGGCAAGCGGGACGTTGCGCCCGCTTGCCGGAATGTTGATGTATATCAGGCTTGGTTAAGCCGACAAGTTTAGAGGTTCACGCTTTGGTTGACAACATGCCATGAAAGGATGTTGAGCGTTGCGCCTACGTAGTATTTGTTTGTAGGAGGCACTGGAATAATATCTTCCGTCGGCTCATACACACCGTCTCCTAAACCTTTTATGGATTCCAAAGTAAGCACATAACTGTGATTACGTACTACACCGATATGACCATCGCCGCTTGCAGCAAGATGCTCAATAGGCACGGTAAAGTACGCTTTCCCTCCATTGTATTTCTCAGCACCGCCTACCTGCTTAGCTAATGTAGCGTTAAATGTAGTGTAATCAGTAATTTCTACATAACCAGTGCCATCTTCATCTGGTGTATAGTAAGTTGTAGCACTTTGTGTTAAACTGAGAGTTACTTCATTTGTTCCACTAACCCGTACCAAGGTATAAGCAGAAGGGTCAGCCGAAGTATATTTATAAGGGTCTTCTGGTGTATCGCTACCTGTTCTTGTATATACCAATCCGTTATTAGCCAACTGATTTTTCAAGCCTGTCTCGGAATAAACTTTTCCACCATACATATAGAATGTTCCATCTGCATCGGTAACACTTTCTCCGCTTGTATTAGTAACAGTGTATGTACCAACAACCAATACACAGGTGCAAGCTTGGAAATTGTCCGTATCATACAAATAAGCAGTAAGCGTATTCTCCATACAATATTGAACACCTTTGTTATTTTCAACAACTTCTTTGTAAGAAACAAAATCCAATCCTTTATCATCCGGCATAGAGATATAATTCGGGTCTTCAGCCCAAAAACTGCGATGGTCAGTACTGTTGTTCCAAGTCCAAGACAATGCAGACCAGTCTTGCAGGTGTTTCAAATAATACTCGGTGGTATTCAATCCAGTTAAAGCATAACCAACCAGATTAAATTTCAATACATTACCTTCTGAGTCTTGCAAATCTTCAATATTATCAGACAAAGAGGTAGCTTCATTTACCTTTACTTTGGCTGCCAATCTTTCTACATAGATAGTTACAGGGTTTTCTGCGGTTGTAGCCATTTCTGCCGTTTCGTAGAAATCTCCAGGAGCCACGGGGGTAGCTATTTGTTCTCCATTATTCCAATATGTAGAACTAGTCATCACAAAGCCGTCTGTTGTATTACCTATGGTATTTGTTTCTAAAGAACGAACACCAGTGCTGAATGTGGTTCCAACAGCAACCGTCGGTGCTCCATTAACATAAGCCACTACTTTGGTAGGCATTTCATCACCTTCGTCCAATATCAACGCAACAACAGCTTCTGCCAATCCTTCCACATTTTGGTCAGGAGTAGTTGGAGTTACCGTAGTTGTTCCGACATCTTCGCCCCATGTCACTAAATTGTTCTCATCATTGAAAAAAGCAAAACGGATACTCTTTATTTGTCGTTCTTCAGTAGAACCATTGTCATATCCACCGCTTGTAGCTCTTGACGCAGCTCCGTCAGACATGGCAATTCTTACCTTGACGTAGGCTTCTCCGCCGCCTAAGTTCGTCGTGTTGCTCCCTTCCGCAACCTCATCGTTGCTGCATGCCGCCAACATGCCGCATGCCAACATACTTAGAAATACATACTTGATTTTCATAACACAATTTTCTTTCGTTTATACTATTTAATTATCTATTCTCTTCAGTTGTTCCAATACATTTCCAGCCTCTGTTACACCTTGTGCTTGGGCAATTTCCATCAAGCTACGTGCTCCGGCATAATCTTTAGTCAGCATGGCATACACACCACGCGCATAGATGGCTTGGGGCATATCGCCTGCTTTCTGCAGATAACGGGCTGCCGTAGGCAGGTCACCCTTCCGCATGGCTGTATTGGCGGCATTCAGGTTGGTCACTTCATCATCGGGATACATCCGCACTGCCGTTTCGAACACTTCGTTGAAGGCATCGCTGCCCGGCTCCATGGTCTGGGCAGCCATGTAAAACTCTTGCCGGCTCAACTTTTGCGGCTGGGTGCGGAGAATGCGCTTGATTTCTTCCACATCGGTATAACTGCGTATTACATATTCGATGTGATAGTCCGAACGGCGCAAGGCGGGATAGCATTCGCTTAACAAGTGCGCGTAATCGGCCGGATAAGAAGCCCGTATCTTCCGCTCTTTCGCGTCGGGAGTCAAGCTGTCGTCATCTATCAGCCGCAAGATGCCTTCCTTGTTTGCCAACGAAGAGGCAGCCACGTATGTCCGCAAACCTTCCCAGTTTTCGGGTTCGTAGGACGTGCGGATAAAGCCATCTGAGAAATGGTACAGGCCTGCCACATAATCGCGCAAGGCTTCCGTACGCCCGCGTGCCAGCCGCTCGTTGTTGGCATACGACCCTTCGGGCGAAGCATACCCCTTGATGGAGAGCGAGGTGATCGTGATATCGGCATCTCCCCGTATGGAGTCTATCGTAGCTAAAATCTTATCCAGTTCGACGCGGTTGTTGCGGTAATCGGGACGTATATCGGTACGCGACACAGGGAAATCTATGTAGGCGGACTTGTCCAACGAACGTGTCTTCACCGTTTCCACTTGGGGCTGCACATAGACGAAATGGGGAACATAGACCAACGCTTCCTTATAGCCGCCAATCACACTCCATTGCTCTGCCAAGAGCGAACCGCAGCAGCCATAATCTTGCCGCCGGAGCACTACTTCTGCTCCGTTCATCCAGTCATCGTAGCTTATTATGTCTGCATAAGCCACTTCGGAGGGCATTTCTTTTCTTTTGTAGGTTAATTCCTTCGATCCTGTAAGCAGGCTTTCGCCGTTTCGGATGTACGAATAATAGCGTTTGCGTCCATATACGCCGATAGAGCGGAGTTCTAACGAATCCTTTCCTTGGCGGAGGCAAGGAGTAAGCAACACTGCTTGGTTACCTTCTACTTCTAATCCATCCAAGTCTACGTTCATGCTTATGTGCAAGTATTCACCCTGACGCTCTATGCATACGCTGTCGGCAGACACACTACCGTCCGGCAAGGCTTGTGCTACGGCTGGAGCCGTCAGCAAACTAAACAGGACTGATAAAAAGCATATAGATTTCATTGTTTTTCCTTTTAAGGTTAGAATACATATATCAGATTGACAGCTGCCTTGGTAGGACCCACGAAGTGATGGCTTTTGCCTTCTTCTGTTTTGCGTCCGCATCCGGCGCACCGGTATTTGTCATACCGGCTATACACATAGCCTATACCGATTTCGGCTTCTATGCTCCAATGCTTCGACAATATCCACTGGTAACCGTAGGCTATGCCGGCTCCCAACATCCACCCTTCGTACCGATGGTCTTTCAGCTTGCCGAAATCGGTGCCCAAAAAAGTAAAGTCTGTATCCCAGTTACTCATGTTATAGATGCCGCCTAAGAGGTGTGCGCCGAGAAAATGCCCGTTGAATGCCTCACAGAACCAATAGCGTGCTTCGGGCTGGAAAGATAGCTGTTTCCATTTTTTATTGTCAGAAAAAGTCCATGGATTCCAGTTGACAGATACATCCAATGTCCACTGTGGGGACATACGGACTTCCGCTCCCAAATTCATGGTCGCGGTCATATCGTACAACAGATTGGTCTTCACCGCCCAATTTTGCGCTGAAACCGAGAGTCCTATGCACGACAAAAGGACGAATAACAAACGCTTCATAGCATATCTCTTTTTATTTATACTCTATCAAAACGAGAACTCAGCCGGACTATATTATATTAAGGTATATAGGCGGCTGTCTGTAAATCTGTATATATCTTTTATCGCGAGCAAAGATATACATATTATTTTATAACAGCAATAGGCTAATATATTTTTTTTCAAAAAAATAAAAGAATGAATGAAAAGGCTGATTATCCGCGAGCAGGCAAGTGGTTTTCTGCAAGTAGTTACCTAAGTTTTATATTCCGGCTGGCGGAATGTATATTCCACGGGCTGGAATATACGTTCCACGGCGTGGAATGTACGTTCCAGCC
>ENA-OPIO01000222-OPIO01000222.1-human-gut-metagenome-genome-assembly--contig:-NODE-222-length-21949-cov-3.524573_pt1 | contig 21949 bp, 14 predicted proteins | sample MGYA00241395_ERZ501636 | MGnify/ENA primary metagenome ERZ501636 (study PRJEB25962, sample SAMEA2042198) | human gut metagenome | biome: human gut; feature: human-associated habitat; material: faeces... | reverse complement strand
CCTGCTGAATTCTTAGGTACTTGGACTAATCCCAATGGAACAACCATCACCGTCACAAGCGATAAAGTTGTCATCGATGAAATCGATTATGAAGGTGATGACTATCTCAATACCTACGCTACCTATGACGTCGGCGCGGAATTCACCTTCACCGGCTATGAAAATGGGATTGTCCAACTTGAAGACACAGTTAGTTATGACACTGCCGATATGGCCTTCAATAGCGATGGGGAAACCATTTACCTCGATTCGAATTGCACCGGTTGGCGCTTTGATAACTTCGCAAGAGTGTAATAGCTAACATATTTAAAAATAAGGTTAGATTTTAAATGGTCTAACCTTTTTTATAAACAATGAACAGGTAGAGATTTTAATTAAATTGTTCAATAGCAATGGACAAATAATAGAAGTTAAATTAAAGAGTTCATGGTAATTGATTTTATTTTCTTTCGCCCACTTAGCGTACGCTCCACGGATCTTGATGATCGCTCGGTTGACGTCTTTTAGGAGAAGTCTCATTTCTTTTCCATATGTTGTCTCCATATAGTCTCAAACGGGACGGTTATATGCTTTAAAAGAATCGTTATCAATATAACTATCATGATTATTTATAATCTTTAAAATAATTAGGTAAACCCTAATGGTTTTAGGTATTCTTAGACCTATCAAATAGGCTCTACTGGACCTAACGAATAAAGCGACATTCAAAAGAAAAGCACTCCGCGGGGAGTGCTTTTGTCTTGTCTTGTGTCTTTATAAAGTGGAAAGATCGATTCTTGAGCCAACCACTAAGTCGACCGTTTCATCGCTATAGTAGCTGCTATCGTAATAGGTCATTTGGAAGTTTTGATTATCGATGACTTTAAAGCCTTTGATTTCAAAGTTTTCATCGCTGAAATCGTAGCCTTGGAAGTCGAGGGTCATCTCTAAGGTGTTTTCATCTAAGGTATAGGTGAAATTGACCACCGGTCCATAGGTGAATTCATAGCTCGACCAATCGAGTTGATCGCTGCTTCTGTAGGTGCCGGCTCCATCGTTATTAAAGTTGATCGCTATCGCGTAGTAATAATCATCATCCCAGGTCAGAGTGTGAGTGGATAAAGTTTCTAAGACTTTTTCTTTCGTCGGAGCTTCTTTAATGGTGATGGTTCTACTGACTGTTAAGGTCGGCTTTTCTTCACTGGTAAAGGTGAGGTTTAAGGTGCCAATCTTGGTCGAAAGAATCGTGAAGGTGCCGTCGTTATTATCGGTGATTGTCGCATCGCCGGTACTGGTATCGTCTTTCGTAACTAACACCTTTTGACTCGCTAAAGAGGGGGTGATTTTAACAGTCGCAGTCGCGCTTTGACCTAAGAACAAGGTATCGGTGCTTAAGTTGACGTTTAAGCTGATGGGGCTGGCTTTTATGCCGTTAATGGTGACATCTCTTTCTTCCCCTAAGCCATTATCGAAGGTTAAGGTGACCGTTCCTTCTTTAAGAAGAACGATATCCCCATTGGGTTTCACTTCGATGGCCGAAGGATCGCTCGCGGCTTTAAAGGTCGGGGTGAGTAAATATTGATGTTCATCATGGGAAACAAAACGGAAATATAAGGTACTTCCGACTTCCACCCCGTTAGTGGAAGGCTTTCTATTCCAATCGCCTTCTTGGATATAGTCGACTTCGATTTCATATTGTTGCATGACGTAGTCATAGGGGTCTAAGGTATCACTTTTATAGGGCTTATAAGCTCTCACGGCATAGTACATAAAGCTTAGGACCGTTTCTTCTTTCTTAACCCCGTTAAAGGTTAAGGAGGTTAAATAGTTAAGCCCGTCGAATGTCGCATCGATCTGGTACGTGGTCTTATCCCCGTAATAATCTTCAACGTCATAGGTATAGGTGACCGTGTATTCATCTAAGAAAGTGGAAGGGGTGACTTTAACTTCATCTTCGTTTGGAGTCCATAAATAGTCACCGATTTGATCCATAAAGTGATCTTGATATAAATCTTCTTTAAAAGCTTCTAAAGTGTTGTCTTCATCAAACTTCGTGATATCAATGTCTTCTGATGCACTGCCAGAGGTATCACCTAAGTAAGACCCGGTATTCGTGTAGGTAAAACCATAAGTATCTTCGTTAACTAAACCTCTGACGGTCTTTGTGAAGATACTATGATCCGCTAAATTACTACCATCACTTTCAATCGTGTTAGTGAAGGTTTCACTATAACCACCTTGGTAATAAAAGGTAGCCGTTTCCACGTGATTGATCTGTTTACTACCAGTTAAAGAGGTATGGATATTATTGGTATAGGTTTCGTTAAGGGATTTTTGGCTGTTTAAGAGGGCTAATAAGTCACTGGTGGTCTTGGGGAACGTTTCTTCATTGATTTTAAGAGGTCTATCAACTCCGGCTTCCCCTAAACAAACAGAGAAGGTTTTAATAGTGACATCATTTTTCGGCATCACGAATTGATAGGTATCATCATCCTTTAAGCTGATGAAGTTATCATTGATGCTAAGCGAGATGAGTTGATACCGCGTGGAACTGCTTTTTGCAGTAAAGATGACGATATCGCCAGCTTCGTAAGAGGTGATGTCGTTATAGAAAGCGACAGTGCTTCCTTCGTCGGTTTCGGCGATGACGTTATATTTTTTAACTTCGCTAGTGCTACTTGAAGTCGAGGAAGAAGTGTCATTTTTAACTGAGGAAGTAGCATCGCTAGAACTGGTTGTCCCAGTGGTCGTGCTAGCCGTGGACGAAGCATCGGTTCCGGTGCAGGAAAGGAGCAACGCTCCACTGAGGACTAAAGTTAATAAAGGTTTTTTCATGTTGTTTTCCTTTCTTATTTACTGAGTTGGGCCGCTAATAAGTCTAACATCGCATCTTTTTCTTCGATGACGGTCGTCCCAACGTTACTGATTTTAACATTAAATTCATGGGTGACGGTCAGCGGGACGTTAAGACCCGGGAGGTTAGCGGTCAGGCTGCTCGTTCCTTCTAAGGTGATAACTCCCTTTTGTTCATCAAAGTGGAGGAGGAAGAGACTATCTAAATCTTCCGCGTTAACGTCGTAATCTGGAAGAACAGTGGCCATAAAGGCATCGATAGCGGGGTAACTAAGGAACGTATACCCGTCATCGACGGCGATTAAATTCCATCTATAGTAGCTAAAGGTATCAGTGAGATTCATATAGCTGACTTGGGTAGATGAAATTTGGATAACGCCTTCGCTCCAAGTCGGGTCTTCGCCTTTTCTTGTGAATTCATAGCCGTACTTGGTTTCGGGGTCATTGACACTGATTCTTTCGGTTTTTCCGGTTTCAAATTCCCCTAAGGTGTAGTCACTGCTTTCGTTACTGACTAAGCGTCTGGCATCTTTTTCCCATTCAAGGAGATAATCCCCTTCAATGTAATAGTTATAAGCCGGGATTTCACTGCAACTGGTGGTCATCCTTACGTGACTTTCAATCGTCGCGTTCGGATTGAGCTCTAAAGGTTCCACAAAATCATATAAGGGGTTATCGGGGGTAAAGTATTCAAAATTTAGAACAATTCGGTTATAGAAATCTTCATCTTGTTCCACCCAGATTCTAAAGCTCGCGGTGCCCCAACCTGCTTGACTATAAGTGTAGACCGAATCTTCATTTCCGACCCAGCCTTTGCTCTTTAGCATTTCAACATACTTATCAAAGACCGTATGCGCATCGACTTTATCTAAAACATCATAGTAAAGAGTGAGTTTTCCCTCGACCACTTCGTAGCGCGCTTCAAAGACGTCCGGTAAGGCGACTAAAGGATAAGGAAGAACATCATTATTCCCACCCATGAAGGGGTAGAGGTTAGCGGCTAAATCTTTGTTATATTCGTCCCAGTTCGGAGCGGGCGTATACGGAAGTAAATCATCGCACGTATATCTCGGAGTGGTGGTTCCGACGTCATAGATGTGGATGGTGACATCGCTTTTAAGGATGCCATCATTAAAGGAATAGGTGATATCGTACGTCCCATCGTCATTGATCTTAAAACGATAAGTACCAGTGACTAAGTAATCGAGGTTATTTTCAATCGGGGCGGCGGGACTATTAAGCAAAAGATAATCTTCGCCTTCCGGTTTAATTTCATAAAGCCCATCCCCTAAGGGGTTATAGTATTCCGCTGCGAGAGTGTACCCGCTGAAGAACGAAGATAAATTGATATCTTGAGCGTGGCTCGTACCAACGGGGACTTTGTTATAGACGTAGTACTCCGCGATACCGTCTTGATAAGCCATAAAGCCCGCGGCAGCACTAGATCCATCTCTTAAGTGTTCTTCAATATAGATAAAGCTATCCTTTAAACTGACTTCGAGGACGTTACTTAAATCTTTATATTTACCACTGGGGTCATGTTCTAAATAAGTTAAAGAATAATTGCCTTCTTTAAGTTTATTAAAGGCTTCTTTTAACGCTTGGTGTTCCGGTAAAGTGTCATAGACCTTAACGGTCGGGATACCGGCTTCTTCTCTCGTATTCTTAATATCGTAATCAATAGTGAGATTGACGTTATAGCCGAGGTAATCGAAGGGGAGATAAGTGAGGCTAAAGGCTAAGGCTCTTTCGTCATTCACTTTTAAAGTAATACTCTCCAGTTCCATTCCCGAATAACCGCTTAAGATATAAGACGCATCAGCGGCCCAATCTTTATCCGTTAACGAAATCGTAAATTCTTCTTCGTTCATCTTGATTAAATCATCAGTGGTTAAACTTAAGAAGGGATTGGAGTTATTCCAGATGACCGGGAGTTCATTTTCATCTAATAATGGATCTTCGACTAATTGATTCTTTTCATCGATAAAGTAGCTGATCATATAGCCATCTTTATCGAAGTAATGCATAGCGGAGTAAGTATCGCCTTCTTCATCGCTATACCATTCACTAAGTGAGACATAGGTATGGATTAAAGTATCGCTGATATCGATCTTTTCACCAGTCGATGGATTTTCCATCGTTTGTTTTAAGGTCCCTAAGAGGGATAAACCTTCTTCTTTCTGTAAGGACTTTAAAATCCGTTCTTCTTTCGTTCCTTGAAGGACGGAAGAACCGCTATCACTGCTAGAGCTTGAAGTATTGCTCGTTCACCGGCGTCGTGCAGGAGAAGAGGATCAAACTTAAGCTCGGGAGTAAGGGAAGAAATTTCTTATTCATAAAAACACCTCAAACGGCAAAATTATAAATTAATCTATCTTTACTTCAATCTTTTTAGATTAGTAAAAGGTACAGATATTGTTACGGTTCTTTCTTATTTTTCTTAAAAGATAAAAAGATGTTCTCTTTTATTCTTTCCTTATCCTTATTCTATCTGTTACCTCTTTCATCTTTTAAGATATAGCTATGGAAAAACAAAGTTTCTTTTTAAAAGAGAAAAAGATTACCTGCTATTTAGATAATGGTCCTTTTATCTACCGAGATAGTTACGTGGATGATAGTGAAGAACTTTTTAATCTCTTAAAAGAAGAAAATATACCCTTTTCTTTAATCAATATCAGCCATTTATCTTGGAACAAAGATTTAACCCCATACCCAATTAAAGAAGAACTCTTTAAAGGGGAATCGTTCCTGGGTAAGGGTGATGAATATTTATCCTTTATTACCCAAGAACTTATCCCTTTAATCGAAAAAGAGATAAAACCAACCTACCGGATACTGAGCGGTTATTCTTTAGGTGGACTCTTTTCTCTTTACGCAGGATATAAGACGAATCACTTTACAAAACTATCTTCTTCCAGCGGTTCCCTTTGGTACCCGTCTTTCGTTGATTTTGTGAGAAAGAATAAGATGAAAGAAGAAGTGGTCGAGATTAAGTTATCTTTAGGGGACAAGGAAGACAAAACGAAAAATCCTCTCTTAAAGAATGTTCTTAAGGATACCTTAGCAATTGTCGATATTTTAAAAGAGCAAAAGAAAGAGGTTAGTTTCACTCTTAACCCCGGTAATCACTTTAAAGATAATGTGAAAAGAGAAGCCTTAGATTTACTCTATCTCTTAAAAAGTAAAGAAAAGATATAAAGTAGATGTTAAAAAGAACAGAAAACAAAAACAATGTTATCTTTTAAAAGAAGAGGGATTTAAAGGGATATTTAAAAATTAATCGATAATTAAGCTCTTTAAGTACTTGGCTAGGGCCTTATCTTCACAATAAACATAAGTGCCTTTCATTCCGCGAGTTAAAAGGACTTTATAAGTGTTACGGATAAGTTTTTCGGCTAAGGCATCACTGGTGGTACTGAAGCCGATACCGCTATTTTTATCGCTCTTGGCGTTAGCATCTTTATGGAATTGAATTTGCTGAGTGGCTTCGTTATAGGTTAAGTCCTTCCCAATGATCACTCCGCAGTATTGAAGGTCTAAACCTTGGCAGGTGTGGATGCAGCCAACTTCTTTCGTGGAATAGGGGTCATCAAGCCAAGAATATCTCGCTCCGACCCGTTGGTTACGGAGGTTCCATTTAGCTCTAAAAGGTTTAGGGCTATCAAGGTCAAGCTTAATGTCATAGATGTCATCAGAACGATCAAAGTCCTTTGAAACCCACTCGTAGGTGTAACCCGCGACGAGGCGGCAACGGCCACTGACATCATTAAAGATATGATTTTTGGAGAGTTTTTCTTTTTCTTCTTTATCACGTTTTTCAATCTCTTCCATCATCTCTTCCGCGTTATCAAAAACCCGGAAATCATAACTATTAGTTTTCTTGTATTTACCGATAGTGTTTTCTTTATAACCCAAGAAACCATTGATGAAAGCAATATAATCTTCCCCGCCTAAACACCTAAATTCAGAGGTAAGGTTGAGTTTTTGATTCTCAATTATTTTAATTGGAGCGTTATAGTGGTTCATCATCTTTTTAACTGTCTTTTTGATGACATCAATCGTCGCAAAATCGTGAGTTGTTACTTGTTGGTCTTCATCGATAAAGAAGACGCAGACTTTCGCCGCTCTGATGAGTAGCTCTAAAGCATTCAATCCCGTTTTTGGAAGACCGAAAGAACCGCCATCATATTCAAAGACCCGGTGAGCTTCATCAACTAAAAGACAATCAAAGTCGTTTGTCCGACTTTCTTTAAAGGAAGCGGGGCCTTTGAATAGTTCTTTTAATGTCGCATATTTAAAGTTATTTTGAATTAATTCTTGGGAATAGGATACTTTTGGAGCCGAGTTAGCAGTTACATAAGCACAGGTTAACGGCTTTTGTTTTTGTTTTTTATTAAAGGCTAATTCACCGGATACTAACTTTCCTAAGGCATTGATAGCAACGACAGATTTTCCTGATCCTGGGCCGCCTTTAATGATGATAACTGTTTTTTCCTTTGCTGCTCGAACTTGGTTAACAATCGTCGCGACAGCGTTCGCCTGTCCTTCATCATATGAGAAGAAATCGTTGCCTTTTAAAGCTTCGGTCAAGGTGCTGACCAGCTTTGGTGCCGGAACCATCTTACTATTATCAATCGTGTATAAAAGTGAGAATCCAGTTAGAGGATCCTTAAAAGGTTTTGTAACGTATTTTCCAACGAATTCCCTAAGTTTTAGGATGTCATTTTGCAAGAAAGCCGGGCTGGTTTTAACTAAGGGATAAGTATCTTCATTATCTAATAATCCCCGCAATTCCTCAGGCATATTGTGTAAATATGAACAAGCATGAAAGCCAACATCAGCGGTTTGCACATATTCATTAAAGTTCTTGATAATCTCAGTATAGTTATAGGCTTGGTAAGAGGGGTGCCAATAGTCATCAAGACCATGCCCACCGAAAGTCCAAACGAAATCTTTAAGGTTGCTCCTGCTGGCTTGGCTCCATTGTTTTAATTCAATAACGACGACGTTTTTATTTCCGAATTCATCAGTTCCACAAACAAGGAAATCGATTCGTTCCTTCGAAATCGATGGCTTATATTCGATAGCGACTTCAATTGCCCGGTCGAATAAAGAATCCTCTAAAACTTTTGCAACTTCTGGTAAAGAAGCTCTCCAAGATTGAACTTGGCTATCATTTGTGCCACCTAAGCCACATAAAGTCATTTTTTCTTTAACAATATCGGCAATATTTCTAACGGTATTGCCTTTGGGATAGCAGTCCTCAATAAAGCCATTCAGCGTATTTTTGTAAACAATCATGCTCTAATTAAATACCAAAATAGATTGGGTGCAAGATAAAAAGGTAAAGAAGTACGTATTTGATTCATTTTATTCTATTCCTAGTTTTCAAAATTTATAAAGTCAACAATGAAAAAGAAGGCGAAACGCATTAACTTTAAGGCATTTTCACTTGAGCAAGTTATTTTTCATGTTTTAGGGGTAAACAAACCATTCAATGAGCTGGAAATTAGCGAAGATGAGCTTGTTGTTGAAGAAGTATCGCTACTGCTCGTTGATGATGAACTTGGTTCACTCGATGATGTTTGTGAACTCGTTTCACTATCGGGGGAGAGTAGTGCTAGTGCTACTCGTGTTCACATTTTGGCAACCACTTAAAGTGCTTAAGCCGAGAGTGAACAAGAGTAAGAGATGTTTTTTCTTTGTTGAGAGTCCTCTTTTCCAAAGCGATATTTAACTACTTTTACAAGAGATAATGCAATGATAAAAAATAGTTTTTGATAGATTGTAAAAAGAGATGCCATCGAAGTTTGTTCTTCCTCTTAATGTGTAAAAATTGTAAATCGCCTAAGCACTACAATAGGAGTGTGTTAAAGTATACCCGATGGAACGAAAACTAAAGATTGATCTCAAAGCGAAAGAGATTTTAACTCTCTTAAAAGAGAAGGGCTTTCCTTCTTATATTGTTGGGGGAGCAGTACGTGACTTAATGCTCAACCGGGAAGTCCATGATTACGATATTGCCACACCCGCAAGACCCGTAGATTTACAAAAACTATTTCCTGATAGCTATGGGGGTTACGGGGAAGAATATGGCTCAGTGACTATTGTCTATAAGAAACAAACCTTTGAAATAACCACTCTTAGGCAAGAAGGGGATTATATCGATTATAGACACCCCGATCGGGTCTTCTTTACTGATAAACTCGATAAAGATTTAGCGAGACGAGATTTTACCGTGAACGCGATGGGGTATTCGTTAGATACTGGGTTATTTGACCCTTTCCACGGGGAGAAGGATTTAGAGAATAACCTCTTAGTGGCGGTCGGTGATCCTCATGTCCGTTTTAAAGAAGATGCTTTAAGAATTTTAAGGGGACTGAGGTTTGCTTCTACCAGAGGGTTTGATATTGAAAAAAATACCTTAGAAGGAATGAAAGAAGCCGCGCCTCTTTTACTTAAGATATCGAAAAGAAAGAAAACCTGGGAACTGATTGAAGCTTTTAATGGGGATTACCCAGAGAATTTATCTTATTTAACAATCAAAGAGTTCTGGGTTAATCTCTTCGGGGATAACTTAAATAGATACAGTTTAGACAAAGAAGACTTTGGTATCTTAAAAGAAATACCTCCGATCGGTTATTTAAGACTGATGGGCTTTATGCACCTGTTATGGAAGAATAATGTGGTTATTTATGAAGACCCGGAAATCTTCTTTAAGAAAGTAGTGGACGCGTTAGAAATTGGGAAACAAAGCCAAAAAGAAATCATTGAGCATAGTCTCTTAGTTTTCCAAGAAACTCCCAAAGATTATCCCGGCTTAAGACGGGTCTTAATGAATATTATGTTCGAGGATTACCGGGATATCTTAACGATTAAGAATGTCATCTATAACGAAGAAAACGATGAAGAAAAGAAGATGGTGATGGAAATCGCGCTTAATAAAGACCCGATTCATTTAAAAGACTTAAAAGTTAACGGGGACGATTTACGGAAGATCGGTTTTGAAGGCAAGATGATCGGGAAAGAACTTTACCGCTTATTAGAACTCATTCTTAAAGAACCCGAGAAGAACCAAAAAGAAGTCTTGTTACTAATTGCTAAGAAAGATTTATAAAGAAATGAAAGACGGGATTTTATCCGTCTTTTCTTTATCTTTGCTAAAATAAGTCAATGGAAAACCTCAAACTAGTCTTTTATCAAGCGATAATAGACGGAAAATGGCTCTCAATCAGTTATCAGAATAAAAAGAAAGAACTGACGGATTATTTCATTGGGATCAATGATATCGATGCGATGAAGGGTATCATTTATTGTGACCTTTATAATCCTTTGATGGGCCCTTTAGGTAGTCTTTTAAAAGATGATAGTAAGCGGACTTTTATTTATCTTAATCAAGTTAAGAACGCGAAAATCTTAAATAATAGTTTCCATAAGACCCCGGAACCTCTTTTAAAAAGAGCGTCGGAAGAACAACTATTAAGGCGATATCTCGACGTCGATGAACTGGATAACAATATCTTAAAGTATTTATCGGATTGCTACCGTAACGATAACGAACCCTTCATTAAAGATACCGTCATGGTGGACGGGATCGATCGGCATGAACTTAAGAAACCATATAAGTTAAACGATGAACAGTTTAAGGCTTTGCTCGACCAGGTCTTTAAAAAAGAAACGACCTTCCAAGCCGAAAGACTATATCGGTACTCGGACTTAGTGATGAACTATTTTTCGATCGATACGATGGGTAAACAATATGTCGTCTCTTTCCGTCGTTTATTTTTAGATTTTAAAGAAAAGACCTTAATCTTAGGGAACCACACCTTTATCAATAAAACCTTCTTACTGAGCGATGATAAACGTTTATCTTTATCATCTTACTTAAGTGTTCCCCCGGAAGTCTTTCAAAGTGAATATGATGCAAGAGAAAGAGAGTTTATCAGTTTAATTGAAGAAAACTATCATAACGGAGAAAAGAGTAACACGAGACCTAGTTTATTTCTCTTGGGGGATAATCAACAAAAAGTGGTGGATATCACATTGGACGCGATAGCGACCCAAGAGAAAGAAGGAAAACTAAATCAACCTTTAAAGTGTTTCTTTGGGAGAAACATGTTAAGGAAAAGGACCGCTAATATTAGGGATATCGTCGTTTATGACCGAAAGAAAGTGAATATCGACCAAATAAGAGTGGTCTTTAATGCCGTAAAGAATCGAGTCACTTATGTTCAAGGGCCACCCGGAACGGGGAAAACGGAGACCATCTTTAACGTCCTATTATCGTGTTACGTCAATAAACAGACGGTCTTACTATGTTCGAATAACAATCATCCAGTCGATGATATCGTCGAGAAGCTTTTAAAACGTTTCTATTTAAAGAAAGAAGACAAGAACTTAATCTTCTTTCCATTTATTCGCTTAGGGAGTAACGCCGAACTGGAAAGTACGATTAGGCATTTAAGAAAGATTTATCAGTACGTAGAAAAGAATAAAGACGTGAAAGTCACTCCATCCTTCTTAAAAGAAGCCTTTTCGAAGATTAATCAACATTACGATAAATTAAAGTCCTTACTTGAGGATTACGAAAACTCCACTGAGATTAAAGAAACCATTCAAAGATTAGAAAACTTTAAAGATTATGTCAGCGATAGTCCGACCTTCTTAAAGACAATCGATGAACAGTTAAACGACCAAAGGTTAAAGCTTAAGCTCTATAAAGAACCATCTGATCAAGAAGTGAATTCTCTTTGTCCATCTGCGAGAGAAGATACTGACTTTATCTCTTTCCTTTATTACTCTTCTTTAGCTCACTTTAAGAACTTATTAAAAGAAGAATATCAAGACTTCATCGATATTATCTTTACTGAAGAAATCGATGTCGCGGTCACGGAACTCAATAAATACTTAAGGGATGATGATAACTTAAAGAAGTTTTTAGAAGTCTTTCCCGTGGTTTTAACTACTAACCTCAGTAGCGGTAAACTGGGAAGCCCCATTAAACACTTCACTTTAACCATCATGGATGAAAGCGGTCAGTGCAATATTGCGACAAGTTTAATCCCGATATGTCGAGCGGAGAATCTTTTATTAGTAGGGGATACTAATCAACTGCAACCCGTCACTGTCATTGACCCCGTCTTAAATGAAAAATTTAAGAAACAATACCAAGTCAGCGATGACTATGATTATGTGCAAAACTCCATCCTTTCGACGATGCTTAAGAAAGATAAGAACTCGGAAGTTATTCTCTTACGTTATCACTATCGATGTGGACGAAAAATCGCCGAATTTGCTAACCAAAGGTTCTATGACGGGAAGCTTAAACTGATGAATAAGAACTTTGGTAATCTCTCTTATATCAATGTTGAAAACAATAATAGTGTGGACCGAAATAGTTACTATGAAGAAGCGAACGCGATAGTGAGGTATGTGAAAGAACAGAAGCTTACGGACTGCGGTATCGTGACCCCTTTTAATAACCAAGCGGCTTTAATCAATGCCTTGCTTAAGAAAAATAAGATTGAAGGGGTCCAAGCCGGCACGGTTCATACCCTTCAAGGAAGCGAAAGAACGACGATTATCATGTCCGCGGCTCTGTCACTTAGAACAGCCAAAAGAACGATGAAATGGATCGATGATAATTATGAGCTCATCAATGTTGCGGTCACTCGTGCTAAAGAAAACTTCGTCTTCTGCGGGGATAAGAAAGCCATCGATTTACTGTATAAAACGAAATCCAGTGATATCAAAGTATTATCCGATTATGTCTTTAAGAATGGGAATATCACTGTCCCAAAATCCGATATCGTCATCCTCACGGACTTTAGTAATAATAGCGTTAATGAACGGGAATTCTTTAGAACGATAACACCTTATTTTAAAAGGCGGGGAAGCAAGATGCGTCTTATCCGGAATATGGCGGTCCAAGAAGCGATTAAAGGAATCGATCCTGAAGACTTTCTAAAGATCGGACGAAAAGAATTTGATGTGGTAGTGCAGCTTTCCGTTGGCCTTCTCCAAAGGCGATATAGAACCATCACCGTCTTTGAAATCGATGGAGGGGAACATTTAGGGAACGCTTTAAGAAGAAAAGCCGATAAAGAGAAGATGGAAATCTGCCAAAAGTACGGAGTGAAGTTAATTAGAATCGCCAATTCGGAAGTTAAGGATTATGAATTAATCATCCGTTTATTCGAATGCATGATGGGAAAATTCCCGACGATTGATAACGAACAGATATCCTTATTTGAAGAATTTGAATAGGGTTTTAAAGGGATATTTAAAAGAAATTATTAATAAAATAGTTTTCTCCATTATTGAGAGAGAAAAATGAAGATTTGCAAGGATAATCAGGTATTTTAAAGGGATAATTTCTTAATTCTCCATTTTGAATACCTTCATTATCTTTATTGTTATATAGTCCTTTTGTATCTTTAAGGCATGAACTTATTCACTGATATCATCGTTCCGACGGAGATTACCCCAACCCGGAGTTTTAACCTGACCTACATCATCTTGGATTCCATCTTTATCCTCATCTTACTTTTGTTCCTTCTCTTTAAAAAGAAATATATCACTCTCATCTGGTCCCTCTTCGGCGGCATCCTTTATTTCATCGTCGATTACGGCGGTTTTCACCTTTTAAGCGGAACGAGGGAAGTTTTGATAGATAACGTAGTGCAAGGGGAGATGAATACCGCTTTAGTGTTACTATGGATGAGTTTAAGTTATGGTATTACGAACTTCTGCTTTATCTGGCTCCTTCTTAAAAATGATAAAGATAAGTGGCTTTTCCTTCTTATGATTGTCGGCTGGTGGATCGCCTGCCCCGTTCTTAGTTTAGCCGGGGGAGAAAGTAACATCATAACGAGAAGAACCACCGATGCTTATCACTGGATTATGGCCTTGTTCTTAGTAGTGGGCTATCTCCTCCTCATCGCCTATAAACTCTTTAAAAAAGAAAAACGGAATCTCTTTAGTTTATTGACCCTTAACTTAATCGGAATCGCGGTCCAAGGCTGTTGGGAAATCGCCTTACTCCTTAACGGCATCCGTCCGATGAACGATATGTCAGTTAAAACCGTCATCGTGAATAGCTTAATTGAAACCAATATGGGTTTACCTTATATGTGGCTGATCTATTTCTATGTCAGCCGGAAGTGGAATGACGACTTAAGTCCCTTTACCGGGGTAAAAAGATGCCTCTTTAAGCCGGATCCCTTAGATTTAAAAGAAGAAAATTAAAAAAATATTTTTACTTAACAAAACGGGTGTTAACTCACCCTTTTTTCTCACCTTATATAGTTTTTATCTATATAAGGATAGTAAAGGGAATTTATTCTTTACTTAACAAAATAAAAACTTAGTAATCATCGCTATGTAAGCGCTTAACTTCCCTCTTGCAAAGATGAGAATAGAAGTGCTTTATAAGAGCAAATATTTAAAGATTTCGGGTCTTTATCCCTTAAAAGAGGATGACATCATTAATGTTAATAACGGGAAAGATAACTTCACTTTTAGGACTAAGCATAACGATAGCCTCTATAAAGGGGAGCTCCTCTATAGTAAAAGAAAGAAATAATCGAAAGATTTTTCGTTATTGCATATCAAAATTTGTTGCATTTATCTTAATTGGCTTTAAACTAATGGGATGAAAGGGGTTTCATGATATGAAACGTTTTCGTTACCTTCTTGTTAGTGTCCTCGGTCTCGCCTTAGTTGGAAGCGTCGCGACTGCGGCAGTAATGAGCAATAAAAATAGCTATAACGTCATGGCGGAAAACGCGACAATTAGCGCAACACCAGCGGCCAATACAATGGAAAAAGTTAAAACCATTACAATCGTTGTAAAAGACATTGTAGAAGAGGACTGGCCTAATACTTATGGTTTAAAATATCATTCTTGGCAAACCCGCACTGTTTTTGATGATGATTCGTTATTAGAAACTGATAACAGCCGTTATTTTTATGAAAGCGATGGGAATCAATACAATTCTACTACCGCATATAATCCTGTTTATGATTTGATTAATCCGGGTCAAGTAGTGAATGGTACCCTTCAAGCGACTACTGATACTTCTATTTATCGCGATCAATTGAATAGTGAAGTTACTTTTCATTTTCCTTGGTATGTTACTAGCATGAAAATGCAGCTCTTATTCGCGCAAGATGACTATTTATGGCAAGGGCAAAATTATGAAATAACAGCTCCAGGAACTTATAATTTTAATCAATGTGACTGGGAAAAGGACGAATGGCCTAAGAAATATTGCAATTGGAAAATTTCTTACGCTGGAGAAGATGATAAATCCTATGTTGAAGTTAATTCCCAAGAAAAACAATTTTTGATTGATTATTTTAGTGTTGTGCATCGCGTGGACGCTGATTTATCTATTTGTAGCAGTGACGTCAATGTGATAGATCTTGAAAATTTATTAGCGCAATATGACGCTTTAGATGAAGAAGTGAGGAATACTGTAAATAAAGCTGCTGATACCAACATTTTGTATAAGGGTTCTCTTTCTACAGTGGAAGAAATTATGGCTTACCTTAGAACGTATATTCCTTCTCTTAAAAAAGAAACTAGTATAAACGCCGCTTTAACATTTAATGGAAATAGCGATAACTCTTTACTCACAGTGGGAGTTGGTTCAGTCGGTTTATTGAGCGTGGTCGGTGTTGCTTACTTCATTAACCAAAAGAAGAAAAGAGCCTAGTTCTCTTTCTTAAACCTAACTTTCTTGCGGGTCCTCTGGGGCCCGCTTTTCTTTAGGGTTAAGATTGAAAGTATAGGTGAGTTCTTTTGCAATGAAGGGTTACTTGAAAAAGAGATAAAATCCTGAAAAAACAAGCGGTTTTACTGGTGGCAGCCTTTGAAGCGCTCACCCTCACAAGCGGCGGTCCAACGTCAACGGAAGTTACGGAACAAGAATGGGATGCCGGGGTCAAGGTTGGTTTAAAGAGTGAATACCAAATCACCTCGACGGCGGCTACCGCGATGTCTTTTACCGGGCTCGGAGAAAAGATGGATGATTTAGAAGAGTTCGATTACCGATATCAGCTATTTCGGAGTGGAACTTTCCGATATTCAAGCTTTATAAAGTAGCAAAATATCCTTTTATCTCTTTAAATCTCAACTAATTTTTCCGATAATAAAGACATGAAAAAAAGCGACGCAAATATTTTGTTCCTTCTTTTACCCAAGAATTATGTCGACTATCTCTATAGCGACTTCACAGTGAGGCAAGCCGTCGAAAAGATGCGGGAAAGAAGGTATTCGATGATTCCGGTCGTCGAAAAGAAAACCGGGAAATATCTTTATTCCTTACGGGAAGGGGATTTTCTCTATTACTTAGCGGATAACCGGCTCGACTTTGAAGAGCTCGAAAAATATCCCTTGAGCGATATCACCCCTTCACGGAATATCCGCGCGGTCGGAGTGAATTGCCAGATTAAAGAACTCTTCCAAACTATCAATGATCAAAACTTCGTTCCGGTCACCGATGATAAGGGGGTCTTTATCGGGATAGTGACACGGAAAGCCGTCATCAATCTCTTACTCGAAGAGAAAGAATGAGAAAAAAGAGGAACTTCGTTGTTCCTCTTTTGTTTTGCGCTTAGATCTTTTCAATCGCTTCAACCGCTTTATCGAAGTCGTGACCGTGGTAATCCTCGGCCCGTCCTTCATCGATAAGCTTTCTAAAGTTACTATCCAGCGGTAGTTCCGCTAAGAGGGGGAGCTTATATTCTTCGGCGATCTTTTGAATCTTGTCTTCCCCGAATAAATCGATCTTTTCTCCGCAGTGGGGGCATTTGACGTAGGCCATATTTTCAATGAGACCTAACATCGGGATATGCATTTCGTCCGCCATGTTGACGCTTTTACTGACGACAAGGCTCACTAAGTCTTGTGGGGAGCTTACGACGATACAACCATCGACCGGAATTTGTTGGAAGACGGTCAAGGGGACATCCCCGGTTCCCGGCGGCATATCAATCAGTAAATAATCGAGTTCCCCAAAGATGACTTGGCTATAGAGTTGGCTCACTAAGTTACTGATCATCGGGCCCCGCCAAACGAGAGGGGCAGAGGGGTTTTCTAAGAGTAAGTTACTACTGATAATCGGCATTTTGTTCTTGGTTAAAGCCGGATAAATTCCGTTTTCATCCCCGTCACAAAGGTAGGCTTTAAAGCCGAAAGCTTGGGGGATACTGGGGCCGGTGACATCGGCATCAAGGATCCCGACCTTATAGCCTTTGTTTTTTAAGCTGACCGCGACAAGAGTGGTCACTAAGCTTTTCCCGACACCGCCTTTTCCGCTGATGATAGCGATGGTTTTTTTAATTTTGCTGAGCTCATGGGGTTTAAGTTTTTCAATCCCCCGACTTCCGCAATTTTCGATGCTACAATTTTCGCAATTGTGGTCACAAGTTGCTTGTTCTTTTTCCATAATTTTCCTCAGTGGGGATTATAGTCTTGATGCTTTTCTTTCTCAACCGATTTACATCCTTATAAATATATATAAAGAGCTCAAAGGCTTGACAAGAGGTATACAATTAAGCCATATGGTAGAAGTCCTCCTCGATAGTCTTTACGATAGCATTAAAATCTTCCTCCTGGCTTTTCTTTTCCATTTTATCTTTAGTTTCTTTGAAAATAAGATTGTCAAAGTCCTTAAAAGAACGGAAAAGTGGGGGCCAGTCTTTGGGAGTTTATTTGGAAGTGTTCCCCAATGCGGAGTCCCCGTCGTCAGTAGTGACCTCTATCACAAAGGCCACATCACTTTAGGGACTTTAATCGCGATCTTTATTGCTTGTAACGATGAAGCCTTACCGATTCTCTTTATGAATCCGATCGATAGTCCCCGCTTTATGGCTCCTTTCCTACTTTTATTTTTAAAGATTGTCATCGCGATGACCATCGGGCTTTTGGTGGATTTTATCTTCCGTAAACAAGAGAAAAAGGTCGATGAACATTTAGAACATTGTCACGGGGAAGAGGGGCTGCATATCGGGTGCTGCCACCATGAGATCGATGGGGGTGAAGAAGAAAGTAAACTCCATCGGTATTTCATCCATCCCTTCTTCCATTCTTTTAAGATTTTTCTCTATAGCTTTGTCATCATCTTTATCTTTGGGACCATCATCTATTATGTGGGGGAAGAAAGAATCGAACAGTTCTTGGTTTCGAATTACTATTTAACCCCGGTATATGCTTCGCTTATCGGCTTAGTTCCTAACTGCGCTAGCAGCGTTCTTTTAAGTAACCTCTTCAACGAAGGACTATTGCCTTTCTCTTCCCTTTTAGCGGGCCTTTCGATTAACGCGGGGCTCGGTCCTCTCTTCCTTTTTAAGAATAAAAAGTTCCGGTTTAAAGCTATCCTTATTTATTTTGGGCTCTTCATTTTATCGCTCGGTATCGGTTACGCTTTTTTACCTTTAACGACGGTTCTTGGATTTTGAAATAAAACTCTATTTTCGTATTATATCGTTAGCTGTTTAGGTTATATTTTTATTTTTATTATTGAAAGTAGTTATTTAAGTTCTAGAATAAAACCATGGTTACAGAAATTTTAATGGATTTACTAGCTATTAGCTCTTTGACTGCTGTTAATGCCCCAAATTCGAACATAGTTAAATATTCCAATCAAAGTGCTGGCATTGATGCTAGTTGGGTTGCTTGTGGCGAGACTAATTATATGAATATTTTAGATAACAATTACGGATATGTTCTTTTTAAATATTCTACATATGCGATGCCTTTTACCGATGACAGTAATTTAGTGTTGGGTCTCATTGACGTTTCATTTACGCCTGGGATTGCAGCGCATGAGTATTCAGATAAATATTCATCTAATTCGAAGCTTAAAAAAGGTTATATTGAAGCAAAATATATCAATAATTATCAAGATTATTCTCAAGGGTATAAACGAACTTCTTCAGTTAGAATTATTGAATTTTGGCCCCAATCAACGACGTTTGTAACTACTATAACATCTTCTTTTTCGCAGAGCTTTTCAATAGATTTAAATTTAAACTTTGGCGACCGTTCCGGTATCAGTTCAGGCGGTGGCGCTTATTTAGAACAGACTGGGAACGCTAGTGTGGGTTTTGGCTACCAAATCAGTTCAACAGAAACGACAAGTACAGTAAGTGAAGACCCGTTATTATCTAGCCAGCGGGCACCTGATGACCCGGAAAGAACAATTTATTGGAATTATACAATTTTAAATGCCAACATCGCTGGTGTTGCGACTTACCGTTTCCAAGGTTTTGTTTTATTGGAAGTTGCTAAAGACAATGTCGGATATGATGCATATTCAACCATGACGGAATTTACAATTAAGTTTCAAAACCAATTTTGTTATTCAATTATCAATGATTTTTGGTTTGACACACCTGTTTATTCAACAAATTTTAGAATTAATCCATTTGTAGAAGGCCCACTTGAATGATTAAAGCCATTCACCTCTTTAAAACCTACCCCGATACAGGACGTACTGCTCTTCGTGACGTGTCTTTCACCTTACCTAATACGGGTCTCGTTCTTTTAAAAGGGGAAAGTGGAAGTGGGAAGAGCACTCTTTTAAGTGCTATCTCAACCTTAGAAGAAGTAGATAAAGGAAGCATCACCTTTAACGATAAAGTCATCACCTCTTTTTCAAAGAAAGAGAAACAAGAATATTTAAAAAACGATATTGCTATATGTTTCCAAGATAAGAACCTCGTCCCTTATTTAACGGTTGAAGAGAATATCTTACCTTATGCCTCCAATAAAGATTACTTAAAGACCATCACTTATTTAGGTCTTACCTCTCTTTTAAAAAGTAAAGTCATGACTTTGTCCGGCGGTGAACAAGAACGGGTCAGTATCTTAAGAGCTACCCTTAAAAAGAGTAAAGTCCTTCTTCTTGATGAACCTGCTAATTCGCTTGATGAAGATAATGTTGATAAAGTCTTTACCTTATTAAAAAATATATCGAAAGATAAGCTTGTCATCATAAGCAGCCATATCCCTCTTCCTAAAAGTGTTACCCCAGACGTAACACTCAATATGGAAAAAGGGGAACTCTTATCTTACGAAGTAAATAATAAAGACGTCTTTAAAACAGAAACTAAAGAAGAAGAGCAAGACTTCTTTCCTCCAAAAAAAGTTCTTATCACTTCTTTCTTTAAAGAAGTCTTCCGGAGTCTCTTTCATTTTAAGACGAGACTCATAACAAGCATCGTTATTTTGTTTTTAAGCTTAACGGCCATCTTTTTATCGGGCTCCCTTTATTTTCGAGATGAAAAAACGATGATTGTCTCGGGTCTATATAACACCAGTAATCTATACCTCGCTTTACGGAGCGAAAGTGGAAAACATTTTAATGAGCAAGATATTCAGTTAACTGGTACAAAGTCATATGAAAATCTTGATCGTTCTTTATATAACAATATCTTTCGGAAAGTTAACACGGCAAGAGAGAATTTTATAGCCAAATATTTTTTGAGTATCGGGAAAAATGTTTTTGCTTATGAAGACGTTAAAAAGGATATCGAAATCGTCTTAGGAAAGATGCCGGAGGGCGAAGAATTTATCATCAGCGAAAGTTTGTACAATTTTTTTAAGGACAGCGGTTATAAAAATGAAACGGTTCGATATCCAGTAGGCTCCGTTGATGAAACCTTTTTAAATGGTGCGGCGACAATTAAAGTCGAAATCCAAAACGGGGTAAGTAAGGACCTTAAAATTGTCGGGGTATTTAAGGACGATAACTTAGATTATTTCTCTGCTTTAGAAGATAAGGAAGCCCTTAAGGATTATGAAACTAATATCTTAAATAGTGTCCTTTTATCGACATTTTCGTCGGCCTTAATAACTTCGAAAGCCGCGTTAGACGGCTTAACTTTAAGAATGGGAGATTCTTTTACTTTAAGTAACGACTTTGTTTTAGAAGTGGATGGAAATGTTTTTAGGCCTTCGGTTAGCCTTTTAAATGACGAAGATAATTTAAAAAGTGGAGAAGGGATTGCACTTCCGTATGATAATTTTGTTCAATATTACAACTCTCCATTAATTTTACCTGAAGAAGCTCAAATTGATATAAATAACCTCAGCTTAGGCGCTTCTCTTGACGAACTTCCGTTAGGCTCTTCTTCCCTTCTTTTAAAAGAAACAAACCTCAGTAAACTTTCCTTATTAGCGGCGGTTATCCACGTTAAAAAGAACGGTCTTCCACCTAATTTATCGACTTATAAGGAATACCTTTTTTACACGCTTCCGGAAGAAGATAAATATATCTTGGATAATGATAAACTGTTACAAACATGTTACGCGGTGCAGCTTGCGTTCAGTAATTCTTATTCCTTAAATTCCTTCTTTTTTGAAAATCCTTTTGGGGATTTATCTGGGGCAAGCATCACTTTATCCTTTTTAAAGGAATTACTCGATCCATCACTTTTCCCTTCCGTTAATTTTGGAGTTCTGAAAAGTGGAGCGAAAGAAAAAGAGTATCATCTTCCGTTAGTATCATTAACTTTTAGTGATACTATCAGCTTAACCTCGGTGTATTTTAATGACCTAAACGATACTTTTAACCCCGTATCTTTAACTTCATCCTATTTCGTTGATAAACGGGTTAATGACGTTAATGATGTGCTTTCACATGTTGAGCAATATAACGCGGCACACGTAGAAGACCCATTAAAGATTGAAAGCCCGGTCAATGCTGCGGTAGATAGCCTTTTTGAAACTTATTTAACCTCCGGTTTATTAACCTTAGTGTTTTCTTTAGGCGTACTATTTTTAATCATCGGGCTCCTCTTCTTCATCAATATCGCTTTTGTGACTTTCTCTTTAACAAAAGAAGAAGACGCGATAAAGCTGTCGCTCGGGGTAAAAAAATCTTACCTTTATTTTAGGAATTTTGTCGGGCAATTTTTGCTCTTTATCTTTCCCTTTCTTTTGTCGACGGTAGTGGCGTTAATAGTCTTTAATTTATTAAACCAATTCATAAGCGGCTATTTTTTAGTCACTTTACCTTATCTCGCTCTTCACGGTTTCTTGACCGGTATGCTTTTCTTATTAATTCTTCTTTTAATTTCTTCCTTAGTGTTCTTAGCTTTTTTAAAT
>ENA-OPIO01000217-OPIO01000217.1-human-gut-metagenome-genome-assembly--contig:-NODE-217-length-22135-cov-12.764493_pt1 | contig 22135 bp, 16 predicted proteins | sample MGYA00241395_ERZ501636 | MGnify/ENA primary metagenome ERZ501636 (study PRJEB25962, sample SAMEA2042198) | human gut metagenome | biome: human gut; feature: human-associated habitat; material: faeces... | reverse complement strand
ATAGGAAACCGTTCTTCTGCTTCAATCCGCTTAGAAACGGTTTTCAGCCCTCTTCCCAACTTCCGTGATTTTCCCCTAACTACTTAATTCACAGATTATATTGCATTAATCTACTGAAATCCTTCGGTTATTCCACAGATTTTTGAATATCTTCGCATCTAAGGTTTGTAACGAATAGCTTAATTTGATGAGTTAACACCTTTGGAGTTATTAAAGTAACGATATTCACAACTCTTATCTTACGCATAAGTTTTAACCTAAATCAATTCAATTAACATGTAAAACAACACTTAAATGAAAATGGAAGAAAACAAATTACATTTAAACGGGCAAAGTATTCACGAATTTTCAAACAGACAAGATAAACAAGTTAAGTTTGGAAAGGTGACCGTCGTAGGAGACACCCAGGTTGTTGTTAGGACTGATGACGGTGACAAGGGTATAATACAAAAGTATAATATGTCAAAACAGTTTGTAGAGAATCCGTCATGCTTGTTTTATTTAGGCCAGCGTGTAAAAGTAGAAGTATCGGGACAAGATGGCAAAGGATTTTATATACTGAGTACAAAGAATTTTCAAGACTTTAGTGTATATAAACGAGGAGAAAATGTGGAAATAAGGCTTACTAAAACTACGGAAAAAGGTGTGCAGTTTGTCACTAACGACGAGAACCTGGCACAGGGTTTCATATATAATAACCAAATAGACTGGCAGGTAGAAAATGTGGAATATGAAAAAAAGAAACTTGCCAGAATGAAAATGGATGATCCATCACGTATAAAGCCTGCAAGGATAATCCGCGAAATCCACAGTGAAAAAGGCAGATACTCAAATTTGATTTGCAGCCTGAAAGAGAGAAAACCAAATCCATGGAAAGAAATACGCCCTGGTATGTGTATGAAAGGCAGCATTTCCTGCGGCAACATCGGGGATTTCACTGTAGAGCTTGAAAATGGACTATTGGCAAAATGCACAGATGCCAACCCATTTGAGTTTAACAAAGGGCTAATGTTTGCGATTCAATCCATGGACGAAAACAAAGGCAGCATCACAGTAAGCAATGACTTGTTGCATGAAAGCTACAAGTTGGAACAATCCGTCAAAAAATACTTCTCCTCCACTCCAACCGGCAAGAAGCCAAGCCATAGCCACCGCCAGCCGAACAAGAGACAACTAATATTGTCAGGCAATGATGGATATAAATCACTCCTGCTCCTTCCACAACATATAGTATATGGAGGCGAGGCCATAGCCATGCCTTTCGCTCTGGATTTCATGCAATATTTTATCGATAAACCGCAAAGAATAATAAATTATAAAAAATATAAGGTAATACGCGCATTTGATTGCGGCAGACGTGCACTTATATCCATTGACATGGCCGACTACCCAGACCTTTATCATTGTTTCAGAATAGACTATCAGCCAGGAATTGACTTTAAGGCAAGGCGTTTATGTTCCACGCCACACTATGAGATAATGGCTACGCCAGGCATGATAGGCTTTACAGACGATTTAAGCTGCGAAAAGGGAAGTAACGATATAATAAATATCACAGTGGACGGTCACGACAAATCACTGCACATGTCCCATGTCTACATACACAAAGAAGTGGATGTTGCAAAAACACAGGACGAACCTGTTAGTATAAGCCAAATTTTAAGCCCTGAAGACGAGCAGGTCGTAAACGAGAATGAATTGAACGTAATAAAAGAACTGCTTGGTTATGCTCCATACCTTAAGAAAGATGCTATAAATCGATGCCTTACTGACATCTATGCTGTGGACATAGACAAAATTTTTCAATTGAAGTTATTTCAGGAAAGCAATCGTAACAACCTACATCAGGATTTTTATTTAGCGTACAAGAAAGATAAAAAGGGTAAGCAATATCTCCTCATATACAACGAGGCAGACTTCGTGCTCAACCTTTCTTTCGAAGGCAATAAATTTAATATAAAGTCTTTCTCTGACGATAAAAGGTCGGGATGGTCACAAGGGCTACTTAATCAGTACAAAAATATTCATCCTTTGGTACTGCAAGGTGAGAAGCTCCATTTAGTTAGCCGATACAACATTCCGCAAAGCTACGACGCCACCTCAGCGTGTAAGGCAATAGCACTACAGCAGGAAGTGGTCACAAGTATCCTGCCTGGAATAAAGAAAAGGTTTAAAGAGCGTAAGAAAAATTACGGCAAAGATTATGTCATCATGTCCAAATACCTTTCTTATCAGCAGAAAATGGAAAAAGAAAGATTAAGCGACATTTGCATACAAGTCCCTCCTGGATTAGCCCGTTACGGTTCAAATTACGAAACCGACAATAAAAATGCGGGGCTCAAGATAAACAGGACATTCTGCGAAGAGTTCCTGGGCAAATTAAATGAAGACGAAAATAAAGTACCCGTCTATGTCAAAATCATAGGGGAAGAGAAACCCATAGCGTGCTTTCTTGAAGACAGCTTATATGAAAACTGTTGCATATTGTCTTTCAACAACCTGCATCTCAATCTTGGCGACTACATTAACAAGGGGTTTAATATCACATACAGAGCTAACGTCAGGCATCTATCGTTACAAAAAGACGAGATAAAAAAATTTGTGAAAGAAGACAAGTTACTCTCAAAACTAAATGAAGGAAAGCTCTGCCCACCTGAAATTGACATGAACCAACCGTTTGCCTTCAAAGATGCCAAGTTCTACAATGTTGAGCCAGGCAACAACCAACCGATTGCCATACGCAAGGCCTTGGCCTGCAAAGACATATTTCTTATACAGGGGCCTCCGGGAACAGGAAAGACATCTGTGATAGTTGAAATAGTGCGTCAACTTGCTGAACGTGGAGAGCGTGTACTTGTATGCAGTCAAGCCCATTCAGCCGTAAGGAACGTATATGAGCGGCTATTATGCACTGAATTGTCTGACGATATAGGGTTCATTGACGAACCGGAAACCATGCACGGAATGTCGCCACAAGGACACGAGCAGTTTCTTAAAAACAATATGCTGCTGCTCAAGAGGCTGCCAAGGCAACGAAACAGCGATGCCGAAACAATATGCCATCAGACCGACGGAAGCGATTATGCCGACAGTGAACGTGCCGACTTCATGAAGCAGCACGACCATATCATTAAATACCATGACCCGACGCTCAAAGGCAAATACATAGGCGCAATAAAAATAATTGATGAATTCAGGGAAGAATTGCATGAGCAAGCTGACAACAGTTTATTTTATGCTACTGGCCATTTGCGCAGCCTGAAGGTTGTGATGGGTACGTGCATCGGAGTCGGTATGTATAGAAGCATACAGCAAAGCGGGATGTTGTTCGACACTGTAATAATAGATGAGGCCGGAAAAGCCAACTATGGAGAAACTATAGTGCCAATGAGACTCGGAAAGAAATATATCTTGGTGGGCGACCAACGGCAGTTGCCGCCATATATGGACAGGGAAGAGGTGGAAAAATTCCTTGCCAATGAATATCCAGACTGTACTGAAGCCCAAAGCAAAGAAATAGAAATAGAAGAGGCACTAAGCTCATCGTTATTTGAAGACTTCCTTGACAACGATAATTTCTGCAAAGAAAAAAGTAGTGTGCTACTAAACTATCAATACCGAATGAATCCTGACATTGGGAACTATATCTCGACACTTTTTTACGGCGGAGAACTTAACAACGGCACAGGTACGCAAAATCTAAAATGCGAAATAGAAGGCTACCCCTATACGGTAACTTTTTACGATACACAAAACAAGAAAAAGCCTTATGAAAGCAGCTCAGGTTATAAAATCTACAATCAATGCGAGATAGATATCATTTGTAATGAAATAGTCCCGAAAATTGAGAACAAGCTGATAGAAGACAAAAGCCTTACTGTAGGTATCGTTACGCCATACAGAGAACAAGCGCGCCTGTTAATGGAAAGACTCTCACGGTCAACCATAGTGAAAGGAAACAATAGCGGTGTATTTACCATTGATAGCATACAGGGTCGCGAATTCGACATCGTGGTTCTGTCGTTCGTACGCTCTTTTCCAATGGACGGCGAGCCTTATAAAAAAGTAGGCTTTCTTGACGACATACGCCGCCTTAACGTGGCATTGAGCCGTGCCAGGAAGAAACTAATCTTGGTTGGTAACATAAAGACACTGACATGCCCTGAGGCTCATAGGAAAATCTCCACAAATGATGAAATGCTTCAGCCTGAGGAAGTGTTCAAACGTATGTCTGAGAACAGCAAAAGGTCTGGAAATTTCGACATGATAGCCAAACTCAGAAATCTGGAAAAGGAAGGCAAGATAAAAAAAGGAGATGTACTAAGTGACTGTGAAATAGCCACCTATATTAATAGAAATGAGGTGAAATACACATTCAAGACAACTGTTGACAGCATTGAATTGCAATTTCCAATTAATGGGACTTATGACGTAGAATATGCAAACAGTAACGGCCAGACACGCAGTGTGATGTTCGCCGGTTACGATAAAGACAGGCCAAAGTGGTTTCCATTCATTGAAGCGCGGATAAAGGATTTCGACACACGCACGATAACGCTGATGCTCCGTGACGGTACGGAAACAAAGCTTATGCGCCCTAATTTCCACTTCTTAGACACTATACTGAACGAACGCACCTGCGAACTGGAAGACGTATGGCTGCCTTTCAACATTGGCAAAGAAAATTTAGCAAGGTTAAACAGTGATGTATTGAGAACTATCAATGCAGAGCTGAAAGAAGGTGATTATGTATTGTGTCAAGTGGTAGGCGAAGATGAAAAATCGTATTCAGTGTACAGAAAAGGTACATTAGGCAAAATTATGAAGCCAATACGCACAGTGCTTTCAGTGGGTAGAACTTACGGATGTCGCGTTGGAAAAATATTCGACAATGAAGACAACAACAAAATGCCAATAGTGATTTACAAATTAGAAAAATTTTAGTCTATGGATTTAGAACAAGCAAAAACAATAGCCGAAAGCCAGGGATACGACTTATTAGGGTTTCATACCATTCCCGTACCAGTGTATAAGGTTATTGTATCTTATGATAGTTATGATAACGACCCGTTTTTTCCTCTGCAAAAAGCATTGTTGAGGATTATAGATGAAATCGGTTCGAATGTTGACGATAAGTTCGCAGCCGCATTGTTAGGCGTGGATGAGCAGCTTATGAAACAGACACGAAAAAAGTTAGAGGACAATCACTTTATCATTCCTGACCCTATCACCGGCGAAAAGAAACTAACTGACGATGCACGTCGCAAATACCTGGATTACGGAGCAAGGCCAACTGTTAATATAACCGGCTCGTTTTTTGTAGACGGAAAATCGCTCGACTTCCTCCCTGACAATGCCGCCAAACAAAGGCTATATGCCCATAAAATATATGATGAAGAAGATGTGAGTACCCACAAGCCAATCATATTCGCCGAACATCCTATTGAAACACAAAAGATAGAAAACAAGCTCAACAACAATAAAGTAAGCCTCGAGTACCTTAACCTCGACAAGGATGGACGGAATTTCAAGGTTACTGAAATTGAACGACTTATGCTTGCGAATGTTTACCTGCTGTATTTCCACGCCAAAGACAGTACTATAAAAAAACAGGCATACATAGACGACAAGGTATTCAAAACACCTGCCACTGGCAACGTGGATACATATACATTCCGCCTGAAGCAAGATGACAAAGGCCATTGCCGGGTAGCCCGCAATCTTGGCTACAATGCCAACGATGAAACCAAAGACAGATATATCGACGAACCTGCAGACAAGGATGTACGGTGGGAAGATGTCGTCAAGGAAGCATACGGAATAAAGACACCGTACACCCCACAGATAGAATACGACCAGGAAGCAGGACTGTATTTTCTAAAGGTAACACGCGAAATGGTGGATGCCTCAAACAACCCACGCAAAATCATTAACGACTGCAGCAAGATGCGTCCATGCTTAAATTTGCAATTACCACAAGGAGAGTCAGGAATTTTACTGTTCGACATAATTCCTGAAATGGGATATTACTTGAACTTGGCACAAGCACTACAAGACATTGGGAACTTAGACAAGGAAAACTTGGATGCAAGTGAACTTGTAAAGAAGTTGGCAGGTATTTCGCCTCAATGGCGCAACGACCTACTCTCCATGGGGTACGAACAAGAATTAGAAAAAATAGACTTCAAACGTTTCATACATTCACTTTAACCAACAACAATGGAAGGATACTATTTTAACACGGATGCGGACCAGGAACTTAGTCAATGCATCGTAAACATAATCAATGAGGCAAAGACATATATAAAAACAGGTAACTTATGGTTCCGTGATGTAAACACGATAAATGCACTTAAATCTGCGGCAAGGCGTGGGGTTGCAGTTTTTGTATTGTCAAACATCCAAGGTTCCGAATCAAGGAAAGACAATGCCGGCTTCGACAACAACCAGAATGACCCCCATCTTGCAAACCTAAGCGAACTGGCTGAATGCGGAATACACGTGAAATGCATCAACGAGTTGCACGCAAAGTTTCTCATAGCCGACGGTACCACGGGGCTTATAATGAGTGTCAACTACACTTATGACTCGCTCTATGGAAACCCGGAAAACGGTGTAAGAATAGAAAAATCCGAACTAGCCGAACTGGAACGCGTGTTTGACACCATATATACTTATGCAGACATACAACTAAAGCGTGATGAAAAAGGGTACAATTATGATATCACAAAAAAACTTTTACCGCCAAAAATTTTTGATAACATCGGCAGTAACAGCAGACTGCTTATGACATTTGCCTGCGCTCGGACGAAAAAAGAAAAAAAGGAAACAAACTTCAAGAATTGTAATGTACACACATTGTATCGTGCAATAGTCGATGCCATAAATAATGCTCAACGCTATGTCACCATCCTATCGTATTCTTATGCAGGGATAAATCAAATGCCAGAACTCAGCAATGCGCTTATAGATGCAGCGACACGTGGCGTCAAGATAAAACTATTGTACAGAAATGACGACAAGTCTAACAGAGTAAGCAAATGGGAGGAAAATCTCGATAACTTGATAAGAAATCTTAAAGGTTCAGCCATAAGAATTGGTATAGAAAAAAACCATGCAAAATGTGTACTGACAGAAAAGGAAGGTCTAATGTTTACGGCAAACATAAATGCCGACATGGGAATGAAGGCCAACTTCGAGCTTGGCGTGAGGCTTACCGAGAACCAACGCTTACAGGCGGTGGAGAAAATCAAAGAATTACAGTTTTCCATCAGAAAGACAAAAGCCATTTCTCACAATTGAGAATAATAATTGTCATCAAAATAAATTTACGTAAAAAGAAAGGATGATTATGAGCATAAGATTAAATAAAATTCTGCGCGAACTAAATATCGGGTTACAAACAGCGATAATGTTTCTGAAGGAAAAAGGTTGGAATGACATCGATAACGATGCAGGACCAAAGACAAAAATATCTGAAGAACAATATATGGCGCTTAAAAAAGAGTTTGGTTCTGAAGAATATCACTTTGTTGAATCAAAAAATAATATATCCTCGAGGGAGTATGACAGTAGAATTGACATGTCATGTGACAATAAAGAAGCCAATAACATGAATAATACAAATTCAACAGAAATAAATTTTGATGAAAACGTAGCCGAGTGGTTACAATTACGTAAGACAGGGCGCACAAAGGAAGCCCGTGACTATTACTGCGATCATCTGTTTGAGCAAGTGATAGAACGCTTTATCTATAAAGAACGGGCAAATATTGAGATAGAAACAGATGATGCCGTGCTTATTTCGCTTTTGGGCTACTCGCCTGAGCCTATAATCCTGGCCGAACGACTACTTACCCCAAAATGCCATGTGATATTGCACGATAAGAATTTGCGTGACAATAGGGACAATGCACGTTTTCTAAATAATCCCAATTTTAGGTACGAAAACCGTTCAATAATTGAAATCTCGGAAGAAACATTTGGGTGCATTTACGAAACGCTGAAGGAACAAATAGCCATTAATCCGGCCAGAAACTATATAATAAACATAACAGGTGGGAAAAAGTCTATGGCGGCATCGGCCGGTATTTTCGGACGCGACTTTGGGTGCAACGTTATCTATATTGATTATGACGATAACAGTTATGACCCTGACATCCGCGTTCCATTGCCAGGGCACGAACTCCTGAACGTGGTATACTCGCCATTGCGTGATTTGCCAGAACTGTTTCACCTTCCACGATAAAACAAAATTTAAATTACAAGATAATGGCAAGAAAAACAATTTTTACAGGCAATACATATTGTGCCTGTTTCGCAAGAGAGATATACAGACGAATGAAAAGCAGAGAAGAGTTTAGTTATGAAGACATCTTGCTCTCTGTTTGTGGAAAAGACGCGCTTTACAAAGGCAATGTTGAAAACAATATTAGTAGCAACCCATTTTACGACTCACTAAAAAAAGCGTTTCATAATGTAACAAAAGCAATAGAAGAAAAGGTTGATTGTGAGTGCATTGTAAAAAAAGGCACAAACAGGAACAGGACTTACAGCTACTGCGGCAAGGACAAAGATCCACTCTCAGACCTTGTCAATGCAGAAATTATTCAGAACATTAATGATTACATTGAGTTCTGCCAAGACTCTGCAGGTTTCATACCAATTGAATGGCTGAAATATTTTTTAAAAGGTACCATAGATTTAGAAAAAATAAAGTTTAAAATGAATAGCGGTGAACAAGCTGTATATTCATCAAGTCTTGGGCGCGCATTATATAACATAGAACTTCTACCAGAAATCCATAAATATATAAAAAACAAAAAAGTTCTGGAAATAGAATATGCAGGTAACAAACCACCGTTTAACAATCATGAAACCCTCGTGTTCCATCCTCAGCTTATAAGGGAATACAACGGCCGTTGGCAGATATATGGTCATGTGGACGGAAAGATGCCGTACCATGGCTATAAGATTGCTCTTGACAGGATAATGGGAAAACCCAAGGAAATTAAAGACAATGCCCCAGCCTATGTAGCGACCCCGCCACACTTCTATGATGAATACTTCAAATATGTGATAGGGGCGACACACCAGCAAGGAGCTGAACCGGTGGAGGTACGCATACGTACACATTCAGAATATATGCACTGGCTTGTAAAATCGAAACCGTTTCATAAAACACAACATGAAATAGTGCCATTTGGCCTGCATGAAGACGGCCGACAATATGGCGACTTCACCGTAAAGATAGAAATAAACAACGAGTTTATTGGCGTTATCCTTCAATTAGGGGACGGGCTGGAAATAGTAGCTCCCGAAGGGGTACGCAAGACATTCGCGGAGCGTATAAGAAAAATGGCGGAAATGTACTCAGACATACGCTAAAACCACATAATAAAACAGGTATATATGGCAGGAATCATACAAAACAAATGGTTCCTGCCATTTTGCACCAGTCGCATGAAGAATTTGCTTTTTTGCACAAATAAATCACATTATCTTTGCAACAGAAGAAAACAATACATTATGAAAAAGATTAAAATAATCTCAGAAAGGAGAAAAGATGCCGAAGCAAAGGCACGAAGGATGGTCGCGATGGCGTGGAAGCAGAAAAATGGAACACTACGTTACCGTACGGCTGCTGCAAAGGAGTTATGTGGACAGGCAATAGTCGAGTTAAAGCAAGAACTGTTTGATGGCATCCTGCTTCGACTTAAAGAGCCTAACAGCAATAAAAGCGTCGCTGTACAGAAACGACTCTTAAGACGAATAGTGGAGAAACGGATGGCACAAACTATCCATCACGCGATGAGGCATGAACGAGGTTATATATCAGCCAAACAGATTAGTAAGTATTCAAATAGGTGCATGGAAATATTCCGTGACAACTGTAATTGTAATATAAACTTTAAAATAAATAGACTATGAAAAAAACAAGGAAACAAACTGTTACTTCTGCAGGAACAGTTGGAGTAGGAACAGCTATTGGAGTCGGTGGTCAAACTGCAGCAATGGGTATAGCAACAACATTTGGAACTGCATCTACCGGAACTGCTATTTCGACTTTGTCTGGCGCGGCAGCCACCAATGCCGCCACGGCATGGTTAGGTGGAGGTGCCCTAGTTGCTGGAGGTGGTGGAATGGCCGCCGGAAGTGTGGTTTTGAGCGCTATTCCCATCGTAGGATGGGGCTTGGCTGCCGCCGGAGCCGGATATGGGATTTATAGATATTGTAAAAATAGAAAACAAAAAAATAAATTTTAAGACTATGTATCCATTAATTTTTATAGGCGGTAAGATCCTAATCAGTGCGACCGCCAAAGAGTTAGCAATACTTTCAGGAACGTACCTTGTAAGTAAGTGTATTAAAAAAAGTAAGGACAAAAAGAATAAAGATAAATAATTATGGACAAAATTGTAGAAAAAATCGTATCAATCGGAGTTCCCGGAATCATGCTGTTGGTTGCCATATCAATGACGGGACTGTCTGGAGCAGCTGCAATAACGGCAGCACTTGCACTTCTTGGGCCAGGAGGAATGATTGGTTGAATCGTAACGCTTTTGGTCGCGGGAGCCATCGTGTCCGCACTTTCAGAGTATGGATTTGATGCACTATTCAGAGCTGTCATCAAGAAGATGTACCAGAAAGGAGAAACGAAGGAGTCCATAAAGTCCAAAATCATGAATGGGCCGTGGTCAAAGAAATTGAAGGCGAAGGCTATTTCCGAACTTGAAAGTTTATAGCCATAGTTTGCATTTGTTCTCCACTTTCAACTGATAGCCGCCATACAGGATATTGCCTGATAATGGCGGCTAACTGTTTATAAATTTAACAGATGTTTGTCCATCGGCAGGATTAAATACGTACAGAATTAATTTCACAATGGGTATATTTTTTATTTGTTGAACTGATTTGTGTTAATTTCTTTTCTCAACAAAAATTCTTCGTATGTCACGGCCTTGCACTTTGCTTCCTGCCACGTGCGTTCGCGCACGGCTTGTTCGTTTTGCTCGAAAGCCCCTGCACGCTCTTTGAGAAAATCACGCAGTCCACGGATTATGACGGAAGGCGTGAAATAACTGTAAAACTGGCCGTACCTGCCTGCGCTGAAACGATAGAAGAACAGCAGGAGTTCGTCTGTTTTCAGGTAATAAAACTCGGTAGCGATTATCTTTGCTGTCTTCGCAAGCTGATGTCTGTCAGCCTGTCCCTTCAGTCCTTCAAAGTCGCCAAGCTCATAAAGTTGGGGAACGAGCCACGCCTCGGCTGCCGTTTCACCATAACAGGCGTTCAGTTGCGATAAAGTCGGTGAGCTGCCGAAGTGGCATTTATCGGGATTGTTGCATACTTCCATTTGGCAGTCAGGACTGTTGGCAAGCATGAAGTCCTTGATTGTAGGGAACAAGCGTCTAAGCTCGTCATGCTTTTTCCTTGCCGTCGGCATCGCACTTGGCGATAAGCTCTTCCGTGAGGCTTGTCGCATCGTTCCTTGCGCATTCTCTCTCTTTGGATATTGTATCGGCGTTCCATTTATATTTTCCATAAGTAGTTGGCATTATCTGTTCTGTTTCCCATGTGCGGCCGGCAAGGAAATTGCAGAAGTTCTTGCGGTATTTCGGGTCGGGACGTGCCGCGACGTATCGAGGTACATAGTCAAGTATTGCTTCACGTTCCTCGTCAGACAATTCGTTCCATTGCTTTTCAAGCTGTGCTTTATTGCCTATCGGCTTGCCGTACATTGCCCATACATGGTCAAAGGAACTGTCGATTTGGGATGTTTTGTCGTGTTCGGGCTGACTGGTTATATCTTCTTGAACAATTATTTTCTGGTCTTCAAGAGTATTATTAATTAATTTTTCTTCTTTAAAATTACTATTATAATTATCTTCGTTTGGGATGCATCCGCTTGCGGCGGCAACCGTCCTGTTCCGTTGGGATGCGTTTGTATGCGATGGCAAGCGACCGCCTTCAGCGGCTTTCGGCTTGTTCCCATTCATCGTGGCATACCGTTTCCTTGCGTTAATGGCGTTTTTCTCGCATTTTTCCTGATACGCTTCAATGCTTTTGTCTATCTGCGACCTGAACATACTGAACACGGCCGTCAATGCTTTGTCGTTCCACTTCGGTACAGTTCCGCATGAGGCGTAATCGAACAGAGCCTTAAACAACCGTCCGGCCATAGCGTCATCAAGGCAACTTACGGCCTCCGCATTGCTGATGCTGACGGCGAAACTCTTAATCTTTCTGTCCATACGCATTGCCATTCAACAAATCCAAGACATCAGAATATTTGTACATCACCCTGCGCTGCCCTACTTTCTTTGAACGTAAGATGCCTGCCTTGTTCCATCGCCACAACGTGCTAAGGTCAACGTGCAACAACCGTGCGGCCTCGTCCCGTGTTATAAATCTTTCCGTATCAGGCAATGTTGCGTTACGTTTTTCGCTGTTAAGAGCGTCGGAGTTTTTCTGTGCGATGTTGCCATTTACGGCCTTGCTGATTAGCTCGTCAAGGTCGGCCTTCGTAATAATGACCAATTGAGTTCCAAAAGGTGCTTTTTCGTCTTCCATTTTACCATGTTTTGTTTTGTAATACGTCATCTTTCATAAATATCCTTTTGACCGGCGTTGTTTCCGCCTTGCAGAAGGGGTTTTCATTGTAAAGCCGTCAATGCAAAGATATTTATTCCAATGTTATAAAATCGACGGTAAAATCCACAAATACAGGGCTTTGCAATAAAGTAACATGAAGTTCTACCGTGTTCTATGGAAAGTTCAATGGCGTTCCATAAAGTTCAGTATTGTTCAAAAACAAAATTGCCTCCAATGGCATAAACCAAAGGAGGCAGTTCAAATATGAAAATCGTAAAGAGGTTATTTTTTCTTGCTTGCCATGATTTTCTTCATAAGCAGTTTCATCGTTCTTATTTCCGTCAGCTTCTTGTCGTCCAGTTCTTCCTTTACCAAATTGCTTTTCTGCACGCTGTAATTGTTCTTGCTGCCGACAACATCCTCGCCGAACATCCTTACCGCTTCGGTATAGGACGGAATAGAAATCAGCCAGTTCATGTTTGTGTCGGCACCGCAATAAAAGGCAAGGACAACATTCTTGCCGCCTTTGTTTTCCTTGAACAGTTCCTCGTATGTTTCAAACACAGGCTCGTCAACATACGCTTTATTTACGTACTGCTTGATGAAGTAGGCTTTCATCGCGTTGTGTTGGTCTGTATGTTCTTCATTTTGTGTTTCATGTTCGTGTTGGATTGACTGAATGCTGCTTGTTTTTAATGAATTATCCTGTACCGAAACTACATTCTTACGCAACCGTCTTGATATTTTATCCACGGGGATGAAATCGCATAACAATCTTATGAGGGAAAACACCATGACGACGGCTGATAATACGACAACGAACCAAAGCCAGAACTTTGCTTCGGGAGAGATACGATAACCTGACAACAGCATGGCTACCCCAACGGCCAAAATCGGGATAGATACTCCCAAACCGGAGTATATGAAAACCTTGAAACTTCTGTCATTTAATTTCATTGCTGTCTTTTGCTTGTGTTTTACGAGCTTGAAAATCACGGAATTTTGCGGAAAATCTACGGTTTTTTTACTGAAAGTACCACGACCACAGATGCTCGTAATTGTCAGATAATCAACACTTTATATCTCGAACTTGCGGAATTTTTGCGGAAAATCCACGGAAAACTTGCGGAATTTCATGGAATTATTCAGCCAGCTTCCATAGACGTTCCTTGTTAAACTCAATCTTGCCGTTTTCCTTTAATTTCTTCAAGAGGTAGTCAACCTTGTTTCTCTTTTGCCTTTCTGTCAAGACATCCGACAACTTGCTGAACAGCAATCCGTTAATGTCTTTCCGCGAAGCCTTGCCGAATTTCTTTAAATATTCAAGGACGAGCTTCATAAAATATTCATCGTCAAAACTTCTGTTCTTTATATATTGCCCTTTAAGGTTCGCGTCTTTGGTCTTTGACACCACCTTATGGGCAAGATAGAAGTTCGGTTTGCGCCCTTCAATAAACTTGTGTTTCCTCAAGTAAGCGGCTTGCTCATCGGTTATGGTTTTCTTCTTTTGCACCTTGTCAAGCAGCATGATGTCGTCAAGATGCAGTTCGGGATTATCAGTCAAGATGCGTGCAAAGTTCTCGTCAATCACTTTTCCTATTATTGTTACCCGTACTTTACCGTCTGATAAGTCATATTCGGGCATCGGGAACAGCCTTACGCGCTGGTTCACAAACATCTTCTTTATGCCTCCGCCCTCTGTTTCAATCATGTTCAGGTTGCGCATCGCCTCCACAAGGAAACGGTTTCGGTAAACAGATTCGGGGCAATCTTTCGTCACAACGTTCTCGACACTTTCTGGCAAGAACGTTCCATAATTTTGGAATATGATGTGGTCGTCCTCATACTCCACGACTTCTATTCTCGCGCATTTCGTGTAATCTTGATGGGCTATTGCATTGTTCAGCGGCTCGCGAATATTGAACATGTCATAGCGCAACATTTCGTCAGGGAAAAGAGAGTCAGGGCGTACAAGCCTGTATTTGACGTTTCTCACCTTGTTGTAAAGCCTGTCCACGCTTAGGAGCAGCGGCATTGGCAATATCTCGTAATCCTTATTTTGTGTCGAACCAGCTTCACGCAACGACCAACGGATGCAGGCGACGTAAGGACTAAGCAAATGTTCGCTCTCTTCTTTGCCCAACAACACCAATGCCGCACGTGTAATCTTTCCGTTAATCGTTATTTTTGCTTTATCCAAGAATTTCGCGTCATCCCATACTGAGATTTCTGCCTTGCGGAAAGGATTTCTTTTTACATACTCCTTACGTGCTTTTTCTATTGCCTCAGGGTCAAGGTCGTCAATAGTCGCTCCATCAACAACGGTGACACTCCAATCATCGGTGATAATAAGTTCGGACAAGATGGTTTGCAACCTGTTATCTGTCATCTCAACCAACGAATCACCAATGCGTTGCCAAGCCTTGTTGTGGGCGTAGACCGGAAGTCTTGGCTTATGCTTTGGTATCGTTACAATCCAAACAATCTCGCCAGTATCTTCGGCTTTCAGTTCGTCAATATTCAAGTCTTCAGACGGAAGGTTTCTGCATTGACGAACAATAGTCGACTTTGCAGATTCTATTGTGTAAGTTCCAAATTCTTTAATACCAATAACATCAAAGGTCTTATCTTGTATTCCAATTACTACCGCACCGCCGTTCATGTTGGAAATGGCGGACACATACGACACCACATCATCGCTTTCATGTCCGCAAAGACTGTTCTTGAGATTTTTGTATTCTTTCCAATCACATCCTTCATTTTCACGAGGGTATTGGATTCGTATGTATTCGGAAATTTCCTGTTTGGTCATAATCGGTATTTATAATTGACTTTCAACGTACAAAGATATAAAATGTAATTCGTTTATCACTTAGTTTGCCCTAACATTTTCTTCAGCAACGCCTTCATCTGTTCCGGCGACATACGGTCTATGTCTATATTATCTCCTTCTTCGTGAACATTCAGTAATTTGGAATTGTACTTAAATCTTGTTTCAAGAGGATACATATCCTGATAACCGCTTGTTACATTATTTCCCTGTGAATGTCCCATACTTTCAGATATGTACAATTCCTCCACTCCGAGATGCTTCAGGTTGGTGGCAAAGGAATGCCGCGCCCACGTTCCCGACGGTTCTTTGTCCCATTTCAACACATCCTTACAGATGCGGATAACCCTGTCTTTGATATTGGAGTTTTCTTGAACCGTCAACTTACGTCTAATCAACTCATCTTCCTCACCGTGGAATATTTGAGGGAAAACGTATGCACCTCTTTTCGGCTTGGCTGCGATTTCATTTAAAATAACTTGAAGAGGTTTTATTATAGGAACAATGACAACCGACATACCGTTGCTTCTTGCCGATGTTTTCTTTCGCATAAACTCAAACGCCCTGCCCCCTTCGGCAAAATAAGTGCGGTTATACGTCAAGCGTCCTGCATCCGCAAGATTGAAACCGTTGCACAGGTATTGTGCGAGAAAAAGACCTAACGAGTTATGCGTACGTGCCTTATAGTCCTTGTCCCAAGCTTCGGGATAACGCTTTTCTACAAACACATTGAAAAGTTGTGTCATTTCGTCTATCGTAAGATATGACTGCTGCCTACGTTTTCCGCGAGGAATTGAAACAAGGTCGTTGTCTTTGTTAGAGAACGGATATTTGTCAGCTGAAAGATAACCTTGTTTTATACACTCGTTCCAAACAACTCGGCAAGCCCTGAGATACATTCCGCGCGTTGCATCGGCAATCTTTCCCGTTAACACGCCGTTCTCGTTTATTCCGTTCTTCATGCCGTCGCTCCATTTTGCAACTACGTCCTTGTCAACTTTGAAACCCTCAATATTACCAATAATCTTAATGAACGAATTTAATGCCCATTGGTAATTTTCCGCAGTTCCAATCCGTCCCTCTTTCCTGCGTTTCTCAATAATGCCTTCCCACATCCCGATGAACGACAAAGTATGTTCCTTCTTGTATTCTGCGCCTGATAGCATTGTTTTAATCAAGTCAAGGTTCAATTCATGCGACTTGCTTAATCTTAAAACCTTGTCACGATAGCTTTCAAGAATCTTCTGCCATTCCTTAAATTCATCCATGAACGAACTTCGTGAACTGGTGACGCTGCATACGTTGTTGAAATGCTTTTCAGTTTGGAAAGGCATATCGGTCAACTTATAATAATACCGTTTTCTGTTTATCGTAAAACAGACAGCCATCGGATATTCATCCGTTTCCTTATTAGTGCGCTTGTCAAGCACAAGGGTGATTGAACAAGCACCAACACGATTACAGTTAATTGAAGTTTTATAAGTCTTCATCGTCTTTTACTTTAAATCTATTTTGCGAACACCAAGAAAATGATTTTGCGAACACCGTGCGAACACCATGCGAACACCAAAGCACGTTTAATGGGATTTCTTAAAATTTCATATTTTCATCGCAAAGATAGTAAATGATTGATAATCAAGCAAATAAAGACACAAATAAAATCTTATAAAACTTCTTAAAATCATATATTAACAGACTCATAATCTGGAGGTCCCAGGTTCAAGCCCTGGATGGCCCACGTTTAAACAAGAAAGCAGTTACGAACATCGTAACTGCTTTCTTGTTTTATGGCATAAAGGCGGCCGGTTGGCCGCCTTTTGTGCTGTATGGTGTGGTGTGTCACATCCTCGTTGCCGTGTACGTCTGGCCCGGACGGGTGTCTATGTCATATTCGTAGACGGTTTTCAGTATGGGCCATTCGGGGCTTTCCAGCTCGGGGGAGACGAGCGGACGCTTCACCTCAGACGGCGCGTAGAGCGCGTTGGGGCAGGCTCCCTCGGCCTTGCGCAGGCCTTCGCCCTTGAGCGGAACGTACGAGCGGAGACGCAGCACGCCGCCTATGCGCGACGTTATTGTGGCCCGGCTCACCTGGCATCCGTCCCATTTCATGTCAACGACGAAGCCGCCGCGCGCCACGAGCCCCCTGACTTCGCCCTCGTTCCATGCCGACGGCAGTGCCGGCAGCAGGTGTACCGCGCCGTCGTGGCTCTGCAACAGCATCTCGGCCACGCCCGCCGTATAGCCGAAGTTGCCGTCAATCTGGAAGGGCGGGTGCGCGTCGAAGAGGTTGGGGTACGTCCTTCCGTTCTGGTGTTGGCTCTGTACTTTGTCAGACGGGAGCAGCTTCAGCATGTTGCATATTATTTTATAGGCGTGGTCGCCGTCGAGCATACGCGCCCAGAAGTTCACCTTCCAGCCGATGCTCCAGCCCGTAGCCTCGTCTCCGCGTTGAAGGAGCGTGTTCCTTGCGGCCTGGAATAGCGCGGGGTTAAGGTACGGCGACACCTGGTTGGAGGGGTAAAGGCCGTACAGGTGGGATATGTGGCGGTGCTGGTTATGCGGGTCGTCAGCGTCTTGCAGCCACTCCTGCAACTGATTGTAGCGGCCTATTTGCATGGGCGGCAGGCGGTCGAGCATGGCCTTGAGGCGGCCTTGGTACGCCTCGTCGATGCCCAGCGTCTGCGCGGCCAGCAGCGTGCTGTTGAGCGCGTCGAAGGCTATTTGGTTGTCCATGGTGCAGCCTGCGGTGACCATCGTGCCCGTTCCCTTGGGCCCTTGTTCGGGCGACATCGACGGACAGCTTACCATCCATCCGTACTTGGGGTGCTCGGTGAGGAACGTAAGGAAGAAGTCGGCCGTGCCTTTGAGCACCGGATAGTAGCGGCGGAGGAAGTCTTGGTCGCCGGTAAACAAGTAGTGCTGCCACAAGTGCTGTGCAAGCCACGCCCCGCCGTTGGGCCATACGTAGCTTGCGCCGTCCACCGGGCCTGCTATTCGCCACAAGTCAGTGTTGTGGTGGGCCGTCCAGCCGTCCGCGCCGTAGTAAGTCTTGGCCGTCTTCGCGCCCGTCACGGCCAGGTCTTCAAGCATGTTGAAGAGCGGCTGGTGCGTCTCCGTTAGGTTGGTTACCTCCGCCGGCCAGTAGTTCATCTCGGTGTTGATGTTTATTGTGTACTTGCTGTCCCAGGGAGCGTCGCGCTTGTCGTTCCATTTTCCCTGCAATGTGGTGGGCTGTCCGCCGGGTTGCGAGCCGCAGATGAGCAGGTAACGGCCATACTGGAACATGAGCGCGGCCAGTGACGGGTCGCCGCCCTGATTGAAGTCACGCACGCGCTGCCACGTCTCTTCCTCCGACTTGGCGGTCTGGGGCAGGTTGAGGCTCACGCGGCCAAACTGCTCCTGGTACTTGGCCGTGTGCCGCGCAAGGGCATCCTCGTAGCCGTGCTCCATGGCGGCGGCGAGCAGTCGGCGCGCCTTTTTCAGCGAGTTGCCCGAGGTGTCGCGGTAGTTTACGTAGTTGGTGGCCGCCGCGAGGTATATGGTAGCCTCTGTTGCGCCGGTCACGGAGAGCCATGTGCCGTCGCCCTTTGTCGTTCCGTCGGTCACCACCCGTGCCAGGCAGTTGGCGTGCAGGGCGGCGGGCACGCCCTCGTGAGCCTCGCCTTCGGCGCGCATCGACAGCTCCTTGCCCTTGGCTTTGGCCTTGTGCTCGAGCGGACTGTCCATCGTAGCCTTGAAGGCCAGCGCCCCGGGCTTAGATGCTTCGACGTGTACTATGATTACGTTGTCGGCCAATGATGCCAGCACGGTGCGCTTGTAGCGCGTGCCGCCGACGGTGTACGATGTCGTGGCCGTGGCCGTGCCGAGGTCGAGCTCGCGGCGGTATTCGGCTGCGTCGGCGTGCCCGGGGAAGTCAAGTCGCAGGTTTCCGGCAGGGAGGAACACCATGCCGTGCTTTCCCGTCATGAATGTTTTTGACATCAGCTGCTCGGCCTCTTTCTCGCGTCCGGCGAAAATCAGGCGGCGCACTTCGGGCAGCGAGGCCAGTGCCTCGGGGTTGTCGTTGTCGTAAGGCGAGCCGCTCCACAGCGTCTCCTCGTTGAACTGGATGGTCTCCCGTTCGGTTCCGCCGTACACCATGGCCCCCATGCGCGAGTTGCCTACGGGCAAAGCCTCGGTCCATTCGGCAGCCGGACGGGCGTACCACAGCTTCAGGTCGTCGGCCATGCAGCACAATGCGGCCATGCAGGCGGCGAGCGATAATAGCAGTTTTTTCATCTTTGGGTAAGTGTTTTTTAGGTTATAGCGTTTTGGTAAACAGCGTTTTCATGCGCATGTTGCGGGCGGAGAGCCGTAAAATGCAGTGCAAAATTAACACAAAATGCTGAAAAACGGCGATAGTTTACGCTTAATTTCCTGTTAAAATCACGATGTGTCACATTTTAAGCGCATTTTGTTACGGTTCTAAAAGGCCGTCTTTCGGCTTGTAAAAGGCGGCCTTTTAGCGTGCAATCGACGGCCTTTCGCAACGCCGTTTGCCGTCTTTTGCGTTTAATGTTTTCAACATTTTCATGCCGTTTGCTTAAAAATTAGTATTTTTACGCTACCTTTGTGCCTATAATTTAACCAAAAGTATCATCACATGAACCATACCGATGGTCGAAGAAACATAACCGACGCGCTGGCCGAAGGCCGCATACTCGTGCTTGACGGAGCCATGGGCACCATGCTGCAACGCCTCGGCCTGGGCGAGGACGACTTCCGCCGAGGCGCATTCTCGGGGCACGGGCGCGAGCTGAAGGGCGACAACGAGTGCCTTAACCTTACCCGGCCTGACGCCGTAAGGCAGATACACGAGCAGTACATAGCCGCCGGGGCTGACATAATAGAGGCCAACACGTTCGGCGCAAACAGCGTGGCGCAGGCCGAATACGGCCTTGGCGGCATGGCCGCTGCAATGGCCCGTGAGGGCGCGCGCATAGCCCGCGAGGCGGCCGACGAGGCCTTTCGCCGCACGGGGCGGCAGGTGTATGTGGCCGGAAGCATGGGGCCTACGTCGAAGTCGCTCTCGCTTTCGCCCAGCATGGACGACCCTGCGGCGCGCGCCGTGTCGTTCGACGAGATGGCCGAGGCTTACTCCGAACAAATCAAGGGCCTCATCGAGGGCGGCGCGGACGTGCTTCTCTTGGAGACATGTTTCGACGCGCTCAACGCCAAAGCCGCCATATACGCCCTCGAAAGGTTGCTTGACGACAAGGTTCTCATGTCGAATAAAAGCGTCGCCGACAGGCTTGCGCCCGACGGAAGCTTCCCTCTTATCATATCGGCTACGGTGAGCGACCGCAGCGGACGCACCCTTACGGGGCAGACTTTGGAGGCCTTTTACACGTCGGTAAGCCATTATCCGCTCGCCGCATTCGGCCTTAACTGCTCGTTGGGAGCCGACGAGATGCGTCCGCTTGTCAAGGAGGTGGCGGCCTTCGCGCGCTGTCCCGTGAGCTGTCATCCCAACGCCGGACTGCCCGACGGCCTCGGAGGCTACGCCGAAACGCCGGAGGAAATGGCGCAGGCCATGGCACGCATGGCCGCCGACGGCCTGCTCAACATAGCTGGGGGATGCTGCGGCACGACGCCGGAGCACATCCGCGCCATTGCCGAAGCCGTACGTCCGCTTGCCGCCAGACCGCTGCCCACTGCGCAGACGGAGGGCTACGGACTGGCTCCGCTTGCCGTAAGCGGACTTGAGACGGTGCACATCGACCTCAAGACGCGCAACTTCACCAACGTGGGCGAGCGCACCAACGTGGCCGGTTCGCGCAAGTTCGCACGGCTCATTGCCGCAGGCGACTACGCCGAGGGCCTGCGCATAGCCGCCGGACAAATCGAGGGCGGCGCAGACATCATCGACATCAACATGGACGACGCCATGCTCGACAGCACCAAGGAGATGCAGACCTTCGTCCGGCACGTATCGGGCGACCCTGCCGTGGCGCGCGCCGCGCTGATGATTGACTCGTCCCACTGGGACACAATCCTTGCCGGACTGAAGAACGCACAGGGCAAGTCAATCGTCAACTCAATAAGCCTGAAGGAGGGCGAGGCCGCCTTCATAGCCAAGGCCAAGGAGCTCCGCCGCTTCGGCGCGGCGATGGTGGTCATGGCGTTTGACGAGAAGGGGCAGGCCACAACATACGAAAGGAAGATAGAAATATGTTCGCGCGCGTACCATTTACTTACCAGGCAGGCCGGCATACAGCCGCACGACATCATCTTCGATGTCAACGTGCTGGCCGTAGGTACTGGCATCCGCGAGCACGCCTGGTACGCCGTAGACTTCATAAAGGCCGTCAGCTGGATTAAGGACAACCTGCCCGGGGCGCTCACTTCGGGCGGAGTCTCCAACCTGTCGTTCGCCTTCCGCGGCAACAACGCCGTGCGCGAGGCCATGCACTCGGCCTTTCTCTACCACGCAATAAGGGCCGGACTTGACATGGCAATAGTCAACCCCTCGATGCTTCAGATATATGACGGCATTGAACCAGCCCTGCTTCGCTGCGTCGAGGACGTGATTTTCGACTCCGACGAGGGCGCAACCGAGCGGCTTATAGCCAAGGCCGCCGAAATAGCCGAGGCCAAGGCGCAGGCGGCTGACGCCCAAACGGACGGCGTAAAGCCTGCACCCGACACCCCGGCAACGCCCGAAGAGCGGTT
>ENA-OPIO01000215-OPIO01000215.1-human-gut-metagenome-genome-assembly--contig:-NODE-215-length-22229-cov-7.238928_pt1 | contig 22229 bp, 14 predicted proteins | sample MGYA00241395_ERZ501636 | MGnify/ENA primary metagenome ERZ501636 (study PRJEB25962, sample SAMEA2042198) | human gut metagenome | biome: human gut; feature: human-associated habitat; material: faeces... | reverse complement strand
ATGCGGTTAAGCATAGTTGGACCTCTTCGAGGCCCTATTACCACGAATGCCAATATACCCAAACTGCGGATTAACCGCGAAAGGCCGTCTTTCGCCTTCCAAAAGGCCGTGAATTGCACGCTAAAAGGCGGCCTTTCGCAAACGTGTTGATTATCAGATGGTTATCAGACGGGTAAAAAGCGTGTCATTGTCCGGTGGCTTGCAGGTATTCACGCTTCTTTATTTGGTATTCGGCATACGCCTCGACGTAGGCCGAGCGGCTGTTCTGGTAGAGCGTCTGGGCCTCGAGCAGGTCGCTCATCGTGGCCGTTCCGGTGCGGTAGTAGTCGTCGTGCAGGCGCAGGTTCTCCTCCGCCTGGGCGATTGACTCCATGGCTATGCCGATTTTTCGGTAAGCGTCGTTCATGTCGTTCCACTTGTTTTCCATGTCGATTACGAGCAGCTGGCTGTTGTCCTGGAGTGTGTTCTCTGCGTTCCTTACGGCCAGGCGTTGCTTCTTCATCTCGTGCGAGCCACCCCACCAGCCGCTGAGCGGTATGCTCACTGTGGCGAAACCTATCCAGAACTGGTGGCTCTTGTCCATCAGGTCGTCATACATATATCCGCCGCCGATGGCTACCGTGGGCAGGTTTTGCCCTACGGTCATCTTGTATTTCAGCCTGTTGGCCTTCACGTTCTGCTCCATAAGGGCGTATTCGGCGGTGTTCGCCAGAGCCGTTTGCGGTTCGGCGTACAGTTGCAGGGGCGAGGGCGGCAGCCCGCCGCTCATGTCCGCGCTCACGTCTATGCTGTCGCCGTCGTGCCCGGTGTACTGCGCCAGCAGGCGTTTGGCCGTCGTCAGCGCGTTTTCCAGCGTTATGCGGTTGCTCCGGGTCTCGTTTTTCTTTAGGTTTATTTGCAGCAGGTCGTTCCTGTCTGTCACTCCGGCGTTGACGGCCGCGTCGGCATCCTTGGCGAACTTGTCAAGCTGCCGTTCCACGGCCTCCACCGTTTTCAGCTTCTCTTTCAGCATCACGGCCTGCCAGAAGTATGTTTCGGCGGTCAGCACTACCTCGTTATGCGACATGCGCCGTTGCTGCCGGCTCGTCTCCACGCCGACGTCGGCCAGCCGGTTGGCGTTCAGTATGCGTCCGCCCGTGAACAGTGGCAGCTGCGCCGACACGCCTCCCATGATGCCGTTCTTCATCATCGACATCTCCATTCCCGGCGCGAGACTCATTTCCAACAGTCCCTTGTCGGCCATGTAGCCGATGCCCGTTGCGCTTACGGTGGGGAAGTATTTTGTAAACGCCTGCTTCTTGGCCTGCCGCGCGGCCTCAAGGTCGTTGTCGGCGTTCTTCATGCGCACGTTGTTCTGCAATGCGTCGCTCACCGCCTGTTCTGCGGTCATCAGGCGTTGCGCCTGCGCCGACGAGGCCGCCAGCAGCAGCGCGGCCGATAATATGATGGTTCTCATAATCAAAAGTTATTCGTTTTCGATTGCTTCTATTCGTTGTCTCTTCTCCGTAGTGCCGCGGAATATCAGCAGGTAGGCCGCAGGCAGCACGGTCAGTATGAACACCATGGTGATGAGTGTGCCGTAGCATACCACCGTGCCCATGGGCATCCACAGTCCGCTTCCGCCCAAAATCATCGGGATTACGCCCATCGACGCTGCGGCGGAGGTGAGGAATATGGGGCGCATTCGCCGCTTGGCCGAGTGGTAGATGGCCTCTTCGGCGTGCATCCCGTCAGTCAGGCGCAGCTCTTCGGCGTAGTCAATCATTATTATTCCGTTGCGCACGATGATGCCCATCAGGCTGATTACGCCGAGATAACACGTCACGCTGAAGTTTATTCCCTGTATGAGCACGCTGGCAGCGGTGCCGAATGTGCACAGCGCGATGCTCGAAAATACGAGCAGGGCGAGGCTTACTTTCTTGAGGTGGAACAGCAGGATGAAGAAAATTATGAACGTAGCCACGGCCAGCCCGGTTGTGATTTGCGGTATGTAGTTGTCGTTGTTCTCTATCTCTCCGCCATAGCTTACGCTTGTTCCGGGCGACAGCGCAATGCCGCTCACCGCCTTAACCACCTTGTTGTTGGCCTCCGTGCCGTTCACTCCGCGCTTTACGTCGGCCTGGACGGTCACGGTGTACACCCCGTTGCGCCGCACAATGCACCCGTTTTTCCAGCTCGGTGTTATGTCGGCCACCTGCCTTAGCGGCACTTGCGCCAGTCCTCCGGCCGCCGGGAGCATCTCGTCGGCCACGTCGGCGTTGGTCGCCCGTTCGGCCGTAGTGCTTTTCAGGGTTACCGGTATTGCGTCGCCGTCCTCCCATACGGTAGCTACCTGCATACCCGCTCCGTACCTCATGGCCAGCGTAGACTCCACCGTGAGGTTGCTTATGCCGAGCCTTGCGGCCTCGTCGGCCTTCAGTCTGACGGTGGCCGACGGCAACGGCTCGTCCATGTCGGTGCGTACAATAGTAAGGTCGGGCATCTTCCGCAGTATGGCAAGCACCTTGCCGGCATCGCGTTTCAGCGTGTCGATGTTGTCGCCGCTAAGCCTTACCTCGACAGGATTTACCGCTTCGCTGTAGCTAAGCTCCTTGAAGCGCACGTAAGCGCCGGGAAAGTGGTTGGTGTACCGTGGCGAATAATAGTCAAGCAGCTCGACGGTCTGCTTCACGCCGGTGGTGTTCACGATGAACTGAGCAAAGTTCTCGCCGCCTGTCTGTGGAGCATACGATGTGTGGAAGCGTGGCGACGAGCATCCCTTGAACTCCGTTACAGACACCACCCGCTTGTCTTTCCTCAACACGGCGGCCATGCTGTCAGCTACGGCTGACGTGCGCTGGAGCGACGTTCCGGTAGGCATGTAGATTTCAACGGCGAACTGGTTGCGGTCGGCCGTCGGCATCATTTCCTGCGGAAGGTGGCTTATCAGCACCGCGCCGATGGCTACGAAGGCCACGCCGGTGGCCACCGTGACCTTCGGATGGGCGAAGCAGGCGTCCAGCAGCTTGTCGTATGCGCCCTGCAAGGTGTCGAGCAGCGAGAACCTGCGCCGTCCGCCGTCCTTCGGTTTGCCGCCTATCGGCTTGCGGATGAACCAGAACTGTATGAACGGAACAAACAAGGTAGCCACCAGGAGCGACACTCCGAGGATGATGGTTATGGCCCACGGGAAGCTGACAAGGAAGTCGCGCAGCATTCCGTGGGTGGTGAACAGGAACGGGAAGAACGTTATGCTTATTGCCAGCGTGGCCGAGAAGATGGAGCGCAGGAAGTGGGTTGTGCTGTCGATTGACGCTTTCCAGCGCGCCACTCCTTCCCCGAGCTTCTCCATGTAGTTGTCGATGATGATTATCGAGTCGTCAACTATTATTCCGAGCGACGCTATCAGCGCGGCCAGCGTTACCGTGTTAAGCTCTATTCCGAACGCATGGAACAGGCCGAGCGACGTGAATATGGTTATGGGAATGGTGAAAGCGGCCACCAAAGCCACCCTCATGGGCAGCAGGAGCATCACCACTATGATGACGGCACATACCGCGATGAGCAGCTCTTTAAGGAAGTTGTAGACGCTGCCGCCTACCACCTGGCTTTGGTCTGTTATGCGGAAGATGCTTACATCGGCAGGCAATGTACTTTGGAAACCGGCCATAGCCTTGTCGATTTCGCGCCCCATGTCAACTATGTTGCGGCCTTTCTTCATCTCCACGCTAAGTAGAAGGCACTTCTTTCCGTTGTTTTCGATGTAGCTTTCGGGAGCGGGATATTCGCGGCGCACGTCCGCAATGTCCTTCAGACGTATGTTCCGCCCGTCAGGGTCGGTGTAGACTATTGCCTCGCTGATGTCGAATACCGAGTTGAGCGACTTCTCCACGTATATGGGTTCTACCGCGTCGGTGGTCTTCACGCGGCCTCCGCTTGTGGTGAAGCCCTTTTGCGCCAGCGTCGCGGCCAGTGTCCGGTCGCTAAGTCCGTAGTTTGCGAGGCGGCGGTTGTCAACGTATATGGCTATTTGTTCTTGCCTCATGCCGCTCACGGTCATGCGTCCCACGCTCTCTATGCGGCGCAGGCTGTCCTTCAGCGCGTCCATGTAGTCGGACAGTTCGCGGTAAGTCTTGTCGCCGCTCTCCATCGTTATGAGCAGGGCGGAGGTGTCGCCGAAGTCGTCAACCACCTGTATGGCGAGCACGTTGCTTGGCAGTTGTGCCTTGAAGTCGCCCACTCCGTGCCTAAACCTGTTCCAAAAGGCGTCCTTGTCATCGATGTCGTCGTTGAGTTCCACCTGTATGTAAGCCATGCCGTCGGTGCTCTTTGAGAAGGTCTTGGCCTTCTTCACCTCCTTGTAGGAGAAGATGTAGTCTTCCAACGGCTTGGCAACCTGCTCGGTTATTTCGTCGGCAGGCACGCCCGGAGCGGCCGCAATTACGACTCCCTGGCGTATTGTGTAGTCGGGAAACTCGTTCTTGCGCATGTCGGGCAGGCTGTACATGCCGAACGCCACGAGGCAGCAGACCACGAGGATGACGATTTTGCGGTAGTGCATCGCCCATTCCACGAAGTTTCGTTTTTGTTGTTTCATCGTTCCGTCTTACTTTATTTCCACCCTCATTCCTTCACTAACCTTCTGCGCCCCGGCGGTGATTACCATGTCGCCGTCGGCCAGTCCGCCTGTTACGGTCACGCCGTCGGCGGTGAAGCCGCCAACGGTTACGATGCGCTTCACGGCCTTGCCGCCTACGGCAAGCCATACAAACTCGTTGTTGCGCTCGTCAATCTGCACGATGTGTGCAGGCAGTATGCACGCCATAGACGTGTTGCCGCCGCGCAGGGCAACGTCGGCCACCATGCCGGGCAGCAGCTTCCTGTCGGCTTTGGGCAGGCTTAGCTTCACGTCGTAAGAGCGCGACAGCGGGTCGGCGGCCACGCCTTTCTCCGTCACCGTGGCCTGCATTGACGCTCCGCCAATGGCTTCTATGGTTACGTCGGCCTTCTGTCCGACGCTGATTTGCGCCATCTCGCTTTCGGGCACGGATATTTTCACCTTCATCCGGCCTACGGCCACGAGCTTGGCTATCTGCGTTCCCGCGCCGACGTTCTGTCCCTTCTCGGCGAATTTCTTTGATATTACGCCGCTGAACGGGGCGTACAGCCGGCAGTCGGCGAGTTGCTTGCGCGCCATTTGCTCGGATGCGCGGGCACGCTGGAGGGCGGTCTGCGCTTCGACCCACTTTATTTCGGGCAGGCTGCCCTTGCCGTGCAGCTCCTCCATGCGCCTGTATGTGTCCTCGGCCTGCGCCAGGGCGGCATGTGCGGAGGTGTGGTTGTGGGTAAGCTGCTCGGTGTCGAGCGTTGCGATAAGCTGCCCCTTGCCCACGCGGTCGCCCTCGTCAACGAGTACGCGGCTCACCGTGCCGCCCACGGCGAAGCTCAAGAGCGAGCCGTTCTCCTCTTCTACGGTGCCCGAGTAGCGGCTTGTGCGGTCGGCCGTGGCGGCTTTTACCCGCGTCACTTCCACCCTTACGGCCTCGTCGGCTGCTTGGCCTTTGTTGTTTTCAGCGTTGCAGGCCGACAGCATGACGGCTGCCAGCGCAAGCGCTATTTGATGAATGCTTTTCATTTCAGTTGTGTTTAGTTGTGATTATGCTGCAAATTTAACACGATATTATGGCCGTTTTCTCTTTTTATGTTCCTTGAAAATGTCCTGTTTGGGAATATTTTGAGTTATGGGACATAACTTTTTACCGATAGGATACTGTGCGTTTTCGGTGCAGCCTGTGGCCTTTTACAATGCCGTGTGTGGTCGATGGCGTTGCCAAAGGCCATGTTTCGTGTTGCGAAAGGCCGTCTTTTGGTCGATGAAAGGCCGTCTTTTGCAGGCTGAAAGACGGCCTTTCGCAACACGTTGAATGTCAGGCGGTTATGCGGCAGGCTGTGAGGCGGTATGTGATATGCCGTTTCCGCACGCACGAAAGGCCGCAGGGCGTATAAGCATCTTTAACTATTGCGTGGAAATTTGGATAATACATAATGTGTTTCGGATAACCGCCGTTTCGCGGAAAAGTCGTTACTTTGCAGGTAAAAGCGGCGACGGGCAGGCCGGGAAGCGTCTGCCTGTATGCCGATTTGTCAACCGTAAGCAATCAATATGGATGTAAAACAGATAAAAGCAGGCGATTTGGACGTGTCAGGTCCTTTCCTTGACGACGGGCGGATATACGTCTTCGACGAGTTCACTTATGTGGAGCGTCCCGAGTATGTACGGCTCGACGGCATCTTCGTAATACTCTGCGTGGAGGGCGAACTGACGCTAAGCATCGACCACAGGATGTTCACGGCACGCAGGAACGACATCGTGATAGGCGTGCCCGAGGCCGTAATTGGCAAGGCGGAGGCCAGCCCGGGTTTCAAGTTCCGCGGCCTGTTCATGTCGCTGGAGTATGCTTTCAGGATGCTCCCGGTGTCGGTAAGGAGCTGGAACTTCAAGGTCTTTTTCGACCAGAACCCCAGAATATCGCTCGGCGAGGCCGCCGTTGGCACGTTCAACCTGTATTACGGCCTGCTCAAACAGAAACTGGCCGACAAGGCGAACCCCTACCGCGCCAACATCGTTGACGCACTGATGCAGGCCTTCGTGTTCGAGTTCCGCAGCACGTTCGAGCATATGGCGCGGCTTAGTCCGCGCCCGTTGTCGTCGGCGGAAAACATCTTTGGTGACTTCATCGACCTGCTCTCTACGGCTTATCCCAAGCCGCGCAGCGTGGCTTACTACGCCGACCGGCTCAACATCACGCCCAAATACCTCTCCGTAGTGTGCAAGAAAGTGGGGGGCAAGAACGCCTCGAAAATCATCGACGCGTACGTGTCGAAGGACATCGAGACGCTGCTCAAGAGCTCGCGCAAGTCGGTCAAGGAAATATCCAACGAACTGGCCTTCCCCAACACCTCTTTCTTCGGCCGCTATGTCAAGAAAAACCTCGGCTGCACTCCCAACGAACTGCGCCGCAAACTCAACGGAGTGGGGCAGTAATTCATGCGTCCATAATGCGCAATTGGCTTTCGCCGACTTTCAGTTCATAATTGGGCTACGCCGTGGAATGGCACGATGCCAATTGTAAAAGATAATTAAAGGCTGTGACATTTTCCGCCGTTTCCTTCATATTCAGCTTTGATTTTGCTACCTTTGCATAAGGTAGACTGTATTCAAGAATTGATTATAATGAGCGATTTCAGTGCCCGTCAGCGTAAGGCTGATTATGTTCGTGAGCGTGACAATCAAAGGCGCGACAGGCTGGCAGGATACTTTTACGACCTGTCAAAGTTGAGCTTTGCAGGTCTTGTGATAGGTTTCATAACGCCGTTGTTAACCGATGGCGGCGGCGAAGCCAACTGGTCAGTAATCATCACGGGGCTGGTGCTTACCGTGTTGTCAGCAATGCTGGCTAATAAGATATTGGAATGATTATGGAAGGACTTGTAATTATATACTCTATTGGCATAATTGTGGTTGGAGGCATCTACCTTTGGACTTACACAAAGCGCGGAAAGAAGTGGCTTGAGAACCTTTAAGCGCATTTGTAATGTCCTGTCATTACGTTGACGTTCTCCTTCCCGTGCCGCTCGACGGCCTCTTCACTTACTCCGTTCCGTCCGAGATGGAAGCGTCGGCGGAGCGGGGCAGGCGTGTGCTTGTGCCCTTCGGGCGCAACAAGACGCACGTAGGCATCATCATGAGGGTACACGCCGACAAGCCCAGGTTTGCCGTCAAGCCCGTCAAGCTCATAATGGACGATGCGCCAATCGTAACCGACCTTCAGCTGGATTTGTGGCGTTGGCTCTCCGATTACTACATGTGCGCCCCCGGCGACGTGCTCTCCGCCGCCCTGCCCGGCGGCTTGAAGTCGGCCGACAGCTATCGCCCCAAGACCGAGACGTGCCTCGCCCTTGCCAAGGAATACGCTTCGGAGCGCGCCATTCACGTGGCTTTGGACACTCTGCGGCGCGCCGAGAAGCAGTACAAGGCGTTCGCCTGCTTCCTCGCCATGAGCCGTTGGGAAACCATTGAGGGAACGGCCACACGCCAACAGGTAGTGGAAGTGACGCGCGACGAGCTTCTTAACACCGCCCACTGCACGGCGGCCACGCTGAAAAACCTCGTAGACCGCCGCCTGCTCGTGCCTTACGAGCGCGAGGTTGGTCGCCTCAATCATGGTGGCGAGCCGCATCTTGACAACATAAAGCAGCTTAATCCCGCGCAGCAGGAAGCCTACAACCAGGTTGTCTTCTCGTTTCTTAAAAAGAATGTGGTGCTGCTTCACGGTGTCACTTCAAGCGGAAAGACCGAAATCTATATACACCTTATCCGTCAGGCGTTGGAGCGCAGGCAGCAGGTTCTTTACCTTTTGCCCGAAATCGCATTGACCGTTCAAATCCGCCAGAGGCTCCAGCGCGTCTTCGGCGACCGTTTGGGCATCTACCACTCAAAGTATTCCGACGCCGAGAGGGTCGAAATATGGAAGAAGCAGATGTCGCAAAACCCATATGATGTAATCCTTGGAGCGCGCTCCGCAGTCCTCCTTCCGTTCACCCGTTTGGGGCTTGTCATCATCGACGAGGAGCACGAAACGTCGTTCAAGCAGCAGGACCCGGCACCCCGTTACCATGCACGCTCGGCGGCAATCATGCTCGCCGCCAAGGCCGGAGCAAAGGTTTTGCTCGGCTCGGCCACGCCGTGCGCCGAGACATGGCACAACGCGCGGACGGGCAAGTATGGCTATGTGCGCCTTGACAAGCGGTATGGCGACATGCAGATGCCCGAAATAACCGTGGTTGACACTAAGGACTTGCAGCACCGCAAGATGATGAACGGCCCCTTCTCGCCGCTCCTCCTCTCGTCAATACGCCGTGCGCTGGACAACAAGGAGCAGGTAATCTTGTTCCAGAACCGCCGCGGCTTCGCCCCGATGATTGAGTGCCGCGAGTGCGGATGGACGCCGAGGTGCGAGGCGTGCGACGTCTCCCTTACTTACCATAAGGCCCTGGGACAGCTTACCTGCCACTATTGCGGCCGCACGTATGCCGTGCCCGACGTGTGTCCTTGCTGCGGAAGCCGCGACCTGCGAGGCCGGGGCTACGGCACGGAGAAGGTGGAGGACAAGGTGATGGAGCTGTTCCCAGATGCCCGTGTGGCGCGTATGGACCTCGATACCACGCGTACACGCAACGCATACGAGCGTCTTATAAGCGACTTTTCGGCGCACCGCACCGACATACTCATAGGCACGCAGATGGTAAGCAAGGGCCTGGACTTCGACAAGGTGTCGGTAGTGGGCATACTGAACGCCGACTCCATGCTCAATTATCCTGACTTTCGGGCATACGAGCACGCCTTTACCATGATGGCGCAGGTGGCCGGGCGCGCCGGGAGGAAGGGCAAACGGGGGCTTGTGTTGTTGCAGACGAAAAGCCCCGAACTGCCTGTCATAGGCCAGGTGGTGCGTGGCGACACTGAAGGTTTTTACTCCGAGCTTATGGAAGAGCGGCAGTTGTTCCGATATCCGCCGTTTTACCACATAATAAACGTTTACCTGCGACACAAGGACGAGCCTACGGTCACGGCGGCGGCAGAGGCCATGGGCACGCTGCTCCGCCGGTGGTTTGGCGACAGGGTGCTTGGTCCTGACAAGCCGTCGGTGGCAAAGGTCAAGGCGATGAACATCAGAAAGATGGTCGTAAAGCTTGAAAACGGACTTGACCGCGCCAAGGTTCGCCTTTACCTAAACCGCGGCAAGGACGCCGTTTTGCAGGACAGCAGGTACAAGTCGGTGACGGTTTACTTCGACGTAGACCCATTATAGTGAAATGAAAAATTAAAAATGAAAAGTGAAAAATCCATCAATCGTTTAGTGATGGATTAATAACAGAGAGCGAGGCATCGGCCGCGTTGCGCCGGGCGGTGCGTTCCTCGCTCTCTGTTTCTGTTTTAAGGGCTATTTCACCTCTTGCAGAGTATATTCCTTGCCTTCTTCAAATGAAGATAGGCCATTGTTATAACCGTGGGCTTCATTGACATAAGTCTTGTTCCCTCTGAACCAAACGGTTACGTTGCCGTCCTTTCCTTCTCCGTCAAAGAGGTTGTCTCGCGAGTATGCTATGATGCCTCTTGCATAGTCCGCCCATGACCATGATGACAAATTCATCCTGCCGCTGTTGTAGAATATGACGTAAGTGCCAAACTTGCTGAACAGTATACGATGCGGCGCATTTGCCTCATAAGACTCCAGTGTGCCGTCAGGCTCGTATTCGGGGTCTTCTTCTGCTTGCCATTGGTCGATTTTATAATACAGCTCTCCATACGTCGGAGCTTCTAAATCGACAACATACCTGTGGTCTTGGATGAAGTAATAGCGGAAGTGAACCAAGTCCCATGTGCGGCATAGCGACACGGTTTTGGGACTGTATAGGTATTTTGCCTCATAGAGTGTAGACCTTAGCACCCTCGGCGCAGTGTCGTTGATGGGCGTGATTTCGATGGAATAAATGGTTTTCCCCTCATGAATGACCCTTACTGTGCCTATGCCATCAAGGAAATAGGTGTTCTCGCCCTTCACGGTGTATGGTCCGCTAAGCACGCTGTAGATGATGTCGCCGACGCGCATCTCGCCTGCCGAATGGCTCAAATTCCACCCCGAGACTCTTGTCGCCGGTGCTGTTTGCCTCACGTCGGCCGCCTCCGCCTCTTCGGGCTCGGTGAAACTGATTGTGCCTTTCTTTGCAACTATGATGAAGTTACCGCTCTCTGTGAACTCGATTGACCTGAAGCCGTTTCCCTCTTCGTTGGTGACTTCATACTTCGCGGCGTACTCGTCATAGGCCGGAGTGTCGAAGTCGCCCACCTCGTTGTCTACCTCTCCCTTCCCGGGAGGGTCGCCTCCTCCGTTGCCGTCGTCGTCACCGCACGACGAGAAACCCAGCGGCAGTGCACACGCCGCAAGCGCGATGAAGAGCGCCTTGCAGGCGTTGGTGAATGTAAATCTTGTCTTTTTCATGTTGTCTTGTTTTATTTGAATGATTGTTATACCGTATGCAAAGTTAACGAAAAGCGCGAAACTTTGAAAATCCGGCCAGTCCGTACCTCATGCCAAATGGCTTGTTGCTGCTGATTGTGTGCTTGTTGGGTCGTAAAATGTGCTTGTCCTGCTCGTTTTTTCATGTCTTGCCGGGCGGTGAAAGTCTGCTTTTTTCTGCTTGTGTTGGTAACTTCTTGTAAACCAGTTTGTTACAGACGGCCTTGCAAAAGGCCGTCTTTCGGCTTGTAAAAGACGGCAAACGGGAAGCTAAAAGGCCACCTTTCACATTGCGAAAGGTGGCCTTTTGTAAATCAAGAGTTAAGAGCGTGGGGAGTTAAGAATTAAGAGTTAAGAATTAAGAAAATTACCATTTGAAATTGGAACAGGGTATTTTTCTTAACTCTTAATTCTTAACTCCCCACGCTCTTAACCCTTAATTCTTTTCCTCCTTTTTCAGTTCCGGATAGCTTGTCCTCGTGTGGTAAATGGCCTTCAGTCGTTCGGTCAATACCTGCTTTGCCACGGCTATGTCGTGGAACGTTATGGGGCTGTATTTGAAGAAACCGTCGGCTACCTGTTGGTCAATCAGCTTGTTCACGAGGTTGGATATGCTCTCCTCCGTGTACTCTTTCAGCGAGCGCGCGGCGGCCTCCACCGTGTCCGCCATCATCAGTATGGCCTGCTCGCGGGTGAAGGGGTCGGGGCCGGGATAGGTGAACAGCGTGTCGTCAACGGGCTCGTCGGGGTGCTCGTTCTTGTAGGATATGTAGAAATACTTGGTCTTGCCCGTGCCGTGGTGCGTCTTTATGAAGTCCTTGATGACGCCCGGCAGGCCGTACTTCTCGGCTATTTTGAGGCCGTCGGTTACGTGGCTTATTACCACTTGGGCGGCGTCTATGCGCGGCATGGTGTCCAATGGGTTGGCTCCTCCCATCTGGTTTTCGGTGAAGTAGGCCGGGTTCTTCATCTTGCCTATGTCGTGATAGAAGGCACCAGTGCGCACGAGCTGCGCCTTCGCGCCTATTTTGTTGGCTATTTCGGCGGCCAGGTTGCCCACCATTATGGAGTGTTGGAACGTGCCGGGAGCCACCTGGCTAAGGTCGCGCAGCAGCTTCTTGTTGGTGTTGGACAGCTCGATGAGCGTTACGTTGGATATGAAGCCGAACATCTTTTCGATGACAAGCATCAGCGGATAGGCGAAGAGCAGCAGCACGCCGTTGGCTATGAAATACTTGTACATGCCGTGGTCCATGGTGAGAATGCTGTTGTCCTGCATCAGCTGCAGCGCGAAGTATATGCCGCAGCTGCCTGCGGTTACGAGCAGGGCGGTCTTGAATATCTCGGCGCGCTGCGACAGTTCGCGCAGCGAGTAGATGGCAATGAGGCCGGCCACGAGCTGCACTATGATGAACTCGTACTGGTATTTCACGGCGGCGGCGCAGATTAGTACCATGGTTACATGCGCGTTGAAGGCTGTGCGAGAGTCGAGGAACACGCGTATGAATATTGGCGCTATGGCGAAGGGCAGGATGTAGACGCTCAGCACGTTGTGCTCAATCATGAGCGATACGAGCAGCGGGAACACCGTAATCATGGCGTAGAGCATGGCCAGGCTGCGCGTCTTCTCGAAGTAGTCCTTGCGGAACAGGCGCAGGTAAGTGGTGAAGAGGATGATTAGCGTGCCGACGAAGAGCACCTGTCCGGCTATGGTCGAGGGTACCGCGCTGACGCTGGCGCTGCGGCGTTGGGTCTCCTTTTCAAACGAGTTTAGCACCCGGTAGGTATAGTCGTCTACGATTTCCCCACGGTCGATTATCTTCTGTCCGCTAAGCACCATGCCGCTTGCCAGGGGTATTCCGCTCAGCATGTCGCCCAGCTCGGTCTCGCTTCTCTCCTCGTCATATTTCAGGTTCGGCTGTATGTACTCGTTGAGGTTGCAGCGTTGCAGGATTTGTTTCTGCGTGGCGATTTTTGGGTCTGTGAACAGCTGTTCGTACGCGGTCATGGTGGAGTAGAGGCACATTATCTCTATGCTGGCGGCGTTCTTGCCGTTGACAACCCTCACCATGTGCAGCGTGTCGCGGCTGATGGCGGAGTATTCGGGCGCGTTCATTATGCCGGCCTGGTACAGGCGGTGCAGCCGGTCGGCTATGAGGCGCACGTAGTCGGGCGTCAGTCCGGGTATGCCGTCCTTGTATTTGGCGAGAAACTTGGCCGTCTGCTCGCTCTCTACGGCGGCGTCATAGTTGTAGTAAGGCTCGAAGGCGTCGGATATGCTGTCCTGTTCGGCCTTGATGGTGGCCTCCGTCTTGTATATGGGGAAGTCGAACTTGGCTATTAGCGAGCCGTACATCCACGGCTTGCCTACGTCGTAACGGAATTGCGGGCCGCTGTTCCTGGGCAGGAAAAACACTATTAGCGCCACCGCGACTATGTTTATGGCTATGCACATGAGCGTGTTGCTCCAGTTGCCTTTGCCTGTTTTGCCGAATTTTATCATTTTCGTTAGCGTTGGATTATATGCCCTGCGAAAATACGAAAAATTTACTCCACTTTGGCAAAAAAGTAGTAATTTTGCACAAAATTTCAAGTGCCGGAGGGCTGACCGGCGGCAAGCTGCACGGCCGCGGGCGACCGGGCGTTTTGCAAAAGACGGTCTTTCGCCTTGCAAAAGGCCGTCAATCGCACGCCAAAAGGCCACCTTTTGCAGGCCGAAAGACGGCCTTTTGGAAGGCGTTTTGTAACGTGCTGATTGCCAGGCGGTTACGAAAAGGTGAGAAAGTGAGAGGGTGAGACGGTGAGAAACGGGCTTGTCCGCCCGTCACTTGTCTGCTCGTCGACTTGTCACTGGCCGCTTGTCTGCTCGTCACTTGTCACTTGCAAACTTAAAAAACGATGGAAGAAAGAAAAACAAGGGTGCGCTTTGCGCCCAGTCCTACGGGTGCGCTCCACATAGGCGGAGTGCGCACCGCGCTTTACAATTACCTCTTCGCGCGCCAGCGTGGCGGCGAAATGGTGTTCCGTATAGAGGACACCGACTCCTCGCGCTTCGTTCCCGGGGCGGAGGAATACATCATCGAGTCGTTCCGCTGGTTGGGCATAAAGTTCGACGAGGGCGTCAGCTTCGGCGGCTCTCACGGCCCTTACCGCCAGAGCGAGCGGCGTGCCATATACAAGAAGTACGTAGACCAGTTGCTCGACGCTGGCAAGGCCTACATCGCCTTCGACACTCCCGAGGAGCTGGAGGCCAAGCGCGGGGAAGTAAAGAACTTCCAGTATGACGCCCACACGCGCCTCCAGATGCGCAACTCGCTGACTATGCCCAAGGCCGACGTCGATGCGCTCATAGCCGACGGCGTGCAGTACGTGGTCCGCTTCAAGGTTGAGCCGGGCGAAGAGGTGCACGTTAACGACATGATACGCGGCGACGTGGTAATCAAGAGCGACATTCTGGACGACAAGGTGCTCTACAAGAGCGCGGACGAACTGCCCACGTACCACCTCGCCAACATAGTGGACGACCACCTGATGGAAATCACCCACGTAATACGCGGCGAGGAGTGGCTGCCCAGCGCGCCACTGCACGTGCTGCTGTACCGCGCCTTCGGCTGGGAAGACACCATGCCGCGCTTCGCCCACCTGCCGCTGCTCCTGAAGCCCGACGGCAAGGGCAAGCTGAGCAAACGAGACGGCGACCGCCTCGGTTTCCCCGTGTTCCCCCTGGAATGGCACGACCCCAAGACCGGCGAAGTAAGCAACGGCTTCCGCGAGCAGGGCTATTTCCCAGAGGCGGTAATCAACTTCCTCGCCCTGCTTGGCTGGAATCCGGGCACGGAGCAGGAGCTGTTTACGCTCGACGAGCTGGTTAGCCAGTTCGACATCGAGAAGTGCAGCAAGGCCGGAGCGAAGTTCGACTACAAGAAAGCCGTATGGTTCAACCATGAATACATGCTCCGCAAGAGCGACGACGAGATAGCAAGCCTCTTCGCCCCAATCGTGGCCGGCAACGGTGTTGACGAGCCTATGGAGCGCGTAAGGAAGGTGGTGCACATGATGAAAGACCGCGTTGACTTCGTGAAAGAGCTGTGGCCGCTGTGCTCCTTCTTCTTCATTCCGCCCGTGGAGTACGACGATAAGACCGTGCGCAAGCGTTGGAAGGAGGACTCTCCGCAGGTGATGACCGAGCTGGCCGACCTCCTCGAGAGCCTCGACGACTTCTCCTTGGAGAACCAGGAGCGCGAGGTCATGGCATGGGTCGAGGCCAAGGGCTACAAGCTCGGCGACGTGATGAACGCCTTTCGACTGGCCCTTGTCGGCATAGGCAAAGGCCCCGGCATGTTCGACATATCGTCTTTCCTCGGCAAGGAGGAGACCCTCCGCAGGCTTAGAAGGGCCGTGGAGACGATTGGAAAATGATGTAAGGAGTTATCGGGAGTTAACGGGAGTTAGGCTCATTGGCATTCGCCCGGAGTTAACGGACATTACTTTTGGTGGCTAATGTCCGTTAACTCCTTAACGGGCGAAGCGAGTGATAACTCCCGTTAACTCCCTATAACTACCTATAAAAACATCCTCAAGCGATAAAACATGTGGTTCGTCCTGTTCTTCATCCTGCCATTCGTCGGGCTGGCTTACGTGCTGTGGCACGTCTGGTGCCTGCTGCCGTTGGGCACGGGCGGCAAGAGTGCCGTTGTTGCGGTGTGCGTATTGGCATTCTCTACGCTGTTCCTCAACTTCTCGCACGCCATTGACCGCTTCCCCATGTGGCTCGCCCGGATGTGCTACGAGGTGGGCAATACGTCAGTGTTTGTGCTGCTTTACCTTGTGATATTGTTCCTGCTGATGGACTTGGGACGATTGCTGCACATCGTGCCGAAGGCCGTTCTTTACGCCAACTGGTACACCGTGGCGGCCGTCACGGTGCTCATGGTGGCGGTGTTCGCCGCCGGTTACGCCAACTACATGCACAAGGCGCGGCACAGTGTGGCGTTGCCTACGGGCAAGACTGCGGCCCGTGGCGTGAAGCTCGTCATGATGAGCGACCTGCATCTGGGTTACCATAACAACAGGAAGGAGCTGGCAAGGTGGGTTGACAAGGTCAACGCCGAGCGGCCGGACATCGTGCTGCTGGCCGGAGACGTCATAGACGGCAGTCTGCGGCCGCTGCGGGAGGAGGACATGGCCGCCGAACTGCGCCGCATCGACGCCCCCGTGTACGCCTGCCTGGGCAACCATGAGTATTACGCGGGCATTGACGGCTCGCTCGATTTTTACCGCGAGGCCGGCATAACGCTGCTGCGCGACAGCGCGGCGACCGTGGGCGGCATCACCATAGTTGGCCGCGACGACCGTTCCAACCGCCGCCGCAAGAGCCTCGGCGCGCTGATGAGGGGCGTTGACACGTCGCGTTACGTCATACTGCTCGACCATCAGCCTTATCACTTGGAGCAGGCCGAGAGGGCAGGGGTTGACTTCCAGCTTAGCGGACACACCCACCACGGGCAGACATGGCCTATATCATGGATTACGGAGAGCGTCTACGAGGACGCCTACGGCCCTTGGCGGCGCGACGGCACGCGCTATTACGTCAGTTCGGGCATTGGCATCTGGGGCGCGAAGTTCCGCATCGGCACGTGCTCGGAGTATGTCGTTGCGACGGTAGGAGAGTAATGCTTTAATGACAGTTGGCCGAAAACTGTAAGCAAACAAGCTGTTTTGCTTACATTGTATCTTGCCGTGTGTCCGCCGCATGATAATGTATAACGTTTCAATAAGCCTTTACTTACAATATAAAAGGCCGTCTTTTACACGCTGAAAGACGGCCTTTTGTGTTGCAATTCACGGCCTTTTGCAAGGCGAAAGACGGCCTGTCATTTAGGTGTTAAATACGGTTTGTTTGCCGATAGGTAATAAAATTATTCATTATTAATTTTTAATTATTCATTTAATATGTACTTTTGCACATCGAAACAACAGTAAAAGCAAGTATTATGGCATTGATAAAGACGGTTAAGGGACTTGCGCCGAAGTGGGGCAAGGACTGCTATTTCAGCGAGACGGCGGCCATCGTGGGTGAAGTAACGATGGGCGACGAGTGCTCGGTATGGTTCAACGCAGTGGTGCGCGGCGACGTTGCGCCCATAACAATGGGCAACCGCGTCAACATACAGGACGGCGCGTGCGTGCACGTTACCAACACCACGGGTCCCGTTGTGATGGAAGACGACGTGACGGTTGGCCACAACGCCACGGTACACGCCTGCACTATACGCCGCGGCGCGCTCATAGGCATGGGCGCCGTGGTGCTCGACAACGCCGAGGTTGGCGAGGGGGCGATTGTCGCCGCAGGCGCTCTCGTGCTGCAAGGCACCAAAATCGGGGCGCACGAAATATGGGGCGGAGTGCCCGCCAAGCTGCTGAAGAAGACGCGGCCCGACCAGGCCGAGAGCTTTGCACGGCACTACGTGGAATACTCGAAGTGGTACTTGGAAGAGTAGCAGACAAGTAAACGAGTGACGAGCAGACAAGTGGCAAGACACAAGTTTACAAAAAACATAAAACGGGCGGACAAGTAAAATTGTCCGCCCGTTCTTTGTAGGTAAAGCAAATCTCCTTGTTTGCTTGTCTGCTTGTCGCTTGTCTGCTTTACAGTGAGTATCCCGTCCAGCCGAAGATGCCGGTGTCGCATCCCGTGTTTCCGCTTACGATGCTGATAGTCGCGCCTGCTGGGTTGCCGTCGTTGGTGTCCTTGCCTACGTTGGTTGCGCCCTTCGTCACATTGATTACGCTTGCAGCGTCGCCCGTGCCCTTGCTGTCTGAAAGGTCTACAAGCTCTTCAATCTCGCCCGAACCGATGACAAGCGCGTTCTCAATGGTGGCCTTTGCGCCGCGGCGCACCTTGATTGCGTCCTGCATTGTAGCGCCGGTTGCAAGGTTCTCGATGGTCATGTTGCTGATTGTGAAGTCTGACTGCGGAGTGTGTCCGGGGAAGTTTCCGTCGAGGTTGCCGTCTGCCTCTACGCCGCGCGGGTCGCTCTCGGTGCTTGTGAAGCCTGCCTCCCAGCGGCCGTAACAGTTGCTAAGCGTGCCTGAATATCCCTGTGTGAAGTCGAAGCAGTCGTCGTCGCAGTTCACGGCGAGCAGGTTGCTTACGTTTACAGAGCCTCCGAAGAACTCGATGGCGTCGTCAGCGCCCTCGGCGATGTAGATGTTCTTGATGGTTGTTCCGTAGCCTACGGCGTTCAGCGTCAGTCCGTTGTGCTCTATTTCATCGCTGTTGTTGGAGCCGGAGTAGAGTATTTTCACGTATTTCAGTCCGCCGGAGTTGTCGGAATTGTCGTCGCCGCCGTAAGGAATGTTGTTGTCTATCTCGGTAGTTCCTTCGTTGCCGCTTGCATTCTCGCCCGAGATTACGGCTTTGCCGTTGATTATTATGCCGCCCCAATAGCCTGCCGTAGCGTCGCTTGCGTCAGCGGTGAATGTGACGGGAGCGTCCTCCGTACCGTTGGCATAGAGCTTTCCGCCGCGCTCCACGAGGATGAAGTTCTCAAAACCTTCCCTTGCCTTGATTGTCATTCCTGCCGGGATTACGAGTATTCCGCCGTCTTTCACGTGTACAGAGCCGTCGATAAAGTATTCGTTTCCGGCTTTCAGCGCGATTGGTTCGCTGATTACCAGCGGCAGGTTGCTGTCAGTCCACTCCGTGGGAGTTTTCAGTTCGGGGAACTCATAGCCCGTCCAGCCGAACACGCTGGTGTCCGCGCCGTTGTTGCCCGTTGTTAGCTGTATGCCGGGATAGCTTGTTCCGCCGTCGTTTACAACGTCGTCAGATATGAAGTAGGCGTTGTTCGTAACGTTTATACCTGTCGCATTATTGGCTGCGCCTTTTTTGTCGGTTACGTCGACAAGGTTCTCGATGCAGCCTGTTCCATACACAACGGCGTCGGTTATGTTGGCAGTTGCGAGTCGGCGGACCTTGATAGCGTCCTGCATCGGCTGTGAAGAGTTGTTTACGATGGTCATGTTCTCGATGGTGAAGTTGGCCTGCGGCGAGTGGTTTGTGCCGTTGCCGTCGAGGTTGCCGTCTGCTTCTACGCCGCGCGGGTCTTCCTCGGTGCTTGTGAAGCCGTCCTCCCAGATGCCGTAGCAGTTGCTCAGCGTGCCTGAATAACCCTGTGTGAAGTCGAAGCAGTCGTCGTCGCAGTTCACTGCAAGTATGTTGCTTACATTCACCGTGCCTCCGAAGAACTCGATGGCGTCGTCAGCTCCCTCGGCGATATATATGTTGTCGATGGTCGTTCCGTTGCCGACGGCGTTCAGCGTAAGGCCGTTGTGCTCTATTTCGTCGCTGTTGTTGGCTCCAGTGTACCAAAGTTCTACGTATTTTATAATGCCGCTGTTGTCGTCGGCTTCAGTTCCGCCGTAGGGTATGGTGTTGCTGATTTCGGTCATGCCTTCCGTCCCCGTGGTCTCGCCTGATATCGGGGCGTAGCCGTTTATGATAAGTCCGCCCCAGTAGCCAGATGTCGCGTTGGGGTCGTCGGCGGTCATTACGATGGGCTGTGTTGCAGTACCTTCAGCCTTGATTGTGCCTCCACGCTCTACGAGAATGTAGTTGCCGAAGCCCTTTGCGGCCTTGATTGTCGTTCCTGCGGGTATTTCGAGGGTGGCACCTTCGGTACGACGAGTGCGCTTGTAAGGTGGTATTCCTTGCTTGCGTCAAGCGTCAGTGTGCCGTCTACCGTGCCTCCGAGGGTCACGCCGTCGCCTCCGAGGCCGCTACCGCCGCCTCCGTCGCCGTTGTCTTCATCGCTACAAGATGTCAAACTCATTGCGCCAATCATGGCAATCATTGCCATTGCGCTCAGAAAAAACTTTCTCATGTTGCTAAATAATTAGTTGTACAATTGGTTGTTATGTTTTCTTTTTACCTTGTTTGACAGGCCGGATGGGCCTGGTTGGCTTTATACGCCGTTGTAAGATGTATTTGATTTTTTGCTTTTCACTTTTCTTTTTTCACTCTACCGTTACAGGTTGTACGTCAGGCCGAGGCTGAAGTCAAGTCCTTTCTTGTATTTGCTTAGTATTACTTCATTGTTGTCGCCGTCGCCTTTGCGCGTCAGCTGGTGTGCCGAGTTGAGCAGGTTGCGCGCCTTGAGGCTTATGCCGAAGTGGCGGCCGAGCTTCGCCTGCGCCACGAAGTCGAGCGTCGGGATGCCGTTTTCCATGATGTCCTGGTAGCCTTGAGTGCCGATTGTGTAGATGCGGTCGCTGAAGTAGTTGAACACGAGGGCGGCCGTTACGGAGTTGTCGCCCTTGCGCAGCAGGTAGTTAATGTCTGCGTTGACGAGCCACGGGGCTGCTCCTTCAAGCTGCGAGCCGCTTTTGTCGGTTGCCAACGGCACTTTGGCGCAGGTGTATGTGTATGCTCCGTTGAAGCCGAAGCTAAGACGGCTTAGTCCGCCCGACTTCAGATTGTGCGAGAAGATGTGCTTTTTCAGCTCCACTTCAACGCCCGCCGCGGTGGCGTGGTCGGATATGTTCTGGTATGAAAGGTAGCCTCCCGCGCTGGCGACCTCTATCCTTGATATGGGGTTCTTGATGTATTTGTAGAAACCGGTGACGGAGAGCAGTTCGGAGGGAGACAGGTACCAGTCCCACTTCAGGTCGACGTTATAGTTGTCTGACGGCTTCAGGTCGGGATTACCCTGGCTCTTGAAGCTGACGCTGACGTATCGGTACGGCGATATTTCCTTCGACTGCGGCAGGGTGTAAGTCTTGCTTGCGGCCAGCCGCAGGGCATGGTCTTCGGTTATGTCGTAGCGCAGGTTGAGGCTCGGCAGGAAGTAGTTTTTGCCGATTTCCTGGCTTCCTTTCGTGCCGCCCTTGTTCACGTTGTAGTCTACTTTCATGTTCACGTTGTCGTACTTGAGGCCGAGGTTTGCGGTAAACTGCCTTGTAAACTGGTATGTGCCTTCGGCGTATGCTGAGTGGATGTCCTTGTTTACGTCGTAAGTGTCAATGTGGCGTTCGAGCGTGAAGTAACCGTCGGCATAGTTTTCCTGGTTGTAATAGTTGTCGAAACGCACGTTGTCGATGTCGAATCCGGACTGTCTTGCTACCGACATGTCGTAATCCACGGCCTCGAAACCGTCGTCGATGAAGCGTCCCATGTAGCCTAACAGTATGTTGGAGCGCTGGTCGAAGCGGTCTTTCAGCTTGTATTTCAGCGATGCGCGCACGTTGAGGTCGTTGTCGTTGAGCTTCGAGAAGAAGCGCTGCTGTATGCCCGAGCCTTTCATCGGCACGTAGCCGTCGTCGGTGAGGACGAGGTTGTTGATGCGGCGGTCGGGCTCGTAGCCGTTCACTATGTTGTAAGCCACGCCTGCGTCGAGGTCGAACAGCTTGCCGAGCCGCCACCGCGTGTCGAGCTGGTTGACGATGAGCATGTTGTCGTTGACCTGCTGCCGGCGCATGAAGCCTTCGTATGTGTCTGACGACTCGTACTTGGAGTCCATGCCGAGATAGTCGCCCACGCTCTCGTCGGTCGAGTGTACGAGCATGAAGTTGTACGCCAGGCGGTGCTTGCGGCCAAGCGAATACTCGACGTTCGCCATGGCCAGCTGGCTCGTCTTCACCTTTGATATGTCGCCGTCCATGTCCTGTGTCAGCGTGCCGGCCGTCGTGGTGTTGCGCACCTCTTCGTCATAATGCGTGTAGTCCTTGTTGTGCGAGGCAACGAGGAAGAACGACAGGGCGTCGTTCCCGAACTTGAAGCGCTTGCCTCCGTAGACGGTGTAGCTCTGGTTTATCTGCAAGTTCTGCTTCGAAGGGTCGAGCGAATTGCGGAAGTTGTACGTGTCAAGACCGGTGCCGGGCTGCTTCCTGTCGGCGAAGCCGAACGAGTTTACGCCGTCCATGCGCATGAAGTCGGACGAGAGCGTCTGCGTGTTGAAGCCGCCCGAGAGGCTTACGCCCAGCTTGCCGTCGCCCGTAAGCTCCTTCGACGTTATGTTGATGTCGGCCCCGGCGGCGTCGGCCGGAGTGCCGGCGTAGAACGCCTTGTTGACGTCAACCGACTGGATGATGTCCGTAGAGAACATGTCGAGGGCGATGTTCTTGTACTCCGGGTCTTCCGAAGGCAACGGATAGCGGTTTAGCGTGGTG
>ENA-OPIO01000214-OPIO01000214.1-human-gut-metagenome-genome-assembly--contig:-NODE-214-length-22258-cov-8.369950_pt1 | contig 22258 bp, 8 predicted proteins | sample MGYA00241395_ERZ501636 | MGnify/ENA primary metagenome ERZ501636 (study PRJEB25962, sample SAMEA2042198) | human gut metagenome | biome: human gut; feature: human-associated habitat; material: faeces... | reverse complement strand
CCCGCTGCTGCAGCTGTTGCTGTTGCTGCTGGTCCTGCTGCTGGCGGTGCAGCTGCTGAGGCTGAGGAGAAGTCATCTTTCGATGTTGTCCTCGCTGAGGTTGGTGGCGCTAAGCTGCAGGTTGTAAAGGCTGTTAAGGAAGCTTGCGGCCTTGGCTTGAAGGAAGCAAAGGACCTCGTAGACGGTGCTCCTTCTACACTGAAGGAAGGCCTTTCTAAGGACGAGGCTGAGAACCTGAAGAAGGCTATCGAAGAGGCTGGAGCTAAGGTTGAGCTCAAATAATTGAGACTTCAAGAATATAACGGGTTAAGATTCTCCCAGTCGGAGAGTCTTAACCTTTTTGTGTCTTTTACGATGCAGTCATCCACCGCTGCGTTTGCGGGCAGTAAGTTTTGCGACGTTTACATGCCTGGAGTTTTTTGAATGGTGGTATTTATAACGGTAACATTAATCTGTAATGGCTTCAAAAATTGTTGATAACAGAGTAAACTTTGCCAGCGTGAAAAATCCGATGCCGTATCCGGATTTTCTCGATGTGCAATTAAAGTCTTTCAGGGACTTCTTACAGTTGGACACACCGCCCGAAGAACGCAAGAATGACGGTTTGTATAAGGTATTCGCCGAGAATTTCCCTATCACCGACACGAGAAACAATTTCGTTCTTGAGTTCTTGGATTACTACATCGACCCGCCGCGTTATACTATTGACGAGTGCTTGGAGCGCGGGTTGACTTACAGCGTACCCCTCAAGGCGAAGATGAAGCTGTATTGTACCGACCCTGACCATGAGGACTTTGGCACATTTATTCAGGACGTGTTTCTTGGCACGATACCTTACATGACGGATAACGGTACGTTCATTATCAATGGAGCGGAGCGTGTTGTCGTATCGCAGTTGCACAGGTCACCCGGCGTCTTCTTCGGACAAGGTGTCCATGCCAACGGTACAGTGCTTTATTCTGCGCGTATAATTCCGTTCAAGGGCTCTTGGATAGAATTTGCCACAGACATTAACAATGTGATGTATGCCTACATCGACAGAAAGAAGAAGTTACCGGTAACAACTTTGCTCAGGGCCATTGGCTTTGAGACGGATAAGGATATCCTTCAGATTTTCGACCTTGCAGAAGAAATCAAGGTTAACAAGAAGAATATGAAGGAGGCCATAGGCCGCAGGCTGGCAGCAAGGGTATTAAAGAGCTGGAATGAAGACTTTGTTGACGAGGATACAGGTGAGGTGGTTTCAATAGAGCGCAATGAGGTCATCATGGAGCGTGAGACTGAAATCACAAAGGACAATATCGACGACATCATTGACAGCGGCGCTTCTACCATCTTGCTGCACAAGGACGCTGATGCGGCAAGCAAGTATTCGATAATATTCAATACTTTGCAGAAAGACCCAAGCAACTCCGAAAAGGAGGCAGTGCTTTATATATATCGCCAGTTGCGCAATGCCGACCCGGCAGACGACGCAAGTGCAAGGGAGGTCATACAAAACCTGTTTTTCTCAGACAAGCGTTACGACCTCGGCACTGTTGGCCGTTACCGTATAAATAAGAAGCTTGGCCTGGATACAGACATGGACGTGCGTATCCTCACCAAGGAAGACATAATCGAAATCATTAAGTATCTTATACAGCTGGTTAATTCAAATGCCACTGTGGATGATATCGACCACTTGAGCAACCGCCGCGTGCGTACTGTCGGCGAACAGCTCAGCAACCAGTTCTCAATAGGTTTGGCACGTATGAGCCGTACCATCCGCGAGCGTATGAATGTACGTGACAATGAGGTATTTACTCCGACCGATTTGATTAACGCCAAGACTATTTCAAGCGTCATCAACTCGTTCTTCGGAACCAACCCGTTGTCGCAGTTTATGGACCAGACCAACCCGCTTGCTGAAGTTACGCACAAGCGCCGTTTGTCTGCCCTTGGCCCTGGTGGCTTGTCGCGCGAGCGTGCAGGTTTCGAGGTGCGTGACGTACACTATACTCACTATGGCCGTCTCTGCCCGATTGAAAGTCCTGAAGGTCCGAACATCGGACTTATCTCGTCTCTTTGCGTCTATGCAAAGATTAACGACCTTGGTTTCATCGAAACTCCTTACCGCAAGGTGAAGGATGGTGTCGTTGATTTGGACAACGAAAATATCGTATATCTCACGGCCGAGGAGGAAGAAGACCATATTATAGGACAGGGCAATGCTCCGCTTAATGATGACGGTACGTTCATCCGTGACGTTGTGAAGTGCCGTCAGGATGCTGACTTCCCAGTTGTTCCACCGTCGGAAGTAGACCTTATGGATGTGTCTCCGCAGCAGATTGCTTCAATCGCCGCCGGCTTGATTCCGTTCTTGGAGCATGACGACGCGCACCGCGCATTGATGGGCAGCAATATGATGCGCCAGGCCGTTCCTTTGCTTCACAATGAGGCTCCTATCGTAGGAACTGGTATAGAGCGTCAGGTCTGTGTTGACTCGCGTACGATGATTACTGCCGAGGGCGATGGTGTTATTGAGTACGTTGACGCTACAACCATACGAATACTTTATGACCGTACGGAGGAAGAAGAGTTTGTAAGCTTTGAGCCTGCGCTCAAGGAATACCGAATACCGAAGTTCCGCCGTACCAACCAGAATATGACAATCGACCTTCGTCCAATCTGCGACAAGGGACAGAGGGTCAAGAAAGGCGATATCTTGACAGAAGGATATGCTACAGAGAACGGTGAACTTGCTCTCGGACGCAACCTTCTTGTGGCTTATATGCCTTGGAAAGGCTACAATTACGAGGACGCTATCGTGCTCAACGAGCGTGTTGTGCGTGAAGACATCCTTACTTCTGTGCATGTTGACGAGTATTCACTCGATGTGCGTGAGACCAAGCGAGGCATGGAGGAGTTTACGAGTGACATCCCGAATGTCAGCGAAGAAGCGACTAAAGACCTTGATGACAACGGTATCATCCGTGTCGGTGCACGCGTAGAGCCGGGTGACATTCTCATTGGTAAGATTTCACCCAAGGGAGAGAGCGACCCGTCGCCGGAGGAAAAGTTGCTCCGTGCAATCTTCGGCGACAAGGCCGGCGATGTTAAAGATTCTTCGTTGAAGGCAAATCCGTCACTTACAGGTGTCGTCATCGACAAAAAACTGTTCTCGCGCGCAGTCAAGACCCGTGCTTCAAAGCAGCAGGACAAGGTTGTGCTTGCCAAGATAGACGAGGAATATGCAGCCAAAATTGACGACTTGAAGGATATTCTCGTAGACAAGCTTCTTACGCTTACTGATGGTAAGTCGTCTATGGGCATCAAGGACTATACCGGTGCAGAGATAATAACCAAGGGCAGCAAGTTCACTATGGCGCAGCTCAAGAACCTTGAGTATGACGGCATACAGTCGAATAATTGGACCGAGGATGAGCACACTAACGAGCTAATCCAGAAGCTCATAATGAACTTCATCAAGAAGTACAAACTTCTCGATGCAGAGTTGAAACGCCGCAAGTTTGCCATAACTATCGGCGACGAGCTGCCTTCCGGCATTCTGCAGATGGCAAAGGTTTATGTTGCCAAGAAACGCAAGATTGGCGTTGGCGACAAGCTCGCAGGCCGTCACGGTAACAAGGGTATCGTTTCCAAGGTTGTACGCCAGGAAGACATGCCGTTCCTTGAGGACGGACGTCCCGTTGACCTTGTGCTCAATCCGCTGGGTGTGCCTTCGCGTATGAACCTCGGACAGATTTTCGAGGCCATTCTTGGTGCCGCTGGCAAGCGTCTCGGCGTCAAGTTCGCTACACCTATTTTCGATGGAGCCAAGCTTGACGACCTTCAGGAATGGACCGATAAGGCAGGTCTGCCGCGTTTGTGCTCGACCCATCTTTATGATGGTGAGACCGGTGAGCAGTTTGACCAGCCAGCAACAGTCGGTATAACATACTTCCTCAAGCTCGGGCACATGGTTGAAGACAAGATGCACGCCCGCAGTATCGGTCCGTACTCGCTCATCACCCAGCAGCCGCTTGGCGGTAAGGCGCAGTTTGGTGGACAGCGTTTTGGAGAGATGGAGGTTTGGGCGCTTGAGGCGTTTGGTGCGAGCCATGTGCTTCAGGAAATCCTTACCATCAAGTCTGACGACGTTGTAGGCCGTTCTAAGGCTTACGAGGCAATAGTAAAGGGCGAGCCAATGCCTACGCCGGGCATCCCTGAATCGCTTAACGTGCTGCTGCATGAGCTTCGCGGACTTGGCTTGAGCATCACCCTCGACTGACAACTGAACTCTTTACATAACAAATATACATAAGACATATGGCTTTCAAGAAAGATTCTAAGATAAAGAGTAATTTTACGAAGATTACCATCAGCCTTGCGTCGCCTGAGGAAGTCCTTGAAAATTCTTATGGCGAGGTGACAAAGCCTGAGACCATAAACTACCGTACTTACAAGCCTGAGCGCGACGGCCTGTTCTGCGAGCGTATTTTTGGCCCAACCAAGGACTACGAGTGCGCCTGCGGAAAGTATAAGCGCATTAGATATAAAGGTATAGTCTGCGACCGTTGCGGCGTGGAGGTTACCGAAAAGAAAGTGCGCCGCGAGCGTACAGGACACATCGAGCTGGTTGTGCCGGTTGCACATATCTGGTATTTCCGTTCGTTGCCAAACAAGATAGGTTATCTTCTCGGACTTCCTACGAAGAAGCTCGACGCTGTAATTTACTACGAGAAGTACATCGTGGTACAGCCCGGCGTAATGGAAGGCAAGAAAGACGCCGAGGGCATGGAGGTTAACGGCTCTCATAAGATGGACTTGTTGACTGAGGACGAGTATATCGACATAATGGACAATTTGCCCGATGGCAACGAGTATCTTGACGATAGCGACCCCAACAAGTTCATTGCCAAGATGGGTGCCGAGGCAATTTATGACTTGCTTGTCAACATCGACCTTGACTCTCTGTCTTACGAGTTGCGCGACCGTGCCAACAGCGACTCTTCACAGCAACGCAAGACCGAGGCGTTGAAGCGTTTGCAGGTGGTAGAGGCGTTCCGCGCGAGCCGCAACATCAACAAGCCCGAGTGGATGATAATGAAGATTATCCCCGTTACCCCGCCCGAGCTTCGTCCGCTCGTGCCGCTTGACGGAGGACGCTTTGCTACGTCAGACCTCAACGACCTTTACCGTCGTGTCATCATACGTAACAACCGCCTGAAGAGGCTCATGGAAATCAAGGCTCCCGAAGTCATCCTGCGCAACGAGAAGCGCATGTTGCAGGAAGCCGTTGACAGCCTTTTCGACAATTCACGCAAGAGCAGTGCGGTCAAGAGCGAGTCAAACCGTCCGTTGAAGTCCCTGTCTGACTCGTTGAAAGGCAAGCAGGGACGCTTCCGCCAGAACCTTCTCGGTAAGCGTGTCGATTATTCCGCACGTTCGGTGATTGTCGTAGGCCCCGAGCTGAAGATGGGCGAGTGCGGTCTGCCTAAGCTTATGGCCGCAGAACTTTACAAGCCGTTCATCATCCGCAAGCTCATAGAGCGTGGCATTGTGAAGACCGTGAAGAGCGCCAAGAAGATAGTTGACCGCCGCGAGCCCGTTATCTGGGACATTCTCGAGAATGTGATGAAGGGACATCCCGTTCTGCTCAACCGTGCCCCGACGCTTCACCGTCTCGGTATACAGGCATTCCAGCCCAAGCTTATCGAGGGCAAGGCAATCCAGCTTCACCCGTTGGCTTGTACCGCGTTCAACGCCGACTTCGACGGCGACCAGATGGCCGTTCACCTTCCGTTGAGCAACGAGGCCGTGCTTGAGGCGCAAATCTTGATGCTCCAGAGCCACAACATCCTCAATCCTGCCAATGGCGCGCCTATCACCGTGCCGTCGCAGGATATGGTACTCGGGCTTTACTATATCACCAAAATCCGTCCGGGTGCAAAGGGTGAGGGTCTTACGTTCTATGGCCCGGAGGAGGCAATCATTGCCCACAACGAGGGCAAGTGTGACTTGCACGCCCAGGTTAAGGTTGTAGTCAAGGATGTTGACGAGAACGGCAGCTACTATAACCACATGGTCGAGACTTCGGTAGGCCGCGTAATCGTCAACGGCATCATACCCGAAGAAGTTGGCTTCGTCAATAAGATTATTTCAAAGAAGAGCCTGCGCGACATCATCGCCGACGTAATCAAGGCCGTAGGTTTCGCCCGTGCGTGCGAGTTCCTTGACGGTATCAAGAACCTTGGTTACCGCATGGCTTATCTTGCCGGACTTTCGTTCAACCTTGACGACATCATCATTCCGAAGGAGAAGGCCGAGCTGGTAGAGAAAGGTAACGAGGAAGTACGCCAGATTACCGACAACTACAACATGGGTTTCATCACCGACAACGAGCGTTACAACCAGGTCATCGACGCTTGGACGCACGTCAACAACGAGCTTGGCGACGTCCTGATGAAGGAAATGACCGAAGCCGACCAGGGTTTCAACGCCGTTTACATGATGCTCGACTCCGGTGCCCGTGGTTCTAAGGACCAGATACGCCAGTTGGCAGGTATGCGTGGACTTATGGCGAAGCCGCAGAAGGCCGGTGCCGAGGGCGCGCAGATTATCGAGAATCCTATTCTCTCCAACTTCAAGGAGGGAATGAGCGTGCTCGAATACTTTATCTCTACCCACGGTGCGCGTAAGGGTCTTGCCGATACCGCGATGAAGACCGCCGATGCGGGTTACCTCACACGTCGTCTTGTAGACGTTTCACACGATGTCATCATCACCGAAGAGGACTGCGGCACGCTGCGCGGACTTGTCTGCACGGCGTTGAAGAACGGCGACGAAATCATATCTTCGCTTTACGAGCGCATCCTCGGCCGTGTATCGGTTCATGATATAATCCATCCCAATACGGGCGAACTCATCGTTGCGGCAGGCGAAGAAATAACAGAGCCAATCGCCAAGATAATAGAGGAGAGCCCCATTGAGAGCGTCGAAATCCGTTCCGTGCTCACCTGCGAGAGCAAGAAGGGCGTCTGCATGAAGTGTTACGGACGCAACCTTGCCACCAGCCGCATGGTGCAGAAGGGCGAGGCCGTGGGTGTCATCGCCGCACAGGCCATCGGCGAGCCGGGTACGCAGCTTACGCTTCGTACGTTCCACGCCGGAGGTGTGGCTGCCAACGCAGCCGCCAACGCTTCAATCGTGGCGAAGAACGACAGCCGTATAGAGTTTGACGAGCTTCGTACCGTGCCGTTCGAGGAAGAAGGCGACAACGGTCCTGTAGCTTGCGAGATGGTTGTAAGCCGTTTGGCCGAAATACGTTTCGTTGACCCGAACACCAACATCGTGCTCTCTACGCTCAATGTGCCTTACGGCAGCACGCTTTACTTCAAGGGCGGCTCCGTAGTGAAGAAGGGCGACATGATAGCCCGTTGGGACCCGTTCAACGCCGTCATCGTGACCGAATACGCCGGTACGCTTAAGTTCCGTGATGTCATCGACGGTGTGACCTTCCACTCGGAGACCGACGACACTACGGGTCTTACCGAGAAAATCATCACCGAGTCGAAAGACAAGAGCAAGGTGCCAACCTGTGACATTCTCGATGCCAACGGCGATGTTGTCGGCACATACATCTTCCCTGTTGGCGGCCACGTAGTCGTGGAAGACGGCCAGAAGGTGAAGACAGGTACAACCCTTGTGAAAATACCGCGTACCGTCGGCAAGGCGGGCGACATCACCGGTGGTCTTCCCCGTGTCACCGAGCTGTTCGAGGCGCGCAACCCGTCTAACCCGGCTGTTGTCAGCGAAATCGACGGCGAGGTAACCATGGGCAAGGTTAAACGAGGCAACCGTGAAATCATCGTCACATCTAAGACCGGCGAGCAGCGTAAATATCTTGTGTCGCTGTCTAAGCAAATCCTTGTGCAGGAACACGACGCCGTTCGCGCCGGAACGCCTCTCTCTGACGGTGTAATCACGCCCAACGACATTCTGGCTATCAAGGGCCCGACGGCCGTTCAGGAGTATATCGTCAACGAGGTGCAGGACGTTTACCGTCTGCAAGGTGTGAAGATTAACGACAAGCACTTCGAGATTATCGTGCGCCAGATGATGCGCAAGGTGCAAATCAACGACCCGGGCGATACTACGTTCCTTGAGCAGGAAATCGTTGACAAGCTCGACTTCGCAGAGGAGAACGACCGCATCTGGGGCAAGAAGGTTGTCACCGATGCAGGCGACAGCGAGACGCTGAAGCCCGGACAAATCGTCACCGCGCGCAAACTGCGCGACGAGAACTCTACGCTGAAGCGCCGCGACCTTCGCACCGTTCAGGTGCGTGATGCTGTGCCCGCTACGTCTACGCAGATACTCCAGGGTATCACGCGCGCCGCTCTCCAGACAAAGAGCTTCATGTCGGCCGCTTCGTTCCAGGAGACCACCAAGGTGCTCAACGAGGCTGCAATCCGCGGCAAGGTAGACTATCTCGAGGGCATGAAGGAGAACGTTATCTGCGGTCACCTTATCCCTGCCGGTACAGGCTTGCGCGAGTTCGACAAAATCATTGTCGGCTCAAAGGAAGACTATGACCGTATGCAGGCCAACCGCAAGAACGTCATCGATTACAGCGAGAAAGAGAAGGCTGAGGCTGAATAAGCAGGCTTCATGTAATAAAGAAAAGGCGATGCGGACAGTTTTTCCGCATCGCCTTTTTCATTGTGATGTGTTGGTTGAGATTTGAATTTTGTTATTCGTAGAAGCTGAAAGTTACGTCTTGTTCGTCTCCCGGCTGTATTGTTTCGCCTTCGTTAAGGCTTGTATAGCCGTTGTCCGTCCAAACGTATGTATTGGTGCTGTTGTCGTCAATGTCGATTTCCATGACTGGTAGTTGCGCGGTGGACTTGCCTAACAGGCCTGCGTAGTAGAGGTTCTGTATCTCGTCAAGGTCAACGCTGAAAATCTTGTAGTACAGCATTATGTTGTTTGAGTTGGCTTGTCCGTCGTATTCGTAGCGGCAATCGTTACCGGGGCGTCCGTCGCTTTTGTGCGTATAGCTCATTCTTATGAGGTTGCCGTCTTCCCATACAAGTGTGTACATGCGCCCCTCGCGTCCGTCGTCTATGGTGGTGACGTGTCCTTCTCCGTCGTATGTGAAGATGCTTGTGTCGTCGTGCTTTAAGCCGTAAACGCGCTCGGCAAAGCCTTGCTCGTTCAGCTCCACTTCATATTCCACCTCGTCGCCGTCCATCACCTGTACGTCGGGTAGTCCTGCGCTAGGGTTGGTGATGTAGTTGTAGCGGAAGGTTATGGTCTCGTAGCTTTTCACTATTTGCGTGAGAAACCCGTTTTCGTAGACGAAGCGGTCGCCGTTCATCTCCTTGAGCAGCTTGCCCGTGAACACGTTGGCGAGCGGCGACATGTCTTCGGGCAGGTCGGTGCCGGGCGTCTCGGTTGTGTCGTCGGTTACGAGGTAAGTCCACGACTCGTCGCGTCCGTATTCGTCTTCCCGTTTGTCATGTATCACGGCGCGGTTGCCGTCGAAGGTTATCGTGCAATAGTCGCCTGTCCAGTCGCCGTCCCATGCGTAATACAGCTGGCCCGCGCCGCGGTTCTTCCATTTCCACTCGGCTACGCCGATAGAGCCGTCGAGGTATGACACTAAGTATGTGCCCGACTTCGACCAAACCACTTCTATCGGCATGTCATAGCCATCCTCGCCCGGATTTTCAGGTGTTACGGTCATGTCGTCGGTCTTGCCTGTCTGCTTGTCGTAGTACACGTCGCGTATTTTCTCAATCCTCCATGTGCGGCAGAGTGCGTTGGTAACGTTGTCGCCGTTCATCGTGGGCTTTTTCTTTGCGTCGTACTGCGTGGTCTGTCCGTCCTGCGTTGTCACCTCGATGCTGGTTACCTCGTCGCCCGAATATCCGAGCTTAATCGTGCCGAAGCCTTCAAGGGCGAACTCGTTGCCGCCGAGGCTGGTGAACGTTCCGTAGATTACGCCGTCGTATTCAGTGGCGCGCGTCAGTCCTTTGGCCTTGCCGCTGTCGAGCAGCGACCGCCTGCTGCTTTTTGCCACGCCGTTCACCGGTGCGTTGTAGTAGTTCCCGCCGCTGCTTAGCGTCACGATGTAGTTGCCGCTTGCGCTAAGCTCTATGCTCTCGTAGGGCGAGCCGGCCGACGTGATTTCATACTTTCCGCTTACCTCTTCATACTGCGGCGTGGGCAGGTCGATGTTGCCGATGCCGCCGCCCTCGTCGTCGCCGCACGCCGTGAAGCACGTAGCCGTCAGCATCAAGGCCGCGGCCATTGCAAGTAATTTAAACTTCTTCATGCTGTCTTGTTTTTTTATTGATAAAAATGTTTGTTGGAAATATTTACACACGATGAGCCATCGCAGCCGCGCGGATGCGGTTGCGTGCGTGTATGTCGATTGCTGTAAATAACGTGCTGTCGCTGCTGCGGCAAATCCTCCTGTCTGTTGCATCGAATTGTCTCCGGCCTGCCGCGCATGTTTGCTGGCTTCGGCCTTGTGAAAATTCTGCAAGACGGGACGCAGACGTTCAAGTAAGTGTAAGGAGAAGAGCCGTCCCATTACTTTCAGCCGTGCCGCGGATTGGCTCCGGCCGAATTGCCAAGGTAATGTAATCTCCTTTCAGAAAAACTGATTTGCGCTGCAAAATTACTGCATATATTTGTATCTCGATTGTCGTTGCGCGTTAAATTTGCTTAACTGCTGTTTTGCGGACGTGAGGTGGGACGCACCGCGATAGGGGGCATCCGCTGTTTGTTTGGATTGTATAAAACATTTATTCCTGCGTTTATCTTTCTTACTTATGGCTACATCCTGATATAATCCAGGCAATGACCGTTACCGACTGCCTGGATTGCAACAGGATATGTACACGAAATGTAATGACAAATACAAAAGAAGATACAATTATCTCATCCAAACGAATTGCGGATGAACCCGAAAGGCCGTGTTTTGCACTGCGAAAGGCCGTGAATTGCACGGCAAAAGGCCGCCTTTTAGCGTGTAAAAGGCGGCCTTTTGCTAACTCGCTGGCAGTCAGCCGTTTAGCCGTACATAAAGAAAGAGCCGTCCAAACTGGTCGTTTGGACGGCTCCCGCCTGTCGTTCGGTCGGCTATTACGGCCCGCTTCGACGGCCTATTCCCGCCGTCTCCTATTCTCGCCGTATTGCCGTCTTATTTCTTGATGAATTTCTTTCCGTCGCGGATGTATATGCCCGGCGCAAGCGGCTCCTTCACCTCCATGCCTTGCAGGTTGTATATGCGGCCGTTGCCCGGCTTTTCTTCCGTTGTGATGTTTGTAATGCCTGTTGACGTTTCGGGATAAAGTTTTATTATCCATACGCATTCTGAACCGGCTATGCGGAAGTGTAGGTTTCCCGTTGTTTCTTCTGCCAGTGTGATTGAATGTGTCACAGACGTGTTCCCATTTCGTGACGGGAATACGTATTTGTCTGCCGTAAATGTCTCATTGCCGAGTTCGGATAGGTATGCGGTTTCTCCGTTTTTGCCGTTGCTATAACCTGTAATGCCGATTTTCGAAATCTTTATTCCGGCAGGAATGTTTATTGTATAGTCTTCATTACGTGCATACTTGATGCCGGAAATGCCGCAGCCTGAACCGTCGGATTTTGTCTTTGATGTTGTTATGCTGAAACCGTTGGTGAACAGCCAGTCTCCGTTTTCATCCGTATAGTCGTATGTCTGCGGTGACAGCTCGTATTCAGTAGCCACGGGGTCGTCGCCGACGTAGCGGTCGATGCCCATCACTTCGCCACCGGCCAGCTGTCCTTTGGTAATGTTTTCAACGAGGCTGTTCAGGTAGTTCTCAAGGTTTGTATATCCGTTGTCGGCTGTTTCAGCGCCGTCGTCCCGGTTGTTGGGGTCAAAGCCGTTGGACGTCTCATAGTCGTCAGGCATTCCGTCGCCGTCAGTGTCGGTGGCTACGGTTCCTTTAACGTATGTCAGTTCAGGCCACGGACTCCAGTCGGCAGGCGCGTTGTCGGGGCGGTTGTCCTCCGGGGTGTTTATCATTCCGGGGTTGTTGTCTTTGTGCTTGCCGTCATCTTCATACCCGTCACCCGTATATGTAGCCAGTCCTTTCTCCGTTTCATTGATAATGAAGTTGTCATAGTCGTCCCTTACCTTGCTGCATCCTGCGTATGACAGTACGCGGGCGTAAGCGTCGTTGGCGGAGTGGGTGGTTACGTGTACGAACTCGATAGGCTCTTCAAGCTTCATCTGCTTTTTCACTTCGTCGGTGTACGTATAGTCTACACTTGCGTCGTTTTTAGTTTGGTTGTACACACCGTAAGTCCAGTTGTCGTTTGTAACGTCGTCGTATTTCGAGTTTACGTTGCCGTCTATGAAGAACGTTCCCCATTTGTGCAGCGTCGGCTCGTAATCGGGATAATCTTGTATGTACTCGTTCGTGCGCACGCCTATCGCCGCAATGCGCCTTTGTATTGTCTCTGCGTCGCGCTTTGACGTACCGGGGCCTGGCTTGTAATAGTTGTTCACTATGTTCACGTTCATGGCTTCGCCGCCGTAGCAACCATTGCCTGCCCAGTTGTAGAACACGTTGTTGCGCATGTCGAGGCGTTCGTCAAGCTGCGTTGTGTAGCGCGGGCCGAGGCGAGGCACGCGGCTTTCGTGGTGAGCCAGCAGGTTGTGGTGGTATGTAACGCCAGAACCGCCCCAGTTGCCGCCGTATCCGTGTGCGCCTTTAGAGTGTCCCGACGCTTGGAGGCTTTGCGCCGCGATGCACCATTGTACGGTGGCGTTGCGCACGCCGTATATAGACAGGCATTCGTCAATGCTCCAGCTTACCGAGCAGTGGTCTACGATGATGTTCTCCTTGTCCATTCCTCCGAGTCCGTCCCATCCGTCGGCGTTCTTTTCTGTTACGTACTTGTTGCCGAGGCGGAAGCGCATGTATCGTATGATGACGTTGTTCGCTTGTATTTGGAACGGGTTCTCGGCGATGCAGATGCCGTCGCCCGGGGCTGTCTGCCCGGCAATTGTCACGTTGCCGTTTTGCAGTTGAAGCGGTGTTTCAAGGTGGATTGTTCCAGCAACGTCGAATACAATCGTCCTTGCTCCTGTCTCTTCACACGCTGCACGGAACGAGCCTTCGCCGTTGTCGTTGAGGTTGGTTACGTGTATTACTTTTCCGCCACGCCCGCCCGTGGTGTATCGTCCGAAGCCTTCGGCACCTGGGAAAGCAGGCGTTTTTTCAACTTGTTGAGCCATGCTCGGTGTTGATACGAGCATGGTCGGAACAAGCAGCAATGCCATTTGTAAAAATCTTCTTAGCATGTTCTTTTGTTTTTAGTTTATAGGTTAAAGCCCTTGCGCCCGGCGGCATGGCTTATGGCGGCCATGCCGGGCCGGGCGTAGGGGCTTGTCGGTGTTATTTCCTTATGGTCTTGCGCACTGTCTTGCTGCCGTCGGCCATGGTCTTTACTTCTATTACCACGCCGCGGTATTCGTTGTTGACGCGCGTTCCGTCGATGCTGTAATATGCGGTGCTTACGGCTTCGCCGTTTTCAGCCGCGCCAACCTCGTCGATGCCGGTTGCCACTTGCGCTTCGGCTGCCTCGCCGAGGCCGCCCATCTGGTTGGCCGCTCGTACCGAATACTTTGCGACTGCGTCTTCAACGGTGTATGTAGGCTCGGTGGTGAAGTCGATTACCTTGCCGTCCTTGCATACCGCCCAGCAGAGAACGTACTGGCTGTCGTCCCATGTCAGCGTACTGCCGTCAATCTTTACGTTTGTCGGGGCTGACGCCTGTTCGGTCAGTGAAGCCGGGTTCCAGTCGTCGTCACCGCCCATCACTTTCTCTATTGTGTATGAGTCGGCCTCCTCCTTGGTGAGCACGGGGTTGTTATCGTGCGTGCCGGCAAAGGTTTTCTTGCGGTTGCTTAGGTCAATGGTTGTGCCGGAGGCCGTTGTAGAGTTGTATTCGGCGAAGCGTGCCGGCCAGCCTGTGCCCATCTCGCTCCAGCCTGCTGCTGTGGGCTGTACTTCCATTTTCGTGTCTATGTAGAGTGCGATAGGCGTGCCTTCTCCCCACGGACGGCCAAGGGTATAGTTGCCGTCAACGCCGTTGGTTTCACCCTTGATTGTGCAGTCCTTGAAGATGTAGCCGTACTCCTTCGGCAATGAGGGCACTGCGAGGTAACCTCCGGCTTCGCACATTACAAGTGTTACGCCGTTGTAATATACGTCGCCCTTGCCGCAGAGGAAGTCGGTACGTCCGCGCAGCTCGCCGCCCTCGAAGTAGAAGCGTCCGTTCTGGTTGTCAGAAAGGTACGTGTCCTGGTAGCCGTAGAGGCGGACGTTCTTAAATACGTTCTTGTTTCCGCCGTCGTCAAGTGCGCAGTTGCGTCCTGTCCCGTCATCCATGCTGTTGCGGAAAGTGATGTCCTGCACGTACATGCCAGTGACATCTTTCGTAAACTCGAACGTTGCGCTGTAATCCAATCCTTCGAGAGGATTGACGTCTTCCCCTTTTTCGTTCTTTATATTGTCGGGTACGGTGTTGGCGAATGACGTGTTGTCCATGCCCTCGCCGATGATGGACACGTTGGGAGTGCTGACTATTGTCCTCGGGTCGGGGTATTGTTTGCCGTCGCTGCCCGGTACTGGCTCTGTCTCCGATGCCGGAATTACGTAGTCTCCCTGCTTTACGAAGATGTAGAAGCGTTTGCTTGTGTCCTCGCGATTGGCGGCTGCGGCTATGGCTTCGGTTATTGTGCCGTTGTCGGGCACGATGAAGTCATACAGGGCTTTGGTTACCACGGGGCGCGTCATCGTGGTGAAGTTGACCGTGATGTCGTCAGTGATGAAGTTGTCGGTGAGGTCGCTCACGGTGTTTGCCGGCAGGGTGAAGGTATACCGGGTGGAGTAGGACAGGCCCTTGTACTCGAACATCACCGTCTTGCCCGATACCTGCGGCTCAAGCTCAAGGTCGCCGAGCGTGGCCGTAGCGCCTTCCTTCACCTTAACTTTCTCGTCGAAGTTGAGCACGATGCGGCCGTTGGCCGACGCGTTGGTCGCTCCTTCCGCCGGAACGGTCGACTCCAACTTGGGCGCAACGCCGTCGTTGACGTACTCTTGAGTACCTGTAATGTAGATGTCGGCGATTGATATGCCGTCCTTTACGCTCTCTGAGCCGGTGATGGCGGACGTCTTGTCAGACTTCCAGCGTATGTAGACAGTCTTCTGGTTGTTGGCTTCTTCTGGCAGCTTGATGTCCTGCTCAAACCATGTCTTCTGTTTGTCGAGGTTGAATGTGCCGGCTTTCGTCCATGTAGTGCCGTTGAGCGAATATTCAACGTCCTGCTTCGGGTAGGCGTTGAAGTTATAGAACATCGCCGAGTGTACCGTTATGTCTTTGAACGCTTCGGCGTTGATTTGTGTCTGCCAGTAGTAGTCGCCTATTGCGTTTTCTTTCCAGTTAACGGCGGCTCCGCGCCCTTCCTGTCCGCCTTCGTCAGCTATGCTCTTGTCGAGCCAGCTGCTTTGTTCGCCGGTTTCGTTGCGCATGATGAGCACGTCGGCATCGTTGTCGGCGGCGTAGAAGTCAGCCTTGCGGCTTTCGTTGCCTGCCGTGTAGAAGTCCCAGCCCGCGATGCAGTCGAGCTTGGATGAGAATGCGGCGGTTGCATTCTTGTCTGCGTCCATGGTGACTTTGAGTTCAGGCGTTGTTTCGCCGCTGCTCCAGTTTGCGAAATCGAGTATGTAGTTGCCGGTAGCGGTGAGGGTTACTTCCTGTCCCTCCTCGTACATGTTCTTGCCGTCAACCACTGTGGGTGCAGGCGTCGGCGTAATCATGTAGTCCTTGCCGCCGCCCGTAGCGCCGTAGGTAAGTGAGTAAGTGTTGATTTTTTCGTAGTTCGCCGTTACGGTAACGTCGCCTGTAATGGCAAACTTGTATGTGTCTTCGGTAGATTTTGTCTCTTCGCCGACGCTCCAGCCTGTAAACTTGTAGCCGAAGTTGCGTGTCTGCGTAAGGGTAAGCTCGGTGTTTTCGTCGAAAACGTTGCCTACGGGTTGTACATTGACAATACCTGCGCCCTCGGGAGATACTTTTACGGTGAGGTTGCACTGTTGTACTTCTACCGCTGTGCCCTCGATATGGCCTTCGATAATGACGTTTGCGAAGCCTACGTTCTTGCCTGGGTCAAGGCTGTAGACGTTTATACGCAAGCCGCATGGCCCTTCAGAGGCCGCCGCTTCGGCTACATTGTATTCAAATTGGTGAAACTTCTCTCCTGCGGGGTCATTCCCGTTTTCGCGTGAAGGTTTTGCTCCATTTGCCAGTTCTACCGTCGAACCGTCGGCATTGACCCAGAAAATGTCGTATATGCCGCCGCCTGTGCCCCATTTTGTGCTGATGAAAGACACTTTTGTCGGTGTGAACTTAAGTCCTGTCTTTGGTGACAGCATAAACTCGATGGCGTTGTTCTCGGTAGCCCCTTTGTCTTTGCCGGCGGATTGGATTTTTGTCTGTGGCAGGGCTCCGTCTTCTTTTGGAGTCTCCGTTCCGTTGTATGTGAAGTTGCTGCCCAGCGTCACATAGTTGCTCTTGAACCATCCGTCGCCCTCTGTCGGCGTGATAGTTGCCGTCTGTCCTTCTGTTCCGAGGTCGAACGGCCAAGTTGCCGTCACGTCAGAGTTGACCGTTTGTGCGCTAATTGGCATGGGCGAAATTACCCCCCCCCAACAGGGCAATTAGCACGCAAACGAATACGTGTAAATGTTTGTTTACCATAGATTTGTTGTTTTGATTAGTAATATAAATAATGTATAAAGTCTTCTTCTTGAGCCAGTCTCGCCTGCTTCGCGCGGCCTGTTGCGGCCGGATGAATGTAGGTAAAGTAGTTTGTATTCGGTCGGCAAATATACGTATAATATCTGAAACGCAAGCGGTTTTGTAAAAAAATATTGTCATTTCCGCCGCTTTTTGCGGCGTTTTGTCCGTTTGTGTGGTGCGTGGTGCTCGGTGAAAGGCCGTATTTCGCATTGCAAAAGGCCGCAAATCGCAGGCTAAAAGGCCGTGTTTTGCACGGTAAAAGACGGCCTTTTGCAACGCGCTGGCTGACAGGCGGTTATGCGGCTTGTTGCCGATGGCCTGACGAACGGGCGTTTACGCTTGTTTTTGTTGCCATTATTTTGTACCTTTGCGCCATGCAACCAATCAGTGTTTAACGGTATGGACGACATTTACAAGTATCTTTTGGACTTTTTGAAATACACCGCCGGGGTGTCCGACGACATCATGGGCTGGGTCTATCCGCTTACGGCGGCGTTCGCCGTGGCGTTGTTGTCGATGGTGTGTACGGCGGCTTTCCGCTTCGGGGTGATGCCCGCCGTGCAGAAGGTCACGGCGAGGACTAAGGCTACATGGGACGACTATCTGTTCAACCGCCGCGTCATGCGTGCCTTCCGCCGCATCATTCCGCCCGTGGTGTGGTATGTATGCCTGCCTCTTGTGCTGCCCCACCATCCGTGGATGCTGTCGGTGCTGCTTAAGGTGTGCAACGTTTACCTGGTGGTTGTGTCCCTGCTGTTCGTAAGCGCGTTCATTCATTCGCTCTATGAGATATCCGAATCGCACCAGAAGCTGCGCAACCGTCCGCTGAAAGGCGTCTACCAGATGTTCAACCTGCTGGCATTTGTCGTCGGGTGCATCCTCATAGTGAGCATAGTCATCGACAAGAGCGCCACCGCCGTGCTGGCAGGCTTGGGCGCGTCGGCCGCCGTGCTGATGCTCATCTTCAAGGACTCAATACTCGGCCTGGTGGCGGGCGTGCAGCTCTCGGCCAACGACATGCTGCGCCCGGGCGACTGGATAACCATGCAGAAGTACGGGGCCAACGGCTATGTGCTCGAGGTGTCGCTGACAACGGTCAAGGTGCAGAACTTCGACAAGACCATAACCACCATACCGCCTTACGCCCTCGTGAGCGACTCTTTCCAGAACTGGCGCGGTATGCGCGAGTCGGGCGGACGGCGGCTGAAGCTGTCGGTCAACGTCGATGCCAACACCGTGCACTTCTGTTCGGCCGACGAGCTGGATGAATTTGTCAGGAAAGGCTACATTCCGGCGGAACGTTATGCCGACACCGGCTTCCCCGTCGCCAACACGCAGGTGTTCCGCGACTTCATGTATGACTTCATGGAGCACCATCCCGACGTGCAAAGCGACATGATGATAATGGTGCGTATGCTTCAGCCTGCGCCCGAGGGGCTTCCGCTCGAGCTGTATTGCTTCTGCCGCTTTGTAGACTGGACGCCGTTCGAACGCTTCCAAAGCTCCGTGCTCGACTATGCCGTCGTAATGGCGCAGGAGTTCGGCCTGCGCATCTTCCAGCGTCCGGCAGGGCGAGATTTTAAAGGGTGAGAAGGTGAGAGATTGAGAAGTTGGGAAAAGAAAGATGAATAAAAAAAGTCCAAGGAGACTGCTCCTTGGACTTTCTTTTTTATTTAAGGCTTACCTTTACGGTCTTCAACGCCTTGCTGTCTGACGTGCCGCCGTACATTATTTCGTATTCTCCGCTTACGGGGCGGACGGTGTTCGACTGCGTGTCGTACCACTCAAACGACTTGCCGTCGAGCTTGAACTCAACGTTCTTCGTCTCGCCCTTCTTCAGCGTTACGCGGCGGAATGCGCGCAGCGTCTTCACTGGCCCTTCCTTGTCTGACGGACGGCGCAGGTACACCTGCACCACTTCGTCGCCGTCTCTCGTGCCCGTATTGGTGACGGGAACGGTCAGCGTGCAGCCCTCGTCGGTGTCGAATTCGGTGGCGGATACCGCCGCGTCGCCGTAAGCGAACGTGGTGTAGCTAAGTCCGTAGCCGAAGGGGAAGAGAGGCTCGTCCGTCATGTAGCGGTATGTGCGTCCCTTCATGGAGTAGTCCTCGAAGCCGGGCAGCTGCTTGGTGCTCTTGTAGAACGTTATTGGCAGTCGGCCCGCAGGGTTGTATTCGCCGAAGAGCACCGACGCGATGGCATCGCCACCGGCCTGTCCCGGGTACCATGCCTGCACTATCGCGTCGCACATGGCGGCCTCGCGGGTCAGTGCTATGGCCGAGCCGGAGAAGTTGACAAACACTATTTTCTTGCCCGTCTTCTTGAGTTCGGCCAGCAGTCGTGTCTGCACTTCGGGCAGTTCTATCCACTCGCGGTCGCCTCCGCGGAAGCCGGGCACGGTTATCGGCATCTCCTCGCCCTCGAGTCCGGGCGTTATTCCGCCTGCGAAGATGATTACGTCGGCGTCTTTCACCTTGTTGACACTTTGCTGTATGTCGAGCGGCACCTCGCGTCCGAAGTCGAAGTTAAGCGTGGCGCAGTCGCCTTCGCTCGCCTTGAAGTCCACCTTTATGTCGTAAGTCTTGCCTGCTTCCACCTTCATCGCGTAAGCCCTGTTGTTCTTCGTGTTAAGCGCTTCGGCCACTTCCTTGCCGTTGATGTGCAGGTGAGCCTTGCCCTGTGTCTGGAAACTGAACACCACTTCCTCGCTCTTCTTGGGGCTGAACGTTGTTTCGTATTCGGCGTAGAAGCCTCCCAGCTGCACGCCCGGGGCGAATACGATGGCTCCGGCGGTGGTGAAGCGGAACGGGTCAGACACGTGTGTAACCACGTCGGGCTTGCCTTCCGGCTCGAGCGAGTTCCAATATGATGCCTTGAAGCCGCGCTTGCCGTCAGCCTGGCAGTCGGCGAAGAGGCTTTGCAGGCCTACAGACGACGTGTAGTCGCATCCGTACTCGTATATCAGCTTGTCCTCCGGCACCCTGCTCTGCAAGCCCTGCAACAGGGTGATTGTGTGCGACGGGAAGCCGTTGTAGTTGCCCCACTGCATCACGCTGTCGTTGGCGTTGGGGCCGATTACGGCTATTTTCAGCCCCGTCTTGGGCAGAGGCAACAGTCCGCCGTTGTTTTGCAGCAGCACGATGCTCTGCTGGGCCATGCGCAGTGCGAGGTCGCGGTGCTCCTTGCTGTCAACCACGCTGTACGGGATGTTGCGCCATGGCACGTCCTCGTCGAACTCGCCAAGCTCTATGCGCGCCTTCATCAGTCGGGTGACGGCGGTGTCGAGGCGGCTCTCGCTGATGAGTTTGGCGTTGACGGCATCGACGAGCGACTGGTAAGTCTGGCCGCATTCAAGGTCGGTTCCGCTTGCCACGGCCTTGGCCGAAGCGTGCGCCGAGTCAGGCTCGGTGTTGTGCGCGCCCTTCGTGTAGAAGTCGGTTATCGCCCAGCAGTCGGACACCACGATGCCCTTGTAGCCCCATTCGTCGCGCAGTATTTGCTGGAGCAGGCGGTTGCTGCCACAGCACGGCTCGCCCTCGTAGCGGTTGTAGGCGCACATCACCTCCTTTACGCCTGCCTCCTGCACTGCGGTTTTGAACGCCGGAAGGTACGTTTCCCACAAGTCGCGCGGGTCAATGTTCTCGGCGTTGAACACGTGGCGGTTCCATTCCGGCCCCGAGTGTACGGCGTAATGCTTGGCGCAGGCGTGCAGCTTGTTGTACTTCTCGTCCTTGGGGCCTTGCAGGCCGCCCACCACGCTCACGCCCATGCGCGCCGTGAGGTAGGGGTCTTCGCCGTAGGTCTCCTGTCCGCGTCCCCACCGCGGGTCGCGGAATATGTTGATGTTGGGTGTCCAGAAGGTCAGTCCCTGGTATATTTTCGGGTCGCCTTTCTTTATTATCTCGTTGTTCTTCGCCCTCGCCTCGTCACTCACGGCGGTGAAAACGTCCTGCACGAGGGCGTCGTTCCACGACGCGGCCATGCCTATGCACTGCGGAAACACCGTAGCCAGACCGGCGCGCCCCACGCCGTGCAGGGCCTCGCTCCACCAGTTGTAACCCTTGATGCCGAGCCTGTCGATGGGCGGCGAGTCATATTGCATGAGCGATACTTTCTCTTCCAGCGTAAGCCTGCTTACCAGGTCGGCCGCCCGTTCGTCGGCAGAGAGGTCGGGGTCTTGGTACGGCATGTTGCTGCCGCACGACAGGGCGAGCATGGCGCAGCCTGAAATCATGAATTTGTTGAGTAAGTTTTTCATTGCTTTAGATTTTACCTTGAATAAATAAACAATGTGCAAATATAGCAATTTAATTTTACATTTCGGTGCAATCGGCCGCGTTTGATATTTTTTATCAGCCCTTCTGCCGCGCCCTTGGCCGCGCTTTTCGGCGGCAAACGTTAACGCATTGGTACACAGCATGTTACCGGCTGTATTCCAAAAGACCGTCTTTCGCCTTGCAAAAGGCCGCCTTTTACACTGCGAAAGACGGTCTTTCGCACTCCGTTTTGCCGTCTTTTGGAAAAGTGTCTGTGGCCGGGCATGGCCTGAAAACGTAATATTGTTCCTAAAACAGGTAATCAGTTTACACGTTTTTAGCCGCTAATCAGTACCTTTGCAGAGGAAAAATGAAACCAATGTAACGTTATATTTAAAGGAAAGAAGAAATGAAGGTATTACTGATTAACGGAAGTCCGCGCGGCGAGGGCAACACGTACATAGCCCTGTCAGAGGTGGCGAAGACGCTCGAAGCGGAAGGCGTAGAGGCTGAAATAGTGTCAATCGGAACGAAGGCGGTGCAGGGCTGCATAGCCTGCGGCAAGTGTGCGGAGCTTGGCCGGTGCGTGTTTAATGACACATTATATAATAATGTGCGTGAAAAACTGGAGACGGCCGATGCCATTGTGGTGGGTTCGCCCGTGTATTACGCCGGCCCCAACGGCTCGCTCTGCGCCCTGCTCGACAGGCTCTTCTATTCGGCTGCGCCGCTGCTGCGCTACAAGCCTGCGGCCTCTGTCGCCGTGTGCCGCCGCGGAGGGGCGAGCGCGACATTCGACAGGCTTAACAAGTATTTCATGATGAGCTGTATGCCCGTGGTAAGCTCGCAGTATTGGAACAGCGTGCACGGGCACGCCAAGGGCGAGGCGGAGCAAGACGCCGAGGGCCTTCAGACCATGCGCACGCTGGGCAGGAACATGGCCTGGGTGCTGAAGAGCCTGAAGAACGGCGGCCAGCCGATGCCGGAGAGGGAAGAGCCGGTAAAGACCAGTTTCATAAGGTAAATGCTTTAGTTTTGTTCATCCGCAGTTCAAGTGTGTAGGATTATTGTGTGTTCTTTGGCCGTTGTGGTTGTATTTTCATGTACACATCCTACTTCAAACAGGCGGTCGGTAACCGTCATTCCGCGCTCCGACCGCCAGG
>ENA-OPIO01000213-OPIO01000213.1-human-gut-metagenome-genome-assembly--contig:-NODE-213-length-22620-cov-3.124662_pt1 | contig 22620 bp, 20 predicted proteins | sample MGYA00241395_ERZ501636 | MGnify/ENA primary metagenome ERZ501636 (study PRJEB25962, sample SAMEA2042198) | human gut metagenome | biome: human gut; feature: human-associated habitat; material: faeces... | reverse complement strand
AAGACTAAAATCAATTTTCGCGGGTTTACTGTTGAATTAACTTTTACACTTCACAGTTACTATTTTATATAAGTTCGTACTTGTTTAAATGTGACTGATTATTTTGTATAATTTTTTGACTTAAGGAGGTATCGGTTATGGATAAGAGCATGCGTGATAGATTATTAACTAGTGAAAAAAGATTAAATGAAATTGATGAATTGTTACTTCAACCAGATACCGCTAGTGACATGAATTTATTTAAGAAATTAAGTAAAGAAAGAAGTCAATTAGATCCTATTGTTGAAAAATTTCATGAGTATACATACGCTGAACAAAACAAAAATGATGCTTTATTAATGTGCAGTGATCACGACCCTGAAATTGCTGCGATGGGAAAGGAAGAATTAAAGAGAAATGACGCTCTTCTAGAAGAAATTGAAGAAGCTTTGAAAATCCTACTTATTCCTAAGGATCCAAATGATGGAAAAGATATTATCTTTGAAATTAAAGGCGCTGTCGGAGGAGACGAAGCTAATATTTTTGCTGGCGATTTATTTAGAATGTATGTTAGATATTGTGAAACTAAAGGTTGGCACGTCAAAATCTTAGACGAAAATCCAACTGGAGTTGGTGGTTATTCCTATGTTTCATTTGTTGTCAGTGGAGATGATGCTTATTCAAGATTGAAGTTTGAAAGTGGTGTACATAGAGTTCAAAGAGTTCCTAAGACTGAGGCTAACGGAAGAATTCATACTTCCACAGCAACAGTAGTTGTTATGCCACAAGTTGAAACAAACGAAATAAATATCAATCCTGCTGATTTAAAAGTAGATCGTTATAGATCACAAGGTGCAGGCGGTCAAAACGTTAATAAAACCGAATCTGCTGTTAGAATTACTCACATTCCTTCAGGAATTGTTGTTTCTTGTCAAACCGAAAAATCACAAATTCAAAACCATGAAATTTGTATGCAAATGCTTGCTTCTAAACTAGCTCAACTTGAAGAAGAAAAGAAAGAGAAAACAGAAGCTCAATATAGAAGTAAAATTGGCAGTGGCGATAGAAATGAGAAAATTAGAACATATAACTATCCACAAAACCGTGTAACTGATCATAGAATTGGTTTTACTATTCAACAACTTGATAGAGTAATTAATGGCGATTTAGACCCTATTATTGATGCCTTAATTAACTACGATCAACAACAAAAAATTGCTGGCAATCAAAATGGAATTAACTAATCGAGAAGCTTATTTTCAGACCAAACACGCCATGGAAAAAGAAGGTTTAGATATTTCAAATAACGAAATTTGCCAACTGTTAGAAAAGGCAAATGGTTTTAATTCATATACTGAATTAACGCTTAACTTCGATAAAAAGCTTGCAAAACCTGATTATTTTGAGAAATTAAAGTCAAAATTGTTTAGTGGGCAACCAATACAATATATTTTAAATGAAGCTCCTTTCATTGATTATACTTTTTATGTTGATAATAGAGTATTAATCCCAAGAGTTGAAACAGAAGAGCTTGTTATTAGAACAATAGATTTATTAAAGCTCTTAAAAATAGAACCAAAAAGCATTTTAGATATGTGTACAGGTTCTGGCTGTATAGCTATCTATCTGAAGAGTAAATTTAAGAATTCTGAAGTTTATGCTAGTGACATCTCAAAGGATGCACTTGATGTAGCCAATAAGAATGCTAAGCACTTTTCATCAAATATCCATTTAGTTCAAGGAGATAAGCTAGAGCCATTTTTAGGTAATGGACAAAAATTTGATGTTATTATTTCAAATCCTCCTTATGTTCAAAATAAAGAGGATATTGAAGAAAAAGTTAAAAATCATGAGCCGATGAACGCTATATATTCAGAAGATGGCACAGCTTTTTACGAAGAAATTTTTAAACACTATAAAGAAGTATTAAACGAGAAATTTATATTAGCTTTTGAAATTAATTATGACCAGCAAGATAGATTAACTGAATTGATTTCGAAATATTTTGAAGACAACATTAACTTCTCCTTTGTTAATGATATTTACGGAAGAACTCGTTTTCTTTTTATTATAAGAGGCTATATTTATGAAAATCTTAACTAAAAAAGACATTGAAATTTGTACAGAAATTTTAAGAAATGATGGTGTTATTGCTTTTCCTACAGAGACGGTATATGGATTAGGAATAAAAGCAACTTCAAAGGATAATTACGATAAACTCGTGAAAATTAAAAATAGACCAAGCGACAAACCTTTTACTTTAATGTGTTCATCGGTTGATGACTTTAAAAATATTGTGGAAATTAACGAATGGACTAGAAAAATTGTTGAAAAATTCATGCCTGGTCCTATTACTTTAATTTTAAAAGTTAAAACAGAAGTACCTGAATATATTGATTTAGGTACTGGATTTGTTGGAGTTAGAATTCCTGATGATGATTTTGTAAGAAATATGATTAAAAAGGTTGGCGCCCCTTTACTTGTTCCTAGCGCAAACATCTCTTCATTTCCACCAGCAAAGACTTATCAAGAAGTTATTAGATATTTTCATGATAATTTAGATGCTGTGGTTAAAGGAAAGTGTGAAAGCAATGTTCCATCATCTATCTTTAAGATATATGATGAAAATATAATTCAGATTAGACCTGGGGAAATTAAACTAAGTGAACTTGTGGAGGTAGTAAAATGATAATTTCTATTGGAAGTGACCATGCTGGCTTTAAATATAAAGAAGAAGTAAAAAAGCATTTAGAATCTTTAGGGCATAAAGTAATTGACGAAGGAACTTATTCATTAGATTCGTGTAACTATGCAGAATTTGCGTTGAAAGCGGCTGAAGATGTTTCTAGCAAGAGAAGCGATTTGGGTATTCTTGTTTGTAGTAGCGGCGAAGGCGTTTGTATGGCTGCAAACAAAGTTAAAGGTATAAGATGCGGAATAGGATATAATGATGAGGTTTCGCATTTGGTTAGAGAGCATAATAATGCAAACATGATTACTTTTGGTCAATCTTTCATGAGCTTAGAAGATGTTTTAAGAAGAGTTGATATTTTCTTAAACGCCAAATTTGAAGGCGGAAGACACGAAAAAAGAGTCAACACTATTATTGATTACGAAAAATAAAAAAAATAAAATTCTTTTTAAAAAAATTCGAATAACCTCCTTTATATTAGTGAAAGGAGGTTTTTTAAATATTTAAGTGTTCTTTATGTGGCAACGAAGATGAAAAGTATATCGGATATAAAAATGGAGTACCTTATTGCAGAAGGTGTATTTCATTTAGAGGAGAAGCTGCAGATGAATTTGAATACCGTTCAACAACTGGCTATTTAAAAATTGATTATGAATTAAGTTATCATCAAAAAAGAGTTTCTAGTGCGATTTTAAATAATTACCAAAAACATATTAACACTCTTGTTTATGCCGTATGTGGGGCTGGCAAAACTGAATTGGTTTACGCAGTAATTGAATATGCTCTAAAAAATAAACTACAAGTTGGTTTTGCAATACCTAGAAGAGATGTTGTGATTGAATTGTCATTAAGATTACAAGATGCTTTTAATAAGTACAAAGTTGTTTGTGTATATGGTGGGAATACATCGGTTTTAGAGGGGGATATAATTTGTTTAACAACACATCAGCTTTTCAGGTACGAAAAATACTTTGATTTGCTTATTTTAGATGAAGTAGATGCTTTTCCTTATAAAGATAATGATGTTTTGGAAAGTTTTTTTAACCGAAGTGTTCGAGGTAACCATGTTTTGATGTCGGCTACACCTTCTGACAATTTGCTTTCAAAGTACAGCAAAAAAGGTTTTGAAATTGTTACGTTGTTTAAACGCTATCATGGCAAAAAAATACCAGAACCATCGATTTTTGTTAACCTAAAAATCGTAAACTATATTTATTTATTTTATAAATTCAAACAATTTATGAAGGAAGAAAAACCGCTCCTAATATTTTCTCCAACTATTGAGGAGTGTGAAAATTTATATACGATTATGAAGCTTTTTAGGATTGAGGGAAATTTTGTTCATTCTAAATGTAGAGATCGAAGTTTGCGTATCGAGAAGTTTCGAAAAAACGAATACAAATTTTTAGTAACTACGGCAGTTTTAGAAAGAGGCGTTACTTTGAAGAATTTACAGGTAATAATTTTTAATGCTTCGTCATTTATATACACAAAAGAAGCTTTAATCCAAATCTCTGGACGAGTTGGAAGAAAAAAAGATGCAACAGATGGAGAAGTTATTTTTATCGGGAGTAGAAAAACTAAAGAAATGGTTGAAGCCAGACAAACCATTATCGACGCCAACAAAAATTTGTAAGATATGTTTTAAAGAGATTAAAAATGGAGCATACCATGATTTTTTAAATAACGGAATTATTTGTTATAGTTGTTTAAATCAACTAAATCCTAGCTTTATTGAATTTAAAATTGATGATGTTGAATGTTTAGCTATTTATGAATATAGCGATTTTGTTAAAGAGAAAATATATCAATATAAAGGGTGTGGAGATTTTGAATTAGCCAATGTATTTGTTGGCCCGTTTGCTCTTGAACTTAAAACTCTTTTTCGTGATTTTGAGATTGTATTAGTTCCTTCTCACAAAGAGGAGAATCATGTTTCATACATGTTTAATTGCCTTGGTTTAAATATGCATGATATCTTCTATAAGAGTGAAAATCACAAGCAATCTGATCAAAATTATCATAAGAGGCATGAAGTTGGCAAGTTCATAAAATTTAAAGAAGGAAAAGCTGATCTTGCTGGTAAAAAGATACTATTAGTAGATGATGTTTGTACAACTGGCTCGACCTTAAAGGCTTGTATTAAAAAGATTAAAGACCTAAATCCTTTAAATTTAAAGGTGTTGGTAATTGCAAAACGTGTTTTTAGTGAGGAGGAGTTAAACGAATTAATGAAAAAAGAAGGAAGTAAAAATATTGAAATTGTATAAATAAGTTAAGATTTGCAATGTTTTTGACCAAATCACGAGTTTATTTTAAGAATATTTAATTCTTCTAAACAATTGATTTTGAATTTAAAGAAAAGGAATTTTTCTCAAGTTAGAACTTTAAAATGCAAATTTTAGAGATTTTAAGGTTAGAAATTTGCTTTCATAACATTATATATAATGTTAAAATCTTTAAATGCGTAGGAAATAAATTATGGGAAATGTTATTGAGAAAATATTTAGAGTAGATCAACACATCTTAAAAAAGTATGTAAAAGAAGCAAAAAAAGTTTTATCTCTTGCTGAAGAGATGAAAAAACTTAGTGATGATCAACTTAGAGCAAAAACAACAGAATTTAAAGACAGACTTAAAAAAGGCGAAACTCTTCAAGATATTAAAACAGAAGCTTTTGCTGTTTGTAGAGAAGCTGCACGCAGAGTCTTGGGCTTATATCCATTTGAATGCCAAGTCATAGGCGGCCTTGTTTTAAATGATGGCGATGTTGCTGAAATGAAAACTGGTGAAGGTAAAACTTTAACTGCAACAATGCCAGTTTATTTAAACGCTCTTGAAGGTAAAGGCGTTTACGTTGTTACTGTTAATGAGTACTTAGCACAAAGAGACGCTAACGAAATGGGTCAAATTTATCGTTGGTTAGGTTTAACTGTCGGTGTTAACCTTCATAGTTTAACAACAACAGAAAAGCAAAAAGCGCATCAATGTGATGTTACATATACTATTAACTCTGAACTTGGTTTTGACTACTTAAGAGACAATATGGCTCCAAGTAAAAAACAACGTGTTTTAAGAGGCTTAAATTATTGTATTGTTGACGAAGCTGATAGTGTTTTAATCGATGAATCTAGAACCCCACTTATTATTTCTGGTGGTGCAAAAGCATCTATGTCTCAATATCAAATCGCTGATAGATTCGTAAAAATGCTCAAAAGATCAACTGATGTTGATGAAGATTATAAGAGAAAACATCCTGAATATGTTCCAGATGGAGACTTTGTTGTTGATATAAAAACAAAATCTTGCTCTTTAACTGATAAAGGTGTTGATAAAGCTGAAAAAATGTTTGGTATTGCAAACTTATATGCTCCTCAATATCAAGACTTAGTTCATAGAATTCACCAAGCTTTAAAAGCAAACTATATTATGGCTAGAGATGTTGAATATCTTGTTGACCAAGACAATACAATTCAACTTATTGACCAATTTACAGGCCGTGTTTTAAAAGGAAGAGAATATAGTGATGGCTTACAACAAGCTATTCAAGCCAAAGAAGGTGTAAAAATTAAAGAAGAAACTGTTACTTTAGCAACTATTACTTATCAAAACTTCTTTAGATTATTTAAGAAAATGGCTGGTATGACCGGTACTGCTAAAACTGAAGAAGAAGAATTTAGAAAAATCTACAACATGAAAGTTGTATGTATTCCACCAAATAAACCAGTTATTAGAAAAGATGAATTAGACTACATTTTTGCTACAAAAACAGCAAAGATTAAAGCTTTAGTTAAAGAAGTTGTTGAAAGACATAATCTAGGGCAACCTATTTTGATTGGTACTCCAAGTGTCGAAGCTAGTGAAGAAGTTGCAAAATATCTTGATGAAGCTGGCTTAAAATATGAAATGTTAAATGCTAAAAACCATGCTAGAGAAGCAGAAATTATCTCCCATGCTGGTGAAAAGAATCACATTACTCTTGCCACTAATATGGCTGGTAGAGGAACCGATATTAAACTTACTCCTGAAACAAGAGAGTTAGGCGGACTTTGTGTTTTCGGTCTTGAAAGACATGAATCTAGACGTATCGATAACCAATTAAGAGGTAGAAGCGGACGTCAAGGTGACCCTGGATTTTCAAGATTCTATGTTTCATTAGATGATGAATTAATGGTTAGATTTGCTAGTGATAATTTAAGAAAATCATTTGCAAATTATGGTGATGAAGCAATTGAAAGTAGACTTTTAAGTAGTGCTATTACTAGTGCACAAAAACGTATTGAAGGTCAAAACTTTGATGTACGTAAGAACTTGCTTGATTATGATGATGTTTTAAGTAAGCAAAGACAAATTATGTATGCAAAGCGTGACCAAATTATTTTTGCTAGTGATATCAATGATTTATTATCTGAAACATTTAAAGATTGCGGTGTAGCTCTTTGCAAAAGAAGTGTTTATGACGAGCAAACAAATAGAAGTGTAAGCTCTAAAAAATTACATGATTTATCAGTTCCTAGATTCCTTGATGACAACGCCATTAACTGGGATTTATACGATGAGGCTGCTCCTGAAGAAGCCGGAGAAGATATTGGCGAAGTTTTAGCTAACGCCTATCAAATTAAAAGAAGAGAATGGGACAAAGAAACTGCTGATCAAATTGAAAGACAAATTACACTTAAATGTATTGATAGAAACTGGACACAACAAATTGATAATATGTCAAGATTTAGAGAGTCAGTTTCATTAAGAAGTTATGGACAAATTAACCCTCTTCAAGACTATGTTAATGAAGGCTGGGCAATGTTTAGAGATATGCTTGAAACTATTTCACTTGAAGTTGTTCTTAACTTATTAAATGTTAAGGTTCAAAAGAAAGCAGATGAAAAAGATACGTATGCTGTAAATACTCAAGCTCAAAACGAAGTTCATAAACAAGCTGAAGCTCCTGCTGAAGAAACAAAAGATATGAAAGTCGTTACTAAAGAGACAGGTAAAGATTTAAATATTACTGATATCGATAAGAATGCTAAAGCAGCAGTAGATCATGAATATGATGATATCCACACAAATTAAGGGGGGGTTGTCTATGATTGATTTATACGAATTTAAAAATGAATTAAAAGAGGCTACCGAGCAAATTGAACAGCTTGGTAGTTCTCTTTGACTTAGATAAATTATCAAAAAAAGCAGAAGAATTAGAGGCTTTATCTTTAAAAGACGACTTTTGGAGTAACCAAAGGGAAGCCTCTAAAATTATCGATGAGAAAAACGATATTCTTTATAAAATTCAACTTTATAAAAAACTGGAATCCACAATAAAAGATTTAAATGAACTTGCTGATACACTTGATGTTAATGATGAAGAATTATCAGATCTTTTAGTGTCAACTTTTAAAGATTTAAAAAAAGATTTAGAAGAATTGAATACCTTAGTTTTATTTAGTGGCGAATATGATAATCTTGATTGTGTTATTCAAATTCATCCAGGAGCAGGCGGAACTGAAGCATGCGATTGGGCAAATATGCTTTTAAGAATGTATGAAAGGTTTTGTGAACTCAAAAATTTCACTTATAAAGTTTTAGATTTTTTACCTGGCGAAGAAGCTGGTGTAAAAAGTGTTACGCTTCTTATTGAAGGCAAATATGCTTATGGGATGTTAAAAGGAGAAAAAGGTGTTCATCGATTAGTTAGAATTTCACCTTTTGATGCAAACGCGCGTCGACATACTAGTTTTGCTAGCGTGAATGTCATTCCACAATTTGATGATTCAGTTAATGTAGAAATTAACCCTGCCGATTTAAAAATTGATACTTATAGATCTGGCGGAGCTGGTGGTCAAAACGTTAATAAGGTCGAAACTGCTGTTAGAATTACACACATCCCGACAGGCATTGTTGTTTCTTGCCAAGTCGAAAGAACTCAACTCAAAAATAGAGAATTAGCGATGAACATGCTGAAATCTCAACTTTTTGCTCGTCAAGAAGAAGAAAGAAAAAATAAATTAAAAGGAATTGTTGGAGAACAAAAGAATATTGAATGGGGATCACAAATTAGAAGTTACGTTTTTTGCCCATATACTTTAGTTAAAGACAATCGTACAAATTACGAAGATACTCAAGTAAGCAAAGTTATGGATGGATATATTGAAGGATTTATCTTTTCATATCTTAAAGAGGAGGCAAAAAAGAGTGCTTAATTACCTTAAAGCCTTTTTTAAAAAAGAAAATTTAAAGAGAAACATTCGTAGTTTAATTTTACTTCTCGTTGGTACATTTATTGTAAGTGCTGGTAATGCTTTTTTCTTAATTCCGTTTTCTATTATTAGTGGTGGCGTAAGCGGTATTACAATTTTAACATCCGAATTTATTGCTCCTGATATCATGAGCTATATATTAAACTGGGCATTATTTGTTCTTGGCTTAATTTTATTAGGCTTTAAATTTACAATATCCTCGCTAATCTCAACTATTTTTTATCCTATTTTCATTTCTATATTTTTAAGAACATCTATTTTGCCTGAATTTTTAAATGTTTTATTAGGCGAAGGGAGTGGTTTTGTTTTAGAAAACGGAATCATTACAAATTTATCTCAATTATCGATGGCAGGTGTGGTAGATGCTGGTTTCTTACTTGTTATAGGTTTGCTTGGTGGAATGACTGTTGGCGTTGGTTGCTCAATTACATTTCATGGAGGCGGTTCTACTGGAGGAATTGATATTTTAACTTTCATTGTAAGTAAATTTACAGGCATTAAAGAATCTATTCCTTTCTTCTTATTTGATGGTGGCATTGTTTTAATTGGTATTATTATTGATTTAACAAAAGGTAATACGATTGCATTAATCGGGGGACTTGTTGGTATTATTTCAGCATTTATGTGTTCCTTAATGGTTGAGATAATATATAGCGGACAAACAAGTGCTTATTGTGTTGATATTGTTACCAATAAAGTTGATGAAATTTGTCAATTTTCCATTAAAGAACTTGATAGAAGTGCAACTGTTTCAAAGGTAGTAGGCGCCTATTCAAAAGAAGAAAAAACAATGGTAAGAATAGTTTTTTCTAGAAGAGATTACAACAAAGTAAGAAACGGAATTGCTAAAATTGATCCAAAAGCTTTTTGTACTTTTTATCAAACATTATTTACAGGTGGAGAAGGCTTTGAAAATATAAATATTAATAATTCAGAGCGCTATTTAAAATCACTAAAAAAGAAAATTAAGGCTAAAAATAAAGTAGAAACTCAAGAAAAAGATGTTGTTTCTAATGATAACTTAGAAAATTCACAAGATAATCATGAACGAGAGTAAACCATTTGTAATACATAGTGAGTTTAAACCTACTGGCGACCAGCCAACTGCTATAAAAGAATTAGTAAAAGGACTAAATGATGGTAAGCGTTACCAGGTTCTACTTGGTGCGACAGGCACTGGTAAGACTTTTACTATGGCTAATGTCATCGAAAAAGTGCAACGTCCAACCCTAATTCTTGTGCATAATAAAACTTTGGCAGGGCAACTCTATGCCGAAATGAAGGAATTATTTCCAGAAAATAGAGTTGAGTATTTTGTCTCAAACTTTGATTTTTATCAACCTGAAGCTTATATTCCATCAACAGATACTTATATTGATAAATCAGCTCTTATGAATGAAGAAATTGAGATGATGAGAGTAAGTGCTGTTAATTCGATTGTTAGTAGAAGAGACACTATTGTTGTAGCTTCAGTTGCTTCAATTTATGGATTAACTGATCCGGATGAATATAAAAAACTTGTTTTTGATGTTAGAGTCGGCGAGGAAATTAATAGAAAAGAATTCTTTGGTAAACTTTTAAATTCACAATATAAAAGGAATGATATTGAACTTAGTCCAGGCAGATTTAGAGTCCACGGAGATTTAATAGATATTATGCCTGCTAATAGCGATGATTGGTATATTCGTATAGATTGTTTTGGCGATGAAGTTGAAACTATTGCTAAATGTAATTATCTAACTGGCGAAATTATCGAAAAATATCATTACTATGATTTATTTCCTGCTTATGATCACGCCGCAACTAGAGAAAATATCTTAAGAGCTTGTAAATCTATTCTTGCTGAACTTGATGAGAGAATGGCTTATTTTGATAGAGAAGGGAAACCTTTAGAAAAAGAAAGAATCGAGATGAGAACTAAACAAGATGTGGCATCTCTTGAAGAATTTGGAATTTGTCCAGGCATTGAAAATTATTCTCGACATATTGATAACCGTAAACCAGGTCAAAAACCATTTTGTTTAATGGATTACTTTCCTAAAGATTACTTGTTGATTGTAGATGAAAGTCACGTTAGTTTTCCTCAAGTAAGAGGTATGTATAATGGAGATCATTCTAGAAAAGTTACTTTAGTTGATTATGGTTTTAGATTACCTAGTGCTTTGGATAACCGACCACTTAATTTTGAAGAATTCGAAGGAGAGATTAATCAAGTTATTTGTACAAGTGCAACGCCTGGAGATTATGAACTTGGAAAAACAAACGGTGAGTTTGTCGAGCAAATTATACGTCCAACCGGACTTTTAGATCCTGAAATTGAAGTAAGACCAACTTTAGGTCAAATTGACGATTTAATTAGTGAGATTAAAGATAGGATTGCAAAAAACGAAAGGGTAATGATTGTCACATTAACTATTAAAACTGCTGAAGATTTAACTGCATATTTAAAAGATAGGGAAATTAAAACAGTTTATTTACATAGTGAATGTAAAACGCTTGAAAGAAGTGAAATCATTTACCAATTAAGAAAAGGGAAGTATGACGTATTAGTGGGTATCAATCTTCTTAGAGAAGGTTTAGATATTCCAGAAGTCAGCTTAATTGCTATTCTAGATGCTGATAAAGAAGGATTTTTAAGAAGTACAAGAAGTTTAATTCAAGTTGTTGGTCGTGCAGCAAGGAATAGTCATGGCAAAGCAATTATGTATGCTGATAGTATTACTAAATCAATGCAAGAATGTATTGACGAAACTAATAGACGTCGTGAAATTCAAGCAAAATACAATGATGAGAATGGCATTATACCAACTACAATTGTTAAACCAATTCAAGCTCCAATTCACAATACAGAAACGGAAGCTGAAGAAGTTCTTAACTCTAAAGCAAAACTTACAAAGAAAGAACTTCAAAGAAAAATTAAAGAAGTTGAAAAAGAAATGTATAAGGCATCTAAAGAATTCGACTTCGAAAAAGCTATTAAGCTTAGAGATATTATGTTTGAATTGAAAGCCGAATTAAACTAAAAGCCTGCAAAAATCGACTATTTTATTTAAAAATGGGGTTTTTATAAAGACATAGATGATTATTTGTTGGTACAAATTATTGGTTGAAAAAGGAAAAAATTAAGATAAAATCACTTTATTGTGTTTTTTGTATATATGTTTTAACATATATACATCGTTCGGAGGAAATGTTTGATGCAATGGTATGATTATATATTCTGGGTTATTGCTTTTATAGTAATTGTTCTTGGACTTCTCCAAGGTGGTAAGAGTGAAGGTGCCTCTGGTGCTATTACCGGTGGCGGTTTAAATGTCTTTGTTAAAACCAAAGAAAGAGGTAGTGAGAAAATTGTTTCTATGCTTACTTTAGGATTTGGTATTGTTTTCTTGTTCTTAGCTTTATTATCCACATCTTTAACATCTGCTCCTGTAACCGACGATACAACTACAGAAGGTACAACAACAGCGATTGCAGTTGTTACAAACATTCTCCAATATTTTTCAATTTTCTAATATTGATTTATAGAATTATTTTTTCGTATTAAAATAAATATATAGATTTTCTATAAATTTTTTTGTGAATAATTTTTTAACAATATGATAACAATTAAAGAATATGTAGCACTAAAAAAAGAAGAATTAGCTAAAAAAATTCTTCAAATGAATAATAAGCCTGTTATTAAAATCATTCAGGTTAATGATGACTATGCTTCTAATTCTTATATTAAAGGCAAAATTAAAGATGTTAACGAAATTGGAGCTAAAGCTATTTTAGAAAAATTGCCAATTGATATAAGTGAACAAGAATTGCTTAAAGAAATTCGAAAAACTAACGAAGATCCTAATGTTAATGGCTTTATTGTTCAGCTTCCTTTGCCAAAGCATATTTCGGAAGAAAAAGTTAAATTAGCAATCGATCCAAAGAAGGATTTAGATGGTTTTAATGTCTTATCTAAATTTAAAAGTGCAACACCAAATGGAATTTTAACCTTCCTTGAAGATAATGATTATGAATTTGAAGGCAAAAACGCTCTTGTAATAGGTAGAAGTAATATTGTTGGAAAACCAATGGCTAAATTACTTCTTGATAAAAATATGACTGTAACGATTGCTCATTCAAAAACTCCTAATAGTGAGCTTAGAAATTTTGTTAAAAATGCTGACTTAATTATTGTTGCAGTTGGAAAAGCAAATTTTATTGATCGCTCTTATGAATTTAAAAAATCTGCTTTTCTTTTTGATGTAGGCATAAATAGGGACAAAGATAATAAATTAACTGGTGATTGTGAGAAAGATTTACCTGTTTCTTTTCAATCTCCTGTTCCTGGAGGAGTTGGTCTTTTAACAAGACTAGCTTTATTACTTAATTTAATGGAGGCGTGCGAGTAATATGGATTTTAACATCGGGAAAACAAATGTATATGGTTTGGAATTTGCTGTTAAAGCTAGTGGTAATCCAATGAGAACTGTTCTTGATCGTTCAGAAACTAACGATAAGGATTATTTAAGGGCCGAAAAGCTTGGTAAATGTCATCCTGGAGAAGGGCACGACAACTTCTTAAAAGGAATTGTCGTAGAATTCGATATTACAGCCCCTTTATATTGGTGGAAACAAGCGCAACGTTATCACTTTTTTGAATATGTTTCTTCTCAATCAACCATGCATTGTTTATTAAAATTCGATATTGAGAATCAATGTGTTAGCGATACAAATAAAGAAGTCTTAAAAATTGTTGAGAAAATTAAAGAAGAATATAATGCTATCCCAGATGAAGAAATGGATAAAAAGAAAGCAAAATGGAGAGAACTAGTTGCTTCTACTCCATGTGGTTTTTGTTTAGGCGCAACCATGGTAACAAACTATCAGCAATTAAAAACAATGTATTTACAAAGAAAGAGCCATAAATTAAAAGAGTGGCATGTATTTTGCAAATGGTGTGAAGAATTACCTAGATTTGTTGAACTTACAGGTGTTTCAAAATGAGAATTGTTTTATTAAACGACTTATTAATTAATCCAGGGCTTTATGAAGGGATAAAAAAAGACCTCGCGTCTTTAGGTCATACCTTTGTTTATTATTTAAGAAAACCTAGAAATAAGGAAGACCTCATAAAAAGAATTAAAGATGCTGACATTTTAATTACTGATAATACTAAATTAGATGAAGAAGTGCTAAAAGAAGCACAACATTTGAAATATATTGATGTTGCTTTCACTGGTTATGATCATTTACCTATAGAATATTTAAAAAACAGAAAAATTACTGTTTCAAATTGTAGTGGGTATGCAACAGAAGCAGTCGCTGAGTTGAATTTAAGTTTTATTTTAGGGATGATTAGAGACTTGAAATCTAACGATACAAAAGTTAGAAGATCGAAAACTCATAACAATCAATTAGGTGAAGAGTTAGACACTAAAGTTGTTGGAGTCATTGGGACAGGCAAAATTGGCGCTAGATTAATTGATCTTTTAGAACCATTTAATTTAAGAGTTTTAGCATATAGTAGAACGATTAAGAAAAGCATCGTATCTAAAGGTGTAACCTATGTAGATTTAAAAGATATAATGTCCAAAAGTGATTTTATTTGCTTAACCTTACCATTAAATGAAGAAACTAAAGGTTTAATTGGCGAAAACGAAATTGCTTTAATGAAACCTAGCGCTTATTTAATTAACACAGCTAGAGGTGGAATTATTGATGAAGGCGCTTTAATTAAAGCGTTAAAAGAAAAGAGAATTAAGGGAGCAGCTCTTGATGTTTTTTCAGTTGAACCTCCTTTAAGTAAAGAGAACGAACTTCTAAAACTTGATAATGTATTATTAAGTCCTCATATTGGATATATGACAAAAGAAGCCATGAAAAAAAGAGCAGAGATTGCTTTTTCTAATCTCTACTCTTATTTAGATGGAAAAACTAAAAATAAAATTATTTAACTTCAGTTAATTCGTTTTTACTTTCTTCCCTTTCCTTTTCATCTTTTTTAGGAAGTTTTTTAGATTTTGATTTTGTCTTTACTGGGTAAACATCACTTTTGACAATCGTAACTTTTTGTGTTCCGTCTTCTGAATAAATTACTTTTTGATCAATTTTAAATTTAGGGTTAGCAGCATAGTAGAAAATTAAAAGACAACCGGCAATTATTAAAATTACACCAATTAAAATAATAAGAATCATTCTTAAAGTATCGTTTGATGATGAATAATTAAAGTATAAAGTGGCTGCTCCTAGACCAATAAAAAGTATTGAAGCAATAATATCGATAGCAAGCATAAATTTGCCTGAATTTTTTGAAATCCCTGCAATAACGGCCTCAATTGTAAAAATTAATCCGAAAACCAAAAGCATTGTTCCAGCAAACACTCCTAAATATTCTAGAACAATTTGAGGATTAACATAGATTAAAACAGCTAAAGATATAAGGGCTGCGCCGGTTACGTTTTCTATACTTAAAATACCTTTAGCAAAAATCATCCCAAAGCCGATAGTTAATACGCCATATAACAAAACAATACTTGCTGCTATATAACCAAGCGCGTTTTGAACGTCGGTTGAGTTTGAAAAAATACATAAGACTAAGCCAAAAACAATCAACAATCCAGATTGGATTATTTTGACCCATTTGTAAGAAGTAGCATCTTTTTCAGAAACTAGTTTTTTTGTCATAGAGATTAAACCTTTCGCGTATTATTATATTATAGATTAGAAAGAGAAATAGAGTATGGATGAATTAAAAATTAGAAATTATGCTAAATTAATTGCTATAGTTGGAGCCAACATTCAAAAAGGCCAAGAAGCCTTTGTTATTGCAAATGTTGAAGTAGCTCCATTTGTTGAAATTTTAGTAGAAGAACTTTACAAAGCCGGTGCAAGTTATGTTGAAGTTCAATGGCAAAATAATAAAGTTAATGTTTTAACAAATAATTTTGCTTCTTTTGATATTATGTCGCATCTTAGAGATACTGATAAGGCTTTTCATGAACATAATATCAAAGTTAAACCGGCAAGAATTTGGATTGATAGTGATGATCCTCATGCTTCAGATGGCATTGATTTAAAAAGAAGAAATGAAGCACTCGCAATTAAAGGAAAAGAAGTTAGAGCCTATAGAGATCAATATGATGATGAATGTCAATGGTGTATAGCTGGCGTTCCTTCTAAAAGATGGGCAAAAACAGTTTTCCCTAATTTAAATGAAGAAGAAGCCGTTGAAAAGCTTTGGGAGTATATCTTGATTACAAGTAGAGCTTACGAAGGTGACCCAATTAAAAATTGGGAAATTCATGATAAAAACCTCGTAAATCACATGAATTTACTTAATAATTTAAAATTACAAAAGCTTCATTATACAAGCAAAAACGGGACTGATTTATATGTTGAATTACTTGATGAAGTTATTTGGGAAGCCGGAGGCGAAAACACAAAGACTGAAAAGATAAGATTTCAACCTAATATTCCAACTGAAGAATGTTTTACTTCGCCTAACAAATTTAAAACAGAAGGAATTGTCTATTCGACTAAACCATTAAATTATAATGGAATGTTGATTGAAAACTTTTCTATAAGATTTAAAGAAGGAAAAGCTGTTGAAGTACATGCTGAAAAAGGAGAAGAGGCTTTAAAACAAATGATAAACCTTGATGAAAATGCTTGTTATTTAGGCGAATGTGCATTGGTTGCTTATCACTCTCCAATCAACGATTTAAATACAATTTTCTTCTCTACTCTTTATGATGAAAACGCTTCTTGCCACTTAGCTTTAGGTGACTCTTTCCCTAATTTAATTAAAAATTATGACAAAATGAGCAAGGAAGAGCTAAAAGCTCTGCCTTTAAATAATTCTATTGTTCATACCGATTTTATGATTGGCAGCAAGGACTTAAATATTATTGGTACAACAAAAGATGGCCAAGAAATTCAAATTTTTAAAGATGGAGATTGGCGTATTTAACAGAAAGGAAAACTATGAAAAATATTAAAATTAAAGACTTTGAAATTAATCAAGATGAATTTATAAAATTAAATGAAAATTATAATAAAGATTCTAAAAATTTAGTTATTAAACATGCATTAAGCAAAAATCCAATTTCAGAAATTGTTTATGATGCTAAAAACGAAATCGATGTTATTAATGATTTTTCAATTGAGATTAAAACTTTACCTGTATGCAATCAAAAGAATAGTGGAAGATGTTGGATCTTCGCTGCTTGTAATTTTTTAAGAGAAAAAATTGCTGCAGAATTAAAAGTTTCAAACTTTGAATTATCCCAAAACTATATCGCTTTTTATGACAAACTTGAAAAAGCTAATTACTTATTATCGTCAGTAGCTGATTTAGTTGCAAATGATCCTGACGAGAGGGTATTAATGCATATTTTGACCAATGGCGTTGGTGATGGTGGACAATGGGATATGTTTGTCAACTTAGTAAAAAAATATGGTGTTGTACCAAAGAATGCGATGAAAGAAACATTTCAAAGCAGTGCAACTAATGAATCAGACGCTTTAATCAATTCTTTATGTCGACAATTTGCGGTTAGGGCTCAAAAATTATTTAAAGAAAATAAGACGGATAAAATAGTTGATTTAAAGAAAGAAACAATGGGACTTATTTATAATCTTTTAGTTAACTGTTTTGGAATGCCACCAAAAACTTTTGATTTTGAATATAAAGATAAAGATGGTGTATTCCACTCTTTAACATCATTTACTCCAAAATCTTTCTTTGATAAATTTGTTAAAAATATTGATGACTATGTCTCAATTGTTAATGCGCCAACCGAAGGCAAGCCATTTTATAAAACTTATACAATTTCATATTTAAATAACGTGATTGAAGGAAAAGATATTATTCACCTTAATTTGCCAATGGCTAGAGTAAAAGAATTAATTATCAATCAATTAAAAGATGGTGAAATTGTGTGGTTTGGAAGTGATGTTTCTAAGTATAGAGATAGAAGCACTGGACTTTGGGACGACTTATCATTTGATTATATGTCTACTTTTGGATTTGATTTAAAATTTAACAAAGCTGATATGCTTGATTATCATGAATCTGCGATGAACCATGCTATGTGTTTAACTGGCGTGAACATTAAAAATGATAAACCAAATAGATGGAAAGTTGAAAACTCTTGGGGTAAAGACGTTGGAAACGATGGTTATTTTATTATGTCAGATAGTTGGTTTGATACTTACGTTTATCAAGCAGTAGTTAATAAAAAATATCTTAATGAAAAAGAACTTGAGTGCTTGAAAAAAGAGCCAATTGTTCTTGCTCCTTGGGATCCACTTGGCACACTTGCTGATTAAAATTTAGATTTATAATCTTTTTATAAATTAAAAAAAATGCGATAATTTTATTAACGATTGAAGACAAAGTTTTCAAGATTTAATAATTTTAAAAATAAGTCGATTTCGCGGGGAATTTCTCTAAATTATCTAAATAAGAGGTGTAGTTATGTGGCGGATTCATATTATTGCTAGTATTATCTTCGTTGTTGTTCTTGTTGGTAAACTTATTCATCAACATGCAAGAAAACAGAAAGTTATTAAAATGGAAGCTAGTGGAGAATTTAAGAAATTTTTTAAACTCCATTTTGTTAAGGTTCCAGATAATAGAGGAGTAATTTATTATTCAAATGGACCAATGAATATTAAATATGATCCTTCAAATTTTGATTTATACCGTACACGTTTAACCGAAATTCCTTGTTATTCTTATGAAGACAAAAAAACAAGAAGATTTGGAAGAGGATGGAGAATTTGCTATTGGCTAATTTTTGCTGTTGCTCTCGTTTGCTTCTTGCTTTCTTTAATTTGGCAAATCTTATTAAAGTTTGCACCTGATTCAGTTGAATTTTTAAACATTGAAGCCTTAGAAACGACAAAAGAAGTTTTCACTCATCGCGGTTTTGGTTTTTCAATGGGTTTAATTGCAATTCTTGCTTTAGTATTTATCCTTATAAATCTTAATTATAGAAAATTGTTTATTTCTTATATTCCAATTTATTTGAGGACTGTAAATACAGAACTATATAAACAAGCGATGAAACCAATTTATGTTAAATTAGATTAATGATGAAAATTGAGAAACTTAAAGAAAATTCAATAGACGAAATCTTATCTTTTGCTTCTGAAAACAAAAATTTAGTTATAGGAAATAACAATACATTTTCTAATGACTTTAAAAATCTATTAACACGTTTTGCTGCTAGCCGAAACAAAGTTAATTCAGAACTTCTTTGTTATGCTTTAAGAAACGATAATCGTGAACTTGTTGCCGCTGTGGTTTTTAATGCTAGTGGTGAGATTTTGATTTTCTGTTTAAAAGATTCATCAAATTTTGAATGCGGAAAAGAATTTTTAAAGCATTTAGCTAGCGTAATTGATACTGATAAAATCCCATCTTTAACTGCTAAGGTAAATGATGAAAATATTGGAAAATTTAATGAAATTGGGTTTAAAAGCGTTTTGTTTAACTCAACAATGGATGATGCAAACACTTACACCAATTATTATTTTTTAATTAGGTATTCTTTTCCTAAAACTAAAGAGTAATACTGTATACTCTTAATATGATTTGAATATTAAAAATTGTATTTAAGATAGAGATTGTTAAATAGAAAATAATTTTCTAAGGCAATCGCAAGAAAATAAACCGTAAAGTTTTTGCGCAGTTATCACAAAAAATAATTGCGCTTTTATTTTTTTATAGCGATTAAAACTATTAAATTAATATTTGTAATCAGTATAATTGATACATAAGTTTTCAATTTTAGAGAGGTAAAAAAATAATGAAACTTAAAGCTTCGGATTTAACTTTAGAAGAAAAAATTAAATTGGTCGTTGGAAAGAATTTTTGGGAACTAAATGATCTTGATGGAAAATTGCCACGTTTTGTTGTGAGTGATGGTCCGGTTGGATTAAGAAGTTCTTTTGATAAGGATGGTGTTTGTCATGATCATGACTTTGTAGCAACCGCTTATCCTAGCACACAAGTTTTATCTCAAACTTGGGATGAAAAACTTTGCTATGAATATGGAAAAATCTTAGCTGATGAATGGATTGAAAGAAATATCGATGTTGTTTTAGGTCCAGGTGTCAACATTAAAAGAAATCCACTTTGTGGTCGCAATTTTGAATACTATAGTGAAGATCCTCTTGTTGCTGGAACACTATCTTATAATGTTATAAAAGGTATTGGCGATAAACATATTTTAACCAGCTTAAAACATTTTTGTTGCAATAACACTGAGTATTCTCGTATTTGGACTTCCAGTGAAGTTGATGAAAGAACAATGCGTGAAATCTACCTTAAACCATTTGAAATTGCAATTAAGGCTAATCCAACTACAATTATGTGTTCATACAATTTGGTAAATGGCGTAAGAATGAGTGAAAATAAAGCACTTTATGATATTGCTAAAAATGATTTTGGATTTAAAGGCTATATTTTATCGGATTGGGAAGCTGTAAAAGATGCAACCGCTTCAATAAATGCAGGGCTTTCTCTTATCATGCCTTTTGAAGCAAAACATTTAGAAAATTTAAAAGAAGGCGCAAAATCTGGTCGACTCGACATGAATAAATTAGACGAAGCCGTCAATAATATTCTTAATGTTTTATATAAAAATGAAGATGATAAGAAGTTAAGAAAAGTTGAATCAGATCAAGAAAAAAGAAGCAGTTTTGTGAGAAAAATTGCTGAAGAAGGCATTGTTTTAGTTAAAAACGAAGGCGCACTTCCTCTTAAAAAGAATGAAAAAATATTGTTAACTGGCGATCCAGCAAACAGATATTATTATGGTGGAGGAAGTAGCAATGTCTATGTTGGTGATAAATATATTAATTTAGAAGATTCCTTTAGAAATCTTGGCTTTGATGCTACTTATTTTGAAAGCGTCTGCGAGAGTTTTGGTAGCATCGCTCACATGGAAAATTTAAAGAATGTTTATCATAAAGCTTATGAACACGACACTTTAATCATTGCGGTCGGTCAAAATCACAATTTAGTTTTTGAAAATAGCGACCGTAAGGATATGAGCTTAACAAAAGATGAAATAAGTGTTATCGAATCGTTAGCTAAAGTTAATAAAAAGATGATTCTTTTGGTTTATGCTGGTGCGCCAATTGATTTAGCTGAAATTGAAATTTATTTTGATGCAATTTTATTAGTTGGATATCCTGGTGAAAAAGGAAACGAAGCAATTGCTAACATATTAACAGGAAAAGTAAATCCTAGTGGAAGACTTACCGAAACTTATGGTTTAGAGCTTTCCGATTATCCAAGCGAACACACATATCGCGATGAAAGTGTCATTTGCTATTCAGAAGGCTTAAATGTTGGCTATCGTTATTTCTCATCATTTGGCATTCCAACCCTTTATCCTTTTGGCTACGGATTAAGTTATTCAAAATTTGAATACTCAAACTGTCAAATCGATCTTAAAAATGAAAAAGTTTTAGTTAAATTTGAATTAGAGAATACTAGTGATGTCGATGGTAAAAATGTCGTTCAAATTTATGTTGGGGAAATCACTAAATCGGTCTATCGTCCTTTAAGAGAACTCAAAAAATTTGATAAAGTTTTCTTAAAAGCTCACGAGAAAAAGACTTTAACTTATGAACTAGATTCAAAAGAATTCGCTTTCTTCTCAGCAAACGACCATAAATGGACATTAAATAAGGGTTTATATAACATCGAAATTAATGAAAACGCTGAAGAAGTAATCTTTTCAAAAATTATTGAGATTAAGTAGTAAGGCAATCGCAAGAAAATAAACTGTAAAGTTTTTGCGCAGTTATCACAAAAAATAATTGCCGTAATAATTTTTCACAATCGCTTTTATTTTGTTTATACCTTGTTTTAAATTAGGTATAATAAATAAGGTCGTAAAGGAGATTAAAAATGTTAGAAATTATTGATGTTTACGCACGTGAAGTATTAGATTCCCGTGGAAACCCAACTATTGAAGTTGAAGTTACACTTGATGATGGTACAGTTGGTAGAGCTATTGTCCCAAGTGGTGCATCTACTGGTGAAAACGAAGCTCTCGAATTAAGAGATGGAGATAAAAAAAGATATCAAGGTAAAGGCGTTTTAAAAGCTGTTGAAAACGTTAATGATATTATTGCTCCAGAAATTATCGGAATGTATGCCGATGATCAAGTCGGAATTGATAATGCTTTACTCAAACTTGATGGCACACCATTTAAGAAAAAACTCGGTGCAAATGCTATTTTAGGTGTTTCTTTAGCAGTTGCTAGAGCAGCAGCAGAAAGCTATGGCATGCCATTATATAGATATATTGGTGGTGCTAATGCAAAAGTTTTACCTACCCCAATGATGAATGTTGTTAACGGTGGTGCTCATGCTGATTCAACCGTTGATTTCCAAGAATTCTTCATCATTCCTGCAGGATTTGAAACTTTCCATGAAGCATTAAGAGCTGGCGTTGAAACATTCCATTGCTTAAAGTCTGTTTTAAAAGCTAAAGGTTATGAAACTGGTGTTGGTGATGAAGGTGGATTTGCTCCAAGTTGCAAACACGGAAATACTGAACCACTCGAACTTATTATGGAAGCTATTGAAAAAGCAGGCTACAAACCAGGAAAAGAAATTTTCTTAGGTATGGACGTTGCTTCTAGTGAATTCTACAATGCTGAAAAGAAAGTTTATGAATTAAAGAAGAG
>ENA-OPIO01000212-OPIO01000212.1-human-gut-metagenome-genome-assembly--contig:-NODE-212-length-22644-cov-3.264863_pt1 | contig 22644 bp, 28 predicted proteins | sample MGYA00241395_ERZ501636 | MGnify/ENA primary metagenome ERZ501636 (study PRJEB25962, sample SAMEA2042198) | human gut metagenome | biome: human gut; feature: human-associated habitat; material: faeces... | reverse complement strand
CATCACAGAAGCGAAAATGCCTCAAAAACTCATCCCAAATCATCACACGATAAATCCAAAACAGCTTCTAAAAGGAGATTCAAAATCCTTTAATAAGGGATGCTTCGTGTCCTTTTCGCTCAGTATTGCGTGTTCGGTCGGTATTTGCCAGTCAATACCCAAGCTACCGTCAAGAATGCTTATGCCGCCGTCCGCTTCTGGATGATAGAACTCGTCGCATTTGTACTGGAACACCGCCGTTTCGCTCAACACGGCAAAACCGTGTGCAAAGCCTTTTGGGATGAAAAACTGCCGGTGGTTATTCTCAGTCAACTCCACAGCCACGTGCTTGCCGTAGGTGGGCGAGCCTTTCCTGATATCAACCGCAACGTCAAGCACACGGCCACGAACGCACCTTACAAGTTTTGCCTGTGTATAAGGCGGACGCTGGAAATGCAGCCCACGCATGACACCATACGATGACATGCTCTCGTTGTCCTGTACGAACTCTACGTGTTCGACTTTCTCGTTGAACTCCCTTTGCGAGAAACTCTCGAAGAAATAGCCGCGGGCATCCTTGAAGATGCGTGGCTCGATAATCACCACGCCTTCTATTTCTGTCTTTATTACTTCCATCGTATTAATTTTAAATAGTTAAACGGGATGAGAGGGACTAGGGACTAGATACTAGGGACTAGGTTTTGAATAGTTTTGCTAATGGTATCTAAGACCTATGTCAACTAGTACCTAAAACCTAGTACCCCAAAAAAAATGCGAACATTCATATATGTCTATTCCGTTTGCAAACCAACTTCTCCCCACGGGGGAGACTGAGAGGGGCTTTTTAGTATTCCAGGTTCTTCGTTATGTCATCCTCTCTTTCGTCAAGAATCGAAAGCAGATATTTCCCATAATCATTCTTCAACATCGGTTGTGCCACCTCACGAAGCTTGTCGGCAGTAATCCAACCTTTGCGGTAAGCGATACCTTCCAGGCAGGCAACTTTCAAACCCTGACGTTTCTCCAATACCTCAATGAAAGTTGAAGCCTCGGAAAGTGAATCATGTGTGCCCGTATCCAACCATGCAAAGCCGCGTGCCATGGTCTGCACTTTCAGTTCATGGGCTTTCAGGAACTCTTGGTTTACAGTTGTAATTTCCAGTTCCCCACGTGCCGACGGCTTGATGTTCTTCGCAATATTGACAACCTTATTAGGATAAAAATACAACCCGACAACGGCATAGTTGCTCTTCGGGTGTTCCGGCTTCTCTTCAATACTCAGACAGTTTCCGTCCTTATCAAACTCTGCAACACCATAACGTTCAGGGTCGCTCACCCTGTACCCGAATACCGTAGCCTTGCCATTCTCTTCGGCATCCGTGACAGCCTGTCTCAGCATGTCGTTTAAGCCTGCACCATAAAAGATATTATCACCCAGCACAAGGCAAGCGCAATCATCTCCGATAAACTTCTCCCCGATAATGAACGCCTGCGCCAGCCCGTCTGGTGACGGCTGCTCGGCATACTCGAACTTCACTCCGAAGTCACTGCCATCGCCCAACAGCCGCTTGAACCCCGGTAGGTCGTAAGGCGTGGAGATAATCAGAATCTCCCTGATGCCGGCAAGCATCAGCACTGAAATCGGATAATAAATCATCGGTTTGTCGAAAATAGGAATCAACTGCTTGCTGATTCCCTTGGTGATAGGGTACAACCGTGTACCGCTGCCACCGGCTAATACGATTCCTTTCATACTTTGAGCATATTAAATTTAGATTTTGGCGGATTATAGTTTATTATTCTAAACATTGCCTGTCATTGTCCTCAAACCAGTCGGCAATGGCTTCTTCAAAGGTGTAACGAAAAGGATAGCCCGAAGCCTTCAGTTTCTTGCCGCAGATGTTCGTGGAGATTTGGAGCTTTTTCACCCGTGCCGGACAAATGCCCATCGGACTTCCCAAGCATTGAGCCATATAGGCGGCAGGCATAATCAAAGCATTCGGGATGTATGGCACAAATTGTGTCAGTCCTGTCATCTTCTTCATTGCCTGCACAATGTGTTCGATGGTATAGGCGGGTTCGTAACAACAATTGTACAATTCCACTCCCTGTTCATGATGCTCTAATCGGTACAACATAAAACGTACCAATTCTTTCACGTAAATGCAAGCCTTGATGGTGTCCTTACGCCCCGGATAAGCGAACGTATGCTTGCGGATACTCCAGTACAGGCGGGTGAAGTTCCCGTTCTCACCTTTACCGAACACCACGCCCGGACGTACAATGGTCAGTTGCCTGTTCGCATAATCACGGGCTTGCCAAATCTGATGAATCTTTTCCGCAACCAGTTTTGAGATGCCGTAAGGTGTATTCGGGGTAGGCAGGGTGGTTTCTTCTTTCAGTTCTTCGGCTGCACCATACGGGGCAATGGAACTGGTGAACACCATCTTCCGGATGCCATGCTTCTCGGCAAATGCACATACATTTTCCGCTCCACGGATATTGGTTTCAAAATACTCATGGTCGGGATGTCCCGGTGTACGGTGTACCGCGGCAAAGTTGAAAATAATATCCTCACTCGATACAGGCACATCCAGTTCGATAGGCTTACGTACATCACAATAGATAAATTTAGAAGGCAAGCTTTCACCTTTTCTCAACGGAGAACGATAATGCCTTTTTACAGCAGGAAGCGGAGTGCCCGGTTCCACGATATCGAGGTTATAAACAGTTGCTTCGGGATGTAGTTCCTTCAATAATTTGGTGAGATGTGTACCGATGAACCCGGTACCGCCGGTGATAAAGTAGTTCATATTTATAAATTATTTAATGGGTTGACAATAAATTTCCGAATACTTATCTGCCATAGTTGCAGCATTATAGCTGTTTTCAACATCTTTCGATGCCTGTTCTGTTATCGTCAATCTGTCTGTTTCCCCATTTATACAACGCCGGATGAGAGATGTATATTCTTCTAATTTATTACAGATAAAACCGTTTTTACCTGTGTGGATTACATCCCTGTTTCCTATCACGTTACTTACCAAACATATCTTTTTAAGATACATGGCTTCCAATAAGGAAATCGGAAGTCCTTCCCATAATGAAGGCAAAATAAAGAAATCCGATGACTTGACTATATCCAGAGCTTTTTCACGTGGTATCCATCCGGTTATTTCTATGTTTGGAGCCGTTAATTCTGATTTTAATTCACCTTCCCCTATCCATATAAAATGAATATCCGGCAACGACTGGGCTATGCGGTTAAATAAAGAGGGATTTTTCTGGTACAATATCCTGCCGCTTGTGCAGACCGTAATGGGATTATGGAATGCAGCAGGAGTTTCCGTAAGGAACGGTTTCAGTTCTTCAAGGTCGATGCCGTTATTCACATACGTGCTGTTCTTGGCCAGTTTCAAAGCCTCTTTGCATTCTCCTTCGCTACAGGCTATGATTCTCGAATACCGTTTGGCGGATAAGTATTCCAGCAACCAGAAAATCTTCCTTTTCAATGCCGAACCGTCCTGCATCAGAAATGAAAATCCATGAGGAGTATAAAAGACTTTAGTCTTATTGCAAGGAATTGACCAACGCCCGACAAAACCTGAAGCGGAAGAATGCAGGTGTACGATGTCCGGCTTAATCTGATTATAAAGCCTGTGTACATCCAAGTATGCTTTCGGATTGATGACTGTGCCTAACGCTCCTTTAAAGTTTTCAACTTTAATAAGGTGGATGCGTTCATCAAACAGGCTTTCTACATTTGGAGGTGTTAACGGGCGTATACCGTATGCAATGTAGACCTCATATTTCTCAACTTGCCGTTTGGTAATGTCTATAAGGAAACTTAACACACCGGTTGCGAAAGGTTCTGCAATATGGAGTATCTTCATGCCACCCTCCTTTCATTATACCGGAAGGCAGTACAGACTGGCATACCTTGATAGTTGCACTTGTCATAATAGTTGAGCGAACAGATGAAATATTGGTAAAAACGCTTCTTTCCAAGCTTAGAGAAAAGCATTTGGAGACAACATTCCACCCCTCCCGCACATTCGGCGATGTGCAGGACAGTAATTTTTTTGTCCATAAAAGATAATGAGTTTGTTGATTAATGAGTCCTTTAGTTTTTTAATTGAAGTATGGCAAGGCATAATTGATTTGAGAATCGAAACTAAAGGACCGGATAGTTAGAAATGTATCTTATATGCAACAGGGCATGAAGCCAAGTCCGTAAGCCGGCGGATATAGCTGCTTCGGCCTACGGATATAAGTGCATTAAAAATATTCCTGATGGTTTTATTTCGAGAACGGCAAAGAAGGAAACAACTTTTTCTCATGTAATCGTTCAGCGATTATCCTTATTTACATCTTCTAAAAAAGCCGTTTTTAACTTGCGATAAATTTCAAATAATGTCTTAGTTTTTGTGACAAGCTCATTGAGTACCTGTACCATATCTTTTTCGTCAACAGGATAATCATGAGCGATTGCATTTCTTAACTCACGGATATACATCCAATCAAATGCCGAAGAGATAACCTGATAACGTTCCAAACGGTTCAATATGTCACGCATAGGCAGATAAGACACGTCTTCATCCCACCATTCAAGCACATACCTGAACAGTTTAGCTCCTATCGCATCTTATAACTTAGAGAAACGGAAAATAAATTGGTCGATACAACTCATGACAACAATATTCCTTGTTCCATCGCTTCCTTTGCTACGACAGAATACTCATGATCACCTATAACATCTATCTTTTGGTCTCCCAACAACTCTTTCAGTCTGGCTATCATACGGATACGCGCCAATATACCGAAGTTTTGTTGAGGCGTACGCACCAACAAATCGATATCACCTCCCCATTTCGTGTCATCCGTACGCGAACCAAACAGGTAGACCTTTACATGCTTGCCGTAAATTTCTTTAGCGACTTCCCGTATTATCTGTATTTCTTCAGCAGTCAAACGCATACATTTTGAGTATTTAAGTTGTTCGTCATATACATGGGCTAAAGAAGCAACTTCCATTTACAAAGTAACGGTTTTATTTCGAACATAAAGTCTTATCCATGCATGGGCTGGCAGATTTTTACATCTTTTACAGATTTTTACAGTCTATCGATTTCCTCTTCTGTCAGTCCGGTATATCTCATGATTATTTCTACCGATACCTTGTCCGCTTTCATCTGTCTGGCAATATCTGTTTTCGTCTGTTCTGTACCGATATTAATTCCTTCAGCACGACCTTCAGCACGACCTTCAGCACGACCTTCTGCACGACCTTCTGCACGACCTTCCAAACGCCCTTCACCACGAGCTGTAACAATATTATCACGCAAGATGACTACATTATCCAAATGATGGTAATAAGCGTTAAGTTCAGCCTTGCTCATACGCACCAATTGTAATTTCTCCCGTGCTTCACCCAATCCGGGAGCTGTAGCGTCTGCGGGAATATTGCCTGTATTAAGAAAATAAATCCATTGTTCCAACGGTACTTTCGACCATTTGTTGAAATCATTCACTTTCAGTATATAATACTCCGGATAAAGGTCGCTTACCGCGTCCACATTGAATTTCTGTTTTTGGAACGGGGACAAGTTCAACAACTCCCCATTGTGTATGCCACGGAATTCAGTCTTGCCGTGATACACCACATCTGTACCGTTCCCTAAATTGAAATAAACAATATTCACACTGTATATCTTTCGGATATGGCCATAACCCTTTCCTCGGTTGATATATTCGGTAACCAACTTTGATGTGCCAAACAGCATACGCTGGAAATAAGCATATTCTGAATTGTTCTGTACTTCAATAAGAAACAGTTCACCCTTATCATTTTCCGCTAATAAGTCCACACGGTTCTGCTTGTCGAATTCGTCTTCCTGATTACTTTCGCTTTCCAACAACTTATTGATTTTGATTTCTTCATTAAGTAAGGTTGTCAAAAAACCTTCCAGCACACCGAAGTTAGCCTTGTCACGGAGCAACCGTTTCATAGCCCAGTCAAAACGGATATATTTGTTTGATAAATCTTCCATAAGCATCCTTTTTCTATAATATCACTTATGCAAAGTAACGGCTTTATTTCGAGAATGGCAATATGATTGAGAAAAAATTTTAATTTCCATATCGTTGATTCACTTGATTTTGGTGATTTATAACGACCGAATTATCCGGCACGTCTTTATATATCACACAACCGGCTCCAATCACGCAATTGTCGCCAATCGTCACTCCTTTCAAGATCACCACATTAGAACCTATCCAGCAATGTTTCCCTATCGTTATGGGAGCGGATGTATATCCTTGATCTTTTATTGGAATACTGGTGTCTTTGTAACAATGGTTATGGTCATATATCTTCACGTTTTCCCCGAAGATACTTCCGTTTCCAATGGTGATCCCTGCACGGGAGGCAAGCGTGCAATAGTTATTAAAGAAACAATGTCTGCCTATTTTTACCCCCCCCATTTGTTCTATAACCAAATGAAAACCAGCACGATATGTAGAATTTAATGGCATAATGAAAGCTTTCTTATAGATAAGTTTATATATGAAAGTCTTTATCAAACAAATGATATGATAGTAGATTTTTAGCAGTAGCATGTTATTTCAATTTTAATGATTTGTTCTTTTTTGCCAATACTTAATAATGATATTCTTGTACATAAATTGTGACCAAGATGGCGGGAAAAGCCTGAATAAAAGATGAATTATAGGATAAATGTATCTATAAGTGAAAGGCCCATAAATCAGATAAATTCCTCTCATGAAAATTGAAAATTCAATATTGGCTGATTTTTTTCTTTTTTGATACAAGAAAGGGTCCTTCCTAAACTTAATGATTTCTTCAGGAAGATTTGCTACCTGATATCCGGCAGCTATAATACGGAACCATAATTCAATATCTTGACATCTTCTGCACTGGGGGTTATATAAGAATCCACGCTCAAATATTTCCTTTTTAATTATGACTGCCGGATGTACAAAAGGACTTATTTTACAAATTTCCTTTTTAATATCTGCAAGAGTCATAGGCATTTTCCTTATTGGTAAATCCCCTGTTTGTTCATTAAATTCTATCATAGCCCCACCAAGAAGAACGGTGTTCGGATTCTTTTGTAAGTACTTCTCTTGGAGTTCAAATCTCATCGGGAGAGATATATCGTCCGTATCCATTCGTGCTATATAATCTCCCGTACAATGTTTGATTCCCTCATTTAGGGCTATAGCAAGTCCTTGATTCTTTTCAAGTTTTACAATTGTCAACAAATAGCCTAATTTTTCTTTCCATTTGTTGACAATGTCTGTTAGCTCTTGTGTAATCGGTCCATCTTCTACAAGCACTATTTGGTCTGGTTTCCGACTTTGTTCATCCCAAATACTCTTCATTGATAAATCAAAATATCGAGGATTTTCTTTAGCGAAAAGAGATAGCAATACGGATATTTTCATTATTGTGTATTTTTAAGATAATATTCCATTAAGTTCTATTTTACAAAGTTGCCGTTTCCCTGTATAAATCGTGTCAATATAGACAGATTGTCCATCATCGGAAAAACGAGGATGTAAGTCACATCTTGTAACGCCTTTGTGTTGCAAATCATGAAAGAAATCTCCAATTTTAATTATTTCACCTGTTTCTATATTGTATGCTATTAGTGATTGCATACGACTTAAATCAGGGTAACTATCTATAATAGCCCATTTTCCATAATAAGTAGGGTGTCCATCTTTAGGGTGTTTTGCTGTTAATTCTTTGTGGTATTTAATAGATAAAGTGTCAATATTAATAGAATAAAAGCCTAAACTCCCTTGATATTCACCATAGCCAAAAATTTGATTGTCATTTATCCAACAAAAATGACTTTCCGTTTTACCATTAAGCAAACATTGCAATTGATGAAAATCATAATACATCAAACGGTCGTAACGCGTTCCATTGACATAATACCGGTGAATGAATATAAACGCTTTTCCAGAAGGGGAAATCATGATATGATTTACAAAATGTTTACCTCTTTCAAACCTGTCTATATATTCAAATTTAATAATTTCTTCCAATGAAATTAATAAGTTTGATTTTGCATTTGTTGTATTTACATACCAAATTCCGTCATGTTCATAATCATCAAACTCTTCTTCAGACATCTCTGGTAAACAATAATATCCATATTCTTTAGCATAAGAACGTAATCTACGATAGTTCACTCCTAAAAAATATTCATTAATTTTTATATCTTGTAAAGGCTTATCAAAAGTTTTGATATTTTTTTTCGCTGATAATGAATGCCAACGACATACATATTTTTCTCCATCAAAATCATTGTATGACACAATATCATCATTAATCCAAATAGAACGGGCACCCATTTGCCAATTAAATGACTTAACTATAGCTATTACATTCTCAATTCCTGTAGATATACATTTTACTATAATTTTTACAGACTTTCCATCATCTTGCATTTCATGAAACAAGATATATCCATTTCGTTCTGGATATTTATCATAATATCCATAAAAATATTCTTTATCTCGCTTCTTTCTTAGATGAGTTATACTTGTTCCATCTTCAAGTTTTATCTTGTAATCTTTTTTGTTTAAATAGAACAAAATATGCCTTGCAAAACTCTTTATTGCTTGTTTTACCATTTATATACTTTTTATGAGGGTTAGACTACTTATTGTGAATTATCATGATATAAATATGTTTTTGCAACAACGCATTAAAACTATTACTTCTTCCGATAAAATTGTTTAAAGATTTCCGTTGTTGTTTTCTTTGAAAATATGGTTCTACACACATTTATATTAGCCCAAAATGAAATCATTGCATATTTATTGCCTAACATTTTTTTTAACAACCACCCTAAAGACCAAATGGCACTATTTAACCAAACAAAACAACATAAGAGAAAATGAATGGATGTTTTCCCTTCATCTAAATATAAAATCCAACCTTTACGATTTGCAGGACGTGTTGCACAAGCTGTTTTAGATCTTGGCCCTGCTGTTCCTCCCCCTAAATGGTACAGTTTAATATCCGAATCTACATATATTTTATATCCTTGCTGGTTAAGGAGTGTAGAAAGTGCTCTGTCTTCTGGTCCATAGAAATATTTTTCATTAAAAAAACCTACGTTTCTAAATATGTCTGTTTTAATAATGAAAGCGGCTCCTAATATATTATATGTTTGAAAAAAGCCCTTGTCATTAGTCCATTTGTGTTCAGGATCATAATTATCTTCCTTTAGCTTGAAAAGAATTTTAACCCAGTTTTTCCATGATATTGGAGTCATTCCTTTATATTGAATTTCTCCAGACGGTTTAAGAATTTGAGGACTTAAACAGGTTATACTATTATCACTTTTTATTCTTTTGTAAAGCTGGTCTATGACAGGCTGTTTTATATAAGTATCATCATTCAATACGAAGCAATATTCACCTTTAGCTACACGTAATCCTAAATTATTGTTAGCTGAAAATCCACGAATTTCATTCGACACGATGACCTTTACCCATGGAAAATCATTTTTCAACTTCATCAGATTCTCTTTGCTAAAAAAATATGCGACCAAGATTACTTCATAGGTTGTACTTGAAGTATATTGCTGAATAGACTCAAGGCAAGCCTTAAGTTGGTCATAATTATTCATGCAAACAATAACAACCGATACATTATATTCGTAGTTCATAATTTATTGAATATGGCGTGAAGTATATGGAATAAAATATTTGATTTTGTGCGTTCTGTAGGGTAATATTCTTTATCGAATAATAGACGAAACTTGCAAGTTAGCTTTTGTTTGTAATTCAGATAAGTCCATATGATATCCTTGTCTTTATTTGATAACTGTTTTTCAAATTTTCCATAGAAATCCTGTATCCAAGCATAATATATACTTTCTCTTTTCACAAACACGGTTTTATATAAACTCGACAGATAAGAAAAGAGTGTTTTTTTCTTTTTCATTCCCAATACGTTGTTTCCATGTATACGATAATCAAAAAGAGGTTCGTGTTCATAATAGGTATTTCCTAAAAACGTGCATATATGATACATCCACCTGTCATGATACGCCGTATCATTCATTGATGAAAAATACATATCCAATGCTTTCCGATTGAATACCATACTACATCCTTGAATAATAGGATATATTAATGTATTACCCTTTGTATAATATGGACGTTTGGTTTTATACAGACCAAATTTTACTCCCTCACTATTTATTAATACCGAATTGCTACAAAATAAATTAGGTTTGTACCATGGAACGGTACTTAGATAAGCAACCGCTTTTTTTAATTTGTCAGTATGCCATACATCATCTTGATCAACAAAAGCATAGTAGTCTGCTTTAGGTTCTATTTGGGTTGCATTTGACACCAAATCATTAAAACTCTTGACAAACCCTATATTAGTCGCTTGATAATATTTTAGATTTGGATATTTGATTGATAAAGAATGTAACAAATCCATCGTCTTGTCTTTCGAACCATCATCGCGAACCAAGAGACGAACATTAACATCTTTTTGTTGCATGATGCTTTCTATTTGGGCTTGTAAGTATTTTTCCCCATTATATGTAGACATTAAAACTAATACGTGCATATAGTTTATACTTTATTTGTGAGTATATGAACATCTTGAACCAAGATTCTCTTAAAAGTCGGCGTGTAAGGCAAATACTCTTTCGCAAACATAAACCTTATTCTATGAAATATTGATTTGCGGTAATTCACATATTTTTCTAAGATAATTAAATCATTTTCGTTCAATTTATCTTTCATTCTTTTATGAAATTCCTTTGCCATAATATAAAAAGGGCGTTCTTTTTTATCACAAAACCAATATCGGAAACTGTCTTTTATAGCATTCCATCCTTTTGACTTCTTACGCACACCTATAGCATTACTCTCATGTACACGATAAGCGAACAATGGCGTATGGTCATATATTATTTTGCCACCCATAAAAATACATAGCATCATAAGCCATCTATCATGGATAGTTTTTACCGGGGGATTCTCTGCGTACAATATAAGTGCATTACGGTTAAAAACCATACTACAACCTTGTGTAAGTGTATTTATTAATATATTTCCCTTGCGTATTTGGCAAGGATGTTTCACAAACAATTCCCCCTTCAATCGTCCATCAGCATTTATGATTTCAGAGTTAGAACAATACAATAAGGGCAAATCTTTATTTTCTTTTGTTAGTCGGTTTATAGCTATAAACAATTTATGGGGATACCAACGGTCATCTTGATCTGCAAAGGCGAAATAATCAAATCCTTTCATTTTTGACGCTTCTTCAACCAGAATGCTGAAACTACGGATATATCCACAATTTTTTCCTGTTATAATCCTAATTCTATCATTGCCATCATATGTTCTTAATAATTGCAAGGTATCATCTTTTGACCCATCGTCTCTAATTAACACATAGCATTCTACATCTTTCTGACTTAAAATGCTGTCCATCTGTTCTTTTATATATTTTTCCCCATTATAGGTACTCATTAAGACTAAAATTTTCATCTTGACTTTTTCTTTTCAAATAACCTTGTGACAACAAATAAGAATAAATTAGCATATATCGGTCCCCAAGTGGATTTATAACAGAAATAAAACAAGCCGTTGAATAACATATATACATATATTCCGAATAAGAAAAGATTGCTTAAACTGACATCTTCTCCTATTTTTACCTTACTGAAGATAATACTTAACGTTAGTATGATGAGTATTGCTCCAACCAGTCCCCAATCCAAAACAAAATCTCCTATGTAGTTATAGAATAAATGAGCAGGACTTTGAATTTGTGTACGTATGTAATCGCGTCGGTCATCCATACTGACATTGGTTATGCCAAGCGATAATAATACGGGTTGCATAGTGGCAAATCCATACAACTTCTTATTTTCATGGAAAGCGTTTTCATTAAAATTATACATACTTTCAGCTGTATACGTTACCAAGAAATCACTTGTATTAGCATCCCCGTAATTGCTCCCAACAACATACCGCCCAATGCTCAAAGCTAAAGCTACGGCAAAAGCGGTTGAAGAGATACCTACAATCAATTTGCGAAGTAATTTCAGAGTTTCTTTCGCATAGATATCTTTTAATAGCAAATAAAAGCCGATAAATGAAACCACATAAAATATAGCTTCCGTTTTGCTGCCAATGCAAATATTAAAGAGCATAGGAATAATTGAGGCCATGAATAAGCCTATTAAAACCCATTTCTTTCTGTACGGTCTTTTTAAATAATAAAAAAAGAGAATCAGAGTCGCGACTTTAAAATCCCGGAAATACCCGCATAAAAATTTTGCCCATTTAGTTAGATGTATCAAAGATTCACTCTCTTGACGTGCAAAATCATCATAATTTGCACCTAATAAATAGAAACGTCCAGAGATGACAAAATCAATCAGATTATACACCATCTCTAAAAATGGTTCGTACGCTAATACCGCTATTCCTATGATTATCCACTCAATCAAGGGTGTAGAACATGAAACCTCTTTAATTGAGTCCTTTTGTTTTAACAATGGACATAAAGATATATATAGACAAGCAGCTAAATAAAAGAATGGAAAAATTTCTGTGTCATAGAAACCTTCTCTTTTGTATTCGGAGCTATTATAAAATATTCCTATTAAAGCGGAAAAGGTCCATATAGCAACTATATATATAGCAACTATCGATTTCTTTTGTTTATAGAAATACAGTAACGGAATAAAAAATAGTACAAAATTCAAAAATCCCATATTATTTTTCAATCAACAAGTTACAAAACAGTTTAAAGCTATCATTCGCCATTTTATATGCTTTCTGTTGACATTCTTCATCTTTTTTCATGCTTTGTAAGTTATTATAAATATGTTCAATTGTTTTATGAATAGAGTCATTAGAATCCAAAGCATGTAAGATGTCAATGATAGAATCTTGTTTATTTAAAGTCTCTAAAAGACCAGATATCTTATGTTCATAACTTAACGCTATAAAAGGAACATTTTGATTAATAGAAAAAACAATAGAGTGATATCTTGCCCCTATTACAAATTTTGCGTTTTTTATAATTGTTTGTTGTATATCTGAACTATAAATATCTGATACAACGATTAGTGGTGCTTGAGGATTTTTTTGCTTTAATTGTAAAAAGAAATCATAATCATTTATTGGCTGGTTAAATAATTGTGGTAAAAGAACAATATTTAATTTTGGGAAATTATCCATTATCATTTTTATAATTTCAGAATAAAAATGCAATATTGAAGCCATAGAAACTCTATCTTTATATGCATAATGCCAATTTAATGAATTCGGTACGAAAACAATATAAGGAATATCATTCAGTTCTTTCTGAATTTCATTAGGAATTTTTACTTCGGGTTTTTCCAAAAAGGCCGTATCGACAGTCGATACAAAATTTAAGTTCAATTTTCGTGCAAGTTTTTCTGTTTCCTGATCACGTATGGACAAGTATTTAAAGTAATGCAAAAGTTCTAAGCTAATTTTTTTAAAGATTCTATTATCTCTTGTATATGTTGGGAAAGGGCCAAACGAACGTCCATAATAATATAAAGGTAAATTTAAAATTTTAGCAATTTTTAAGAACATCAAATGATGCCATACTTGAAATCCTCCCATACAAATACCTCCTGGAGCACTTACTACGTTGTCTGCCCATTGATAATATCGAAATATTTGTCTCATAGTCGGATGTAATTTCCAAAAAATAGTTAATCCATTTTTTAAACAAGCATAGCTATATCTATAAAAGCCACGTTTAGAAATAATATTTACATATTTAATTCTATCATCAATAACTTCAAACTGTCTTATAGAATCATTATTTTGATCTAAAAAAATCACAATTATCTGTACTTTTTTAAATTCCTGTAATATTCTTCTTACCAAAGCTTTATGAGCAGCCTCGTCACCGCGATTGTTCAACGGTTGATTTATAATAAGTATTTTCATTTTAAATGATATGTATTAGTTAAGTTTATATTTTTTCGTTTAGAAATAGCGACATTAAAGTTCTCTAATAAATTACCAACACCAATAATAACTATTGGAACTTCATTTTTAGGGATGTCAAAATCAGCCAGCCCTTTTAGTTTATCATGTGTAAAACCACATGATAAGGGTATAGTGCCTAATCCTAATGAATGTAATGCATTAATCAGGTTCATGGCATATAATCCTCCGTCTATATAAGCCTGATGTATTTCATAATACAAAAAGGCTTTCAAATTGGCTGTCACCAATATAGAGGTTCTTATTTCATCCTCAAACCCATGACTTCCGCCTTGCCATTTAATTAGACGGACGCTTTCCTCTCCTTGGAATACGTGCGTATGCCAACCTTGACGGTTACAAGCGGAAGGGGTTCTTTGAGCTAAATTAAGCGCTTTTTCTATAATATCTTTCGTAACCGTTTCCTTACTGAAATATCTGATGGAATGTCTGCTATTCAATAATGATTCAAAACTGCTATTACATTTTTTAAGAATCTCGTCTTTGGAAACCTGAATTATCCCACCTTGCTCTTTTACATCAACAAAACCAGATTTTTCCATCAATATCTTATATTCTCTTTCTATTATGGGGATTTCCACCCCTGTTGATTTCGTATAATGGATATAATGCTTGATTGTGCCTAACGGATAAATCAGAAACTCTTTGTCGGTTTTACCATATACATCAAAATACTTATTCAGCCTTTTTAAAAGTTTTAATACTTTCTGTTGTCCAAATCCCTTTCTTGGATTCTTTAAGGATAGCCCTTTTTCTATTGTATGATTTTCGCGTAATAAAGTATATTGCATCTTTTCAATGTCATTATCTGTATGGATTGATGCGTTATATTTTATTGTAAGTTTATGAAAATAGAAAATATCTTTCCAAAGCGACAGCCGTATTTTTACAAGCTGTAATAATCTTGATAGTAGTCTTTTCATTTTCTGATATATCATCTTTTATAATTATTTTTCTGTACGATTTTTTATCATTCTCTTAAAATACCCAAGTTCTTTCCAGCCAAAGATTATGGCATAGAGTTGTACATTTAAAACATTACGATAACACGGGATAAAAACATTTGCAAAACACCCCGTGAACATCACGGTTACAATCGTCACTGAAGCCGAACCGATTATTCCATACTTTGGTATTAATAAATAATTCAGCGCGACACAAAGCACGCACCCCAAGACATTCCGGATGAATGCCCATTTCTGCATTCGTTCCATGATGATTATTTGCCCGCCGGACGCAGACAATGCCATGCCTACCGCCTTGAATGCCATTATCTGCAAGACCGGTATCGCCGGGGAGTATTTTTCGCCATACGTGTACATTATCAGCCAATAGGCAAGCAGGGAAACGATTAATGACATGATGATGGCAGTCCATGTAGTGACGCTTACAAACGTTTTTTTCTTAGCTTCGTAAGTCTCAGGATGGTTTTCTTTTGCTCTTATCAGCATGGGGGTGACCGTCTGCACCAATACGGTAGGAAGGAAGACTATCAGGTCCACAAACTTTCCGGCTGTCGCGAAATAACCCACTTCCGCCTTATCCAGCATGTTGCCGATCATCACTTGGTCTATGCGCTGGTATATGATGACGGCTGCCCCCGACAAGACCAAAGGGAAAGACTCTTTCAGTATGAACCCGACTATTGTCCTGTCGAATTTCCATTGCCTGACCGAACCTACAATGGATTTGTAACTGATGTAATAACCGCTCGCCACAAGGACGGTATCAAGAATCTGCGCATAGATGAAGTATTCCAACGGGGCTTTCACCAAGAGCAGTACTATCTTAATCCCTGCCCCGATGAAGGTGCGGAATATCTCCGATTTTACGATATACTTGTTCTGGACTATGGAAGTGAAATAGTTCCGTAGGATATTCCCTGTACCGGTGAACAATGTCAGGCCGTATGCAAGAATCATCAGGGACGTGAACCTGTCTGTCTTATAGACGAATAAGGAGAATACAATCCCTAAATAGGCCAGAACGGCAAATAATATCCTGAGGCTGAAACAAGTGCCCAGCAGGGTGTCCTTCCTCTCATTCTGCCGGGACAGCTCTCTTATTTCGATATTGTCCAAGCCGAATGTGGCGAATACGGTGAAAATGGCGACATAGCTGATGACATAGTTCATGACACCGTAATTCTCCGGCCCGAGGTACCTTGCCACAAGGATACCTACGAACAGGGCACTCGCCATGTTGACGATTTTCCCCCCTAACGACCATATCACATTTGAGGCTATTTTCTTTTGCGAGTCAGACAGGTTCATTGATTGCGAACATTCTTTTTAATAAAATTTTGGTGATTGGATTTTTGTTTGGGTTCTCTACGGCAAGATGCCATCAGGAATTTCCTGCGGTGCTTCCCGTATTATTTCCGGTATCTGAAACGTCTTCTGACATCTTTCTCCGTAAAATGAAGTTATTGGTAACGTTTGTATCGCTTCCGGTCGCTTCATTTCCATCGGAAAATTGTCCGAATATTTCATGTACCAGTTTCGTTATCTTTTCCAATTCGTCTATTGTTCCATCCTTTATGACAGCCAAATTTCTATTCTTAACGGTTTTCAGAAACAATTCCAACGAATAGATTAAAATATGCCTTTCCGTTTCTTTTGCAAATTCTTTAAACAAACAAGGGTGAGGTGTTATGGTTTGTGAACCATCTTTCAAATACCAGTCTTCTTTTGTGTCGTTTGATACGAATATTACGTGGCGTTGATTCTCTTTGGCATAAGACATGATTTGCTTCCATACTATCAAATCACCGTATTTTTTATCATCAGGTTTATTTTCATCTTTATACCCAGGTGGTATTTTCTTATCATATCTTTGCTGTCCTTCTTCGCGGATTATCTGCAAATCATCATCGGCTAATTCTTCTCCTACTCGTCCTTTGAATATATCTGCGATTCTGGTTTTCAAGGAATCGTTTTTTATGGATTGTTTGAGTTTTTCTTTATGCTCGTCAAATATCTGCTTGATATTGTTGAGCATTTCTTCGATATTCTGACACTGCTCTTCGTTGAGGAACGGATGATTGCGTTTTTCATTTATTTTAGTTTTAAATTTTTCTAGGAAACCATAAGCCGTATCGAAATTTCCCATTTGTGAATAAACGATGGGGTACAATTCTTCATGGTATTCTTGAGCCACTTGATATGGAATCCATAAGCGGTCATTCTCTGCGTATGCTTTTAAGACTTTCACAAATCATCGGAAGTATCCGGAGACACCCGGTAAATGTCAAGCAATACATTACAAGCATCCCGTTTTCCCATACTTCATTCTCGTAATCTTCATCAGACCAATAATAACCAAGGAATTTGTCTTTCATAATGCCAAGTTTTGTTGTACCCAATTATTGTCTGCTATCGTGCGTACCCATGCAGCCTCTTTGCCTCCTTTAATCACAATAAGTCGGTCATCATTGTCTATAAACTTCATAAGGAAATTACGTATTTGCACAACCGTAGAATCCGTAACGATAGCCCATGTGGATTCCGTCAAACGTCCCCAAGTTCCATAAGCCTTGATGGCACTGTAAAGCTGGTTGTAATCCCGACTTGGGGAACACAAGTCATAAGAGATGATGAAACAATTTACCATAATTTACTAAATGTTAAAATTAATCCCTTCTGAAAATATCCCGTGTATACACTTTCTCTTTCACATCATCCAGACAAGCGTCATATCTATTCGCAATAATGGCCTGGCTTTGCGCTTTGAAAACGTTCAGGTCGTTCACTACCTTGCTTCCGAAGAAGGTACTTCCGTCTTGTAAAGTAGATTCGTAAATAATCACTTCCGCACCTTCTGTTTCTGTTGGTAAAGAACGTCCCGACACATCCACCTCCACTATCTTGTGCCGCATATCCTTGTACCATTTTTCAAACAGGTTATAGGAGACGCTGTTCTGTGGCAGAATGTCTGGATGCTCTCCCCCTTCGGGTAGGCCTCACCCTTGTAATAAATGAAAAGCCTTTCAAAATCTTCGTTGCTGTACATATCGCTAAACTTTTTATGTTGACAGCGCAAAGGTAGGAACATCTATCTGAACGGGCAATATGTCAGTTTCGGACGCTTACAGACTATTTATAAAACAATCTTAAGAATCAGTTTCTAAGAGTAATGCATTTAAATCATCATCACACATTTCTCTATAAGCTTCTTCATTCATTTTTTTACAATATTCTTTAGCCTCTTTTTCTTCATGGAACTCAATATTAGGCAATATATTTCTTTCATCTCTAATTATATCGTATTTTTCTATTTTAAACGATATCTCTGTCTCTAAAATCGTATATATTGGTATGTATTTCATTGTTCTTCGTTTATATTTCATATACCATCCCGCAAATTTCCTTAACCCCTCTCTTAACGGTGTACTTGGCTTAAATCCAAAATCATTCTCTAAAGGCGTAGTATCCGCATACGTTACAGGTACATCGCCCGGTTGCATGGGGACTAATTCCTTATGTGCCTCGAAATCATAATTTGTTGGCAATACACCTGCACGAACCAGTTCTTCTTGCAAGATAGTCACGAAATCGAGCAGATTTTCGGGGTGGTTGTTCCCTATATTATATAAGGTATAGGGAGGTACGGGCAAACCGTCCTCGCCTGTCAAACGTTCGGGAGCATGCTGCATAACGCGCATGACACCTTCAACGATGTCATCAATATAAGTGAAGTCACGCTTGCAGTTTCCGTAATTGAAAATCTTAATGGTTTCTCCTTTCACCAACTTGTTCGTAAATCCGAAGTATGCCATATCGGGTCTGCCTGCCGGTCCGTAAACCGTAAAGAAACGTAAGCCTGTAGACGGAATGTTATAAAGTTTGCTGTAAGCATGAGCCATCAGTTCGTTGCTTTTCTTTGTTGCGGCATACAGGCTGACGGGATTGTCCACCTTGTCATCGGTGGAATAAGGCACTTTCCTGTTACTGCCATACACACTGCTGGAGCTGGCATAAACCAAGTGCTCCACGCCCGTCTGTCCGTTGTCGTAGCTATGGCGGCAAGCTTCCAAAATGTTATAGAAACCAATAAGATTAGAAGATATATAGGCATCCGGATTAGTAATGCTGTAGCGTACACCTGCCTGTGCGGCAAGATTTACTACAATTTGTGGTTTGTATTCATTAAACAGTTTGTTGATAATATTTTTGTCCGCAATATCACCTTTGATAAACACAAACGATTCATGGCTGGACAATTTTTTCAAGCGTTCTTCTTTCAGCCGGACATCATAATAATCATTCATATTATCGATGCCGATAACTTTAATATCCGCTATTTCCTGAAGAAGTCGTTTGGCAAGATTGGAACCGATAAAGCCGGCAACGCCCGTGACAAGCACGGTCTTGCCTGTCAAAACTACATTTGAAATTAACATGATTATGTTATTGATTAAGGAGTTAAAGGGGTTAGAGAAGTTAGAAACTAATGTTCTTCATGCAAGAGATTCTTCATTCTTAATTCCTCATTCTTCATTCAAAAAGGTTAGTCTCTTCTGAAAATATCTCTTGTGTATACCTTGCTTTTAACATCGTCAAGGCAAGAATCGTACCTGTTAGCTATAATCGCTTGGCTTTGAGCCTTAAAGGCTGACAAGTCATTTACCACTTTGCTGCCAAAGAAAGAAGCACCGTCTTCTAATGTAGGTTCGTAAATAATGACTTTCGCACCTTTTGCCTTGATACGTTTCATTACACCCTGAATAGAAGATTGACGGAAATTGTCCGAGTTCGATTTCATGGTCAAACGGTATACGCCAATGGTCACTTCATGTTCTTTTTGCACGTCCCATCTACTATTGGCGGTATAATATCCCGCTATTTGTAATACACGGTCGGCAATAAAATCCTTACGTGTACGATTGCTTTCTACAATCGCCTGAATCAGGTTTTCAGGCACATCGGCATAGTTAGCCAAGAGCTGTTTCGTATCTTTGGGTAAACAATAGCCGCCGTAACCGAAGCTGGGGTTGTTGTAATGCGTACCGATGCGCGGGTCAAGGCAGACACCGTCTATGATGGCTTGGGTGTCCAGCCCTTTCATTTCGGCGTAGGTGTCCAGTTCGTTGAAGTAGCTGACACGTAACGCCAAGTAAGTATTTGCGAAAAGCTTTACCGCTTCGGCTTCAGTTGTACCCATGAAAAGCGTATCGATGTTTTCCTTGATGGCTCCTTCCTGCAACAAGGCAGCAAAGGTGTGTGCAGCTTCGTCCAGACGTTTGTCACCTTCAGGTCTGCCCACGATGATGCGGCTGGGATAAAGATTGTCATATAAAGCCTTGCTTTCGCGCAGGAATTCCGGGGAGAAGATTACATTGTCTGTGTTCAATTTCTTGCGGATGCTTTCCGTGTAGCCTACGGGGATGGTGCTCTTAATCACCATGATGGCGTGCGGATTGACGCTTTTCACCAGTTCAATCACCTCTTCCACATGGCTCGTATCGAAATAATTCTTTACCGGGTCGTAGTTGGTGGGGGCGGCAATCACCACGAAGTCTGCGTCACTGTATGCCTTTGCCCCGTCCAAGGTTGCGGTCAGGTTGAGGTCTTTTTCCGCCAAATACTTCTCAATGTAGTCATCTTGTATAGGTGATTTGCGTTGGTTAATCAAATCTACCTTTTCAGGTATTACGTCTACCGCCGTCACCTGATGGTGCTGGCTGAGAAGCGTTGCTATACTAAGTCCTACGTAACCAGTTCCGGCTACAGCTATTTTTATATTCTTGTCCATAATAGTTAGGTTTATTTATATCGATTTTACAATGAGTTTAAAAAAGCCAACATTCGCAAGTCCTTGTATTTCGGAGCTTTCCCTGTTTTCTCTGCTATCGACAGGATGGCAGGCAAGCTGGCGGCAAGTGATTCGCGAACGCTGTCGGGCATCAGCATTTTCCACTCACCAGTCTCAAAGTCCTCGAAAGTCAGTATAAGGGAATACTTTTGCAATTTGTATTGCGTCTTGCGCATCTTCTTGGTAATGTATTGGTTCGGACCTGCCATCACGAACTCGTCTACTAATTGCAGTTCGCTTTTGCTCAGGCTGCACAACACGGCAAGGGGATTGTCGAGAATCTCTTGCACGATACGCCGTGCCGTCTCGTCCTTTTTCAGGTTGGCACTGACATAGAGGTCGAGCTTCTTGCAGGTATCCAGCATGTATTCTTTGGTTCAGACCATCAGCATGGCCGCCAGACTGACGTTGGACGTAAAATCGGTATTCTTGATGGTTATCATGGTATTGTGTTAACAAATTGTTGAAATTTCAACCGGGTATTATCATCTTCACGTTATTCCATAGCGTTTCCGGCTTTCTTGTCATTATTTGGCTAATATGGTATAATCGCCGATGCTTAAGGTCTTCTTGTCGGATGTGGTAATCACCAATGGCTGTTCATCACAGGTGTCCTGTGGGGTAAACGTTATCTTGTTGTTTTCCCATGGATCATATTTTAAGCTCGTGCTACCTATATACAGGGTTCCTGGCGTGTTCCCGAAATTACTGCCATTGATGTAGTATTCAGTCCCAACAGTCAATTTATTGTCTTCCAACTTTTTGTCGTCAGCCGATGTATATATGCCATCGAAAATTATATCATTAGTAAGAAGCGACTTGAGATATACGACAAACCTGTTGTATTCCTTTGAGTCAATAATGCTATCTAGGTCGCTGGCGTATTTGTTGATGAACGAGGGTGTCACAAACATGTAGACATCCTTGTGAAGGTTCATCTCTACGGACGTGCTGGATGTCTTCACGCAGGAACCGGCATTGATGGTCTTTGATTCGGACTTGCTGTCGATGTACACGACCGTGGCGGATATGATAGGCATTCCGAACAGGTATTCGCACACGAAGACAATGTTGCCTACACGCCTGTCGCTGGTGTCCTTTTCCGAAGACAGTTTCAACGCTTCCTGCCCGATGGATGAAATCATGGCCTGCGCGAATGACAGCGTGCCACCGGCCATGGGAAGCCCCAGGAGGGAGGTGATAAGCTCACGGCTGAACTCAACGCCGAAAGGCGTTGACTTGTAGTCGATGTCTTCCTGCGTACAGTGAAGCAGCCGCTGCCGTCGATGACTTTCTCCAGGGCGGCATAGTCGTAGAGCGTATAGTTATTATCGCTGTTCGGACGCTTGGTCGTGGATATTGCCTTTGTCATGGCCGCGAAGAATACGGACACCTCGTTGAACACATCACGTACATTGCTGTCCAGGTTGTCCGACGTCTCTTCGGTTGTTGCCACCATGATATTGCCGGTAGAACTGAAGATGAATTTCTTTTGCCCTTCGGTTATGTTCGGGTCGTTTTCCTCGCCGCCTGTGATATGCGTCTGCATCGGCGTGCCGTCGTTTAATTTCATTGCCATAGTAATGATGTTTTGAATGTGTCTAAAACTTAATTCTTGGTTTCTCAAAGGATAGTCTGTTGTATATCCAAGAATACATTTTATTATTGGTTACATGGGCGTTTATCCAATAAGACTTTTCGTCCGTAGCCTCTTGGCAAGTGGCCATGTATTAAACACCTTGAAAAGACGGCAGCCGACACGGTTTTCACCGGTAAACG
>ENA-OPIO01000205-OPIO01000205.1-human-gut-metagenome-genome-assembly--contig:-NODE-205-length-23087-cov-7.509682_pt1 | contig 23087 bp, 15 predicted proteins | sample MGYA00241395_ERZ501636 | MGnify/ENA primary metagenome ERZ501636 (study PRJEB25962, sample SAMEA2042198) | human gut metagenome | biome: human gut; feature: human-associated habitat; material: faeces... | reverse complement strand
CGCGAAAGGCCGTGTTTTGCATTGCAAAACACGGCCTTTCGCAGGGGTGTATGTAAGTGGTTGGCTGTCAGGCGGTTGCCGTTCCGGTTTCGATGTCGTCCTTTTTCTTGGCGGAGTAGCTTACGCTTAGTATGACGCCGATGTATGCGCAGTTGATGATGGTTGACGTTCCGCCTTTGCTGATGAGGGGCAGTGGCTGGCCGGTGACGGGCACGAGGCCTACGGCTACGGCCATGTTGAACAGTGCCTGGACTACGAGGAGCAGGGCGAAGCCCATGATGAGCAGGGCGGGGAAGGTGTTGGCGCAGCGGTTGGCGATGGTTGCTGTGCGGAAGAGGAGTATGACGTAGAGCATACATACGAACACTGCGCCGATGATGCCGAGCTCTTCTATGATGATGGCGTAGATGAAGTCGGAGAAGGCTTGTGAGAGGAAGTCGCGCTCTACGGAGTTGCCGGGGCCTTTGCCGATGACGTTGGATGAGGCGATGGCTATGTTGGCGTGCGATGTCTGTGCGTCGCGGCCGTTGATGTCAACGTCTTCCGGCGCCACGTATTCGTTGCTGAGGAAGTTGTCTATGCGTGCCTTCCACGTGTCGAAGCGGTGGAACACTTTTTCGATGGCGTTCTCTTTCTCGGGCGCGGCCTGCTCCACCATGGCTTGCTTGGCTTCTCCGGACTGTTCTTTTTGCTCGTCGTGGCCGAACACCATTACCATTGTCACGACGAGGGCAAGCGTGAGCGTCACTGCGCCGAGCAGCTTGCCGAGCTGCTGTCCGGGCACTTTGCCTATGAACATCATGAGGAACACCACCGTGGCGAGGAGCACTGCGGTTGACAGGTTCTCGACCATTATGAGCGGTATTATCGCCACGCATACTATCATTATGTACTTGAAGGCGCGCTTGTCGGTGCCCGTGGGAGTCTGCATGGCGCTTAGTATCTGTGCCGTGGCCAGTATTATGGCGCCCTTGGCCAGCTCTGACGGCTGGAACTGGATGCCGAGGAAGTCAATCCAACGCTGCGAGCCGTTGGTGCTTTCGCCCACGCACAGCACGATGATGAGCATCGCGAACGATAGCAGCAGGGCGAACGGGGTGACTATCTTGAAGTAGCGGCACTTTATGTTCATGGTGCATATCATCACGACGACGCCCACTGCCAGCAGCACGCAGTGCTTGAGCACGGGGCCGAGGTAGTTGCCGGTCTTGAAGGAGAGGTTGCTCGACGCGCTGAACACCTCGACTATGCTTATCAGGCAGAGGAAGAAGAACACCGTCCAGATGACGGCGTCGCCCTTGAACTTGCTTTCTTGTATCTTGTCTTTGAGCATGATTTGTGACCCACCCCAAACCCCTCCCGAAGTGAGGGGCTTTGATGTGCCTTGTGGGTTAAGGCTTTTTTTTAGTTGGTTTGTATATTGGAAAAGCGTCGGAAGCTGCTGCGCACACCTTTGTTAACCTCAAAAAGTATTAAAGCCCCTCACTTCGGGAGGGGTTTGGGGTGGGTGCTTACAGCGCCCTTACCAGCGTCTTGAACTGCTCGCCGCGGTCTTCCATGTTCTTGAACAGGTCGAAGCTGGCGCAGCAGGGGCTCAAAAGGACGGTGTCGCCGGGGCGCGCCATCTCGTAGCAGGCCTGCACGCAGTCCTTCATCGAGTGCGTGTCGCGCACCGGGATGCCCATCGGGTCGAAGAAGTCGTGCAGCTTCGTGTTGTCAGCTCCAAGGTAGACAAGGCCTGCGCACTTCTCCTTTACCAGGTCTTTTATGGCGTTGTAGTCGTTACCCTTGTCCTTTCCGCCGAGTATGAGGATTACCGGTGTCTTCATGCTTTCCAGCGCATACCAGCACGCATCTACGTTGGTCGCCTTAGAGTCGTTGACGTATTGCACGCCCGCCACCTTCGTAACCTTCTCCAGGCGGTGCTCCACGCCGGGGAAGTCGCTCAGGCTCTTGCGTATGTATTCGTTCTTTATCCCGGCCACGTCAGAGGCTATTCCGGCGGCCAGAGAGTTGTATATGTTGTGCTTTCCGGTAAGGCTAAGCTCCTCTTGCTCCATGTTGAAGGGGGTGGGGCGCTCTATCTTGTACTGTCCTTCCTCGATGTAGCCGATGGAGCCGACCTCTTTCAGTTCGGAGAACGGGTACTGTATGGCCTTTATGTCATACTTTTTCAGCTCGCGGCGGATAACCGGGTCGTCGTTCCAATAGATGAAGGCGTCGTCTACCGTCTGGTTTTGCAGTATGCGCATCTTGGCGTCCACGTAGTTCTGCATACAGTTGTCGTAGCGGTCGAGGTGGTCGGGCGTGATGTTGAGCAGTATGGCTATGTTGGCGCGGAAGTCGTACATGTTGTCAAGTTGGAACGAGCTAAGCTCTATGACGTAGTATTCGTGCGGCTCTTCGGCCACCTGAAGGGCGAGCGAGTTGCCTATGTTGCCGGCCAGGCCGACGTCGTAGCCCGCGCTTTTGAATATGTGGTAGATGAGCGAAGTGGTCGTAGTCTTGCCGTTGCTGCCGGTGATGCAAATCATCTTGGAGTGCGTGTAGCGTCCGGCGAACTCTATTTCGCTGATTATGTGGATGCCCTTCGCCGTGCATTTCCTTATCATCGGCGCGTCGCAGGGTATGCCGGGGCTTTTTATTATTTCGTCGGCGTTGAGTATTTTATCCTCCGTGTGGCGTCCTTCCTCCCACGCAATGCCGTGCGAGTCGAGCATTTTCTTGTACTTGTCCTTGATGGCCGACATGTCGGAAACGAACACGTCGAAGCCTTGTTTCTTGGCCAATACGGCGGCTCCTGCGCCGCTTTCTCCTGCTCCGAGTATTACTATGCGTTTCATGTTGTCTGTGTTAAGCCCCCTCCCGGCCTCCCCGAGGGGAGGGGCAAAGTTTCTTTTGTTGCTGTTCTTTTTTCATTTGGGCAAGCTCCTCCCCTCGGGGAGGCAGGGAGGGGGCTCTTTTTTTATCTAACTTTCAACGTTATTATGGTAAGTGCCGCGAGGATTATGGTTACAATCCAGAAGCGGATGGTGATTTTCGACTCGTGTACCGCGCCCTTGGGCTTCTTGAACAGGTACTTGATTTCGGGGTCGAGCTGCGACTCTTGCGTGCGGAACGTGTCGTGCAGCGGTGCGCGCTTGAACATGCGCTGCTTCACTCCGTGGCGCGTTCCGAGCTTGGCGTACCACACTTGCATGATTACGCTCAGGCTCTCTACGAAGAATATGCCGCACAGTATGGGCAGCATCAGCTCCTTGTGGATGATGATTGCGCAGACGGCTATTATGCCGCCGATGGTGAGCGAGCCGGTGTCGCCCATGAAGATTTGCGCCGGGTAGGCGTTGTACCAGAGGAAACCTATGAGCGCGCCGACGAACGCGCACATGAACACCACAAGCTCCTGCGAGCCCGGGATGTACATTATGTTGAGGTAGGCGGCGTATTCTATGTGGCTCGACACGTAGGCGAAGATGCCCAGCGCGACGCCTATTATGGCCGAGTTGCCGGCGCACATGCCGTCCATTCCGTCGTTGAGGTTGGCTCCGTTAGACACCGCCGTCACCACGAATATTGTCATTATGACGAACAGCACCCATCCGGCGGCCGTCTTGTACTTGCCGAAGAAGCCCATAAGGTTGGCGTAGTCGAGGTTGTGGCCTTTGACGAACGGGATGGTGGTCTTGAGCGACTTGCGCGCCTCGGGCCTGTGTTTCACTACCATTTCCTGTCCGTCCTGCTTCTCTATGGCAAGGTTCTCGTTGATTTTAGCGTCGGGACTGTACCACAGTATTAGGCCTACGATGAGGCCGATGCTTATTTGCCCGACGATTTTGAAGCGTCCCGGCAGGCCTTCCTTGTTGCGCCGGAAGATTTTGATGTAGTCGTCCATGCCGCCGAGGAAGCCGAGCCAGAGCGTCGTGACAATCATCAGTATGAGGTAGATGTTGCGCATACGGCCCAGCAGGAGCACGGGCACGAGTATGGCTACGATGATGATTACGCCACCCATCGACGGCACTCCGATTTTCTGAACGCCGAAGGGGTCAATCTTGGCGTCGCGCTGTGTCTCGGTGATTTGCTTGCCTTTGAGGTACTTGATAAACTTCTCGCCGAACCATGCCGAGATTACCAGCGCCAGGATTAGCGCCAGCAGCGAGCGGAACGATATGTAGCCCCACATGTGGGCGCCGGGGATGCCGAACTGTTCTAAGAACCGGAATAGGTAGTATAACATGTCTTTTCAGAAGTTAAAGAAGTTATGTTCAGAAGTTAAAGAAGTTATAGAAGTTATCGCTCGCCATGCTCGCTAAGGAGTTAAAGGACGAATGCCTTGCCGCTCGGGCGTTGCTTGATTTTTACTTGTTACTTTTTAATTTTCCAATTTGCAGACGGCTGCCTTGCCTTCCTTGGTCGTTTAATTTTTACTTGTTAATTTTTAATTTTCCAATTTGCGGTCTTTCGCCTTGTAAAAGGCGGCCTTTTGGAGGCTGAAAGACGGCCTTTCGCAGCCTCGTTTGCGGCCTTTTGCAAAGGTGCTGATTATCAGCGGATTGCCGGGCGGCCTGCATTGCCGTTTTTATTTGGCGTATTTGGCTCATCAGGCATATTTGGCTTATAAGTCCCAATGGGCCAAATTAGCCCGATAAGCCCAATGCGCCTGATGCGCCATTGCCGCAAGAGCAATCCAAGCTCCTCCCCTCGGGGAGGATGGGAGGGGGCTTGCGGCCGTCTGGTTACTGCTCCGCAAATATCTCCTTGAGCACCTCCTTGTCGTCGAAGTGGTGCTTCACGCCCTTGATTTCCTGATAGTTCTCGTGCCCTTTTCCCGCTACGAGCACTACGTCGCCCTTCTTCGCCATCATGCAGGCGGCGCGTATGGCCTCGCGGCGGTCAACGATGCTGACTACCTTTTTCATCTGTTTCGCGTCGAGTCCGGCCAGCATGTCGTCGATGATAGCCTGCGGCTCCTCGAAGCGCGGGTTGTCGCTCGTGATGATTACGCGGTCGCTCTGCTTCACGGCTTCCTGCGCCATCAGGGGGCGTTTGCCCTTGTCGCGGTTGCCGCCGGCGCCGCATACGGTTATCACCTTGCCCTTGCCGCCCAACACTTCGTGTATTGCCTTGAGCACGTTTTCCAGCGCGTCGGGCGTATGGGCGTAGTCTACGATGGCCGTGTAGCCCTCGGGCGAGTGCACGGGGTCGAGCCTTCCGCTGACGCTGTGTAGCGTGCTCATGGCCACGAGCACGTCTTCCTTGCTCTGCCCGAGCATCACCGCCGCGCCGTAGACTGCCAGCAGGTTGCTCACGTTGAACTTGCCGATGAACTGTACGCCCACCTCGCGGCCGTCAATCTCGAGGTACATGCCGCCGAAGTGGCACTCCAATATCTTGGCGCGGAAGTCGGCCATGCGCTGCGTCGAGTATGTCTTGACCGTCGCCTTGGTGTTCTGCACCATCACGAGGCCGTTCTTGTCGTCGGCGTTTGTTATTGCGAAAGAGCCTTTGGGCAGGCCGTCGAAGAAGGCCTTTTTGGCGTTGCGGTAGTTCTCGAACGTCTTGTGGTAGTCCAGGTGGTCGCGCGTAAGGTTGGTGAATATGCCCCCGGCGAATTTCAGTCCGCCTATTCGCTTCTGCGCTATGGCGTGCGAGCTGCACTCCATGAAGGCGTACTGGCACCCGGCTTCCACCATGCGGCCGAGCAGCTGGTTAAGCTCGATGGGGTCGGGGGTGGTGTGCGTGGTGGGCAACTGCTCGTCCTCGATGTAGTTGCACACGGTAGACAGCAGTCCGCAGCGGTAGCCCAGCTTGCGGAACATATTATATAATAAGGTGGCGATGGTGGTTTTCCCGTTCGTCCCCGTCACGCCTACAAGCTTCAGCTTGCGCGAAGGGTCGCCGTAGAATGCCGTCGCCACTTCGCCCACGGCGTCTTCCGTCGATGCCACCTGCACGTAAGTTACGCCCTCGGCAGTCTCCTCCGGCATGTCCTCGCACAGTATGGCGGCCGCCCCCTGGGCTACGGCCTTGGGGATGAACGTGTGCCCGTCCACTTGCGTTCCGCGCATCGCCACGAACAGGTGGCCGCGTTCCACGCGGCGCGAGTCGATGTCAACGCCCGTTATTTCCACATCCGTGCCGCCCGTAACGCCTGTCGGGCGGATGTTCTTAATCAGCTCTTTCAGTGTCATGCTTGTATCGTTTTATAGTTCCAGGTTGAGTGTGCAAGCCTCGCCCTTCCTTATCTTGTGTCCCGGCGGCAGGCTCTGCGTCTTCACCTTGCCGCGTCCGTGTATCCTTACTTTCACTCCTCGGCTCTCGAGGACGTACACTGCGTCGCGCGCTCCCATGCCGGTCACGTCGGGCACGGTGCCCTCCGCATAGCTTGCTCCGCGCGTCAGGGTCACCGCCTTGCCGTCGTTCTCGGCCTTGCCCCATATTGATTTGCCGCCCACATGCTGCCAGTCCCATGTCTTCCTGGCGTTCACGCCGAGGTATCTTAATACGTAGTCGGCGGCGGCGAGGTCTCCGTTCTTCACGTCGGGCACCAGTACGGACAGCGAGTCGCGTGCGTCGGCCACGTCAAGCTTGAGGCTTTGCGCCATGATTCCTTCCGCAATGTTGTGGAATACCAGCGCGCTGAAGCCGCTCGAAGCCGGCAGTCCCGGCCTTTGTATGCACACTATGCAGCTGTATCGCGGCGCGTCGGCCGGGAAGAAGCCAACGAAGCTGAGCAGATAGTTCATCGTTCCGCTCTTGTAACCTGCCGCGCCCTTCGATATCTGGGCTGTTCCCGTCTTGCCTGCGACCTTGAACGAAGTCGAGCCTGCCTTCTTTCCGAGGCCCTGGCTGACAACATGTTCAAGTATGGTGGTTATTTCGCGCAGCGTCTTTTCCTTGCAGATGCTCTGCTTTACCACCTGCGGCGGGAACTCCTGGATTACCTGTCCGTCCTTCATTACGGCCTTAACGAAGCGCGGACGCATCATGGTGCCGCCGTTGGCGATGGCGTTGTAGAACGTAAGTGTCGAGATTGGAGGTACTTGTGTCTCGTAACCTATGCTCATCCAGGGCAACGCCGTCTTGCTCCAATTGGTGTACTGGCCGCGCTTGTTCTTCTTAGGCATACGGATGCGAGGCGGCGCGTAGCCCACGATGGGCAGCTTCAGGTCCTCTCGAATGCCGATGCGGTCAAGGCCCTGGACAAACTTTTCGGGGTTCTTTCCGTAGTATTTGTCGATTATGCGGCTTACTCCGATGTTCGAGCTGTATTCCAGCGTCTGCGGCAGAGTGAGCACCTGGTAGCCTCCGCGGTGCCAGTTGTGGTCGCGCATCTTGGCTCCGTACATGTCCCATATTCCGCTCCCGGTGTCTACTGTGTACGTGGTATCAACCACTCCGTCGTCCAGTGCCACCATGAGCGACGCCGTCTTGAACACCGAGCCGGGCTCGAGCAGGTCGGAAACGGCACTGTTCTTGATTTCGTAATACTCCCCGTCGGCGCATTTCGTCATGTTCACTATGGCCTTGATGTCGCCAGTCTTCACCTCCATCACTACCGCTACGCCCACGTTCCCGTTGATAAGTTTCAGCTCGTCAACGAGCGAACGCTCGGCAAGGTCTTGTATGTTGACGTCGATTGTGGTTACGATGTCGGCACCGTTGACGGGGTCTTGTATGGTGATGTCAAGGAATTCGCTGCGCACTTTCTGGCGGCTTATCTTGCCCATTTTGCCCCTTAGGATTGAGTCGTACGACAGTTCGAGGCCGAACTGCGCCGTATCCTTCGCTCCGTAGAGGTCGCCTATGGTGCGCTTTGCCAGCGAACCGAAGGGGCGTTGGCGTGCGTTGAACTTCTCGTAGTGGAAGCCTCCCTTGTTGGCCGACAGGCGGAATATTGGCAATTTCTTCACTTCGGAGAACGTGTTGTAGCTCACACGCTTGCGCCATACCGGCCAGTGGCGGCTGCCCTTGGCGCGTCCTTCCTCAAGATGGGTCTTGAACTCCGCCGCCGTTTTGGTCGGGAAGATTTCGTGCAGGCCGTTGCATATGCTGTCAACCTTGGCTTCCCAGAGCGAGTCGCGCTGCTCGTTCTCGTCGCCTCCGGCCTTGAAGTCCATGAACATGCGGAATTCGGGCAGCGAACTGGCCATGAGCCGTCCGTCGCAGCTTAGTATGTTGCCGCGCACGGGCTTTACGTCTACGCTGTCGCGGGTGAGCCTTGAGGCCACTTCGAGCCAGTATTCGCGCTCCACGGTGGATATGTAGACCACCTTTATGAGCACCAACAGCGCGAAGGCCAGCATGGCGTAGGCCACTACCTTGTACCGCTTGATAACCTTTTTCCTGTCGAACATGCTACTCATTTTCCGGCACTGTTATGATGTAAGGCGGCTGGTTGGGAATGTGCAGCACGCTGTCCTTGTTGTTCCTGAGCATGTCAAGGACGTTGCTCTCGCGGCAAATTTCGGTGAGCTGGCTCGAACTTGCCAGTGCCTTGTACTTTGCGTCCTTCAGCTCTTTTTGCAATTCGTTTATCTCTATCATGTCCTGTTGGCAGCTGTACCTGTTGGACACGTATATCATTGTCATGAAGGCGACGAGTATGATGACGCCTATCTGCTTCCTCATGAAGTCTGCCGTGAGGAAGTCGCCGCCCAAAATCTTGCGCAGGGTGTAGCTGGCCGAGGGCAGCGCATCCTCTTCCCGGGCCTGTTCCCTTATGGCCTGGGTCAGTTGCATCGGTTTTTTTTGCTCTTCCCCGGCGGTTTCCGGGGTTTGCTGCTGTTGTTGTTTTATGTCTTCCTTGTCGTCCATTTGTCAGTTGTTGGTCCTTTCCGCCACCCTCAGTTTTGCGCTGCGGCTTCTCGGGTTGCAGTCTATCTCGTCATCGCCGGGCGTTATGACCTTGTTGTTGACGGCCTTGAAGGGTGTCGCCGTGCGCCCGAAGAAGTCCTGCTCGGCCATGCCTGCGGTGTCGCCGGTGCGTACGAAGTTCTTTACTATGCGGTCTTCGAGGCTGTGGTATGTTATCACCGAGAGCCTGCCGCCCGGCCTGATTAGCCGTGTTGTGGCGTTGAGCATGTCGGAGAGTGCGCCCAGCTCGTTGTTGACGTGTATGCGCAGTGCCTGGAACATCTTGGCAATGTCCTTCTTCTCGCGCTCCCGTTTGAATACGGATGATGTCGCCTCGACCAGCTCTTGCGTCGTTGTTATCGGCTTTGCGCTCCTTGCCTTGGCTATGGCCGACGCTATCCGGCGCGAGCTTTTCAGCTCGCCGAAGAGGTAGAAGATGGTCGCCAGCTGCTCTTCCGTGTATTTGTTCACCACGTCGGCTGCCGTCTCGCCGTCGCGCTTGTTCATGCGCATGTCCAGCGGAGCGTCGAAGCGGAAGGAGAAACCGCGCTCGGCGTCGTCGAAGTGGTGGCTTGACACGCCGAGGTCGGCAATGAGTCCGTCGATGTGTTCCACGCCGTAGTAGCGCATCCAGTTGCTTAGGTACCTGAAGTTGCTCCTCACGAACGTGAAGCGCGGGTCCCCGGGAACGTTCGCCTCGGCGTCGGCGTCCTGGTCGAAGCCGAACAGGCGGCCTTCCGCGCCGAGCCTTTTTAGGATTTCGCGGCTGTGTCCGCCGCCGCCGAAGGTCACGTCTACGTACACTCCGCCGGGGTGGATGCCGAGTCCGTCAACGCTCTCTTTCAGGAGCACGGGCACGTGGTATGTCTCTGCTGTGGTTGGCATTGTGGTGTCATTGGTCGTTGTGCGCGGCGTCGGAGCGGTTGGGCTGCGGCGTGTCCGCGCTGTGTTTCATTATGCTTTCGATGGCTTTGCCGAACTCGTCATGGCTCATGAACGGCTTTTCGGCCTGCTCCGCGCCCCATATTTCGATTACGTCGTCCATGCCGATGAACCTTACCGCCTGCGCCGCCCCGGCCATCTTGATGTGCCTGCGGCTTAGGATGAAGCGGCCGTTGGCGTCGAGCGTGACGGCTTCCGCGTCGGCTACGAACTGGCGCAGCACGCTCTGGTGGGTAGGGTCCCACCGGTTGAGGCGCGAGCGCAGCGTGTCCATCAGGCTGTTCCATACGCTTTCGGGATAGAGCACAAGGCACGGCTGGAACACGTCCTTGCGCACGATGAGGCTTGCCTCGCCGCCGCATTGCAGCTCCTTGCGGAACGCCGCAGGGAGGAACACGCGCCCCTTGGAGTCGATTTTAGCTTCTATGTTGCCGAGAAAACGCATTTTTGCCACGTTGTATGTTCACCCGGCAAAGATAAGTATTTTTCCCCACAACGCGCCACTTTTCCCCACAAAAGTGCTGATTTTTATTTTATAAGGAGAAAAGGAGTGGGGAGAGGGGAAGTAAGGAGTAAGTAGAGGCGGGGTAAGTAAAAATGAATTTTTATTCAATTTGTGCTTTCGTGGCAGGCGTTTGCCAATCCGTTTGACGCGCTGAGAAGGCCGTTGCCGCGAGCGGAAGCGTGCTTCGGCGCAGATTGTGCCGTTTTCTTGCTGCTCGCATAACGGCTTGATATACAGCGGTTTACGGTTTTATGGGGTTTTAAGAAGCGTCTTTTTGTCCGTGAAAAGCCGCAAAATGCCGCCTGGAAGGCGGTGTTTCATCCGCCGAAAGGCCGCAAACAGCCGTGCGAAAGACGGTCTTTTGCAAGCCGAAAGGCCGCCTTTCGCAACATCAAAGGCCGTCTTTAATCGCCAAGACGGCCAAAATCGGCCATTTCATCGGCCGTTTTCTGCCTTCCGTTTTCTATTTCGCCGATTTCTTTTGTCACGTCTTTTTACTTCCAGCTGTGCATGTTTATTCATCCGTTGTGCATGAATATGCAGTCAAGTGCGCCGCGATGCGCGTTGCAGGGCGCGCCATGCGGCCGCAAAGTTTACTTTCCGTCGGCCTGTTGTTGCTATTTTGTTGCAAAACAATGTTATTTCAGATATTTTTTAATAAAATGTGTCTTATTTTGGAAAAGTTGCGTTATTTTTGCATTGTGTTAGTAGAGAGAGCATGAATGTGATAACCGAAAAGACCATTGACGTGCGCGAGATACTCAATGGCAAGATGGGAACAAAGGCCCGGTATGTGCCGGCGTTCGCCGTGAAATGGCTCGAACGCATCCTCCATCAGGACGAGGTAAACGACTTTCTTTGGCAGAACCGCCACCTTACGGGTGTGCCTTGGCTTGAGTCTTGCGTCAAGTACCTCGGCATGACGCTCGACATCGTGGGCGAAGAGAACATGCCGGCCGACGGCGACGGCCGCCTGTACACATTCGTAAGCAACCATCCGCTCGGCGGACAGGACGGCGTAGCCCTCGGCGCTCTGCTCGGACGGCACTACGGCGGACGCTTCCGCTACCTCGTGAACGACCTCCTGATGAACCTTCCCGGCCTTGCTCCGCTCTGCGTCCCCATAAACAAGACCGGCCACCAGAGCCGCAACTTCCCGGCCATGGTCGAGGCCTGCTTCCACGGCGACAACCATGTAATAATGTTCCCGGCCGGCATCTGCTCGCGCCGCATCGACGGTCAGATACACGACCTGCCGTGGCGCAAGACCTTCATAACCAAGAGCGTGGAGACGAAGAGGGACGTAGTGCCCGTGCATTTCGGCGGACGCAACTCCGACTTCTTTTACAACCTTGCCAACATATGCAAGCGTCTCGGCATCAAGTTCAACATCGCCATGCTCTACCTGGCCGACGAGATGTACAAGAACCGCGACAAGACGTTCCGCGTAGCCATAGGCAAGCCTATCCCGTGGCAGACCTTCGACAAGTCGAGGACGCCCGCCCAGTGGGCTCAATACGTGCAGGACATTGTATATAAACTGTGACAAGGCTCGTTACCACAATACAATCCATATCGACAACAAGCATCAATCCTTAGACAAAATGGAACAAGAGATTATCCGTCCGATAGACAAGCAGCTGCTTAAAAGCGAGCTTACGCCCGACCGCCAGCTCCGCATGACTAACAAGAGCCACAACGAAATCTACATAGTGACGGCCCACAACGCACCCAACGTGATGAAGGAGATAGGCCGTCTGCGCGAAATAGCCTTCCGCGAGGCCGGCGGAGGCAGCGGCAAGAGCATGGACATAGACGAGTTCGACACGTGCGATAACTGCTACAAGCAGCTCATCGTATGGAACCCCGAGGAGGAGGAAATCATCGGCGGGTACCGTTATCTCTTAGGATGTGACGCCGATATTGACAAGGACGGCCAGCCCGTGCTCGCCACGAGCCACATGTTCCACTTCTCGGACAAGTTCATGCGCGAGTACCTTCCTTGGACGGTAGAGCTCGGACGTTCGTTTGTCGCCCCGGCATACCAAAGCTCCAAGATGGGCGCAAAGAGCCTCTTCGCCCTTGACAACCTGTGGGACGGCCTCGGAGCGCTTACCGTAATACGCCCCGACATAAAGTATCTCTTCGGCAAGATGACGATGTATCCCTCTTACGTACGCAAGGGCAGGGACATGATTTTGTACTTCCTCAAAAAGCATTTCAACGACGCCGACAACCTCGTCATACCGATGAAACCGCTCAAAATAGAGACCGACGAGGCCGAACTGGCCGCCCTTTTCAGTGAAAACACTTTCAAGGACGATTACCGCATACTTAACCGAGAGGTGCGCAAGCTGGGCTACAACATTCCGCCTCTTGTCAACGCGTACATGGGATTAAGTCCTACGATGAAGATGTTTGGCACCGCCATCAACTACGGTTTCGGCGATGTGGAGGAGACGGGCATACTAATCGCCGTCGATGAAATACTTGAAGAGAAGCGCATACGCCACATCGACTCCTTCATCAAGGAGCATCCCGAAGCACTGAAAATCACCTCCGGCGCCAACGCGGTGATTTATAGGGAAAAGGAATAAAGGTGAGAAAGTGAGAGGGTGAGAAGGTGAGAACACACACAAACAGACTTTTCTCACCTTCTCACCCTCTCACTTTCTCACCTTTAATATATATCCTTTCTTTATTACGGCCTCTATGCTTACCGTAGGGTCTGACCGCAGGGCGCGCCGCAGGTAAGTTATTTGCACGTTCAAGGCCATCGAGTTGGCATAGGAATCGTCTCCCCAAACCTCCGTAAGCAGCTCTTCTCGGCTTACAACCTCGTTTTTCCGCTCGGCCAGGAGCCGCAATATTTCCGCCTGGCGGCTGGTTATTATTACCTTTTCCGCGCCGTGCCGCAGTTCGTTAAGCGAGTAGAAAAACGCGGTTTTACCGATGTTTACCGCCTCGCTTGCCGTAGGTTCTACCGTAGGAGGCTGCTTCATTTCGTATATCATGTTCTTCATGAACTCGTGGCGGATGCCGTCGATGCGCTTCTGGATGATGATTGTCTTCATCTGGTACGCCAAGCAGAAGGCCAGTACGAGCACAAGCACTATGCAGCCTGCCAGCTGCCACCCCATCGCGCTTATTATGTCGCCCGGCCTTACAGCAATGCTGAACGCCACGGCGACAAACTCCAACGGGTTGGTTGAGTATCTTATGTCGAGCCGTTTGCTGAAAGTCCCATTTGTAGTGAACACCGGTTTTACCATGCAGCGGTTGGTTTTGTAGAATCTGAAAGCATACGTTGTGTCGTGTCCGGCGGTCGTGAGCAGCGAGTCAAGATAGTGTTTGTCGAACTTGCGCTTGTTTGACGCTATGTATCTGTTTTGCAAATCCATGGCATCGTCCAAGCTCATGTCCTTCAATATCCTTCTTGTCTTTTTTCCGGGCAGGGTGAATGTCACGCAGGACGACACTTGTTTGCCGTCGGCTTCGCGGCTTGTCTTCTTGCAGTCAAATTTTATCGTGTACGTCTTTCGTATCTTGTTTTCAAGCGTGTCGCCGCGTTCCATCGTCTCGTAACGCCATTGCTGTTCTTTGTCAATGGCTTCCGTACACGCCGTTTTCAGCTGTTCAATGTGTATGTCGGTGACAAGCTTGTACTGGTTTGTCAGCCAGTAAGCCTGTCCGCAGAGAATAAGCACCATCGTTGCGATGCTCAACACCCAAACCGTCTTTATCCTTTTGTTCATCGTTGCATAGCGTATTTCCGTATGCAAAAATAGCGATTTTCGCGCGTATGCGTACCTCTTATAATATTTTAGTAATACGTCCGGTAATATGATGGTAATAAAAAACGGCGGTTTCATCGGTATTTATGTTGTAATTTTGCATCAAAACCATAAATACTTGCAGATATGAACAGATTTGTTTCTTTACTTTCGGCCATTCTCCTCGCCGTCGGCGCTCATGCGCAATTCGAGGTCTTTACCGCTATGGATTTGGAAAAAGGCGAGCCGTGTGACACCGCACGCTACGTGGTTTATTATAACATGACGTGCGTTACGGACACAAATCCGTCGGCGCGCACGTTCGTTGATGACATAATGCGTCTTGAATTGGGCGACCGCGTGCATTATTTCTACAGCTACAAGGCGTTCCAGGCCGATTCGGCCAACGCCGTCATCATGGCCAACGGCGGCAATTCGTTCACCGGCGGCGGAAGTATTACGTGGCGGTTGTACAAGAATTACCCCACGGCAGGCAAGACCTCGCTGCTTGAGAAGTTCGGAATGGACCGCTTTGTGTGCACCGAAGACTACGCCGCGCCGCTTTGGCAGCCCGTGGCCGACAGCTCGGCGGTAATCATCGGCTATCCGTGCAGCCTCGCCGTCACCACCTACAAGGGGCGCACTTGGTACGCATGGTATGCCGAAGACATACCGCTTGATGCCGGGCCGTGGAAGCTCGGCGGCCTGCCCGGACTCATCCTGCGCGCCTACGACTCGCAAAGGCATTATGTGTTCGATGCCACCGGCATGGTGGAAGCCGCTCCCGGAACACCTATATATTATAAAGGTGGAAAGTACGAGCCGGTCAGCCGCAAGTCGCTTAACGACATCTACCGCCGCTATTATGCCGACCCGGTGGGTTACATCACCAATAATCCAAAGGTGACCGTCCGCCGTTACGATCAAAGCGGCAACGAAATCACCACGCGCGAGAGCGAGCCTTACAATCCGATTGAGTTGCAATGAAAGGGCAGCCCCCTCCCGACAAAGAGGAAGCCCCCACCCAACCTCCCCGAGGGGAGGGGCCGGATAGCGGACGAGGGAAATCGGACAGGTAGACGAGTAACGAGTTGACAAGGGACTTTTTCACCTTTTCACCCTCTCACCTTTTCACCTTTCCGTAATTGTCTGATAATCAGTGCCGTTACAAAAGGTCATGTTTTGGCCTGCAAAAGGTGGCCTTTTAGCGTGCAAAAGACGGCCTTTTGCCCTCCAATTTGCCGCCTTTTAAATTGAGAGTTGAGAATGATGAACTGAAAGTCAGCGTTAAGCTAATGGACAATTGTGATTTGCCTTGTTTGCAGACAGTCAAATGTCCGTGCGGATTTGCAATCCGCACATGGTATAATACGGGATTTACAATCCCGTAACAAATAGTTGCCGCGCGGACATTGGCCTACTATTTGGAACTGGATTTTACAGCGGATTGCAAATCCGCTGATACCATTTGCCTTGTGCGGATTGCAAATCCGCACGGACGGTATGCCGCGGTTGTGGCTAAAAGAAACAGATGCCCGCATGGATATAAGAATGTTTTTATACATAACAAACATGTTTATTACGATGAAACCGATGAAAATGCTCTTTCTTGTTGCCGTTCTGGCACTGTTTGCTTTGCCTGCTTTGGCTCAGACAAAGGTTACGGGCTGTGTTGTTGACAGCCTTTCGCGCAACCCTCTGAAGGGTGCTGCGGTGACGCTGATGCGCGGCGGACGAACGGTCAGCTTTGCCAAGACCGATGAAAAGGGGCGGTTTGCCGTTGCGGCGGAGGCTGGCGACAGCCTGCAAGTGACGTTCCTCGGCTACGCCAAAAAGCGCGTTGCGGCGGTGAAAGGGCAGGTTTTGGAAGTGCAGCTTGTACAAAAGGCGTTTGCGCTTAAAGAGGTTCAAGTGAAAGGCTTGCCTGTGTTCGGGCGGCAGGACACCACCGTGTTCGACCTGAAACGCTATGTCTCCGACCGTGACAACTCGCTGAATGACGTACTGAAGAAACTCCCCGGCATTGATGTCGATGAAAACGGTAAAATCAGTTTCAACGGAAAGGACGTGTCGCGGTTTACCATCGAGGACTTAGACCTTGCCGGAGGCCGCTATAACCAGCTCAACGAATTGCTTAAAGCGAAGGATGTTGACCGCGCGGAGGTCATCGAACACGACCAGCCCGTAAAGGCTTTGCAGGGCAAGGTGTTCACTGACAATGTGGCGATGAACATCCGCCTGCGCCCCGAAGCACGCGACAAGTGGGCGCTGACGCTGTGTCCCGGTGCGGTGGTGACAACTCCCTTGGAGGACACGAGACCTCAGGGAGGAGCCGACGCACTGCAAATTGGCAAGCGGCGGCAGCGCATGTATGTGGCCGGTTACGACCGTTCGGGACGCGACCTGTCGCAAAACAACCGCCTCTTGGCCACCGGCGGCACCGAGGCTTACGACGCCTCGGTCAGTGTTCCGCAGTGGTTCGCCGCGCCGCAACTGGCCGCCCCGATTGACGCGGAGCGCCTGCGCTTCAACCGCTCGTGGGAAGTGACGGTGAAACAGACGCGCAAGTCCAAGGCCGGAAGCGAGCAGCGGTGGACAGCCGGTTATCTGCACACCGACGAGACGCAGCAGACAGGCAACACGTCGGTGTACTATTTCGACGGCGGAGACCCCGTGCAGACCGATGAAACCGACCATTCCAGAATACGCAACGACCGTGTTCACATAGACTTCACACACAATACGAACACCGCCGAGGCGTATGGCAACGAGTATTTTCGCCTTGAATGGACGCGCGCCGACGGCCTTTCGTCGTTCACCGGCGGTGACGGAGACGACGTTAGGCAACGTGTAGAACTGCCGGAGCTGCACGCGCAGAACACGTTTACGCGCCTTTTCACGCACGAAAGGCACTCGTGGGCCGTACATTCCACGCTCGACTTCCACTACGCTCCGCAGGAAATGGCCGTTGACGGACGGCGGCAGAAGCTGGACAACCTGCTGTATTACGCCGACCATTACGCCCGGCTGACGCTCAACCGCAGACTGTTTACCCACCAGTACACCCTCGGACTTACCGCCGAGCACCTTAACCTGCACGGCGGCCACACGCACCTTACGGCATACGCAGAGCCTAACTGGCAGTACAAGCATATAGGAACGATGCTAAGGTTGAGCGTTCCGATGAAATGGGAGGTTTTTACCGATATCGGCCTTCATTGCCTGGATGCCTCGCCCTTGCTGTATGCCAGCATCAAAAGCGGCATGCGCGGCGAGTGGAATGTCAGCGCGGGGTATGACATGACGACAGGAAGCTTTGCCAATTACGTGCTCGGTGGCTACATGAGCGACTACCGCACGCGTGTCGTGACCAGCGGAGACGTGCCCCGGCAGGGCGTGTTCCACGTCGGCGCAAGCTATGACTACAAGCGCCCGGTGACGGAACTTTTTATGAGTTTCGGCGCGAACTACAGCTACAGTCACGGCAACATGATGACCGACATGGCAATAGCCGACGGCCAATACCTGCTGACATCGGCGTTGCACGATTGGCACGGACAGGCCGTTTCGGCAAATGCCGTGGTGTCGAAGGGCTTTTTCGACCTGCACCTTAAAACCAAGTTGGCGTTGCGCTACACGTTCGGCACAGGCCAACAGCTGTCGGGCGGCGCGGTGACAGGCTATCAGTCCCACGTTTTCCAGGCATCGCCAGAGGTTGTGTTCACGCCGAAATTCGGCACGTTCACATATCGCGCAACATTTACTCTGAACAGGATGAGCACCGATGAAATGGACGGAAACAGCCTCTTTGGCTGGCTGCAACGCCTTGCTTACACGCAGACAATCGGCAAGGTTGACATCACCGCCGCGGCCGTACACTACCGCAATGCGCTGCAGTCAGGCAATAACGTGAACACGCTCTTGGCCGATGCTTCGGTGGTATGGCGTTTGAAAAAGGTGCGCCTGTCGGCGGAAGTGCGCAATCTGTTCAACAAACGACGCTACACGGTAACCACTTACAGCGGCGTGATGTCATCGACTGACTGGTATGAGCTGCGCCCGAGGGAGGTGGTAGTTGGTGTACAGGTGAGGTTGTAGGCAATCTAAAAGTCCACCCAAACCAACCCAAAGCCCTGCCCAACCTCACGGAGTGCCCCTCCCGACCTCCCCAAGGGGAGGGGCTGGGTATGCTTTTGCAGTAAGGGCGCATACGGCTTATTAGGCTAATCAGGCTCATTGGGCTTATAAATGCAATAAGCCCGATGGGCAAAATGAACCCAATAAGAACGGCAATACAGGCCGTTCGCTAAGTGCTTGATAATCAACGCGCTTGTAAAAGGCCGCCTTTTAGCTTGCAAAAGACGGCCTTTTAGCCTGCAATTCATGGCCTTTTGGAAGGCAAAAGGCCGTCAATTGGAAAACAACTTTTTCGCCATTTATTTTGCATTTAGCCTGATTTGTGCTAATTTTGTGGCTTGAACAAAATTTAAATCATCATGCAACAGAACTTTTTAATCTACAATACGCTGACCCGTAGTAAGGAACGCTTTGAGCCGCTGCACGCCCCCAACGTGGGCATGTACGTCTGCGGACCTACCGTCTACGGCGACCCGCACCTTGGGCACGCACGCCCCGCAATCACGTTTGACGTGCTCTTCCGCTACCTGAAGCACCTTGGTTACAAGGTAAGGTACGTCCGCAACATCACCGATGTGGGCCACTTGGAGCACGACGCGGACGAAGGCGAGGACAAAATAGAGAAGAAGGCGCGGCTGGAACAGCTGGAGCCGATGGAAATAGCGCAGTATTACACCAACCGATATCACGACGCCATGGCCGCACTCAACGTGCTGCCGCCCAGCATAGAGCCGCACGCCACGGGGCATATCATCGAGCAGGAGGAGCTGGTGAAGCAAATACTCGACAACGGTTACGCCTACGAGAGCAACGGAAGCATATACTTCGACACGGAGAAATACAACAAAGACCACCGTTACGGCATACTCTCCGGCCGCAACCTTGACGACGTGAAGGATGCCAGCCGACAGCTCGACGGAGTGGGAGAGAAGCGCAACCAGGCCGACTTCGCCCTGTGGAAGAAGGCACAGCCGGAGCACATCATGCGCTGGCCGAGCCCCTGGAGCGACGGTTTCCCGGGCTGGCACTGCGAGTGTACGGCAATGGGCAGGAAGTATCTGGGCGACCATTTCGACATACACGGCGGCGGAATGGACCTCGTCTTCCCTCACCACGAGTGCGAAATAGCGCAGGCCGTGGCATCGCAGGGTAGCCAGATGGTGAAATACTGGATGCACAACAACATGATAACCATCAACGGGCAGAAGATGGGCAAGAGCCTCGGCAATTTCATTACGCTGGAGCAGTTCTTCAAGGGAGAGCACAAGCTCCTGTCAAAGGCCTACTCGCCCATGACAATACGCTTCTTCATACTCTCCGCCCACTACCGCGGCACGGTGGACTTCTCCGACGACGCCCTGCAAGCCAGCGAGAAGGGACTGTCACGCCTGATGACAGGCATCGCCGACCTGAAGCGTATCAAGCCCTCCGCCGAGAGCAGCGCGCAGGTGAAGGAGGCTGTCTCCACACTGCGCCAGAAGTGCTACGACGCGATGAACGACGACATGCAGACACCCATTGTGATAAGCAACCTCTTCGAGGCTTGCCACCTTATTAATATTATACTCGACCACAAGGCCGACATATCGGCCGCCGACCTCGCAGAGCTTGAGGCCGTGATGCGCCTCTTCGCGCTTGACATTCTCGGTCTGAAAGAGGCCGACGCAGGCGGAAGCAAGGAGCGCGAGGAAGCCTTTGGAAAGGTGGTTGACATGGTGCTCGACCTCCGCGCCAAGGCAAAGGCAGCTAAGGACTGGGCCACGAGCGACCGCATACGCGACGAACTGGCCACCGCCGGTTTCGAGGTGAATGACACCAAGGACGGCAGCGTGTGGCGGCTTGACAAATAGGCAGCCCCCTCCCGGCCTCCCCGAGGGGAGGAGCGTGGCCGTAAATCAAGGTTATACATATATGAAGAAGGTGAGAAACATCTGCACAGCTATCCAGACTCCTCTCCTCACGGGGAGGCTGGGAGGGGCTTCGTGGCTGTTTCTCACATTCTTATTATGCCTTTTCCTTTCCTGTTCAAACGGCAAGAAAACTTACGTTATAGGCGTTTCGCAGTGCAGCGAGGACAGCTGGCGCAAGAAGCTTAACGGCGAGTTGCGCGATGCAACGTACCTGCACGACAACGTGACGCTGCGTGTCGTGTCGGCGAATGACGACGACAAGTTGCAGACAAGGCAAATAAACGCCTTTACGGACGAAGGCGTTGACCTGCTGATTGTCTCGCCAAACCAGATTAATACGGTAACTCCTGCCATCGACAGGGCCTACGACAGCGGCATACCCGTCATCCTTCTTGACCGCAAGACGGGCGCGGGCAAGTACACGGCGTTCATCGGAGCGGACAACGAAAAGATAGGACGCACCATCGGAGAGTACATCGCCACGCGCCTCGGAGGCAAGGGAACGGTCGTTGAGATACGCGGACTTGAAGGCTCGTCGCCTGCCATCGAGCGCCATAACGGTTTTGTTTCGGCCATAAGCAACTATCCCGGCATACGCCTGTTGGCCAGCGAAAGCGGTACATGGTTGCAGCAAAGCGGCGACGAGGTGGCAACCAAGATGTTCGCCAAAGGCATCGTGCCCGACTACGTTTTCGGGCAGAACGACCGCATGGCGCACGGCGCATGGCAGGCGGCAAAGCGGTTCGGACTGGTCGGAAGGATGCGCTTTGTAGGCATAGACGCGCTTCCCGGCAAGGACGGAGGCATCGACTTGGTGCGCCGCGGCGTGCTCGACGCGTCGTACATATACCCTACGCGCGGCGACCTTGTGATGCGGCTGGCTCTCGACATACTTGAAGGCAGGCCATACGAGCGCGACAATTACATGAAGGCCGCGCTCGTAACGAAGGACAACGCGGAGACGATGCTGATGCAGGCGGAGGAGATGAGCCACATCAGCGGTCAGCTGGAGAAGCTGAACGGGCGCGTTGACTTCTTCTTTACGCAGTACAGCCACCAGAAGGTTTACTTCCTGCTGTGCATCATAATCCTTTTACTTGTTATTGTGGCGTTCGCCGCTTTCTACCGTATGGTTATGGTAAGGCGGCGCATGGAGCGCGAGGCTGCGGAGGCGAAGATGGCTTTCTTCACCGACATGAGCCACGACCTGCGCACTCCGTTGACGCTGATTGCCGACCCTGTGGAGCGCATTCTCGACGACGAGAACCTTACCGGGCGGCAGAGACACATGCTCGGCATAGTAAGGCGCAACGCCGCGCTGCTGCTTAAGCTGGTCGGCGAGATACTGGATTTGCGCAAGATACAGGGCGGAAAGATGGAGCTGACGGTGACGGAGTTCAACCTTGCCGACGCCGTAAGGCTGTGGGTTGACGACTTCAAGCCGCTGGCAGCGTCATATGAGGTGACAATCGTGCAGAAGGCCGACGGCGACCTGACCGTCAAGGCCGATTATTATAAGGTGGAGCGAATATGCTACAACCTCATAAGCAACGCACTGAAATACAACCGCAAGGGCGGAACGGTGACGGTGGAGGCCGTCTGCCGGGGCGGCAACGTGGAAATAACGGTGGCCGACACGGGCGTGGGCATACCCAAGGATGTGGTAAGCCGCGTGTTCGACAAGTTCTACCGCGTGCGCGGCGGAGGTTCGGGCACGGGCGTTGGGCTGGCCGTTGTCAAGGCGTTTGCCGAGCTTCACGGCGGCCGCGTGTCGGTGAAGAGCGTCGAGGGCGAAGGCTCCGAGTTCAAGGTTGAGCTGCCGCAGGAGACACTTAGCACCCAGCCAACGGCACCCGACACCCTCTCCAAACATCCCGAAGGAAGGGAACTGGATATGCAAAAGCGGCGAAAGGCGTGGATAGAAGACGTTGATGACGATATTGACGGCAACCGTCAAGGCATGTCAAGCACCCTCCCTTCGGGAGGATTGGGCTATGTTGCAGAGCCTGACGGAGCGTCGGCGTCACGTCCTTTGGTCCTTGTTGTCGATGACAACGCAGACGTGCGCGAGTACGTTGCGCATCTGCTTGGCGGCGAATACGACGTGCGCCAGGCCGCCGACGGCAAGGAAGGACTGGCCGCCGCGCTGAAAACCGTGCCCGACCTCATAGTGTGCGACGTGATGATGCCCGTCATGGACGGTCTCGAGATGTGCCGCCGCGTCAAGGCGGAGACGGCCACCAGCCATGTGCCCGTAATCCTGCTGACATCCAACGCGCAGGAAAACCAGCGCGCCGAGGGCTACGACTGCGGTGCCGACGCCTACATTACAAAGCCCTTCTCGAGCAAAGTGCTGCTCTCGCGTGTGCGCAATCTCTTGGAGAACCGCAAGCGGCTGAAGTACGTCTACGCGTCGGGCGCGGACGACGAGGCCAGGGACGAGGCCGACCCCGACAGCCGCTTCATGGCCGACTTCGGCCGCGTGGTACGCGAGCGCATGTCAGACTCCAGCCTGAGTGTCGAGACGATAAGCTCCGCCCTCGGGCTTAGCCGCGTGCAGATGTACCGTAAGGTGAAACAGCTTACGGGCCAGTCGCCCGTCGAAATAATACGCGTCACGCGCCTGAAGAAGGCCGAACGCCTGCTGAAGACCACGCAGATGACCGTCTCCGAAATATCTTACGACGTTGGTTTCTCGTCTCCCTCTTATTTCTCAAAATGCTTCAAGGACTACTTCGGAGTGCAGCCGGGCGAGGTGAGGGAGAACTCGTGAAGCACCGTTGACAAACCGATGTTTTGCGAAAAGCTGTTCATTCGCAGTTGTTTGGGTGGGCATATGTTTTTTATTGGCTATAGATTGATGTCGTTAGCCAAATATACCCTATTATAAAGCCAGGCGGTCAGTAACCGTCATTGCCTTAACGGCGACTTTCAGTTCCGCGCTCCGACGCGGAATCCAGAAAA
>ENA-OPIO01000199-OPIO01000199.1-human-gut-metagenome-genome-assembly--contig:-NODE-199-length-23471-cov-3.004014_pt1 | contig 23471 bp, 20 predicted proteins | sample MGYA00241395_ERZ501636 | MGnify/ENA primary metagenome ERZ501636 (study PRJEB25962, sample SAMEA2042198) | human gut metagenome | biome: human gut; feature: human-associated habitat; material: faeces... | reverse complement strand
ATGCCTCAAAAACTCATCCCAAATCATCGCACGATAAATTCAAAACAGCTTCTAAATTCAAAAACAGTTTTTAAAATTGAAAGTTCATATTTCAAAAATTGAATTTTGCCCCCTATTCTTTACTTCTCTTATAAGGCGCAAGTACCACTTCCTGCATAATCCGCGCTGATTTCGCCTTGATATTCAGGATGCCTTTGCAACCATCGTACAGCATAAGAACATGTAGCAACGGGCTTTAAACCCTTATTCCGAGCATAATCGTATGCAGTTTTCACCAACATTGAGGCAATGCCTCTTCCACCAATCGCTTCCGGTACAAGTGTATGGCGAATATCCAAATGATCTTTACCCAATACATAAGCCATATCTGCCTTATAGCCATCAACTTCTACCCAAAACTTTCTCTGCGCTTCATCATGATGTACTTCCATAATCTTATATTTTTTAAAAGGTTACGTTTGCAAGATATAAAAAAAATTGGATATTTCCGTGCACGCTCACAAAAAAATAAGAATAATCAGCCCCTGCTTTACAACATACTTTTACCTACCAGCTAAAAATGTAAAAAATAGAATATAAAAACACGAAAAACACCGAGAGAAAACGTCAATTATCCATTGAAAAAACGGTGTTTTTCGTGTCTTTGTACTCCAAACATACTTTCTTACTGCATGGCTTTTGCCAAGTTTTCCACTAACTGCGGGTCGGACAAATCAGCTTTACCAAACAATACATAAGAAAAATTGTCTGCCAATACTTCTTCCGGATCAATGGCATACGCTGTATTCTTACCTATCCGTTCTTGAAAGTCAGAAACTTGCTCAGGAGCATAAATCGTAGTTATTCCGTTTTGCTGGTAAGGTATAAATTGTTCATTCAAAGGTACAAGCCCTATTTGTATATATTGATTTAAAGAACCCTCTGTATAAGCCCTATCGGTATAAATCACCATGGCACAATTCATTGACTTACCATCTATTGTAAATGGTGCATAACTGTCATGACAACTTACATCCGGATTGGAAATAAGTTTTTGCATCAAATCGGCAGGGAAAACAATCGGACGGTCAAGTACATTAAATCCAATTACAGAATAAACCTTTTTCTTGAATGCAACATCTGCCCTTGTCAAAAGATGGAAAAGTTCATGTGCTATAAGACGTGCCAAATCATCATCTGACGCTTTTTCCAAAACCTGTTCACCGATAGCTATCCAATTCTCACGAGTATAAGCAGCCGCTCCTCCTTCTTCTGCCATAGAAGTTTTCAACAAAATCACTTCGGAAGGAAAAGGAAGTTTCAACTTCTGTTTTTTGATAGCCGCCTCTACTGCCATAAATGCTTTATTCAATTTTGACCGGTCTGCATCGCCCCATTCGCGAGTCGACTCCATAGCCAATGTCAATAATTGTGACTTCCTTCCGTTTAGGGACTGAAGGCGCGCATTGATATCGAACTGGTTCCAGCTGTTAGTATATTGGTCTATGTCGGTAATAAGCATCTGTGCTTCTGCCCGCGTAGCAAAACGATAAGGTATATCGGCCGAAACTTTCTGAGCCTTGCCGGCAACAGCCAACAGCAAAGCACCGACAGTAAAAAGCAGATGTGTCAATTTCATATTCATAATTAGATAGATTAAAAAAGGGAAACCGTCCTCCCTGCCCGAAGATGACGGTCCACCTTCTATATTGGTATTACATTTTATTCTATTGAATATCCGCAATCAATCTTCATCTAACTTTTATCTCTCAAAATAAGACTGGCGGACATTTTCATATTATTCTTTATCCTTCAAAGCTGAAAAGATAAGCTCTTCCAATTCATCAGCCAGTTCGGGATTATCCTGAATACACTGCTTGGCAGCATCACGTCCTTGCCCCAACTTAGTATCGTTATAGCTATACCATGAACCACTTTTCTTGATAATGCCCAATTCTGACCCCAAATCGATAATCTCTCCACTGTGCGAGATACCTTCGCCGAACATGATGTCAAACTCTGCCTTGCGGAAAGGAGGAGCGACCTTGTTCTTCACCACTTTCACACGCACCTGGTTTCCGATTACATCTTCCCCGTCTTTCAATTGGGAGATACGGCGGATATCCAAACGTACGGAAGCATAAAACTTCAAGGCATTTCCTCCGGTAGTAGTTTCGGGATTGCCAAACATTACGCCTATCTTCTCGCGCAACTGGTTGATGAAAATACACGTGGTATTGGTCTTGCTGATAGCCGAAGTCAGCTTGCGCAAAGCCTGCGACATCAAGCGTGCCTGCAGTCCGACTTTATTGTCGCCCATATCACCTTCAATCTCTGCCTTCGGAGTAAGGGCAGCCACCGAGTCGATAACAATAATATCGATAGCCGATGAGCGAATCAATTGTTCGGCGATTTCCAATGCCTGTTCGCCGTTATCCGGTTGGGAAATCCACAGATTGTCAATGTCTACTCCCAACTTTGCCGCATAGAAACGGTCGAACGCATGTTCAGCATCAATAAATGCCGCAATACCTCCATTCTTTTGTGCTTCCGCAATGGCATGGATGGCAAGTGTCGTTTTTCCCGAAGATTCTGGTCCGTAGATTTCAATAATACGTCCTTTGGGATAACCTCCTACCCCCAATGCCGCATTCAAGGCGATAGAGCCGGTAGGAATGACTTCCACTTCTTCCACATGGTCATCACCCATTTTCATTATCGACCCTTTACCAAAATTTTTTTCTATCTTATCCATTGCAGCCTGCAATGCCTTTAACTTCTCGCTGTTATTCGGTTTCGAAGAAGCACTTTCTACCCCTCCTTCAAATGCCAATTCATCTTTCTTTGCCATACCTTATTCTTTTAGTTGACTAGGTATCAGGTACTAGTTGACCAGGCTCTAAATACATAAGTAAAACTATTTAAAACCTAGTACCTAGTCAACTGGTACCTCGTACCTTCATGATTATTTTAATATCTGCGCCGCATGGTCTTTTGTCTTCACCTCTTTCGGAGAGATGACACGCTCTACGACACCTTCTTCGTTGATAATAAATGTCGTACGGAACGTGCCCATATACTTGCGGCCGCACATGCTCTTCTCACCCCATGCGCCAAATTCCTCGGTAAGTTTATGTTCCGTATCAGCAATCAGCGTGAAGGGAAGCTGGTTTTTCTCAATAAACTTCTGGTGCGACTTTTGGTCGTTGATGCTTACACCTACCACTTCATAACCTGCCTTGCGCAGTTCATCGTAATTGTCACGCAAGTTGCATGCCTGAGCGGTGCAGCCCGAGGTCATGTCTTTCGGATAGAAATAAAGCACCACTTTACGCCCTTTGTAATCGCTCAAATGTATTTCTTTCCCGTTTTGGTCCACGCCCAATAAATCGGGAGCCTTGTCGCCTACAATCATTTCTTTAATTAATAATGAATAGTTAATAATGAATAGTGACATCCCCAATGAATAACTAACAACGAAGCAAATCCCGTTAATTAATTATTCATTGTTAATTATTCACTGAATTACAGTTCCAAATCGCCGTCGAATACCTCATGCCACGGCAAGCCGTTCTTGTTCAGTTCGTCCATAAACGGATCTGGGTCGAATTCTTCCACGTTCCATACACCCGGACGCTTCCACAAGCCTTTCACGAACATCATCGCGCCAATCATCGCCGGAACACCCGTCGTATAGCTTACGCCTTGCATGCCGGTTTCCTTGTAGGCTTCCTGATGCGAGCAGTTGTTATATACATAATAGGTACGCTCCTTACCGTCCTTGATACCCCGGATGCGGCATCCGATAGACGTTTCGCCTTCGTAATTCTCGCCCAGGTCTTGCGGATTAGGCAGCACTGCCTTCAAGAACTGGAGCGGCACGATTTCCATTCCGTTATAATTAATCGGCTCGATGCTTGCCATGCCGATATCCTGAATCACACGCAGGTGGGTCAGGTATTCCTGGCCGAAGGTCATCCAGAAGCGGGCACGCTTGATGGTCGGGAAATTCTTCACCAACGACTCCAGTTCCTCGTGATAAAGCAAATACGAGTCGCGCGGACCGATATTGGGATAAGTCAAATCCTTATGGATTTCCAGCGGCTTGGTGGTAATCCACTTCCCGTCCTCGTAATAACGTCCGTTCTGGGTAATCTCGCGGATGTTGATTTCGGGATTGAAGTTGGTGGCGAAAGCCTTATGATGGTTGCCCGCATTGCAGTCTACGATATCCAAGTACTGGATTTCGTCGAAATGATGCTTGGCTGCGTATGCCGTGTATATACCGCTTACCCCCGGATCGAAGCCGCAACCTAAGATAGCGGTCAACCCGGCATCCTCGAAACGTTTCTTATATGCCCATTGCCAGCTATATTCGAAGTGAGCCACGTCTTTCGGCTCATAATTTGCCGTGTCCAGATAATTCACGCCCGCTTTCAGGCAAGCTTCCATAATCGTCAGGTCCTGATATGGAAGAGCCACATTAATAACGATTTCGGGTTTAAACCCATTGAATAAAGCCACCAGTTCGTCTACATTGTCTGCATCTACCTTAGCGGTCTTGATGTTGGGATTGCCGATTGCTTTTACAATTGCATCGCACTTCGACTGGGTACGGCTGGCAATCATCACTTCCGTAAACACCTCGGGATGTTGAGCCACTTTGTGTGCAACCACGGTACCTACACCGCCTGCACCGATAATCAATACTTTACTCATTTCTTATTTTTCAGATTTAATGCCCGGTAAACGTTACCGTTCACCCTGCAAAGATATAAATTTTTCCGAAACTTCATGCAGTATTCCGAGTATATCCGTATTTTTGTAATAGCAAACTATCTAAAACAAGGACAAAATTTATGAAGAAAGTAGTTTTAAAAGCAGCTGTCCTGCTTTGTGCAGGCATAGGAATGAGTGCATGTAAAAGTAGCAAACAAGCCGTACAGCCTATTGACCTGACGGGAGAATGGAACATCGTAACGGTAAACGGCGATAAAATCAATGCTGCCAACACACCATTTATCGGACTGGACATGAAAGAAAAACGAGTATACGGGAATGCCGGATGCAACCGGATGACAGGAAGTTTCGAGATAGACTCATTACATCCGGGGAAGATACAGTTCGGACAAATAGGAACGACCCGTATGATGTGTCCGGATATGGAAACAGAAAGCAAAGTATTGCAAGCATTGGACAACGTAACGGGATACACCGAAACAGACCAGGGCTTAAGCCTGACCGATGCAGAAGGCAAAGCACTTATGACACTGGAGAAACGCCAGCTTCCCGCTTTTTCCATCAATGACCTAAACGGTGAATGGATTGTCAGTGCCATCGGCAATACACAACTTGGCAAAACCGAAAACACGCCGTTCCTAGCTTTCGATATCGAACAGAAACGGGTACACGGCAATGCCGGTTGTAATGTTATCAATGGAAGTTTCTCGCAAGAAGAAGGCAAAGATAACTCGTTGAAATTCTCACAAATGATTTCCACGATGATGGCTTGCCCTGATATGGAAACTGAACGTCAGATTCTGGAAGCACTGAGCAAAGTGAACAGCTTCTCTTCCAGCCAAGACCAAACCCTCGCCCTGCTGGACGAAAATGGTACCGAAATTCTGACGCTGACACGCAACACAGGTGAAAAGCTTTCGGGCAACTAATCACTTGACTGCAACACGGCTTGATGTTGATTGCATGATGGATTGCACCTATATTCATCTAAAAAACTCAAATCGTAACCGCATCCACCTCAATCCGCATCAAGCTGCGTTTCTTTCACTTCATACGCTCGAAACGATAAATGAAAGAAACCATGGCATACCCTCTCAATTGTTCTTCATACCGTTCGCTGAAAGCCGTAGCACTGGCATAACGCGTAAAGCTTTTCCGCTGGCTCAGGATATCTGCCCAGTAAACTGACAATTCTCCTCGCCTCTCTTTCAAGAACTTCCACGAAATTTTCAAGTTCCACAAAAGTTCATTATCGCTTTTTCCATCCATACCGGTTCCACTACGGAATACATAACCGGCATCTGTACTTACCATGAAATGAAACGGCAAATTAACCGAACTTTCTATGCCGCACGTATAGTTCCGGGTATACGTATTACGGTTCTGTAACGAGTTCTTCGATTGGTAAAATGTCCATGTACCAGTCAAATCAATATTGCCCCACGACGGCAAGTAAGCCAACCGCACATTACTGCTCAATGTAGTAGCCCCCGTCACACTCCGGCTATTCTGAGTCCCGTCTTCATTGATTAAACTCACGTTGCGGTCGTATCCTCCCGAAGCATTTATGTTCACATGAAATTGCTTGATGCGCTTGTCGTAATACCCGTTTCCCATAATCCCCCAATTACCGTTAATATTAACCGGAAGAGTCTCGCGCCCTCCTGTCTCTCTATCATAATAGGTAGCACGCGTCACCGCGTTGAAGGTCTGATTCCACATAAGCGAAGCCATAAAACCTTTTTGGAAATTGTTGAATATCGCATGCATCGAATGCCGGTACGAAGGACGCAAGTGCGGATTGCTCCGGCGAATATACAAGGGCGAACTGTAATCGGTAGGTGCCATCATATCTTCCAACCGAGGCTGCGAAGTATTCCCGTTATAACTTAACACAAAAAAACGTCCGTCTTTCTGGTACGAAAAACTCAGTTGCGAACGCCATTCTACCGAACGTACCACTGTATCAGCATAATGTTCGCCCGTAGCCTGTTCAATAGAACGGCGTTGGGGAGTCATGTCCACACTTGCCACCATTCCCCAAACTTCATCCGTATAGTTGTAACGAAATGAAAGATTATGTCCAAGAGTACGACTATGACTTCTTGTACGCAGACTATCCACCTCATCCACTTCATATCCTTCCGGCAAAGCACCTAAGACAAAATGCCCGGTTTCCCGACGAGACAAATCATAAGTCATACCGTCTAAACGTTCATAATCATTCTCTAATCCGTACGAAAGCTGTATATGTGATTTCTTGGTAAAAGCATGTGTATAGCCCAAACGCACTTCATCATTCATCGAGCTTTGAGGCGTATGGCGGTACTGGTTCTGATAATAAAGCGAATCACCTCCCGACACATTCTGCAATTGGTAATAGTCTATAGAAGAAAGTGTATAAGCATGCTGGCGGTTCTTTTGATAAGTATGGTTGACATCAAGGCTTAAAAAATCTCCCTTCGTGCCGATTTTCTGCACCAGTTCCAGGCGCAAATCATAATTGAAACGTTTGCCTCGCCCCAAAGTTTGCTGACGGTTGTCGTTTATCCACATCTCCCTGCCTATCTCGTCAATATGGGCAAAAGGTGCTTTCGTATCAGCATCCAGAGGAGCATTGAAAGTAGCGGTACGGCTTTCGTTCCGGCTTTCATCATCGCCATAACCTCCCATAGCAGAAAAGATAAGAGTGGTCTGCTTGCTGATATCCCAGTTCATATCGAAACGTCCATTCGTATTCTGATTCTTCCCCAACTGATCATTTTCCGACAAAAGATACTGATTACCACTACTCAAGTATTGTTCACTATATGTCCCTGATTGCCCTCCGTCACGGTTATACATGTAATTGACATTTCCCGACAGACTTAATCCTTCTTTCACATTCTTCGAAACATTCAGGTTGACCGAATTGGAAATGTTGTCTTCATCAGCGGTGGTAGAATTGCGGTTAGTCGAACGTGCGCTTACCATAAAATTATCCCCATTCTCTTTAAAACGCATCATCCTGCCATTCAGATCACGACGTTTGTGCGTGCCATAACCAGCTTCAATATTTGCCAGCAGGGTTCCATTAAACTCCCGTTTGGTTTGCAAGTCGAGCACATAATTTTTCTCATTCGATTTCATACCGGTAATCTTTTCCTGTTCTGTCGGTTTGTCATACACTTTCAGCTGGCTGACAAATCTAACAGGCAGGTTTTCCAGAACCACATCTTTGTTTCCACGGAAAAAGTCTTTCCCGTTTACCGTAATCTGCCGAATAGGATAGCCGTTAAATTTCATTTCTCCGCTCTTCGAATCATACGACAACCCAGGGATGCGCCGTACCAAGGCTTCCAAATATGAACCTTCGGGAGTAGGAAATGCCGCTACATTGTAAATGGTAGTATCCCCCTTCTGTTCCATCGGTTTAAGTGGAGCTGTCACTACCACTTCCGAGAGACGTAAAGCTTCATCATGCATCCGCAACGTTCCCAACCGGATAGTATCTCCCACTTCATCAAGTACTTTCAGCAAAGGAACACATCCGGTAAATGAAGCCCTCAATAAATAGCCGATTTTACTTTTTCTCTTGAAGTCTAGACAAAAATGTCCACTGGTATCCGTAACCACACCTTTCACCAAGAGCGTATCTGGTAAACGAAAAACCGCCACGTTGGCATATGAAAGAGGTTCTTCATGATTCCCGTTTTCCAATACCAACCGTCCGGTCACTATCTGATGTTGAGCTTGTGCGGCTGTTATTCCCAAGAACCATCCGATTGCTATATATATAATAAGGTATAGATATTTCATGACTCTTTTGCTAACGAAAGGGCAAAAATAACGAAAAACCCGACACATCCGCATTAATAAAGTCTAAATCGAACAGTAACAACCTGCCAATACTGCATTGATATCCGGTTCGAAAAAGCCACAATCTGCACTTCTATCCGACACACTGTCTAAGCATATCTACTTAGCTTGTCAGTTTCGACCGACATTTTGTCAGTCCACACAAAACAAAACAAAGGACTTTTACGCTTGGCACAGCATTTGTTTACTAATAAGCGTAACGCTTCGGTGTTACAAAATCAACTTAATTAGCAAACAAATAAAAAAAATACAATTATGGGAAAGATTATTGGTATTGACTTAGGAACTACAAACTCATGTGTAGCAGTATTCGAAGGTAACGAACCGGTTGTGATTGCCAACAGCGAAGGCAAACGCACCACTCCTTCAGTCGTAGCATTCGTAGACGGCGGCGAACGTAAAGTGGGCGACCCCGCTAAGCGTCAGGCTATCACGAACCCGAAACGTACAGTATATTCTATCAAACGTTTCATGGGTGAAACATACGACCAAGTTCAGAAAGAAATCTCTCGTGTTCCTTATCAAGTAGCAAGAGGAGAAAACAATACACCGCGTGTAGACATCGACGGACGTCTGTACACTCCGCAGGAAATTTCAGCCATGATTCTTCAGAAGATGAAGAAAACCGCTGAAGATTATCTGGGCCAGGAAGTAACCGAAGCCGTTATTACCGTTCCGGCATACTTCTCAGACTCACAGCGTCAGGCTACGAAAGAAGCCGGACAGATTGCAGGACTGGACGTGAAACGTATTGTCAACGAACCGACCGCAGCCGCTTTGGCATACGGTGTCGACAAAGCCAACAAGGACATGAAAGTAGCTGTGTTCGACCTCGGTGGCGGTACATTCGATATTTCAATATTGGAATTCGGTGGCGGCGTATTCGAAGTATTGGCAACCAATGGTGATACACACCTGGGTGGTGATGACTTCGACCAAGCTATCATCAATTGGCTGGTTCAAGAGTTCAAGAACGATGAAGGTGCCGACCTGACTACTGACCCGATGGCTATGCAACGTCTGAAAGAGGCAGCTGAAAAAGCAAAGATTGAATTGTCTTCTTCTTCATCTACCGAAATCAACTTGCCGTACATCATGCCGGTAGCCGGTGTGCCCAAGCACTTGGTTAAGACACTGACTCGTGCTAAATTCGAACAATTGACCCACGATTTAATCCAGGCTTGTCTGGAACCGTGCAAGAAAGCCATGAGCGATGCAGGCTTGAGCAACTCGGATATCGACGAAGTCATCCTTGTAGGTGGTTCTTCACGTATCCCGGCAGTTCAGCAACTGGTTCAAGACTTCTTCGGTAAAGTTCCTTCAAAAGGTGTAAACCCGGATGAAGTAGTAGCCGTAGGTGCAGCTATTCAGGGTGCCGTATTGAACAAAGAAGCTGGTGTAGGCAACATCGTATTGCTGGATGTCACTCCGTTGACCTTGGGTATCGAAACCATGGGTGGTGTCATGACCAAACTGATTGACGCCAACACGACTATCCCGTGCAAGAAGAGCGAAGTATTCTCTACGGCAGCCGATAACCAGACCGAAGTGACCATCCACGTATTGCAAGGCGAACGTCCGATGGCAGCACAGAACAAGTCAATCGGTCAGTTCAACTTGACAGGTATCGCTCCGGCACGCCGTGGTGTCCCCCAGATTGAGGTTACATTCGATATCGATGCCAACGGTATTCTGAAAGTATCTGCCAAAGATAAGGCTACCGGCAAGGAACAGGCTATCCGTATCGAAGCTTCCTCTGGCTTGAGCAAAGAAGAAATCGAACGTATGAAAGCCGAAGCATCTGCCAATGCAGAAGCCGATAAGAAGGAACGTGAGAAAGTAGATAAGCTGAATCAGGCAGACAGCTTGATTTTCACCACCGAAAATCAGTTGAAAGACCTTGGCGACAAGATTCCTGCCGACAAGAAAGCTCCTATCGAAGCCGCTCTTCAGAAATTGAAAGATGCCCACAAGGCTCAGGATTTGGCAGGCATAGACGCCGCAAGCGCAGAACTGCAGGCTGCCTTCCAAGCCGCAAGTGCTGAAATGTACGCACAGACCGGTGCTCAAGGCGGTGCACAAGCAGGTCCTAACGCTGGTCAGGCAAACAACAGCCAAAGCACAAACAACAAAGACAATGTGCAGGATGCGGATTTTGAGGAAGTGAAGTAAGTATCGGTAAACAACGATAATCAACGATAGTAAAATAGGGTGTGACTCAATGAGTTGCACCCTATTTTCGTTTTAACGCTTTCGGATGTATTTGCTTGTTTCTCGATTTTTTATTGTATATTTGTACCATATTTGTACCGCGACAAAAAAGTAGGAAATCTGCAACAAAGTACAGATAGGTTGAATATAAACAAGTAAAAATCAGCATTATGCCAGCAGCAAAGTTTGAGATAAAGCGTAAATGCAAAGTCTGCGGTCAGGAGTTTATTGCCAAGACCATAGAATCATGGTATTGCTCTAAACGCTGTTCCAACATTGCGTATAAACGTAGAAAAGACGAGGAGAAGCGTAATCAGCGATTGGATGAAATCGTGAAAAACATTCCAAAACACCAAGATTATATTAAGGTGTCGGAAGCTTATGCCTTATTTGGTATCAGTAAAGACACATTGTATCGTTTGATACATAAAGGCACAATTTCACATATAAATCTTGGAACAAATCAAATCCGTGTAAGTAAGGATGAATTGATGAAGCTATACCCACTGCGAAAGAAAGCCTTGACAAAGTCGAAGCCTGTTGCCAAACTTTACAGTCTGGAGCCAAAGGACTGTTACACCATCGGTGAAATAGCTAAGAAATATCATTTGGACGACAGTACGGTGTATCTTCATATCCGTAAATATTCTATCCCCACCCGACAGATAGGGAATTTTGTCTATGCCCCCAAGAAAGAAATTGATAATCTATATAAAGGAGCGAAGCAATGAAGAAAGCGTTAGTCAATACACGAGTTTCGGTAAAACTCCGCAAGTCGGAATACCGTGAGGAATGGTATCTGTATGTTGAAGCCTATCCGGTTTTTCAAGCAAACAAGTCCACCCCTCAAAGAGTGCGTGAATATTTGAACCGCACCATTACCACTCCCATTTGGGATAAGTCCCAAAATGCCCGAACAGACAAAAACGGCAAGATCACCTATAAGCCTAAACGCGATTTGAATGGCATTATACAATGTAAATCGCAGTTAGACCAGGAAGCATGTATTTATGCCGACACGGTAAGGAGCCTGCGGCAGAAGGAATACGACAATGCCTCATTGTATTCGGAAACCGATGCGGAACAGGCGGAGCAGTTGGAACGTTCCCGTTGCAACTTTATCGAATACTTCGACCATGTGCAGCAGTTACGTCACGCCCATAGTTCTGATTCCATTATTGTCAACTGGAAGCGGGTACATGATTTGTTGAAAATCTTTGCAAAAAGCGATACTATCCTTTTTTCTCAGATAGATTTGAAGTTGATAGAATCATTCCGTATGTTTCTGCTGAATGCCCCACAGGGCGGTAGCAAGAGTGGTACTATTTCGCAAAATACGGCTTCCACTTATTTCTCCATATTCAAAGCTGCGTTAAAACAAGCATTTATAGACGGCTATCTGACGGTTGATGTATCTGCAAAAGTCAAAGGCATTCAAGGAAGAGAGAGCCGTAGGGAATATCTGACGGTTGATGAGCTAAACCGTCTGGCGCAAACACCGTGCGACCCGTTGTTGAAACGCGCATCATTATTTTCTGCCTTGACAGGACTCCGCCATTGCGATATACAAAAATTGAAGTGGTCAGAGATAGAGGAATTCAATGGAGGTTACCGTCTGAATTTCACCCAGCAAAAGACAAAGGGGGTTGAATACATGCCCATATCCGAGCAAGCCTATCAGTTATGCGGTGAACGCCGGAACGGTGATTTGTTAGTCTTTGCCGGACTTCCCGACCCGTCATGGATTAACCGTCCCATAAAGAAATGGGTGGCGGAAGCAGGAATAACGAAGCACATCACCTACCATTGTTTTAGGCACTCGTATGCGACCCTACAACTTGCTGGAGGAACAGACATTTATACAGTCAGCAAGATGCTTGGCCATACTAATGTCCGTACAACTCAAGTGTATGCGAAAGTCGTTGATGCCAAAAAGGAAGAAGCAACAAAGACAATTAAGTTAGATTTATCTATATAGAATTTTATTACAAATTTTCATCATAACTGAATATGAAATTTAGGAATATTACATTTGAGAATCATCCGATCCTAGGGAACTGTCAATTTGATTTTACTAATATCGATGGCAGTACGGTTGATACTATTATCATTGCCGGCGAAAATGGTTGTGGAAAAACTGTACTTTTAAACGAATTATTTGAGTATAATCCTACAACACTAAGTCAAACTAAAGTTGGCATTGTTAAGACAGAAATAGAGCTTACAGAAGACGAATGTCTTATCGTGAATAATTTGCCGGAAGTACAAAGAATATTTCCTGAAGGGATTTCTACATCAAGAATTATGATTATTCAAGATTTTAACATCAAGAATAATTGGGAGCAAATCAAAATTTATATAGATAAGCATTCAATACCAGGACATATTTTTAGTTCATTACAGAATATATTTAAGAAAATATATTCTAATGTGGAGATTAATTTTATGCCGAACCAGATCAGAACCGTCACATCAAAAAATATAGACCAAGAAAATAGCTTATCATTGAAATCTGAGAAGAATCTAGCGACAGATATAACTCAATTGCTTATAGATATTAACACATTAGATAATGGAGAATTGGCATATTGGGTAAAAACACATATAGGACAAGTCCCCCCACAAGATATGGTTTCAATAAGGATGAAGCGTTTCATTAATGCATTTCATTCTATGTTTGAAACAAAACGTTTTAAAGCTGTTGAAAACATAAATGGGCAAATCACCGTTATCTTTGAAGAATATGGCAAGGAGATGTCTATAGATAAATTGAGTTCTGGAGAGAAACAAATCGTTTTTAGAGGGGGCTTCCTTCTTAAGGATAAAAAGAGTCTTGAAGGTGCATACATACTAATTGATGAACCTGAAATAAGCTTGCATCCTAAATGGCAGTTGAAGATTCTTCCATTTATTAAGAAACTATTTACTAATGATCGTGGGCGACAAACCTCTCAGATTATAGTGACAACACACTCACCATTCATAATTCACAATAGTAATAGGCAAAATGATAAAGTAATTATTTTACAGAAAAGCACAGAAGGAAACATTGAAGTAGCAGATAGACCGGAGTTTTATTCGTGGGGAGCTAAAGAAATGGTAAAAGAAGCATTCAATGTAAATCTTGATTTTGAATCAGATAGAAATATTGTTTTTGTTGAAGGAGAAACTGATGAAAAATATTATAATAAAGCGTTGGATGTATTTGGGTATGATAAATCCAAAATTCAAATAGAATGGATCGGGCGGAATATAGCAAAAGGAAAGAGTGAAAATACTGGGAAAAAAGCATTAGATAATGCTGCGCTATTCTTTAAGTCAAATTCATTTTTACAGAGAAATCATATTATATTGTTGTATGACTGCGATACAAATAAACAAGAAGAAGATGATGGTTTATTACACATCAAAATGATGAAGAAAAATGAATCTAATGATGTGTATAAAATCGGCGTAGAAAATCTTCTTATATTACCAAAAGATTTCGATAAACAAAACTTTTATACCCAATCGTCTAAAATTGATGAATATGGTGCAGAATCACATATATCATCTCTTGATAAGGTGAAATTATGTAATGCAATATGTGCTCGTCCGGATGTTGAATTAGAAACAATATTTGCAAATATTAAAATGGAAATAGAGAAACTATTTACTATAAAATAGAGCTCACAGCTTAAAATTGAATCTGATAGTTTCTATAATTTTCCATTTATATCATAAGCCATCTGCATCTTTCATGTGGATGGCTTTCTGTTTCTAGTTCGCCCAGCATGAACATTCTCTAATCGGTGCAAGTCCGTAACACGCCCGATAGCGGGAAGTGTATAGCCAAGAGCAAGGGTGTCCAATGTGAGTTGGAATCTGAAGGAAGCTGGCGGCAAACATCTGGCCTGACGTACGGGAACTTGATATAAGGCTGGTGGGCATGGATAAGACTACTAGACAAGTCAAAGTCCGATAGCTATACGGAAATGCCCTAAGTAAATCAAGCAGGTATAAGATGGAAAGAGAATGTCCTTAACTGGGGAGGTCTCATGGACGTGCGGAGGATGAAGTTCCAAATCACGGAGTAAAGCTTGCCATGAGAAGTCAGCCGAGGCCATAGTACCCGATATGTTTTTTCTACTCAACTCGGGGAAGGGCTGAACCATTAGTCAATTGAGCAGTAAATGAAAGTCACTCCATGAAGGGAAGAATGCAGAAAATACCGATGTCAAGCGGTAGCCGCCCTCAAAAGGATAGCACGGAATGCGAAAGCTATGAGGGGGTGCAGACCTTCATGGACATGGCTGAAAACAACCTCAAGGAAGTGCAATTTGAACGTGGAAACCTATTGGAGTTCATCCTCTCGCCGGACAACCTTAACCGTGCTTACCTGCAAGTTAAGCGCAATCACGGCAGCAGTGGAGTAGACGGCCTGTCGTCCGAGGAATTGGGCGGCTATCTGAAAGAACACAAAGATGAACTCGTGGAATCCTTGAAATCGGGCAGATACAGCCCGAATCCCGTCCTCCGTGTAGAAATCCCGAAGGATAATGGCAAGAAACGTCCGCTTGGTATCCCGACGGTGGTGGACAGGTTAATCCAACAAGCCATCAGCCAGATACTGACTCCCCTCTATGAACGCCAGTTCAGCGACAACAGCTTTGGCTTCCGCCCTCACCGAAGCTGCCACAAGGCATTAAGGCGGGCTCAGGAATATATCACCCAAGGCTATAAATACTGCGTGTGCCTTGACCTTGAACGCTTCTTCGACACGGTAAACCACGCCATGTTGATAAGGATATTGTCCCGCACCATACGTGACGGACGTGTGATATCGCTTATCCACAAGTACCTTACGGCAGGCGTCATGGTCAGACGCAGCTATGAGGAAAGTGTGGAAGGTGTTCCCCAAGGCGGTCCGTTAAGCCCTCTGTTGGCAAACATCATGCTCAACGAGCTTGACAAGGAGCTTGCCCACAGGGGTCACAAGTTTGTCCGCTATGCAGACGACTGCATGATACTAGTGCGTAGCAAGCGTGCGGGTGAACGCGTTCGTGATACCATTGCCACTTTTATCGAATCACGACTTCACCTTAAAGTGAACCGGGAAAAGACAGAAGTGGCATACGTGGGCAGGGTGAAGTATCTGGGTTACTCCTTCTATGTGCTGAATGGGCAATGCCGTCTGCGCCTGCATCCCAAATCGGTTACTAAGATGAAAGCGAAACTGAAAGAGCTGACATCAAGAAGTAATGGTTGGGGATACGCAAGACTGAAAGACAGGCTGAACCAATTCATCACTGGTTGGATGAACTACTTTAAATTGGCTGATATGCGTAATATCCTCCAATCGACGGATGAGTGGCTCCGTCACAGAATACGGAGCTATGTCTGGAAGAGTTGGAAGAAGGTCGGCGCAAGGTTTAGGAATCTCATGAGATGTGGCATAGGCAGATGGCGGGCTTGGCAATGGGCAAATACTCGTGGTGGGTATTGGAACACGGCAGGAAGTCCGATACTATGCCGAGCCATGAATAACGAGAGGCTAAAACTTCAAGGCTACCCTTGCCTTGTGGACTTATATATCAAATTGCATCAGCACTAAGGAACCGCCGTATGCCGAACGGCACGTACGGTGGTGTGAGAGGTCGGAAAACGAAAGTAGGAAGAGAACTACTTCGTTTTCCTCCTACTCGATTGTTCTTTTTGCCTCATCATTTTATGACACAGTGATGATTTCCTTATGGAAGGAGGCATAAACGAAAAAATCTAATAATGGAATTTTCCATTATAGTTACTGATAATCAGCGTATAGCGTTTATGATTCTTATGACCTGCTGATGTTTCTTTATGTGATGTTTGTCACCCATAAATCAGTATTAGGATTTTCTATTATTTCGCGGCAGAAATTAAATGATAACAATATGAACGATAAGGACATCACATTCGAGAACTTACCTAAAATTATGTCTTGGGTAATAGACAAGTTGAACAAACTTGACTCCAAGCTCGACAGTTTGAATCGCATTCCACAAGTCCCATTAGTTGACCAATGGATGAACTTGAAAGAATTGTGTGAATATCTACCCAGCCATCCTGCAGAACAGACTGTTTACGGATGGACAAGCTGTCACCAAATACCATTTCACAAGAGAGGCAAGCGTATTATGTTCCTCAAATCAGAAATTGACGCATGGCTTCATGCCGGCAAACGGAAATCGCAGAAAGAGTTGGCGGAGGAGGCTGCACAATTTATCAACGCCAAACAAAAAAAACGTTCTAATGGATTCACTTAACTCGTGCAACAACATCAGAATAAAGTTCGAGGGTGTCACTAAAAACAAGATACCCTTGAACATGTTTTTCCTTTTTATGACTTTGGTATGATGACAGGTATGCGTATAGCGACCATCATCTGCAGGGAAATGAATAGCATCCGTTTATTCCTTATGGTGAAGAAAATAAAAATGCCAAGTAAACTAAAACCATAAATCCTTGCCACTTGCGGAATAATATAGTTTGTAGAAAATAATTATAAAAATATTTGTAGAATTTATAAATTAAATATTTAAGAACCAAATTAAATGCAAATTTAATAACAATAAATCATTTATATTCAATATATTATGTAAATTTCAATTCTTGATCAACTAATTAATAAGTCTTTTCTTTGTATATTATCGTGTATTTTTTTGTTCCATATTTGTTTCTTGTTTCAATATATATTTTTATTTTTGTATAGCTCAATCAATAAATCAACAGCCATGGCAAGACCGAGGAAAATCAACAAGGCCAAAGAGCCAATCCGGCTTAGGATGAAAGACCTAAGCAACGGTAACAAGAGCTTGTATCTGGATATATATCGTGCCGGGAAGCGCTCTTATGAATACTTAAAAATGTATTTAATCCCGGAAACCGATTACAATGCAAAGATGCAGAACCAAGCCACACTCACTGCGGCCAATGCCATTAAGTCTAAACGCATCATTGAAATGATCAATAGCGAAGCAGGCATCAAACAAGAGACAGACACTTCCAAGGTTTACTTGCTGGCCTGGATGGAGACATATATGAAGAATCAAGCCAAGCGTGGCAAGAAAGATATAAGCCAGATAAAGAAAGCCATAGATATTCTCAAGGCATACGGGACAGAGACCGTCACGATGGACATGATAGACAAACCATTTTGCCAAGGTTACATCAACTACTTGACAACAGAATACCGTCCGAAAGGAAAAACTGTGTCGAATTTTACCATTCACACCTATTATCAAGTTGTCAATGGAGCATTGAACGCTGCCGTCCGTGCAGATATACTGAGAGAAAATCCATTCAATAAAATCAGCAGTTCGGAAAAGATACATAAGCCGGAAAGTAAGCGTGAATACATGACGATAGACGAAGTGCGCTCTTTGATAAAAACGCCCATAAGCAATGAGGCTGTGAAAGGAGCCTACTTGTTTTCATGTTTCTGTGGGCTGCGCATAAGCGACATCAAAGGACTGACATGGGAAAACGTGTATTGCGACAGCGGACAATACCGCTTGGAGGTGATGATGCAAAAGACGAAATCGCCTTTGTATCTGCCATTGTCATCCGAGGCATTGAAATGGTTGCCGGAACGGGGAAATAAATCCGGTAAGGAAAAGGTCTTCAAACTTCCTTCTTCTGCCGGGATAAACAAACTGTTGAAAACTTGGGCTCAGAAGGCAGGTATCAGCAAGCATATCACCTTTTGCACCGCCAGACATACGTTCGCTACGATGATGCTGACGCTTGGCGCAGACATCTATACAACATCCCAATTATTAGGGCATACCGATATGCGGACGACCCAAATTTATGTCAAAATTGTTAATCGGGGGAAAGACGAAGCCGTAAACTTGGTCAATGGACTGTTCGAGTAACAGCCTATGGCCTTTCCGTTGCAGGGCAAACAATACGCAGTGCTTTTGAGCGGTACGTCACAGTTAAGTATTATAATAATTTACAACCATATTTTATAACACTTAAAAACAAAAGACAATGAAGAATCAAATTGTCATCCCTCTCTCTTTTTGAGGGTAACTGCAATGAGTGCCTGCTACAAGGCAAGAACCCGTTTTTAGGCAAAGACGGGCTTTTCAATCTGGTCTATGCCGCTTATAGGCAATATGTGAATGAAGTAATGGTAAAAGGCAAACTGTACAGGAGGTATGTGGAAGATTTCCTGAACGAACATGCCCATTCCATTTGCCCATGTTACCGTGGGAAGAACGAATACGGGAAAAATCTCGGCATCGTCAAAGGCATACTCCAAAGCTGTCAGAATGCCGTGGAGGATTTTTGGCGTAAAGGACATTTCTGTAAAGAGGACTTTACGGCCATGCAGCAGGTTTACGACACTACAGACAAACCAATACCCTATGAGCCTGAAGCACCGGCCTTACGAAATGACACTCGCCACCTGACGTTTGAGTGCTATCTTACTACAGGACAAATGAATCTCATCGCACAATGTGTAAATGAGACTCATTTGTTTTCTGATGAAGTATCAACCGATGACATAAAAGCCCTGTTGCATTGTAAGGAGGGATTCCATCTTTATGCCAAGCGACTTAACCAGATAGCTAAACTATTCGACCGCTTGAGCTTTCATCACCTTGTCTGCCATAACTGGCAGAGTGTATTATCCGAGAACCGTCTGCTCCGCTCTTCGAGAACCGGATTGCCCGTCAGCCGCAGCAACCTGTCTTCCGCATTGTCGCAGTTGAATAAGAGGAACGATGCCACCGCGGACCATATCGAACAGATAGTGAAAGAAGTGAAAGCAATGGGGCAAACTGACAGAAACACAAACATCTGAAACGCCAAAGAATGACAGTTGGAATGATACGTGGGAACTGTCATTGCCCTTGATGGCCGAAGAGAGCAGCTTCACTTTACCTTTGTCCTCCGAGACCGGACGGTCTTGGAGGATAACCCTCCTTTTGTCTAATGTAAAAATGATTTCAATCATGCAAACGATTATGGAACGCATGGAAGAGCGCCTGTCTTCCGTGGAAGCCACCCTGCAACAGTTGGGACCTGTACAAGTCTTGCAGGAACGCTTGTCGCAACTGGAACACAACATCTATTCGACTAAGAACATGCTGACCTTTGATGAAGCCTGCCGATACCTCGGCGTATCGGAAAGCCTGTTATACAAGCTGACCTCCACCAAGGACGTGCCGCACTTCAAGCCAAGGGGCAAGATGCTGTACTTTTCCAAAGCGGAACTGGACGCATGGCTCAGCCAGAATCCCGTCAGGACCTTGAAGCAGGCCTCGCAAGAGGCGGCTGACGAAGCCCAGATGACACCTTATTTTAACAGGAAGCGTTATGGAAAGAGAACGAAATGACAGTTGCGCACAGGAAACGGCTGCTGATGACAGTCGCCTGTCGAAGATTCTCAATGACGCGCTCATCAAGGCAACGGACACTTACGAGACCCCTCCTCAGATTATCTGGGTGGACAATTCTACTATCGCGACCCTCGGCAATTTCAGCGCATCGACCGGAAAGGCCAAAAGCCGCAAGACCTTCAATGTGTCCGCCATCGTAGCGGCGTCACTGGCGGGCGGCAAGGTGCTGAACTACCGCGCCTGCCTGCCGGAAGGCAAGCGGAAAATACTCTATGTGGATACAGAACAAAGCCGGTTCCACTGCCACAGCGTACTGGAACGCATCCTGAAACTGGCCGGACTGCCCACAACGGTGGACAACGAGAACCTGGATTTTATCGGCCTGCGCGAATACACTCCGACCCTGCGCCTGCAGCTCATTGACTATGCGCTGCGCCGGGAAAAGGGCTACGGGCTGGTCATCATCGACGGCATCCGCGACCTGATGTATGACATCAACAACGCCGGGGAATCCGTGGAGCTCATCAACAAGCTGATGCAATGGTCGTCACGTTACGATCTGCACATCCATTGCGTGCTGCACCTGAACAAGGGCGACGACAATGTGCGCGGACATATCGGCACTGAGCTGAACAACAAGGCGGAAACGGTGCTGGTCATCAGCAAGAGCAGCAACCATCCGGAAGTGAGCGAAGTCCGCCCGATGCACATCCGCGACAAGGATTTCCTACCGTTTGCCTTCCAGGTCAGCGAAGACGGGCTACCGGAGGCGGCGATCGGCTACTCTTTTGAGGAAACTCCCAAACGGAACGTGCGCACCAACTTCAGGGAACTCTCTTTGGAGCAACACCAGAAAGCATTGGAAGCCGCTTTCAACGGGAAACCTATAAAAGGATTCGAGAACACCGTGCAGGCCCTGTGCGCCGGTTATGCCTCCGTCGGTTTTGAACGCGGACGCAGTGTCATGGTCAAGCTGTTGCAATACCTGACCGACGAGTTGAAGCTGGTAACCAAGCACGACAAGTGCTTTTATTACGGTGACGCAGGGGCTGAAGCCGGACTGTTTGAGGATGACGGAACGTAAAAATACTTCGGAAAACGCTTTTCTTTAGTCCGTGTATATATAATAGATATACGAAGTAAAGCATTCAAGAAAGCAGAAACACTGCATACAGGAACACAGAGAAAAACGGAATAAACATTAATGTCATTATGAACATATCAGAAGCAAAGAAGATACGGATCGTGGACTACCTACGGTTTCTGGGCCACGAGCCGAAAAAAACACAAGGCTGGCAATATTGGTATCTTTCCCCTTTCCGGGAAGAAAAGACACCTTCTTTCAAGGTCAACGACCGCCGCAATGAGTGGTATGATTTTGCATTGGGCGAAGGCGGAGACATCATCGACCTGGGCAAGCAACTTTTCGGGACCACTTCCATAGAAGAAATATTAAAGAAAATCGAAGGACGTGCCTCCGACTGCCGTCGCATTCACCCTCTCACCAGCTTTCAGGAACGTGTGAAAGAAGAAATGAGGGATGTACAGGTAACTGCGCTCGGTCACCATGCCCTGCTGTCCTACCTTGTTTCCAGACGCATCGACCTGTCGATAGGCAGGCAGTATTGCAGGGAAATACACTACGAACTGAGGGGCAAATATTACTATGCCATCGCTTTCGCCAACCGTTCCGGCGGCTTTGAAGTTCGCAACCCGTATTTCAAGGGATGTCTTGGCTGCAAGGACATCACCCTTGTCAGACACGGAAAACCGGGAATGCAAGACCGCTGCTGTGTAGTGGAGGGCTTCATGGATTTCCTGTCCTACCTGACCTTACAAAGTAAAGGCGACAAGGACGTCTGCCGTGAAGAGCAGTGTGACTTCATCGTGCTGAACTCCGTCCACAACCTGAAAAAATGTCTGGAATGGCTGGACGGATACCGGCATATACATTGTTACCTCGATAACGACCTTGCCGGACGAAAAACGACCGAAACCATCGCCGGACTGTACGGGGAACGGGTGACGGACGAATCCGACCGTTATGCAGGATATAAAGACCTTAACGACTGTCTGCTCGGGCGAAGCCAATAACCGTTTGTGCCGACAAGCAACTACAGGCTGAAAAAGTCCTTTCAGCCTTCAGAAAAGCCTTCCGTAAACGGAGGGCTTTTATTGTGTCCATACTCCGTGGAATTTCATATTTGAGTATGATTTTAGAGTATGATTTTAAGCGTAATTATAAATCGGGTTAAGAAAATAAAGAAATATACCCGAACATTCTTTTTTGTCAAGTTTAGCCTGTTATTTTGTGCATGTATTCGGGAATACAAGCAGTATATTCCAGCTTGTATCATTCCGGGACATTTACTTGCATAAACAGAGAAATTAAAAATCATACTTAAAATGAGTCCATTTTTCATATTCGCCATTGTGCTGACCGTCGCCTACCTTATATACTATACGGTGGTCATACTCCATGACCTGTATGGCAAGAAGGAAGAGAAGAAGCCCGAAGAGGAATTCTTTGAAATCGACACCTCCGAAGATGCGGAAGAAAGCGTGGAGGTAAGCGAGAGCGAGATGGGGTTCAGCGTAGGCGGCAACGATTACGAGATGGGCATGGATGAACCGTCGCCTGTACCTGTTGCAGGACGTCAAGAAAATACTAAAGACGAAAGGGCATCCAGGGGAAAAGCTCTGGAAAAAGTGAAGGCAAAGGTGGAAACGAAGCTGGAGGAGTTCAATTCTGAAATGTCCAATCCGTACTATGACCAGCAGCTTTACAAGCTGATGATGAGCGGAGGACGGATGGACGGGCATCCGGCCATAGAAGCCATCCCCGTAAGAAACGAAATCTGATGACAGCGAATGAGCAAGACAAAAAACACCCTGACGGTATCGCTCGCAGCGGCCATGCCCCTCGTGACGCTCGCCAAAGGCGGCAGCGTGGACTACAGCTGGGGTGCGGACGCACTGGCGACCATGCACGACTATGTCATCACGTTGGCGTTGTATGTCCTTTACCTGTGCTACGCCATTGCCGCCATCATGGCAGTCATTTCAGCCGTGCAGATCTACATCAAGATAAACATGGGTGAGGACGGAGTGACCAAATCCATCGTGACGCTCATCGGCGCGTGCCTGTTCATCATCGGGGCGTCCATCGTCCTTCCGGCCTTTTTCGGCTACCGCATATAAAGAGACCCAAACATATAGTAACCATCAAAATTTAGAAGCATGATTGAAAGATTGAGACAGAAAGTGAAAACGGCGCTCTTCTCCGAAAGGGCGAAGATGCTTTTCTTCATG
>ENA-OPIO01000195-OPIO01000195.1-human-gut-metagenome-genome-assembly--contig:-NODE-195-length-23683-cov-7.491112_pt1 | contig 23683 bp, 18 predicted proteins | sample MGYA00241395_ERZ501636 | MGnify/ENA primary metagenome ERZ501636 (study PRJEB25962, sample SAMEA2042198) | human gut metagenome | biome: human gut; feature: human-associated habitat; material: faeces... | reverse complement strand
GTTCAGCCCGGGGCAGTTGCCCACTATGTTGTACCGCTGTTTTACCTTTTGCAGTTCAGTAGTGTTCATTTAGCTGACAAAATTACGCATTTTATTTGAATTACCGCCACGGGCAGCCGTAAAATTGTATTTTTTCACACATACGCACACCTTACACGCCCATACCAATGCGCAGCAAAGCCGTCGGTATGACAACAACACCGGCCAACACAATACACGCAACTGCATGGTTGGCCTTATGGCAGACTCAAGTATGAAAATGCAAATAATAAAAAGCGCGTTGCAAAAGGCCGTAAACCGCCTTCTAAAACACGGCCTTTTGCAAGGCAATATGCCACCTTTCGCAACGCAGTTCACGGCCTTTCACAATGCGCTTAAAAACATGTTCACATACTGTTTGTATTCCGCAATGTCACAATGCGGTGCAACTTCCTGTCTGCCAGGCAGTTGGTTTGTGACATTATGGAATTAAAAGGTTGAATGAAAACGCTCATTTGCCGTTGTCGGCCTTGCGCTCAAACTTTATAAGCAGCAAGCCTATGGCCGTCCATATAAGTTCGCGCAGGCGGACTATGAGAGCAACAAATATGCCTGCGCTTGCCGTCAGCGACAGGCCGGCGGCCGACATAACGAAGCCTCCCTCGCGGCCGCCAAGCTGGAGGGGCAGGAAGAACAGCAAGTTGGCAAACAGGCTGGTGAATGCGAGTATGAGTACGCACTGGGCGAACGTGGCACTGACTCCAGGCAGAACGAATAGCACGAACATTATCTCGAATGCTGAACAGAAGCGGCAAGCCAGCTCGAGCAACACGGCAGAAAGAAACGTCTTGGGATTTTGGCCGTGCAGGGCTGCTATCTGACTGTCGATAGAGTCAAGCTGCTCTTTGTGCTTTTCAACGAAGCCACGCGCCCACCGCTTCAGTCCAGGCACATGGCGCGCAAAGCGCATCAGCCTTACGGCCATGCCCTTGCGGTAACCTTTGAGGAAGAACCACACGCCCAACGTGCAGAACGCCCCGGCTGCGGCAAGCAGTGTACCGGTAAAAACATTGAGGGGTTGCGTGAACAAATAAATCAGGATTGACAACAGCCAAAAGATGAAATGGCTGAAGATGTGTGTCATGGCATAGAGGATTACCGACGATGTGGCGCGCTCCGTCCCTATCTTCGGCTTCAATGCCATGATGCGGTAAGGCTCTCCGCCCATCAGTCCGCAGGGCGTGGCGTAATTCAGGGCAAAGCCTGACACGGTTATCTTGTACAACCAGAAAAAGTTTATGTTGTCCTTTCCACTCGAGCCGCTGCGTATTATGATGTACCATGTGGCGGTGTTGAACGCGTACAGCAACGCCCACAACGCCAGCACGGCGAAGAACCAATAACCCGTGCTCCTTAGTCCGGCAAACACCTCGCGGTAGTCAAGCTGGGTGAGCATGACGGCAAGTACAGCCGCACCAAACAGGAAAAACAGGTTTTGGTACTTCTTCTTCATAATCCCTGATGTATAATTAAAAATTAAGAGTTAAGAACCGAAGGTCGGCGTCAAACTAATCAAGAAAAAATGTCTTGCCAATAGCCTACCAAAATATCTTCATTAATTCTTAACTCTTAGCTCTTAATTCTTTTCGTTTTTCTCGCCCTTCTCGCTTTTCTTTGACACGTTGAACCTTGTTTTTTCGCTGTCGTCGCGTTTTTCATGATGCAACTTACCAAGCGGATGAGCCAGCGGCTCGTCATATTCGGCACGGTTGCGGAACACGTCAACGGCAAGATACACGGCCTGACGGAACGAACTTTCGTCGGCCATGTTCTTTCCTGCTATCTCGTAAGCGGTGCCATGGTCGGGCGATGTGCGCACAAGCGGCAAGCCTGCGGTGAAGTTGACACCGTCGCCACGGTCGAGGGCCTTGAACGGGGCAAGACCTTGGTCGTGGTACATGGCTAACACTCCGTCAAAAGACTCGTAAGAGCCGCGTGCAAAGAAGCCGTCGGCGGCATACGGACCGAATGCGTACACACCGCTGTCTGACAGTTCCTTGATTGCCGGTGCGATTACCTCCTGTTCTTCCTTGCCGAGCAGGCCGTCATCACCGGCGTGAGGATTGAGCGCAAGCACTGCGATGCGGGGATTGGATATGCGGAAATCGCGCTTCAGCGAAGCGTTGAATATCCTTGCTTTCTCGACTATACGCTCCTTGGTTACGGCCTGCGGCACGTCTTTCAGCGGCAAATGCGTAGTTACGAGAGCTACGCGCATCATGTCGTTGAGCAGTATCATGAGCGACTTTCCTCCCTCTCCTATGCGCTGTTCCAGGTATTCCGTGTGTCCGCAGAAATCAAATCCGTCGCCATGAATGTTGCTTTTGTTTATCGGAGCGGTCACAAGCACGTCAAACAACCCCTTCTTGTAGTCTTCAACTGCACGTTCAAGCGCGTTGAACGACGCCGTCCCGGCCTCTTTTGACGGGCTGCCCAGCTCTACTTTGACTTCTTTGTCGAATGTAGTGAGCAGGTTCAGCTTTCCGGGATGGGCGTCTTCCGCCGAATTGATGATGGTAAAGTTGGCCTGTATGCCCAAAGCATTGCGGTGGTATGCAGCCACTTTGGGTGAGCCGTAGATTATCGGAGTGCACAGTTCGAGCATGGCCGGCTCCGCAAATGTCTTGAATATAACCTCGTAACCTATGCCGTTGGTGTCTCCGTGGGTTATTGCCACCCGTATTTTCCTGTCTTCCATAATAAGTTGTTGTTATTGTTTAATTCAAGAGTTCAAAGGCATTAAGAACACACATCTTGACCCTTCCACCCTTAATTCTTAATCTTCAAAGTATATAGTGCAGCCTCAACCTGCCTCATAAGGTTGCGCTTCTTCATCTCCGGCGCATAAACAAAGGCTTCGGCCACAATGATGCGACCTCTCGCACTGTCTACTGCCGAGTGGGCAACGAACGGGCCGCCCATGGCGTCGCCGTGCATTTCCCACAGTCCACGGCTTATCATCAGTATGCGTCCCTTCTCGTTTGCCTTGACAAAATCTACGCTGCCTCGCACGGTCTGCATGTACATGCCTTGGCGTTCACCGGGTATATTGCACTTCATCACACTGTCCCTTGCGGCCAAAGCCATTGCAGGGTCGAGCCTGTCGCCGGGGTATGAATACATGCAGATGTTCTGCATTCCGCTTGGAGCGTTGTCGGACAACCAGAGGAAGCCGTCGGCTTTCTTGCTATATTTCATGTCGGCAGGTATCTTCATCGCGCATCCGAACATGCTGTCAACCGTCACCGATGCCCCGACATTGCCGCTTTCAGCCAACCGTGCAATCTCGGCGTTCATCTCGGCTCGCGTAAACAAGTCGGCCAGCTGGCGGCCTATTTGCGGCAGGCTCTTGGTTAGTGCAGTGCCGGACGGCGCGTTGACGTAAGCTACCATTTGCGGCCTTGCCCAGACATTTTTCTCATATCTCACCCTCACTGACGTAAAAACATCAGGATTTACGGTAACAATGACGATGTTACGGGCCAACTTTGCCGTCTGGTTAAAGTGCAGGCTGTCCGTCAGCGAGACGTCAAACATTGGCTCGGCCTGTGGCAGTCCTACGGCATCTTGTGACAATATACTATCCAACAAATGCGCATTTGCCTTGTCAGAAGCTACGACAAGCACCTCATAAAGCCTTCCTCCGCTCTTCGGGAGCATCGAAGTTTGTCCGTCGCAAGCGCACAACAAGGCGGCAGCCACTGCCAGTACGCATACAGCGAGCCGCGCAGTCATGCGCCCCCGGCCTCCTTTCTCGCCGTACTAAGCAGGCCGCAGGCGGCGTAAATGTCCTGTCCGCGACTGGCCCTTATCGTTGTAAACACGCCGTGACCGGTAAGATAATCGCGCAACTCCGTCATCCGTTCCTCACCGGCTCCGTGCAGGTCAACGCCCGGTATCTGGTGGAAACGTATAAGGTTGACGCGGCATTCAAGCCCTTTAAGCAGCCTAACAATCTCGCGTGCATGAGCCTTTGAGTCGTTAAGTCCGCCGAACACGATGTACTCGAACGACAAACGGCGCTGATGGCTGAAGTCGTAACCGCGCAGCATCTCCACAATCTCTTCTATCGGCATGGCTTTCTCAGCGGGCATCAGCATGGCGCGCTGCTCGTGAAGCGGCGAATGCAGGCTTATTGCCAGGTGGCATTCGCTTTCCTCGATGAAACGCTTTAGCTTGCTCCTTATGCCGACACTGCTCACCGTTATGCGCTTGGGGCTCCATGCGTAGCCCCAAGGAGCAGTCAATGCCGTGGTTGCACGCAGCACGTTATCAAGGTTGTCCATCGGCTCGCCCTGCCCCATGAACACGATGTTTGTAAGCGTGTCGCGCTCGGGTAGCGAATACACTTGGTTTAGAATGTCAGTCACGGTAAGGTTGCCCTCAAATCCCTGCTTGCCCGTCTGGCAGAACAGGCAGTTCATTTTGCACCCAACCTGCGACGACACGCACAGCGTGGCGCGGTCGTTGTCGGGGATGTACACCGTCTCAACAAACTTTCCGGCGGCCGTGGGGAAAAGGTATTTCACCGTTCCGTCAACCGACCGTTGGCTATCGGACGGCGGACGGCAACCTATCGTGTAGCTGTCTTTCAGCCGTTCGCGGTTCTGTTTCGATATGTCAGTCATGTCGTCAATCGAACTTACATGTCTTGTGTAGAGCCACTTTGCCATCTGTCCGCCTGCGAAAGCGGGCATCCCGAGCGACTTGGCAACGCCTTTCAGTTCGTCGAGCGACAAGCCCAGCAACGGTGTTTTACTGTCATCCATCCTTAGCGCGTCAATGTTTTAATTTGCAAACTTACACAAAAAAATCCATTTACCGCCGCATATCGTGAGAAAATCGCCTTTCTTTGGCAAAGGACATGCCGAGAACGCCATAAAAACAAGCCATGCCGCAGGCAAAGACAAGCAGCCTGCGGCATGGCTAATAATAATATAATAAGGTGTTATTGGTTTTGAATGGTGATGGTTGTGAAGGCACGAAGGAAACATGACGAAGCCCCAGACCAAGGTTCTGAATTTGAAGTTTTCTTATCATCTAAATCATATAATGCAATACCATTATCGCCTTGATAATAAAACAAATTTGAAGAATAAGGATTAAACGTATCAACATTGTCTGCTGACGTTTCACGTTTAATATCATTTAAATCTGTTCTAATTTGCTCTAAACGGTCTTCCATATATTGCATATCTTCAAGAGACGCCAATCTCCAGGCTGCATCAACTTCTCCATATCCAGCAAGAATGGCGATACTTTCATCAATTTTTTGTTCTAACTCACCGTCATTAAAAATTAAATTTGTTTTACTCTTCAACGACATCAATGTTACAAAAGTTTCATGGTTTTGCTCATTATCTTCAACTTTCAGTACATAACAATTCTTATATAATTGTCCTTCATTAGGCTTTTCCACCGTCACACTTGTCCCGTCACCATCCTCTCCGGGCTCTACGGTCTCCGTCTCGCCCTCATCATTGAAGCTGAATGTAATGTCGATAGGCTCGTCCCACGTCGCGCCGGTGATAGTGCCGGTCATCGTAACGCCGTCGCCGCTGTACGCTCCGCTGATGTTCACCTTATAGTTGGCCGCCAGCGTCTGTGGACACAAGTATGAATAGCTGTGTATTTTGCCTCCTGCCGTGAACGACACCTTAACCGTGGCGCTGCCCGAAGCTTCGAGCAGATACACCGCGCCGGTGCTTTTCCAAGCGTCTGTCTCGCCCTCGCGCGCCAGGGTCGCGGTATATTCATAGCCGTCGCCCGAATAACTGCCGTCAAGCGTGATGTTTTTATGCAGCGGACTTACCGACACCGCCACCGCCGTAACACCTGCCGGAACGTTGTTTATGGTGACGCTTTCGAGCATCATCACCTTGCGCGCCATCGCCAAAGTAAGCTTGTTTTCCTCGCCGTAGGCCAGCGTCACGTTGCTGTTGGCCGTCATCAGGTCGCCGTGCGTGTGCCCGCTTTTCAGCGTTATGGCGGCATCCTTCGTGGCGTTCTCCTCCACCGGCAGCTCGTAAGCGGCTGCATCGGCACCCGAAATGGCGTAAACGCTGTACGTGCCTTCGGGCAACGGGAGTGAAAGTTCGTCTTCGCCGGAAGCTATTTGCTGTACGGCCACGCAGGCATCAGCATCGTCAAACACGTAGACGTTTACCGGATAGCTCACCTCGCCCTCCGTACCGGCCGCATCACCCTGCGCCGCACGGGTGCGCACCACCAGCGTGCTGTTGGCCTCCTTGCCGCCAAAAGCCTCGTCTTCTGTAAATTTCTCACATGAGAACAACGCCAGTACGGCAAGCAGCAGTACCGGCATCTTAAAAAGTTTGTGTTTCATAGTCATGATTGCAGTTGAGTTGTTAACATGGTTTTAACGTAATACAAAATTAAAGCAAAATCACCAATCGTGCAACCATTTACGGTTACAAATTATCACGGATTTAACAATATTTACGACAATCAGCCACAAACGCCTAAAACTTTCGGCCGCTTATGACGCGCGCCGCCGTGCGTACAACGATGCTGAAGTCTAACCACAGCGAGCGGCGGCGCAAGTAGCTGATATCCATGTCGAGGCGGCGCAGCATCTTCTCCATGGTGTCCGTATAGCCGTTGTACAGCGTAGCTTCCGACGTTAGCCCGGGCTTCATCTTGTAAATGAGCTCGTAACGGCCGCCGGCAAGCATTATCTTGTCTATGTAATACTTGCGTTCGGGGCGCGGACCTACGAACGACATGTCGCCGCGGAGCACGTTCCACAATTGCGGAAGCTCGTCAAGATGGTGCTCGCGCAGGAAGCGTTGCAGGCGCGTGGAATGCACCCCGCCGCTCTTGGGCACAAGCACCGGCTCGCCGTCGCACCCGTTCAACGTGCGAAACTTGTATATGGTGAACGGCCGTCCGCCCTGCCCTATCCGCTCCTGGGTGAAAAAAGCCGGTCCGTTACGCTGTGATTTCAACAACAGGGCAATAGCAATCATCAGCGGCGACAGCACGACAAGCCCCACAACGGCGAACAGCACGTCAAGCAGACGCTTGACGGCGCGCTGCCGACGGCCCATCGCGTCGGTCACTTCAAACGTTACCGTGTCAACATTGCCCATATTGTATATCTTTTGTTTACATGATTTACCAGCTACCATATACAATAACCCGTATTTCGCCGAAATATTGTAACGAAAGCGTTTTTTATTTTCAAAGCCCCTGCTTGCGGCTGTCCGTCATGCGTTACGCCATTGTCCGCGGCACGGCTCTGCGCCGGTGCGCAGGCATGGAAACACCGACAGCGTAACACCCTGGCAATCAATGCGTTGCAAAAGGCAGCCTTTTACACGCTAAAAGGCCACCTTTTACCGTCCAAAAGACGGCCTTTCGCAACACGAAAGACGGCCTTTCGCGGCGCAGAGGTTTACTTTTCGTCATTATAATTTCAGCGGACGGGATTTTTATTGTACTTTTGCAACGCTAAATTTGGCTTATGGCGGTGCAGACTTTTGCCGCCTGCAACACATCGTTATATTACAAAGATGAAGATAATCAGGATTTTCATGGCCGCCATGCTGCCGCTATGCTCCATGCCGGCGCAGGCCCGCGGCGACTCGCTCCGTTACGAAGTGGAGCTCTCGGCCAACGCCTCGTCGGGCAAGTATGCGCCGCTTTGGTTTACGGCCAACCGCTACGGCCTGTCTACGGAGCGGCCGCAGGGCGGACACCTTCGCGCCGGCGTTCAGTATGACACGCGCTTCGGCAAGGGCTGGAGCCTGCAAGCCAGGCTCGACGTGGCCGGTGCCATTGACTACAACGCACCGTTCATAGTCCAGCAGGCGTATGCCGACCTGTCATGGAAGGCGCTCACGCTGAGCGTGGGAGCAAAGGAGCGGCCGGCCTTTCCGCTGGAGAAAGACCTCCGCCTGTCGAGCGGCATGATGGTGGAAGGACCCAACGCGCGCCCCGTGCCGCAGGTGCGCATCGAGCTGCCACGGTACTGGGACGTGCCGTTCACACGCGGTTGGCTCGGCGTGAAGGGACACATCGACTACGGACTGCTTACCGACAACGGCTGGCGCGAAGGCTTTACGGCCACAGGCCAGCAGTTTGCCAGGAACGTGATATACCACTCCAAGTCGCTGATGCTGCGCGTTGGCAACAAAGACAAGTTTCCGCTTACCATGGAGATTGGCATGTTGGACGCGGCACAATTTGGCGGAAGCATGTGGCAGAAACAGGCCGACGGCTCGCTGAAGATGACGGCCAACATGCCCAACGGCTTCAAGGAGTTCTTCAAGGCGCTTGTGCCCACACAGGAAAGCACGCTCGAGAATGTTGACGGCAACCATGTGGGCAGCTGGAATTTCGCGCTGAATTATTACGCAAAGACGTGGAAGGCGCGCCTGTATTACGAGCATTACTTCGACGACCATTCGCAGCTTACATGGCAGTACGGCCGCTGGAAGGACGGCCACATTGGCCTCGAGGTGACCCTGCCGCGCAACCCCGTAGTGTCGAAAGTGCTCTGGGAGGGGCTTTGCACCACCGACCAGACCGGCCCCCTGCTGTACGACGGCGTGGCGGGGTCGTTCCCCGAGCTGCAGATGAGCGGCGGCGACAACTACTATAACCACGCAACTTACCCGTGGATGCACTGGGGCAACAACATAGGGCACCCCTTCATATACGGCCCGGTGTACGGCGACGACGGCCGCCTGATGTTCCATAGCAGCCGCGTCAAGGCCCACCACGTAGGCATCGGCGGCGACCCAACCGGCGAACTGGCCTACCGCGTGCTCCTGTCGTTCACACGCCATTGGGGCACTTACGGCGAACCGCTTGACGATACACGCCACCAGAACAGCATGTTGTTCGAGGTTACATATACGCCAAAGCGCCTCAAAGGCTGGCAGATAGAAGCGGCCTGCGGCGTGGACGACGGCGACTACCTGGGCAGCAGCGTCGGAGGAATGATAACTATACGTAAAAACGGACTGTTATGGACAAGACGATAAGGATTATGCTGGCGTCTTTCCTCATGTGCGCGCTCTTTTGCGGCTGCGACTGGAAAGACCCGATAGACGAAGACATAGAAGGATTTTGGCGGCTGGAACGCTTTGAGACGCGTGCCGACGGCCAGATGCACGAGTGCGAACGCATGTATTACAGCATCACGCGCATGGTGGTCGAGGTGGCCGAGAAGCAAGGGCCTCACGGCTACGGAGCCTACATCGCGCGCTTCGAGTATAAGGACGGCAGGAAGAAAGTGGTGATGCGCGACTTCAAAGTGCGTGGAAACACCAGCGACACACACGTTGACGCCACCATAGAACAGCTGCTCCCCTTCGGCATGAACGCCACCACCACCGAGTTTGAGGTAGTCATTGCCGACGGCGACAACCTCGTGCTGCGTTCAGACTACGCCACGTTGCAACTCAAAAGATTTTGATTTTTTTAGTTGACGAGCAGACAAGCAGACGAGCAGACAAGGAGGCTTGCCAAGTTGATTGATGGCAAAACACATTTCCTTGTCTGCTCGTCTGCTTGTAGCTTGTCTGCTTAAAAAGTCATTCCAGTTCAAGACCCAGCATCTCGCTAAGCCTTGCAAACGCCTTGTTTCCGGCCTTCAACCCGTCAAAACGCTCGCGGTTGGTCGGTATGCGCTTTATCTCTTCAGGCTTCGCCAGGCGCAGGTTGAGCGTCAGCGAGCCGTTTTTCAGAGCCTGCGCGAGCGTGTTGCGTATGCGGCCGCGTATCTTCTGCATGTCGTCGAGAAGTATTTTGTTGTCAACCACCACCTCTATCGCCGGGAAAGAGGTTATTTTCGGCTCCATGTTTTTCATTCTCGCAGCTATGCCGGTCATCTCTCTCGGCATACGGCTGCACATCGCCGTCCATTGCAGCAGCAGCTGGTCTTCGGTGAAAGTGCTGTTGCCGCCGTCGTCACGCACCACCTCCTGCACCTCCTCCACAGGCTTACGCTCTTCCGCTCCGCGCCTAAGGTTGGCAAAAGTCTTGCCTATCCGTTGCAGCTTGAGGCCGCGTAACGGGTTGGCCTGGGCGGCCGGCTGCGGCGTGACTTGTTGCCTTTCAACGGCTGTCTTGTTGCTTTCCGCGCCGCCATGAGTGGCTGCGGCGTTAGCCGGGCGCGCCTCCTCGGCCACCTGCTTAGCCTCTTGCGGCCGCGCACCCATAAGTTTTTTGAACAGGGATTTCAGTCTCTTAGGGCCACGCCCTTGCGCCGCGCCGTCCTCGTCGGGCTGCGTCAGCTGCGACATCTCGATGAGCGTAAGCTCCACAAGCAGGCGTTTGTTGCCGCTCTGGCGGTAGTTCACGTCGCAGTCGTTCATTATCTTCAGCGCATTGTACAGGAACTTTGGCGTGCACCTCTTGGCCTGCTCGCGGTAACGGGCGGTCTGCCGCTCGCCTGCGTGCAGCAAGGACAGCGTCTGTTCGTCGCGTGCCATGAGCACGTTGCGCGTGTGTACGGCCAATCCCGATATGAGGTTGGCACCGTCGAAACCCTTTCTTATTATGCCGTCGAGCAACGCCATCAGCTCTGCGGTCTTGTTTTCGAGACACAGGTCGATGATGTTGAAGTAGTTGTCGGCGTCGAGCACGTTAAGGTCTTCTATGACCTTGGCGTATGTTATGTTGCCCTGGCAGAAGCTGGCGGCCTGGTCGAAGATGGAGAGAGCGTCCCTCATGCCGCCGTCGGCCTTCTCGGCGATTACCTCAAGAGCCTCCTCCTCATACGTTATGTCTTCGCCTTCGGCCACCTTCTTGAGCTGATTGACGATGCCGGGCACGGTCATCCGCTCGAAGTCGTAGATTTGGCAGCGCGACAAGATGGTAGGAAGAATCTTGTGCTTCTCGGTCGTTGCGAGGATGAAGACCACGTGTGCGGGCGGCTCCTCAAGCGTCTTGAGGAAGGCGTTGAACGCCGCCGTGGAGAGCATGTGCACCTCGTCGATGATGAACACCTTGTATTTGCCAACCTGCGGCGGTATGCGCGTCTGCTCCATCAGCGCCTTTATGTTCTCCACGGAGTTGTTGCTGGCCGCGTCAAGCTCGTATATGTTGAACGAGCGTTGCTCGTTGAAGGCGCGGCAGCTTTCGCATTCGTTGCAGGCTTCGCCGCCCTCCGTAGGGTTAAGACAGTTGATTGCTTTGGCGAAGATGCGCGCGCAGGTGGTCTTGCCTACGCCGCGCGGACCGCAGAACAGGTAGGCGTGAGCCAGCTTGCCGCTCTTTACGGCGTTGCGCAGCGTGGTTGTCAGAGCCTCCTGGCCTACCACGCTGTCAAACGACTGCGGCCTGTATTTCCTTGCCGAAACGATGTATTCTTGCATGATTGATTGTGGATTGTAACGTTGTGTCAGATAATAGCCATGCCGAGGCTTGCACACTCGTCGAGCATGTCCTGCGGCCATACGCTGGCCTGGATTTCCCCTACGTGCGCCTTATGCAGCAATACCATGCACAGGCGGCTCTGGCCTATGCCTCCGCCGATGCTCTGTGGCAGCTCTCCTGCGAGCAGGCGGCGGTGGAAGTACAGCTCCTTGCGCTGCTGCTGGCCGGTCATGTCGAGCTGGCGCAGCATGGCGTCGCGGTCAACGCGGATGCCCATCGACGAGAGTTCGACGGCGCGCCGGAGCGGCGGATACCATATTAGGATGTCGCCGTTGAGGCCGCGGTGGCCGTCGCCGGTGGGCGTTGTCCAGTCGTCGTAGTCGGGCGAGCGGCCGTCATGCGGCTTGCCGTCGGCCAGCGGGGCGCCTATGCCTATGACGAACACCGCCCCAAGCTCGCGGCAGATGGCGTCCTCGCGCTCCTTGGCACTCTTTCCGGGGTACATGGCGAGCAAATCTTCGCTGTGGACGAAGTGGATTTCATCGGGCAGGAACGGCTCTATTACGCCTGCGTAACGCTCGCACACGATGAACTCCGTGCGCCTTATCGCGGCGTATATGCGGCGCACGGTGTCTTTGAGGCAGTCGAGCGTGCGCTGTGCCGGGGTGATTACGGCCTCCCAGTCCCACTGGTCTACGTACAGCGAGTGCAGGTTGTCAAGCTCTTCGTCGGCGCGTATGGCGTTCATGTCGGTGTAGACGCCGTAGCCCGGCTCTATGCCGTAGTCGGCCAGGGTAAGCCTTTTCCACTTGGCCAGCGAGTGCACAACCTCCGCCTGGGCGTCGCCAAGGTCCTTGACGGGGAACGTCACGGGGCGCTCCACGCCGTTGAGGTCGTCGTTTATGCCAAGACCCTTGAGCACGAACAGCGGCGCAGTGACGCGGCGCAGTCGCAGCTCGGCCGACAGGTTGGCCTGAAAGAACTCTTTTATCAGCTTTATGCCCTGCTCCGTCTGCCGCATGTCAAGCAGCGGCTTGTAGCCTTCGGGCCGTATAAGTCTGCTCATAATGAATGTCGTTAATATGGTTAAATCAGCTGCAAATATACTAAAACTTAGTCAATATGCAACATTCGGGCACGGTAAAATCGCAAATTGACATGAAGACAGCCCGTAAGGCGACGATTGTCAATGCGCCGCCGGGCGCATGGCCTGCAGCCCGCCGTTTTGCGAAAGGCCACCTTTTGCTTTCCCAAAGGCCGTCTTTTACCGTCTAAAAGGCCGTCTTTTACACGCCAAAAGACGGTCTTTTGCAAAGCGTTGGGTATCAATACGTTACGCAGGCGGCATTCAACGGCTCGGCCACGCGCCTGCAAGCAGCGCACAAAAAGGGGCGGAAAAGTGGCGGAAAGGAGCTCTATATGATGCGTTAAAACGGCATAAAACGGATAAAAAATTATAAAAACGGGGCAAGCTTTGTCACATTTCCTTCATCTGAAACGTTATCACCAATAACAGCGATAAAGTATTTACGACATGAGAAGCAGACTATTTACAGCATTGGCAGCCCTGCTGCTCGCTGCCACCGTTGGCGCGGCACGGGCGCAAGAGACGGACTTCGGTAAGTACCGCGGCGTATGGGCGGGTATGAAGAGTGAGGCGGTGTTCACCGACTCGGTGATGATGTACTTCCACAGGGACACCCTTTCGGGCACAGGTTACGGCGCGCTGCGCGTCCCCTCGCGCGGCATCGACATGCTGACGACGTTCGCCAAGGACACAATCCTGTTTGGCAAGACGCCCGACTACCGCATCGGCATCACGCCAAACGGCACGCTCTGCATCGGCAACGACACCATGAAGAAGGTGGAAAGCATCGACATCGTGCAACCTTACGACATGCCGCAGGCCGCAACCAAGCTTGACATAGGCCGCTGCCTGCAAGAATGGCAGTTAGGCACGGTGGTTAATACCGATGGCAACAGCGTGCAGGTAATGGTCGGAACTAACCGCAACTCGTTCATGTACAACGTCGGCGGAGGCATGGTTTACCTGCGTGCGGCGGCCATGTTGCAGTGCAACGAAGGCTCGCTGTTCATCCAGAACATACGCATGATGAAGAACCCGAACACGGGCGAACGCTCGAACATCTTTTTCTACGACAGCCACGAGTTCCTGACTAACCTGCCGGCTATCGACATCTCGAAGTTTGACCCTACGCGATGCGTCTTCGCCGGCGACATGTTCATCTATTGGTCGTACCTCAGCCACACGCCAGACGAAATAAAACTGAACGGCTGCGGCGAGACGTACACCTTCCAACGGCCACGGAAAGACACGCCGGAGCTGATTGAATGGATTAAGTACAAGCCGTACAAAGCCCGGACGGTAAATGGTATTTAAGTGAAAAACGAAAAGTGAAAAATGAAAAATCCATGTGCCTTTTATTGTTGAAAGCACATTGATTTTTCACTTCTCGTTGTTACCTTTTCGCTCCAACTATTTTCCTATATGCGGTTCATCTGCAGTTTGTTTGGATGGTTGGTAAAAGTATTTACCGTTTATTGTCTTCTGCAAATCAGGCAGTCGGTAATATGTTTAGGCGGATTTGCAATCCGCCTAATTTTACTATAAGGATTTGTAATCCGCTTAAACCACGCATATATAAGAATATGTATATATATGAGCGGATTGCAAATCCGCAATTAAGAACCGCCGGATTGCAAATCCGGCGGAACAAATGTCTTCATTAATAAATTTTGTATGTCATCCAAACAAACTGCGGATAATTCCGAAATGCGGTCTTTCACATTCCAAAAGGCCGTCAATCGCACGCTAAAAGACCGTGTTTTACAAGCTAAAAGGCGGCCTTTTGCTATATCGTTGAATGTCAGGGCGTTATGCAGGCGACATGTATTGTACACTGACTGACGGCAAGGCGACACCGAGACAACCATGAAAAATCGCCAAGACAATGAACAACAGACTGATATTTTCACTATATTTGCAAAGGCAATAGTTACGGACGGACAGTCTGACAATGACATTAAAGCACGGAATATGGACAAGTACGAATTTAAGAAAACCATGACAAAATGGGATGTTTTCGGCCTCATGATGCGCTACTTGTCGGTATCGGCCGTAACGGTGGCTTTGGTTGCATTGTGTATCGGGCTAAGCTGGTGGCCTGAAATGGAGTGGATTATAATAGCTGTGATAGTAGTTGCGGGTGCTTTGTTGCCCATAACGTTGCTCTTTTTATGCTATTACATCTATTCACTGTTCAAATCTGCAAGGCCGAAAAGCCGCCACGACCGCATCCTGTTATGCCTTCACGCCGTCGACGTTGTACTGATTGCAACGGCCATATTCCTATTCTACAATACGAAACAACATTGTGATGCATTCGTAATGGAGGATTGCTATCTTGAAAACCGCGACGAAATGAGGCGCATCATCAAAGAAGTAAAAACGTGGGTGCCCGACAACGTCATGGCCGGAATCGTGTTTAAGAAAGACGGTAGCCTTGATGCTTTCGCCTCAAGCTACAACACAATAAACTTCAACAACTATGACCATCAACACGGCAGACTGGCTGACGAGGAACTTATAAAGATTGGACTTAGCGGCAAAAAGCTCGACTTGCTTTTCAAATGGTTGAAAAGCGTAGGCTGCCACGGCATATTGCTCAACTCGGCAACAGTGCCTCCGTCAACCACTTTGTATTTCCGCAGGGACACGACCGGACTGTTTTCATTCATGTTATACGACAAGCCGTTGACCGAAAAAGAAAAAGCGGATATAGATGCTCACCCTAATATGATGGCGCTCGGCGATGTAGCTTTCCTTTACGACCCAAGCAACAAAAGGGACAAGACGTTTCCCAAGAAAGCCGAATTTATGAAAGCACAGGGAAGGAAAGTGAAAAACTGGAAGTGAAAAGTGAAAAATCCGAACGGAGTTAAGTGAAAAGTGAAAAACGAAAAGTGAAAAAACCAAATGCCTTTTATTGTTGAACGCATTTGGATTTTTCACTTTTCGTTTTTCACTTTTCACTTAACCCACCTCCGCTCCATTAATGAACACCTTATTTATTATAGGCGACGTGTAGGCGTAAGGTATGTAGTTGACTGACGGGATAGGCTCTGTGATGAAGAAGTTGGCGGCCTTGCCCGGCGTGATTGAGCCGTATTCGCCGCTCAAACCCATGGCGTATGCGGCGTTGAGCGTGGCGGCGTTGATGGCCTCTTGCGGCAAGAGGCGCATCTTGATGCAGGCCAACGAGACAACAAACTTCATGTCGCCGGAGGGCGTCGAGCCTGGGTTGTAGTCGCTTGCGACGGCTACGCCGAGACCATAATCTATCATTTTGCGTGCCGGGGCGTATGGCATGTTGAGGAAGAACGACGTGCCCGGCAGTACGGTCGGCATCGTCTGGCTGTCCTTCAGAATGGCAAACTCACTCTCAGGCATGTTCTCCAAGTGGTCAACCGACAGCGCGCCGTGCTTCACGGCGACTGGAAGTCCGCCCGTGGCGGCCAGCTCGTCAACGTGGATTTTGGGCTTCAAGCCCCACCGCGCGGCGGCTTCGAGTATGCGGTCGGTGTCCTCGGGCGTGAAGAAACCTTCGTCACAGAACACGTCTACGTAGTCGGCCAGCCGCTCACGGCCCACCTCGGGCAGCATCTCTGATATGATAAGGTTGACGTACTCGTCGTGTCCGTACTGCCGTCCTACGGCGTGCGCACCGAGGAATGTCGATACAACGCGCATCGGCACGCTCTCTTTCAGGCGTCGGATTACGCGGAGCATCTTCACCTCGTCTGCCGTATTAAGTCCGTAGCCGCTCTTTATTTCTACGCAGCCCGTGCCTTTCAGCATTATTTCCTGCGCCCGGCGAAGGGCTTGGCGGTAGAGCTCGTCCTCCGAAAGGGTGTGCAGCAAATCTGCCGAATTGAGTATTCCACCGCCCCGACGGGCTATTTCGGCATAGCTCAAGCCCATTATTTTATCGACAAACTCGCCCTCGCGGCTGCCTGCGTAGACGATGTGCGTGTGCGGGTCGCACCACGACGGCAGCACCGTTCCGCCCTGCGCGTCTACCGTTTCATCCACGCTGAAGCCACAGGAAGGCATGTTCTGCATCCTGCCGAACGCCGAAATCTTGCCGTTTTCCACAAGAAGCCATGCGTCAGAGAGCGTGCGGAGGCTCTTCATCTCTACCCCTTGCAGGCGCAAAACGCCCTCGTCGGCAATGCCGGCGAGGGTCTTTATGTTAGTTACAAGCAGGCGCATTGTTCTCAAGGAAGTCTATTGAACGTTTTATGTAAGGATACATCACCTCGTCGTTCACTATGAACGGCACCACCTCGCGGTAAGCCTTGAAGACGCGATGGATGGCCGGTGACGACTTCAACGGGCGGCGAAACTCGAGTGCCTGGGCGGCGTTGAACAGCTCGATGGCGAGCACGCGCTCCGTGTTTAGCACCACCTTATATAATTTAATAGCGGCGTTCGCGCCCATGCTTACGTGGTCTTCCTGCCCCTGACTTGACGGTATGCTGTCAACCGAAGACGGGGTGCAGAGGCTCTTGTTAAGGCTTACCACCGAAGCAGCGGTGTACTGGGTTATCATGAAACCGCTGTTCACGCCCGGATTAGCCACGAGGAAGCTCGGCAGACCGCGCGTGCCGGACACAAGTTTGTATATTCGACGCTCTGAAATGTTGGCAAGCTCGCTCACGGCGATGGCGAGGAAGTCCATAGGCAGCGCAATAGGCTCGCCGTGGAAGTTGCCGGCGGAGATTATGATGTCGTCGTCGGGGCACACGGTGGGGTTGTCCGTGGCCGAGTTTATTTCCGTATCTATGATCGAACGGACGTATGCCAGCGTGTCCTTCATCGCTCCGTGAACCTGCGGAACACAGCGGAAGGAATACGGGTCTTGCACATACGACTTCGGTTTTTCCACAATCTCGCTGCCTTCAAGCAGTTCGCGCATTCGCCTCGCCGTTTCAATCTGTCCCTTGTGGGAACGAACCTGGTGCACAGCGTCGGCAAACGGCTCTACAAGTCCGCAGTAAGCGTCCAACGACATGGCGGCTATTACGTCGGCCCAGTCGCTCAAACGCTGGCTGTTCAATATTGCCCAGACGGCAAACGCGCCCATGTTCTGCGTACCGTTGAGCAGGGCAAGACCTTCCTTCGACGCCAGTTGGATGGGCTTCCAACCGTTTTTCCTAAGCACATCCGCACCCGACAAAACCTTGCCTTTATACTCCGCCTCGCCCAATCCGACAAGAGGAAGGCACAAATGAGCCAACGGAACGAGGTCGCCCGACGCTCCGAGAGAGCCTTGCATGTAGACAACCGGGTAAACATCGTTGTTGAAGAAGTCGACAAGACGCTCCACCGTGTCGAGCTTGCAGCCTGAATATCCGTAGCTTAAAGACTGGATTTTCAGCAGCATCATTATTTTTACAATCTTATTGGGCACGCGGTCTCCCGTGCCGCAGGCGTGAGACATCATCAGGTTGATTTGCAACTGGGCCAGATGGTCCTTGCCTATTGACACGTTGCAGAGCGAGCCGAAGCCCGTAGTTACTCCGTAAATAGGAGCCTTTGTCTCTGCAATCTTCTTGTCAAGGTACTCACGGCAGCGCACAATACGTTGCTTTGCGTCGTCGCTCAACTCGATTTTATAACCGTTCTTGATTATTTCGCCGATGCGTTCGATGGTCAGATGCTCGGCTGATATTTGGTGAACCATAATACAATAGTTTTTTATTTGTGGAATTAAGAATTAAGAGTTAAGAATTAAGAAAATATGCCTTGCTGTTTTTTCATCCATGAATGGTATTTTTCTTAATTCTTAACTCTTAATTCTTAATTAATATATTCCATTTATAACGTCGTCCTCCACGATGTTTGGCATAGTCACTTTAAGTCCCGGAGTGCGCTCCATCTCGCGCACGATGCTGTGCATCGAGCCCTCGTTACGCGCCCAACTGCGGCGCGCTATGCCGTTGTTCACATCCCAGAAGAGCATCTCGCGGATGTGGCGTGCACTGTCTTCGCCGCCGTCAATCACCATGCCGAAGCCGCCGTTGATGACCTCTCCCCAGCCTACTCCGCCTCCATTGTGAAGCGAAACCCAAGTTGCGCCACGGAAAGAGTCGCCGATTACGTTCTGCACGGCCATGTCGGCACAGAACTGCGAGCCGTCGTATATGTTGCTGGTCTCGCGGAACGGCGAGTCAGTTCCTGACACATCGTGATGGTCGCGGCCAAGAACGACGGGACGGGTGATTTCCCCTTTGCGTATGGCTTCATTGAAAGCGAGGGCGATTTTGGTGCGTCCCTCGGCGTCGGCGTACAGTATTCGCGCCTGCGAACCTACTACAAGGTGGTTGCGTCCGGCCTCTTTTATCCAGTGGATGTTGTCGTCCATCTGCCCTATTATTTCGTCGGGCGCGGTCTTCTTGATTTCCTCCAACACTTCGGCAGCTATGCGGTCGGTAGCTTCGAGGTCCTTCGGGTCGCCCGAAGTGCACACCCAACGGAACGGGCCGAAGCCGTAATCGAAGAACATCGGCCCCATGATGTCCTGCACGTAAGAGGGATAACGGAACTTGCCGTCGGCTCCCATGATGTCCGCCCCGGCGCGTTCTGACTGGAGGAGGAAGGCGTTGCCGTAATCAAAGAAGTACATTCCGCGCTCCGTCAACTTGTTGATTGCTGCAACCTGGCGGCGCAATGAAGCCTGCACACGCTTGCGGAACTCGTCCGGGTCGTCGGCCATCATCTTCTTTGACTCCTCCAACGTCATGCCGACTGGATAGTAACCGCCTGCCCAAGGGTTGTGGAGCGAAGTCTGGTCGCTACCCAAATCCACCTTGATACCTTCCTCGGCAAGGCGTTCCCACAAGTCAACCACGTTGCCGACGTAGGCCATCGACACCGTTTTCTTCTCTTCAACGGCCTTGCGGACGGAAGGAATAAGCTCGTCAAGGCTCGTGTGAAGCTCGTCAACCCAGCCCTGGTCGTAACGCTTCCGGGCTGCAAGCGGATTGATTTCGGCCACAACGCTCACCACTCCGGCTATGTTGCCGGCCTTCGGCTGTGCGCCCGACATGCCGCCGAGACCCGACGATACGAAGAGCATACCGTGTATATCCTTGCGTCCGGGCTGCTTCTTCAGTTGCATACGTGCGGCGTTCATCACGGTGATTGTGGTGCCGTGGACGATGCCCTGCGGCCCGATATACATGTAAGAGCCAGCCGTCATCTGTCCGTACTGGCTCACTCCGAGGGCGTTCATGCGCTCCCAGTCGTCGGGCTTGGAGTAGTTTGGTATTACCATACCGTTGGTAACGACCACCCGCGGAGCGTTCTTGTGCGACGGGAAGAGGCCGAGCGGATGGCCGGAATACATCACGAGAGTCTGCTCGTCGGTCATTTCGCTAAGGTATTTCATCGTCAGGCGGTACTGCGCCCAGTTCTGGAAGATAGCCCCGTTGCCGCCGTAAATGATGAGTTCATGCGGATGCTGCGCCACGGCGGGGTTCAGGTTGTTCTGTATCATGAGCATGATTGCGGCCGCCTGGAGCGACTTATGCGGATATTCGTCAATCGGACGGGCATACATCTCGTACCTCGGGCGGAAGCGGTACATGTAAATGCGGCCGTACTTCTCCAGCTCTTCGGCGAACTCCGGTGCCAGCGTTGCGTGGAACTTCTTTGGGAAATACCTCAAGGCGTTGCGCAACGCCAGCTTCTTCTCTTCCCTTGTAAGTATGTCCTTGCGCTTGGGCGCATGGTTTATCTCTGTGTCATAAGGCATCGGTTCGGGCAACACGTCGGGTATTCCGGCACGTATGTCCGCTGCAAATTCCTCTTTTGTCATGATTATATGTTTTTATTTATTGTTCCTTCAACTATTGTCATAATTTCCTTTTCCGCCTTGTCTGCCTCGGTCATGAGCCTGTCGGCTTCACTTACAAGGGCTTCCGCCTGCGCCTTGTCCTTCAATGAAGAGGCGTTTATTTTTACGTTCAGGCCGGCACCGAGCACCGCCGCGCGTGCGGCAAGCGCGCCAACGCCTGCGTCGGAGACGCTTGCGGGGTTGCCTGTCTCGGCCATCGCACGGCAGACTTCAAACGTCTTGAACGACGTCCGCATGGTTTCCAGCGGCACTTGGGCGGCAAACAGCGTCGCGCTTTGTATAGCCTCGGAGCGCAGACGCTTGTCCTCGTCGGTGCTCTTGGGCATGGAGAAGGCAGCCATTATGCGGTTGAAGGCTTCCGTGTCCTCATCGACGAGGCGCAGCAGCTCCTCTTCCAGCTCGACGCCACGATCGGCCCAGCGGCTGAACTCGGCCCAGCGGTCGTCCCATCCTGGCTTGTGGGCGGAGAGATTAGCCACCATCGTGCCCAGCGCGGCACCCAAAGCGCCCATGTAAGCGGCCACAGAGCCACCGCCGGGAGCAGGCGACTCGCGCAGCGTCTCGTCGGCAAAGCCTTTCACGGTGAGCGCCGTCAGCTTGTCTGAAGAGCCGTTTTCGGCGTCGAGCATGTACTCAATGATTTTCTCTTCGGGCACGAACGGGCGCAGGTCGTCAAGTCCCATGGACTTTATGGCGATGTTCAATATGTCCTCCTTGGGTATGCCCGTAGAGCGGCACTGCTTGCGCAGGAAGTGCTTGCCTGCTTCTATTACGGCGCGCTCGGGCACCAATCCTACGATTTCCGTGCCCGTTACGCGCAGTCCACGGGCCTGCGCCGCGCGGCATACTTCGTCGAAAGCGGCGTGCAGCGGTGTGGCGTTGATGTCGGTGATGTTCATCGACACCTGTGCGATGCCGTATTCCTTGATATACCATCCTATTGCTTTCGTACCCTTGAGCGTGCCCGGGCGCATCACGGGACGCCCGTTTTCATCCTTCTTTATTTCGCCGGTTATGGGGTTGCCTATGCGCTCGGGGCGGCCCTTCTCGCGCACATCGAAGGCCACGGCGTTGGCCCTTCGGGTGGATGTTGTATTGAGATTGAAGTTTACGGCGATAAGGAAGTCACGCGCGCCGACGGCAGTGCAGCCTGTACGCGCCACGCCCTCGTCGAACGGGCGCGCGCCGAAGTCGGGCCGCCCGGCATCGCTCGTCATCCTATCGGGCAACGCCTCGTATTCGCCCTTGCGGCATACGGCCAGGTTCTTGCGCTCCGGCCGCTGTGCGGCGGCCTCGTAGCAGTAACACGGTATGGCGAGTTCGGCGGCTATGCGCCCAGCCAACTTGCGCGCCAGCTCGGCACACTCTTCCAGCGTTATGCCGCTTACGGGCACGAGCGGGAGCACGTCTGTCGCCCCCATGCGCGGATGCGCGCCGTGGTGTCGGCGCATGTCAATCACTTCGCCTGCCTTCCTTACGGCCTTGAAAGCCGCCTCGACCACAGCCTCGGGGCTGCCGACGAAGGTCACCACAGTGCGGTTGGTGGCCTCGCCCGGGTCTACATCGAGCAGCTTTACACCCTCCGACGCCTCGATTACGTCAGTGATTTGCTTTATAACAGCCTTGTCGCGACCCTCGCTGAAGTTGGGCACGCACTCTACAATTTGCCTTGTCTTTGCCATAGCATCAAATCTGATAAATGTCAACTTATATGATATAAGGTGTGGAAACGCCGCGCAATGCAGCCTATCTTATGCAAAGGTAGTGCTTTTACACAAAAACAGCAAGAAAAAGCAAGGAAAAATACAGACACGCACACGGACATTATGACAGCGCGCAACCGTGTTTTCAGGCTTCGGAACGCCGCCAAGCAAGGAAATACCGGCAGCAATCCGCACCGCGGCTGACAAAAAGTAAGTCGGCCGGACATCGCGCCACGCCGCACGGCCGCACAACGAACACCCGACAAAATGCAAGCAAAAACACCGGGACACATGTCAAAACGTCAACGCAAAAATGCACGCCAAAACTCTCGAAATAGAAAAAGCGGCGCGCCTGTGGCAGCTTTTTGTCCGTCAAAATATACCTGATAAGGTATAAAACAACGGTCTCCAAAGGCACCAAACATGGCTTTCAGCCATTGAAAAGACGGCATTTAGACCTCTCAAATACGGTCTTCGGCCTCCTAAAAGACCGTCTTTGACACCAGCAAATGCCGTCTTTGCGCCCAGAAACAACATGTTTTATTGCACACTTAGCCGCATATCGGCAGTAAAACATTAATATATAGCATTTTAAACTTGCACACTTCTCCTTGCGATATTTGCGCCTGAAAGGCTTTTGTTTTCAAAAAACGCATTCTGAGAGCGTCAAGAAAAGCCAACATGTAAGCAGAATACGTATTTCAGTTTACATCCTTCACCGCGTCCACAGGCCGCCGAACGCCCCGAAACAAACCGTTATCCGCGCTTGCGCACGGCCGGCATTTTCACCCCGATTTATTTTGCAATGCGCCGGAAAAACTATATCTGAAAATAAAAACAAATACACTTTTTTTTGGGAAAAGCTTTGAAATGAATGATAAAAACATTATCTTTGTAAATTAAAATATTGATTATGGACGCAGTGATTGAAAGGGAACAAATGTCATTTAACTTGAAAAGTGATTTGCTGCAACAATTAAAAAAAGCTGCGAAGAAAGCGAACAGAAGCCTCAATGACTATGTAGAGAGCGTCCTGAACGACGCCATATACTATGAGCCCAACGCCGAAACGAAAAAAGCCATTGCCGATGTTGAAGCCGGAAAAGACCTGAAGGCCGTTGACATGAGTAATTTTGAGGCTTTTATGAAAAGTTGCAGCGAATGAAACAGATAGTAAGCGGCAAACAGTTCAGAAAGGACTTGAAACGTTATAGAAACCAAACAGGCAAATTGAAGAAGCTGTACAGCATCATAAGCCTGTTGCAGACAGGCAACCCCATACCGCAAGAAAACAGGCCACACAGACTGAACGGCACTTATGCCGGGCATATGGAGTGTCATATCGAGAACGACTTTTTGCTCATTTGGATAGACAAGGAAACAGATACAATAAAACTTGTGCGCTTGGGCAGCCACTCCGAACTATTTGGATGACAAACGCCTAAAATAGCATAAAGAAATGTCAGCGGACAAAAAACTTTGGCATGGAATTTTGAAGTTTGACAAAAATGTCGTAACTTTGCAGCCCGAAAGTGTCCGAATGCGGACAAAACAGATTAACATTCAATTATAACATCAAAATGAAGAAAGGTATTCATCCCGAAAACTATCGCCCCGTCGTATTCAAGGATATGTCCAACGGCGATATGT
>ENA-OPIO01000181-OPIO01000181.1-human-gut-metagenome-genome-assembly--contig:-NODE-181-length-24695-cov-5.157833_pt1 | contig 24695 bp, 25 predicted proteins | sample MGYA00241395_ERZ501636 | MGnify/ENA primary metagenome ERZ501636 (study PRJEB25962, sample SAMEA2042198) | human gut metagenome | biome: human gut; feature: human-associated habitat; material: faeces... | reverse complement strand
CCCGCGTAAAACGGATTTTATAGACGGGCTAAAGGCCGGAGAGACAACGGCAACACCACGGCTAAGACCTGCTTAAAACGGCACAACAGCCACCCCATCCGGGCGACCCGAAAAGCCGCACACTCCGGGCCGGGATACGGGATAAAAAGCCATACAAAAACCCCCGGCTCGTAAGAACCGGGGGCTGTAAACAAATCCTAAACTACGCTTTTAAAAACGCCAACGCCTCTTCGCGCGTTTTTATTTCGCCGTCCCACTGCGCTTTACGCACGCGGTCCAATGCGCCGGAAATTTTCCGGCCGGCAAGGCCTAAATCTTTCAGTTCCCGCCCGCGTATAAAACACGGCTCAAGCGCGGCGGGCGGAAGACCCGGCATAACCGCTTTCAGCACCTCCTGCTGAAGAGGCGACAGCGCCGCAACAGGACACATCTTTTCCTGCGTTATTTTCCACGCGCCTAAAATCTCCTGCGCAAATTCTTTCGGCAAATGCAGCGTACGCAGGAAATTTTCCCCGCTGGAACCCAACAAACACACCAAAATAGCCGTACGCTCCTGTATGTCCGACGTGTACAACAGCGCGTCGTTCCAATGCAGGCCCGGCCAGGCGAATTTGAGCATATCGTATTTTTCCATCAGCGCAAAAATTTCTTTCATGCGCTTCTCTTTGAGCACCTTTAAAAATTCACGGCAGAAGCGTTCCCGCGTAAGCAAAAGCGGATATTCTTCTTTTACCGCGGCCATCAGCAAACGCTCGGTTTTGGGGGCCAGCTTCCAGCCGAAACGGCCGGCGAAACGCACCGCGCGGTACATGCGGGTGGGGTCGTCTAAAAAACTTTTGTCGTGCAGAATGCGGATAAGGCCCGCGTCAATGTCCTTTTGCGCCCCGAAAGGATCGTACGCTTTGCCAAACGAGGCCGGAGAAATAGAAAAACACCACGCATTGGTGGTAAAATCACGGCGGAACAAATCGTCCTTAATATCCGGGGAAAACTCCACCGTCGGCAGCGCGCCGGGGTAGGCGTACTGTTCTTTGCGCACGCGCACCATATCCAGCTTCAGCCCGCTCGCCAGATTGACGCGAAAGGTGCCAAACTGGGAAAATTTACGTTTCCCGCCGCCCCACTGTTTGATACAAAAACCGGCAACCGATTCCTGATTCCCGTCAAACGCCAAATCAATATCCAATGTGCCCTGTTTGAGGTAAAAATCCCTCACGGCGCCGCCTACAACCCACGCCTTAAGCCCCAATTTATGCGCATACGTACCGATGGCGTACAGCTGCTCTTTGTATTCTTTCGGTATTCTTGCAATCATAGGATCAACGGTGACAAAGCCCCCTCCTCACTCATTCGGTCCATAAAGTTGCGCAGCAGCGCGCTTTTAAGCCCGCTGCCCAGCACTTTACTCGCGGCAACGGCATATCCGTTTGCCGTTTCGTTCTGCGCCGGAGCCGGCACGTAGAACGGGAAATGATTTTCCCGCGCGTACGACGGTTTCAAACGTGCAACGCGCAGGCCCAGCGCGGCCGACGCCGCGGCCACGGCCTCCGATTCATCCGAAACTTTCTCTTCCGCTTCCAACACCCCCTTTAAGGCTTCCAGCCCGAAGACGGACACGGGCGGATAGTCCATATTCAGCTGTTTAAGCAGTGTTGTTTTAATCAAGTCGTAATCTTTGTGCATGCGGGCCAAAAGTTCCGGCTCGCGCTGGCGGTCCTTCTCCGAGAACACAAAGACGAGAAGCTCTGAAGGCGCGTCAAAATAAATCAAATCTCCGTCGTGGTGAAAAAAGGCGCCGCATTCGGGGCAGCGCACCAAATTCAGTTCGCCGCCCAATATGGCGGATTTCAAATCGGGGTCCTGGTCGGCGCTGACCAAAGACCAATACTCCACATCAAAAGGCTCACAATGATTCGGGCAGCTGGCGGCCGCCTCATTTTTAATAGATTTCATATGTATTATTTATAGCAAAAAAACGTTAGTTTGGCTACATTGGAAAATGATAAAATTTTTATATGAACCAGAACTCCCGCTCCAATTTGGCACGCCGCATTACGGTAAACGGGCTGATTATCAATACCCTTCTCTGCGGCGCCAAGTTTGCGGCAGGCGTATGGGGCCGCAGTTCGGCTATGGTGGCGGACGCGGTGCACTCACTTTCCGACTCGCTGACCGACATGGTAGTGCTCGTCAGCCTGAAATTCTCAGCCCGCCCCGCCGACCGCGACCACGCCTACGGCCACGGCCGTTTTGAAACGCTGGCCACACTTATTATCGCAGCGGCGTTGTTTGCGGTGGGGGCAAAAATTCTCTACAACGGCATAACCGACGTGGTCCGCCTGGCCGAAGGCGGCGTGATTGAAAAACCGCGCGCCGCGGCGCTGTGGATGGCTGTAGTATCCATCGCCGTTAAAGAATGGCTGTACCGCTACACCTTAAAAGCCGCCAAACAAATCGGCAGTTCGGCGCTGGAGGCCAACGCCTGGCACCACCGCTCGGACGCCATGAGCTCCATCGGTACGCTTCTGGGCGTAGGCGGCGCTTATTTTCTGGGAAGCAGGTGGACGGTGCTGGATCCGCTGGCGGCGATTGTAGTCAGCTTTTTTATTTTTGAAGTGTCCTGGCAGATTTTAAAAACGGCCGGACAGGAACTGCTGGATAAATCGCTGGGAGCGCAGGCCGAAGAGCGCATCGTGCGGCTCTGCCGCGAGGCCGAGGCGGCCGCGCAGGCGCACAGCATCAAAACGCGCAAAATCGGCGGGTACGCCTGCCTGGAATTTCACGTATATCTGCCGGACGAGTGGAACTTAAAACAAGTGCACGACGCCACGGACCGGATGGAAACCGCCCTGTTAAAAGCGTTCGGCCCGCAGACGCTGGTTACCATCCACCCCGAGCCGCTCTCCCTGGCGCACCGCCGCTAAAGTGTAAACGCAAAGTTTGCTAAAATAGAATTACGCCCCGTTAGCTCAACTGGATAGAGTACCGGTCTTCGGAACCGGGGGTCCGGGTTCAAATCCCGTACGGGGCAGATTTTATGCTTTGGCAAAGCATAAAATCTGGCACGTAAGCGCACCAACTGCTTGGTGCACGGCAGGATTCCGGGTTGGCAAGAGGTCTTTTTTGCCTTTGCGCCGCTGGAATTTTGGTTTAGCGCGTGATTTCTTTTAGAAGCGGGTAATACTTTACCCGCACGTAAAAAAAGACAGCGATCAACCAAAAGAACGCGGCCCGTAGGGTTTGAGTATTTTGGTTGTCCTGCGTTATCAAACAATATCGGCAACGCATTAGCGTTGCTTTCTCTTTTTTTCCGCGCATATGCGGCAAAATACCTCAAACACAATAGAGCAAGAAAAACCTCTTGCCAACCCCAGGCCGGAGCGATGTTTTTGTTTGAGTCCAAGGACGAAAGGCAAAAACCGCGAGGCCCGGCCCGTAAGAAAATTCCGTCAGGAATTTTACTGGAGGGAAATCCCGTACGGGGCAGATTTTATGCTTTGGCAATAAATATCCCCCGGCGTAGCCGGGAGGTTTTACAACATACAAAAAGCCGCCCGGCAAAAGGGCGGCTTTTTTCATAGAACATATTATTTTGCGGCCATATAATGCGCGCGCTGTTCCCGGGGGAATTTCTCCAGCGCATAGCGCAGCATCGTGCGCGGCATACGCGCCGCGAACTTATCTAAAAACGCGCACAGGGCGGACGCATCCCGCTTGCCCGCTTCGCGCAGCATCCAGCCGCAGGCTTTATGCATCAAATCGTGCGGATGCGTTAAAAATCCTTCGCAGAGCGTAAATGTTGCGTCCAGCTTTCCCCGTTTAATAAAGTACATCGTGGATACGACGGCCGCGCGCTGTTCCCACAGGTTTTTGGATTTTGCCAGCTTATATAATAGGTCCGGCGTCCGGTCAAACAGGTATGCTCCGATAATTTTATGCACCGAAATATCAATCAAATCCCAGTTATTCGCAAACGGCAGACGCTCCACAAAAAACGAAAACACCGCTTCGCGTTCTTCCTCCGTTTTCGCCGCCCAAAAACGCAGTACCAGCATAAACACGGCGCAGGAACGCGCTTCGTGGTGACGGGCGCGCAGCAGGGCGTCCATATCGTCAAAAGAAGCCTCTTTCCAGTATTTTTTCGCACACCCCTGCACCTGGGCGGACGTCAGCCCCCAAAACACGTCGCCCTCGGCATATTCGCCTTTGCCCGTTTTAAAAAACCTGCTCATTTGGGCGGCTTTGGCCGGGTTTTGCCCGGCTTCTAATTCCCGCAGGATTTGTTTGGATAAACTCATACGCCCATTTTACAAATTATACGCCTCTTCCGCCCCGGCAAAAATTTGCTAAAATAAAAGTATCTAAATTTGCAGTAAGGAGCGTACCTATGGGTGGACATTCGCACTGGGCCGGTATTAAACACAAAAAGGCCCTCGTAGACGCCAAGAAAGGTAAAGTTTTTACCAAAATTTTAAGAGAAGTAACCATCGCCGCCAAAATGAGCGGCGGCAACCCCGACCAAAACCCCCGCTTGCGTAAAGCTATGGACGACGCGCGCGCCGCGAATATGCCCATTGACAACGTCAAACGCGCCATTATGAAAGGTACGGGCCAGCTGCCGGGCGTATCGTACGAAGAAATCACGTACGAAGGCTACGGCCCCGGTTCCGTGGCCGTTATCGTGGAATGCACGACGGACAATAAAAACCGCACCTTTGCGGAAATCCGCAAAATTTTCACCAGCCACGGCGGCTCCATCGGCACGGCGGGATGCGTATCTTATATGTTTAAGAGCAAAGGGCTGATTGTCGTTAAGAAAGAAGACATTTCCGAAGACGATTTGATGAACCTCGCGCTGGAAGCCGGCGCCGAAGACGTACGCGCCGCGGGCGATGTATATGAAGTAATCACCGCGCCGGAAATGGCCGCGCTGGAAGCCGTGAAAAAAGCCATTGAAGCCAAAGGCATTACGCCCGAATCGGCCGATTTGTCTATGCTTCCGGATACGGACGTAAACGTTTCCGACGAGCACACCGCCGAAACCTTAATGAAAATGCTGGACGCGCTGGACGATCACGACGACACCAAAAACGTGTACGACAACTCCAGCATTGACGAAGCCGTCGCCGCCAAGCTTAGCGCCTAGGCGCAAGAGGACTCTTGACCGACCAAACGACCGCCGTTTTAGGTATAGACCCTGGTTTAGACAGAACGGGATGGGCCATCCTGACAAGGAACGCCCGTTCCGTTTTGTCTTTACGGGCCTGCGGACTGATTCATACGGACGCCGGGCAGGAACTGCCCGAACGGTTGGAATACATCTTTAACGAACTGCAAAAAATCCTGCAAACCTACGCCCCGGACCAGGTGGCGATGGAGCAAAACTTCTTTTTAAAACGCGCGGCAACGATGGCCAACACCGTCATGACGCGCGGCGTGATTATCCTGGCCTGCCGGCTGGCGGGAAAAGCCGTTTCGTTTTATCCGCCCAAGCGCGTGAAAATGATTATTTGCGGCACCGGCACGGCGGACAAAAAACAGGTGCAGCGCATGGTGCAGCTGACGCTGAACCTGGACAAAGCCCCCTCGCCCGACGATACCGCCGACGCGGTAGCCATCGGCATCTGCCATTTAAAAACCGCTCCGCTCAACAATATGATAAACGTAAAAGCGGCGTTTCTGGCTAAACTAAAAGCCGCCAAAGCCGCACAGCTTAAAAAGAAATAACCGTTTTGCTAACCAGTGAAACTCCCCGGGCTTCCGCCCGGGGCTTTTTAAATCAGCCGCCCAGTTAAGGAAGTTTATAGTGGTTCCAGTTGGGGGTGGTAAAATCCAGCGTGCCGCCAAACGCTTTGACGCAAAAATTCGTTTTATGCATCCCGGGGTACTCCGAACAATGCAGCGCCCCCTGGATGTAGCCAATGCCGTAGCATTGATCTTTGCCCCAGTTGCGCGCCACAACCACGTCCCCGGTGTACTGGCCGTTGGTTCCCAGCGCAATGGCAAAATCTTTGGTGTAGCGGATTTCATTCGCCGCCAAGCCGCAAGTGTTTGGCTGGCCAGCAACGGTCGGTATATCAATATCCAAATCTTCAAATGAACGCGTATAATCCCCATTGGCCATTTTAAATGCTTCCTGCGCTTCGTGGATGGACTTAGCCAGCGCAAATGCCTGGGCGGCGCGGGACTTTTCCACCGCTTTTTCATACTGCGGCAGCGCCACAGCGGCCAATATGCCTATGATTAATACGACTACCAACAGCTCTATAAGCGTAAATCCGAGACTTTTTTGCACGGGATATATCCCCCTATTTATATAAGTTGATATTCCCAATTTATCAAAAAAAAAAAACAAATCAAGCTTATAACAAATTTATTCCTGTCCGCGCGTTTTCATCAGCCGGGCGCGGTATTTCTCCCCCCAGGCTGCCATTTCGTCCAGCACGGGACGCAAAGAAGCGCCCGTCTTCGTCAGCGCATATTCCACGCGCGGCGGCACCTCCGGGTACACCTTGCGGCTGACGAGCCCCTCCGCCTCCAGTTCTTTTAAATTGCACGTCAGCACTTTGGGGGAGGCGCCCACGCTTTTTTTCAGTTCCCCGAAGCGTTTCACGCCGGTCAGCAAATCCCGGATGATTAAAATTTTCCATTTATTGCCGATTAACTGCAGCAGCAGCCCCACCGGGCAGGGCGACATATTTTTTAAAGTAATCATATTTATATTATACTCTATTAGTTACTTTTTTACCACTAGGTTACAAAAAAGTGCCTACTTTACAAAAGAAACTTAAAACCTCATACTATATGTATCAGCCGGGTTCGGCCCGGATATTTTGAACTGAAAGGAGCAAAAAAATGAAAAAATTGGAAATCAAAAATTATCAAAAAGAAAAAGGGCAGTTTTTGGCGGCCAACGGGGCGGAGTTTACCGTAAAAGAGATTATCCCGGCGGCGGACGTTACCAAACTGCACGCCAATTTTGTGGAAGTGGAACCCGGCCATTTTGCCTACGGCTACCACTGGCACGAGCTGAACGAAGAAGTCTTTTACATTATTTCCGGCACGGCGGCCGTGCGCACCCAAAAAGGCGAAGAAATCCTCCGCGCCGGGGACGCAATCGCCTTCCCGGCGGGGCCGGAAGGCTCGCACGTTATCCGCAACGCGTCGGATACGGAAAAATTGGTCTATTTAGACATCGGAGCCGAAAGCCCGTTGGAAGTCGCCCATTTCCCGGAAATCAACAAAATGCTGGTCGTGGGAGCGCGCACCAAAGGAATGACGGACGAACCCGCCCAATAACGCGCTTTGCCGCACGGGGGCTCCCGCCGGGGGCCCCTTTTTTGCGTACAAAAAACCCCTTGTATTTTAAGTAAAATTCATCCATAATATAAAAAGTTATTTTTAGGGAGAAACACGGGAAATGACCTCGGAACTTTATAAAAACTTATACCCTTCCACCAACGCCAAAAACGTGCTGGACGGCAAACGGTTCATCATCAGCCGCCTGGCGGCGTTTTTCCGCCCGCGCTGACGCTTTACGAACTCTCCCGCCCGCCTTTTGTGCGCGTCCGCCCGGGCGCGTTTTTACGCGTGGGCCTGCCTTTTTTATAACCCTTTTTAGGCGTTTACAAAAACTTCCCATCCCGCCGGAATTTATTTATAATATAGGAAAGAAAACGCCCGCCTGACCGCGACGGGCGACGGAGGGGGACTATGGATATCACAACGCTTAACAAACAAGTGCAGCAGGAAAGCCTGTTTTTGCAGGACTTAAAAAGAGAAGTGGGCAAGGTAATTGTGGGGCAGGACGCCCTGTTGGAAAAAATGCTCGTGGCCCTGCTTGCCGACGGACACATTTTAATTGAAGGCGTGCCCGGCCTGGCCAAAACGCTGGCCGTCAAAACGCTGGCGCAGGCCATCCACGCGCAGTTCCAGCGCATCCAGTTCACGCCGGATCTTTTGCCCGCCGATATCACGGGTACCCTTATTTTTAATCCCAAAGACGGTTTGTTCTACCCCAAACGCGGCCCGGTATTTTCCAACTTTGTCCTGGCGGACGAAATCAACCGTTCGCCCGCCAAGGTGCAGAGCGCGCTGCTGGAAGCCATGCAGGAGCGGCAGGTAACCATCGGCGAGCAGACCTATAAGCTCCCCTCTCCTTTTATGGTAATGGCCACGCAGAACCCGGTGGAGCAGGAAGGCACTTACCCCCTGCCCGAGGCGCAGGTGGACCGCTTTATGTTAAAAGTACTGGTTACTTATCCGACGAAAGAAGAAGAAAAAATGATTTTGGAGCGGATGGCCTCGCACCAGGCGATTGAAATCAACACCAACGTTACGCCGGAAATGATTTTAAAAGCCCGCGCGGTAACGGACACCATTTACGTGGACGAAAAAATCAAGAATTACATCGTGGACCTGGTGTTCGCCACGCGCGACCCGAAGGCCGCCGGGCTGGAAAAGCTGGCCTCCTTTATCGCTTACGGCGCCAGCCCGCGCGCGACCATCTTCCTCACGCAGGCCTCCAAAGCCTACGCTTTTTTAAACGGGCGCGGCTACGTAACGCCGGAAGACATCAAGGCCGTGGGGCTGGACGTACTGCGCCACCGCGTGCTGCTCTCTTACGAGGCGGAGGCGGAAAATATTTCGTCCGACCAAATCGTCAAGCAAATTTTTGACGCCGTAGACGTACCGTAACCATACCGGGGGGTAAACCGTGGATACCGCGGAGATTTTAAAGAAAGTACGCCAAATTGAAATCCAGACGAACAAATTGGTGTCGGAAACGTTCGCCGGGGAGTATTTAAGCGCGTTTAAAGGCCAGGGCATTGAATTTGCCGAGGTGCGCGAATACACGCCCGGGGACGACATCCGCTCCATTGACTGGAACGTAACCGCGCGCACCGGCATCCCCTATATTAAAAAGTACAACGAAGAGCGCGAGCTCACGCTGATGATTGCGTGCGACGTGTCCGGCTCGCAGAAATTCGGCTCCAAAGACAAACTGAAACTGGAAGCCGCCGCCGAGCTGGCCGCGCTGTTTGCGTTTTCCGCCATCAAAAACAGCGACAAAGTGGGCCTTATGCTGTTTTCGGACAAAATAGAACTCTTCGTCCCCCCCAAAAAAGGCAAAAAGCACGTTCTGCGCCTGATTCGCGAGCTGGTGGCTTTTGAACCCCAAAGCGCCGGGACCGACATCGGCCTGTGCTTGGAAACGATGAGCAAAGTCATCAAACGCCAGGGCATTTTGATTTTAATTTCGGATTTTCTGTCCCCGGTCTCCTCTTTTTCCAAACCGTTTAAGCTGGCGGCTAAAAAATTTGATTTAATTCCCGTCATCGTGCAGGACAAGCTGGAAACGCGCCTGCCGCCTTTGCACGCCTGCATAGACGTAACGGACCCCGAAACGGGGCAGGAGGATTTTCTGTGCCTCTCTTCCGGCGAGATTAACGACGCGCTGGACGATTACGCACGCCGGCAGGATTTAAATTTGCGGGCTTTGTTTAATCCGTATAAAATAGAGCCCATCCGGGTGGACACGGCCCTGCCGCCGGCCGACCCGGTAATCGCGTTTTTTAAAGCGCGCGCCAAAAAAATCAGGAGATAGCGTGAAAAAAACCGTACTCTTTTCCCTTTTCCTTTTCGCCGCCGCCTTTGTTTCCGCGCAGGAAATCAATGTGGTGGAAAAGCGCGCGGCCGAAACGGTGCCTTTTGCCCAGCCGTTTGCGCTCCAGTTTGTGCTGTCCCACACGCCGGGCTACCAGGTAACGGTGGACGAAGCCTCCCTCTCCAAAGATTTTGAAATTACGCAGGTAAACGCCGTACAAAACTCCCCCGGCACCATGACGTATGATTTTACCGCCCTGCCGTTCGTGCTGGGCAAAGCCACATTTACCGTTACTTTTGAACTCACGCAAAACGAAAAGCCGTTTGCCCGCGCCCAAGAGGAAGTATTCGTCAACATTACCCGCGCCAAAACGTTTAACGACCAGAACCTGCGCGAAATCCGCCCGCCGCATATTCCGTCCGGCTGGCTGACGTGGCTGCTGGCGGCCCTGCTGCTGGGCGCGCTGATTTACGTACTGCGCTATTGGTGGAAGCGCACGCAGGAGCAGGCCCGCTCCGTGGCGGACGTGCAGGATACGCGGCCGGGCAATGTGATTGCACTCTCCAAAATTGACGCGCTGTTAGACAGCGGGCTGTGGGAAAACCGGCAATATAAGGTGTTCTATATCACGCTTTCCGACATTCTGCGCGAATACCTCTGGCGGCAGTTTGGCGTGGACGCGTCGGCCGACACCTCCGCCGAGCTCCTGCGCCGCGTCAAAAATATGACGCAAATGGCCCCCTTTATGTACCAGCTGCGGGACTTTTTAAGCTCCGGCGACCTGGTTAAATTCGCCAAAGCCGTGCCCAGCGAACAAATCCGCGACAAGGACGTTAAAATCCTGCGCGAAATCATCATTGAAACCGCGCCCAAGGAACTTTCGCCCGCCGCACGGGAGGAAGAAGCATGATTTATTTTTTTCTGATAAGCGTCGTCCTGCTGCTGGCCGCCCTGACCGCGAACCTGTTTATCAAACGCGCGCCCAAAACGATGGCCGTGCTGGTGGCGGGTTTTGCCGCGCTGACGGCGGTGAGCCTGGCGGGGCTTCTGTTTGTGCGGCTGGCCGGCGACGGGGCCGAATTTATACATCCCTGGGCGTTTGTCCTGCTGGTGATTCCTTTTGCGGTATTTCTGGCGCAGACGGTATTCCGCGGCGCGTTCGCGCGCCGGGTGGCCTACCCGATGACGCACCTGATGGTGGAACAGTCGTCCCTGCGCGTACTGTTCACGCGCTGGCTGCCCGTTACGCTCTACACCGCCGCCTTAATGCTGATGGTCATCGCGCTGGCGCGCCCCGTGCGCGTGGACCGCACCGTTCTCCCCCCCACCGAAGGCATTGACATTATTCTATTGATGGACGTGTCGGCCTCTATGCAGAAGCAGGATTTCTATCCCAACCGTTTTGTGGCCGCGCAAAGCACCGCCTCCCGCTTTATTTCCAAACGCTTAAACGACCGCATCGGCCTGGTGGCCTTTGCCAAAGAAGCCATGCTCCAGGCCCCGCTGACGCTGGACCACGAAGCCCTGCAGGAGTATCTTTCCACCCTGTACCTGGGCGTGGTGGACGCCAACTATACCGCCATCGGCGATGCGCTGGGCGTGGCGGCCAACCATTTAAAAGACAGCAAGGCCAAAAGCAAAATCATCATCCTGTTAACGGACGGAGACTCCAACGCCGGCACCATTGCGCCGCTTCTGGCGGCCAAAGCCGCGGCGGCCTACGGTATACGTGTCTACACCATCGGCACGGCCAGCGCGCCGGGCGACGGGCTGTACTCCAGCGCGGAGGACGAAATCAACGAAGGGCTGATGATGGAAATCGCGGATGCGACGGGCGGCAAATTCTACCGCGCGAAAAACGAGGCCGAACTCGCCAAAATTTACGATACGATTAACGAACTGGAAAAGACGGAATTCGCCCCCAGCTCCACCGTCAACCGCAGCGATTATTACCAGCCGTTTCTGTTAATGGCGCTCGTGCTGGTGCTGGCGGCTTTTGTGCTGGAAAAACTGTTTTTTATCAAGGTGCCTTAATATGGAACTGTTCGCCGACCCGATGTTTTTACTTTATTTTCTGCCCGCCGCGCTGTTTGTGGGGCTGGCGGCCTGGCTGGGCGCTAAATTAAAGCGCCGGCTGACCGCCGCGCTGTTCGGCCCCAAAGCATACGCCAAACTCACGGCCGGCCTGCGCCCCGTTACGTGGCGGCGCGGCGCGCTCTTCCTGCTGGCGGTGTTTTTCCTGTTTCTCGCGCTCGCGGGCCCGCAGTGGGGTACGGAAGTGATTGAAGCCCAGGGCACGTTTGCGCAAACGGTAATTGCCGTGGACGTATCGGCCTCCATGCGCGCGCGGGACTTAAAGCCGGACCGCCTGGACAACGCCAAAAGCATGCTGCGCATGCTGGTAAGCAATTTAAAAGACGAACGCGTGGGCATTATTGCATTTACGTCCCAGGCATATGTCCAGTGCCCCATTACTACGGACGAGGACGCGCTGACCTACTTTATCAATTCCCTGAAACCCGATATGCTGCCCGTGCCGGGTACGTCTTTGGCGGCGCCGGTGTCGCTGGCGGCGCGTATGCTGGCCAAATATCCGGGCCATAAGGCGCTTATTCTCTTAACGGACGGAGAGGACCACTCCCCCGACGAACTCAAAGCCGCGCAGGAAACCGCGCTTAAAAACGGCATCCGCATCATCGCCATCGGCATCGGAACGAAAGAAGGCACGCTGATTCCGGCCAGAACGGACGCTTCGGGCAAAATTTTGGAATATAAAAAAGACAAAGAGGGAAAGACCGTCGTCTCCAAGCTGGACGAAAAAACGCTGCTGGAGCTGGCCCAGGCCACGGGCGGCGCCTATATCGCCTACACCACTCCCGCGCAGGTGGCGGCCAAAGTGGAGGCCGCCGTAAGAGGGCTGGACCGCACGGCCTCGCGCACGGCTTCGCGCGCGATATATAAGAACCGCTACGCGTTCCCGCTTACGCTTGCCATGCTGTGCCTGGCGGGATACCTCTTGTGGCCCCGGGGGCGCAGGCCCGCCGCGGAGGCCGGGGAAAAAGAACCCCAAAAAAGGTAAAATATAGTATGAAGAAACTCATCGGTGTATTTTTGCCGTTCGCCGTCGCCCTCTGTGCGCAAGCCGGAGTGCGGGCCGATTTGCGCGCAGGCGGCAAACTCTATGAGGATCAGAAATACGGTCAGGCCCTGGCCAAATACAACGAAGCCCTGCAAAAAGCCCCGCAGGACGAAAACGCCTCTTTCGGCGCGGGGGCGGCGGCCTACTATTTAAAAGATTACCGCACCGCCGAAAAAGCTTTTGAAGAAACCGCCGAAAAAGACGGCAAACTCGTGCAGGACGCGCTTTTTAACCTGGGCAACGCCTATTACCGCGCCGGGGATACGGACAAAGCCGCCGACGCGTACCGCAAAGCCATCGTCCATACCCCCAAGGATAAAGAGGCCATACACAATTTACAGCTGATTTTGGACCAAAAGCAAAACCAACAGAATCAAAATAACCAAAACCGGCAGAACCAGGACAATAATTCGTCCAATCAGGACCGGCAAAACCAAGACGGCAAAGGCCAGGCGGAGCAAAACGGGCAGGACCCGCAAAGCCCCTCCAATCCGCAGGACCAAATGAATAAAGACGACGCCAACCGCGTTATGCAAATGGCCCGGGAAAACGAATATAAAAAGCCCACGCAGTCCGGGGCCGCGCAGGGAAGTTCGGTAGAAAAAGATTGGTAAACCTATGAGAAAAGCGATTTTATCCGTTTTATTTTTATGTGCGGCCGCGCTGGCGGCGGCGCAGGTGTCGGTTACGGCAAGCGTGAACAAAACCGCCCTGACGCTGGACGACGAACTTACCCTTTCCGTGGAAGTGCACGGCGCGGCGGGCAATATGCTGATGCCGGAGCTGCCCAGCCTGCCCGCGTTTAACGTCTATTCGCGCGAAGTGGAGCAGACCACCGTCAACGGCCAGACCAACACCGTCTTCCGCTACGTTATGCTGCCGCGCTTTGTGGGCAAAGCGTCTATCGGCGCCGTCAGCTTTAACTATAACGGCAAAACCTATAAAACCGACCCTATTTCCGTAAATATCTACCGCAACGCCCAGGGCGTGCAAAACGCCCGGCCCGCGTCTTCTTCCGCCAGAGCGGTTTCCAACGGCAATTACGATTCCGCCGCCGCCAAACGCGTCAAACAAACCGCTGACCCGAACCTCCCCCCGCTGGAAAGGGACCTGGCCAACCAGGCCTATGCGCGCGGGGATGAAAACTTTTTTCTCGTAGCCGCCGTAAGCGACGATAAACCCTACGTCAACCAAACCGTTACGCTGGGCGTGCGTTTTTACTACAACCGCCCGTTCTACGACGCGCCCTACCAAAAGCCCTCCGTTTCCAACATTTTTATGGAAGACATGGGCACCGCACAGGGCACACAAAGCATCGGCGGCGTACTGTACCGCTACGAAGAACAGCGCTACCGCCTGACCGGCGCCGCGCCCGGCCCGGCCACCATCGGCCCGGCTTCCGTGCGGTATATGACGGGCGGCTCGCCTCTTTCGGCGCTGGACCGGCTTTTCGGCGGTTCCGCCGTCAGTGCGGAAGAAACCGCCCAATCGGCCCCCATCACGCTTAACGTCCGCGCCCTGCCGGCGGCGGGCAAACCCAAATCTTTCTACGGCGCGGTGGGCGAAGGCTACACCATCGCCGCGGCGGCGGACCGCACCCGCGTGGAAGCCGGAGAAGCCGTTACGCTTACCATCACCGTTAAAGGGCCGGGCAACTTAAAACCCACCCAGGATTTAAACCTGCCCGCCGTGGACGGATTTAAAATTTACAATGCGGCCGCCACTTCGGGCTCCGTTCCCGCAAACGGCTCCGAGCGCAGTTACAAAGTATTTAAAACGGTGCTTGTTCCGTCCGCCTCCGGCATTTACACCATTCCGTCGGTCAAATGGTCTTATTTCAACCCGGACAAAGGCTCTTACCAAACCATTCACACCGAACCGATTACCATCCACGTCTCCCCCTCCACCAAGGCGGACAGCGGCTTTGATTTCGGCGCGGCCAGCCCGGCGGGAAGCGGATTTCAGACGCTGGGGCAGGACGTCTCGTATTTAAAAACGGCCTACGGCCCGCGGCCTTCCGTGTTGACGCGCATGAGCGGCTGGTACACGCTTAACTGGGTGATGCTGTCCATACTGGCGGTGTGCGTGCTGTTCGCCTCGGTGGGCAAAAAATCCCTGGCGCAGAAACGCGCCTACAGCACCGCGCGCAGCAGACTTAAAAAAGCGCTTTCAGACGAAACGGTGGCCGACGCCGTGTCCGACTATTTACAGCAAAAAATGAAAATCAGCACCGGCAGCCTGCCGCTTAAATCCATCGTGGCCGCCCTGCAAAAGCGCGGCATTACGCCCGCCACGGCCGAAGCGTTTTCGCTCCTGTGGCAGCGGCTGGACGCGGCCCGCTTCGCCCCCGGCGCGCCGGGCGTGCAAACCGCGCAGGAACTGGCCCGCCAGGCGCAGGACATTTTAAAGCTTCTGGAGGAGGAAACCAAATGAAACGCCTGCTCACGCTCCTGACCGTACTGATCAGCTTTGCCGCCGCCTCCTGGGCGCAGACGCCCATGCAGGAAGCCGAAGAATTTTATCGCCAGGGCAAGTTTTCGGCCGCCCTGGGTATTTACGAAAGCGAGCTGAAAAACCGCCCAAACGACCCTTATGTTTACTACAATATAGGTAACTGCTATTTTAAGATGGGCAGCAAAGGCCTCGCGGCCGCCAATTATTACCGTGCGTTTAAACTGGCCCCGCGGGACGCGGACATCCGCCACAACCTGACCCTCGCGCTTGCCGCGGGAGGAGAAAGACTGGTTCCGGCCGGCATGCCGCCGGTGCTGCACAAGGCGTTCTTTTATTTATCGTATCCCGAGGTCCGGGGGCTGACGTTCGGGCTCCTGTGGCTGTTCTGCACGCTGGGCGGTATATGGCTGATTAAACGCAAATTCGGCCGTACGCTGGCCGCCTGCGCCGTTATTCTGCTTCTTTCCGGCGGATGGCTGTACGTACGCCGCGCGCTGGAAATCCAGCATCTGGCCGTAGTGGCCGCGCCGGTGGCGGAAATACGCAGCGGGCCGGGCACCAACTTCCCCGCCAGCGCCAGCGTGGCGCAGGGGCATTTGGTTACCGTGCAGGACGCGAAAGACACGTGGTACGAAGTCATCGTCAAATCCCAGGGTATTAAAGGCTGGGTGGAAAAGAGCGCGGTGGAACAAATTTAAAACGAGGTATCTGATATGTTTGTCAAACAACAAGCCGACGAGCTGATTCAAGCCGTAACGTACGTGAAAGAAAACCTGGCGGACCGGGTGCAGACGCTGGCCGACAAGGTAACCGAAGCCTTCAAAAAAGGCAATAAAGTCATTTTAATGGGCAACGGCGGCAGTGCGGCGGACGCGCAGCACATCGCGGCGGAATTTGTGGGCCGCTTTAAAAAAGAACGCCCCTCCCTGCCCGCTTTGGCTTTAAACACCAATTCGTCCACGCTCACGGCCATCGGCAACGACTATTCGTACGACGTCGTTTTCTCGCGCCAGATTGACGGTTTTGCCAAAGAAGGGGATGTGGTCATCGGCATTTCCACCTCCGGCAACAGCAAAAACGTTTACCTCGCTTTGGGCCTTGCCAAACGCAAAGGCTGCTTTACGGCGGCTTTTTTGGGCAAAGACGGCGGCATCATTAAAGATATGTGCGATTTACCCCTCGTCGTAAACGTCAAAGACACGCCGCATATCCAAGCCTGCCACATTTTCATGGCGCACTGTATGTGCGACTTGGTGGACCAGGCGTACTGATTTATGAAAATAGCTATCGGATGCGATCACGCGGGTTTCCCGCTAAAAGACACCGTGGCGGCCGTAATACGCCGCCTGGGGCACGAAGTGATTGACTGCGGCACATTCAGCTGCGACCGCGCCGACTACCCCGACTATGCAGACAAAGTGGCCAAGCTTGTAGCTTCCCAAGAAGCGCAGCGCGGCGTTCTGCTGTGCGGCAGCGGCGTGGGCGTATGCGTGGCCGCCAATAAAACCAAAGGCGTGCGCGCCTGCGTCTGCCACGACGCGTACAGCGCCCGGCAGGCCGTGGAGCACGACGCGCTGAACGTGCTTTGCCTGGGGGCGCGCATTATCGGCCCGGCAATAGCCGAAGAGCTGACCGAACGTTTTTTAAACGCCTCTTTCCTGACGGGTTCCCGCCATGAAGGACGGTTAAATAAAGTAAAAGCGATTGAAGACGCAAATTTTAAATAAGACCACCCCGGTCTTTAAAATAAAGGATGATGAAACCTATGAATACACAAGCAAATCCCATGGCCGAAGGCATTATCAGAGAAGGCGAAATCAAGCTGGAAGGGCTTGAGTTCAACACCAAATTCTGGGCCAAGGACCCTACTCTTTGGAAAAAAGACAAAGAGCATATGGAGTTTATCGTTAAATTCCTGGGCTGGCAGAAAGTTTACGACTGGACCCTGGAAAGAGTGGACGACGTGCTGGCGTTCGCCGGCGACGTGAAACAAAATTTTAAGCATTGCGTGATTATGGGTATGGGCGGCTCCTCGCTGGCGCCCGAAGTGTTCCGCACCGTATTCGGCAGACAGGAAGGCTGGCCGGAACTCATCGTGCTGGACACCACCAACCCGGACTGGATCGGCGCCGCCCGCGCGCGCATCAACCCCGCCGAAACGCTGTTCATTTTCGCCAGCAAATCCGGCGGCACGGTGGAACCGTCTTCCCAGTTTGCCTATTTCTTTGACGAAGTAAAAAAATCCGGCGTAAAAGAACCCGGCGCCAACTTCGCCGCGATTACGGACCCCGGCACCGGCCTGGAAGCGCTGGCCAAGAAAAACCATTTCCGCAAAATTTTCTTAAACCCGGCCGACATCGGCGGACGCTTCTCCGCGCTTTCCCTGTTCGGCATCGTCCCCGCCGCCATTATGGGCGTAGACGTGAAGAAAATTTTAACCATCGCCAAAGAACAGGCCGCCACCTTTGGGCCCGACGCCCCCGTGAAAGACAACGCCGCCGTCAAACTGGGCGCCTTTATGGGTGCGTGCAACGTCAACCACGGCAAAGACAAGCTCACCCTTTTAACCCCGAAAGATTTTGCCACCTTCGGCCTGTGGGCCGAACAGCTGGTGGCCGAATCCACCGGCAAAGAAGGCAAAGGCGTGGTGCCCGTGGCCGGCGAAACGCTGACCAAAAACTTTGACTACCGCGACGACCGCTTCTTCGTCCACCTCTCCACCGGCAGCGAAGACGACAAACACGTTACCGCCATCGCCAAAGATTTGGCCGAACGCGGATTCCCGATCTTAACCATTGATATGGACGACGTCTACCAGCTGGGCGCGATGTTCCTGCTGTGGGAAATCGCCACCGCGGCCGCCGGCGCCATTTTGGGCATTGACCCGTTTGACCAGCCCAACGTGCAGGAAGCGAAAACGATGGCTAAAAACGTGCTTGCCAAGCTGGAAGCGGGTGATATCCCGGCCGAAGTTTCCGCGCCGATTCTCGTCTCCGCCGATATTGCGGACGAAGTAAAGCTGGACACCCTGGCGCAGGACCTCTATTCGCTGTTGGAAAGCAACGATTACGTCGCCATTCTGCCGTATGTGTATCCGTCCGAGGATGTGGAAAAAGCCCTGCTCGCCCTGCGCGACAAAATCATGGCCCGCACCAAACGCGCCGTATTGTTCGGTTTCGGCCCGCGCTACCTCCACTCCACCGGCCAGCTCCACAAAGGCGACGGCAACAACGGCGTATTCCTGATTCTCTCCGCCGAACCGGCGAACGACATCAAAATCCCCGGCCAGCGCTATACCTTCGGCCAGCTCTGCAACGCGCAGGCGCTGGGCGACTTCCAGGCGCTGCAGGCCAAGGGCAGAAGAGTGATTAAACTGCACCTGACCCAGCCGCTGTTGGAAAGCATCAAGAAAATCAGCGACTTGTTCTAAATCCGTTCCATACGCAAGGCGGTCTTCGGGCCGCCTTGCCTTTTTATCTCTTATGACCAAAGTATTTATCCAAACCTACGGCTGCCAGATGAACGTGGCGGATTCGGACGAAATGTTCACGCATCTGGCGGCGCGCGGGGCCGAATATACCGACCAGTTGGACGAGGCCGACATCGTGCTCGTCAACACCTGCACGGTGCGCGACCACGCGGAACACCGCGCGGTATCGTTTTTGGGCCGTTTGGCTGCCTGGAAAAAAGAACGTCCGCACCGCGTGATTATTTTTGCGGGCTGCGCCGCCGAACGCCTGGGCGCGGAGATTCAAAAGAAATACCCGTTTTTGGATATACTTTCCGGCGCAAAAGATATTGAACATTTTTCGGACCGCTTGGACGCCAGCGGCCTTTTCGCCGCGCCCGGCCGCGCGGGCGAAGCGCCGGCCCCGGGCCTGACGGGATACGTGACCATTATGCGCGGGTGCGATTTTGCGTGCTCGTACTGCATTGTGCCCAGCGTACGCGGCCCCGTTAAATGCCTGCCTGCGGAAAACATTTTAAAAGAAGCCGCCCAAAAAGCCGCCGCAGGCGCCAAAGAGATTATGCTCCTGGGCCAAACGGTAAACGCTTACCGGGACGGGCAAACCTCGTTTGCGGATTTGTTAAACCGCGTAAGCGAAGTGCCGGGCGTGGAGCGCGTGCGCTTTACGAGCCCGCACCCCATCTATTTTACGCCCGCGTTTTTGGAAGCGGTAAAAAACAACCCCAAAATCGCGCGCAACGTACACCTGCCGGTGCAAAGCGGTTCCACCAAAGTGTTGCAGGAAATGAAACGCGGCTACACGCGCGAGATTTTTTTGGATAAAGTCCGCGCCTTAAAAGCCTGCGGCTTTACCATTTCCACCGACATCATCGTCGGATTTCCCACCGAAACGGAGGAAGACTTCCGGCAAACCCTCTCGCTCGTGGACGAAGCGGAATTTTTCGCGGCCTACTGCTTTAAGTATTCCCCCCGCCGGGGCACTCCGGCCGCGCAGATGAAACTGCTGGATAAAAAGGTACTGGAAGAAAGGCTTGATATTTTGTTAAATAGGGTAAGAGGTTTGTCCGACGCGGCGTACCAAACGCAGGTCGGCACCGTGAAGGAAGTGCTCCTGGAGTCGGAAAACAAAGGACACTCTTCCGAAAATTTTTGGGTGAAGACGCACAAGTCTTACCCCGTGGGCTCCATCGTACGGACGGAAATTGAAAAGGCCGACGGGACATTATTATTTGCGAGGGACTGAGTATGACAAAGAATTTCTCTGAAAAACGCAGACATCCGCGTATGCCGGTTATCAGCAACCTGATTGAACCGGTCAACCTGCATTACAAAACCGAAGACGGCAAAGAAACTTCCCTGGTCGCCATCTTGGCCGATCTATCCGCCTCCGGTATGCGCATGATCAGCTTTCTGGGCGCGCCGCTGGCCGATAAGTTTTCCATCAGCCTGCAGCTGCCCGGCACCGGCAAAATGGAAGTGGACGCGAAGCTGGCCTGGGTAAAACAGCGCGAGAACGTGTACACCATCGGTATTGAATTTATCAAAATGGCCGATAAAGACGCCAAGGTCATCAGCGAAATGGCCGACGACTTTAACGACTGCGATACGCGCATTCTGTTAAAACTCCCCGAAGTGTGCGTAGCCGGCTGCAAATGCAACAAAATCTGCAATAAAATTCAAAAAGACGAAAGCCTTTTTGAAGGCAAATAATTCCCCAAACTTCGCAAATAGAAATGAAAAGCCCCGGGTTTACGCCCGGGGTTTTTTATCCGTTTCATATCCGCGGGCACCGTCTTGTGTAATATCCGCGCAAGGCCGTTTACCCTCCGCCGTTTTTATTGCTGCGCCCCGACAAGACAGGAAGAAACAAAAAAAATACAATATACATATGAAACCCATTGTCCTCTGCGGCCCGACCGCCTCCGGAAAAACCGAACTCGCGCTGGAACTCGCCCGGCAAACGGGCGGGATTATCGTCTCGGCCGATTCGCGTCAAGTTTATAAACGCCTCACCGCCGGCACCGCCAAACCGCAGGGCGCGTGGGAAAACGGCGTCTATCTTACCGAGGGCATTCCCTATTATCTGGTGGATTTTTTGGACGTAACGGAAAGCTTCAACGCGGGCGCGTTCCGCCGCCAGGCGCAGGAAATCGCGGCCAAATACCCGGATAAACAGCTGATTTTTGCCGGCGGGACGGGTATGTATCTGCACGCGTATTTTGTAGGGATGGACGAACTGCCGGCCAGCACACCCGAAACGCGCGAACAACTTTCCAAGCTTCTGGCCGAAAAGGGCAAGGCGGGTCTGCACGCCGCACTCGCGGAAAAAGACCCCGCTTCCGCCGCCGCTATTCCGGCGGGCAATGTCCAGCGCACCATGCGCGCTTTAGAGCTCTGCCTGCTGACGGGCAAGCCCGCCAGCGAACTTAAAAGCGGGAAATTTTTTAAACTGCCGGACCCGGAACAGTCCGCCTGGGTGTATTTGGATTGGGAAAAAGAAACGCTCAACGCCCGCATCGCGCGGCGCACGGAACAGATTTTTGACCCGATGGCCAAAGAAGCCGCCGCCCTTCTGCAGGAAGGGTTCCCGGCAGACGCGCCGGCTTTAAAAAGCCTGGGCTATCCGCAAGCCGTGGATTTTTTGGCCGGGCGGCTTTCGCGCGCGCAGGCCGTGGAGCAGGTGGCCGCGCTTACCCGTCAATACGCCAAACGCCAGCGCACCTGGTTTAACCGTTACACAAACGCCTGGCGCATACCGCTCGCGCGAACCGAAGATTTCCGCATACAAAAAATAACGCGGGAAATTTTATCCCGCGTTTGAGAAATGCTAATAACAAACTTCGTAAACATCCTCTCCAAACTCGTTAGTTTGTGTAAACTTACCCATACTGAGCCCTAATTTTTTTAATTTTTCCTTAGAAGCGCGCAGCAGAAAACAACCCTGCTTTACGCCCCATCGTGAACGGTACCAAAAATTCAACACAAGACCATATTTGTTCCAATAGCCGCCGATATACCCGTCCTGATCCAAACGATAAGAAGACTCATCCGCCAATACTATCTTACTGGAAAGAGCCTCGTGCTGATCTCCCCGCTCTTCACCCAAGAAAGAAACATCCATATCCGCAAAACTTGTGGGATATCGCCCGTTGGCCATATAATATACTTCAGCTGCCTGGCGAAGGGTTTTCATATTCGCCAATAACCCGGCGGCACGGCTTTTTAAAACCGCATTTTCATACTGGGGCACCGCAACTGCCGCCAATATGCCTATAATTAATACCACTACCAACAGCTCTATTAGCGTAAATCCGAGGCTTTTCTGCACGGGATATATCCCCCTATTTATATAAGTTGATATTCCCAATTTATCAAAAAAAAAAAACAAATCAAGGCCTTCCAGGCCCTGGAGACCTGGCCTTATCCAGGGTTAAAGCAATAAACGGTGCTATTAGATACTTGGGAGAGAGACATTTGGGAATGTAAAAGTGTACCCAGAAACGGTCCTCTATCTGCACGGCCTGCAAGGCCCCTTTTTCTGGCAGCAGAAAAAGGGAGAAAAAGACTGCCGGCCAGGGCCCAGCAAAATACGGCACTTTTAGATACTTGGGAGAGAGACATTCGGGGACGTAAAAGTTTGCCAGGGACGGTTCTCTAGGTATACCGCAAACCAATAAAAAACCCCAGGGAGTTACTCCCGGAGTTTGAAAGGATTTCAGACTGATTACAGTATTTCAAGCGGCGCAAATTTTAACATAAAGGTTCTTCTTACGCCATTGCCGAACAGCACCGTAATTTTGGCGCTGTCCCCCGAGCCGGCCACAGCCACAATCTTGCCCTGCCCGAACACTCCGTGCTTTACCAGCCCCCCTACGGCCACGCCGTCGGCGTTTTTGGGGCCCGGTTCGGCCGGCGCCTGCGACGCGGCGGGAGCCGTCGGGAACGGGTAAGCCCGCCCTTTGGGATACGTCTGCGGAGCCTCGGGCTTGGCATACAAAGAACCCAGCCCAGCGGATTTGCCGTAGGAAGAAGACGTATAGTCCAAATCGTCGTCTTCAATTTCGTAGCCGTCTTGGTCGTAGCGTTTTTGGAAACGGCTTTTGCTGGCGTAGCCTTCAAAATTCTGGTAACGGTTCCCGCCGAAACTGTTTTTCCCGCGCGAAAATCCGCCGCCGTAATTGCCGCCGCGGTACGGGCCGGAAGCGCCCGCGCCGTACAGCCCGTATTTGGCGCGGTAGTCGGTATAACGCGGCTGGGCGGGCGTTTCGTGCACTTCGTTTTCATCCAAAAGCCCGCTTTCAAACAAAAAGCGCGACGGCAAATTGTTAAACAGCTGCCCGAATTTGCGGCGGGACTGCGCGTAAGACAAATACAATCTCTCCCGCGCGCGCGTCATCGCCACATAGCACAGGCGGCGTTCTTCTTCCAAATCGTCCTCGTTGTCGCGGCTGATGGGAAACAGCGTTTCTTCCAGCCCGGTTACAAATACGTCATCAAATTCCAGGCCTTTGGCCAGGTGAACCGTCATCAGCGTTACCGCGCCGCCCTCGCCGGCCTGGGAATCGTCCTCCCCCGACAAAAGCGAAATCTCCTGCAGGAAATCCGCCACCGAGGGTTCTTTTTCCCCCTTGCGGCAGCGTTCTTCGTATTCTTTTACGGCGTTGATAAGCGCGTCCAGGTTCTGCAGGCGGGATTCGGCCTCCGGGTCCTTTTCCATCTCGGCTTTCACCGCGTCCATATAGCCCGATTCCACCAAAATTTTATGAAAAATATCCGCCGGGTCCGTCAGCAGCATATCGCCGCGCCAGTTTTCAAACAGCTGCACCAGCTTGACGGCGGCTTTGCCGGCCATAGAGCTTAAACCGGGCACATACGCCGCTTTTTTAAGCGCGTCATATAAGGACAGCTGATTGTCTTGCGCATATTCCATCAGCCGGTCCTGCGCCACTTTGCCCAGGCCGCGCGCAGGCGTGTTGATAATGCGCAGCAGGCTTACGTTATCGGCCGGGTTGACGAGCATACGCGCGTAGCACATAATATCTTTAATTTCCTTGCGGTCGTAGAAGCGCACGGTGCCGACCAGCCGGTACGGAATCTGGTAGCGGCGGAAATAATCTTCAAAACTGCGGCTCTGCGCGTTGGTGCGGTAGAACACGGCGATGTCTTTTAAACTGGCTCCTTCTTCGTCCACCAGCGCCTTGATGTTCTGGCTGACCCAGCGGGCCTCGTCGCCTTCGCTCATCACTTCGCGCACTTCAATGGGGTCGCCCTGGGATTTATCGGTAAACAGGTTCTTTTCTTTACGCTTTTTATTCTTGGTAATCAAGCGGTTGGAGGCTTCCAGAATGGCTTTGGTGGAACGGTAGTTTTGCTCCAGCGTAATCGTTTTAACGTCCTGGAAGTCTTTTTCAAATTCCAGGATATTGCGGATGTTCGCCCCGCGCCAGGAATAGATGCTCTGGTCCGGGTCGCCCACCACGCAGAGTTTGCGGCGTTTGGCCGCCAGCATTTTGGTAATAAGATACTGGGTATGGTTGGTGTCCTGATACTCGTCCACCAAAATGTATTGGAAAAAATCCTGGTAATAGTTACGCACGTCCTCGTGGTCTTTTAACAGCACCACGGTTTTTACCAGCAAATCGCCAAAGTCCAGCGCGCCCGCTTCTTTAAGCTTCTGTTCGTAGCGGCGATACACTTCCGCGGCGCGGATTTTAAAATCCAGCCCGCTGGCCGTGGCGCTTTGCATCAGCGTATCGGGCGACACCATATCGTCTTTGGCGCGGGAAATCAGGCTGACGATTTGGTTGATTTCTTTCTTCGGGTCTTTAATGCCCATCTGCTGCAAAATCAGGCTGACCACTTTTTTCTGGTCCGAATCGTCGTAAATCGCAAAATCGCGCGACAGGCCCAGCGCCTGCGCGTTCTGGCGCAGCATACGCACGCCGAACGAGTGGAACGTGTGAATCCACACGCGGTTCCCCGCGCCGGGCACAAGGGCTTCCACGCGCTCGCGCATTTCCTGCGCG
>ENA-OPIO01000178-OPIO01000178.1-human-gut-metagenome-genome-assembly--contig:-NODE-178-length-24843-cov-3.050992_pt1 | contig 24843 bp, 43 predicted proteins | sample MGYA00241395_ERZ501636 | MGnify/ENA primary metagenome ERZ501636 (study PRJEB25962, sample SAMEA2042198) | human gut metagenome | biome: human gut; feature: human-associated habitat; material: faeces... | reverse complement strand
CCCAGCGTAGCGGTCTTTATGCCGCTCTGCCTTGATGACTGCAAGAAGCATCACCTTGCGGATTGCCTTTGCCGAAAGGTTGCCCAAGGACTTCATATTGTCGAAGTCAATGTTTGGGGTGAAACTCTTGGAAAGTATATGCTTATCCAAACGCTCGAACTCATCCTTTTTGCTACCACTTGCCTGGTCCCATGTCAGGTAACGTATTTCACCGCCGTTTTTCAATATAAACAGTTTAGCTTCTTCTTCCGACTTGGGCAACGAATTAATAATCTCGGCTGTTGCCACCATTGCCGGATTGGCGAAACGGTCTATTACATCCGCATCCACGCTTTCCATTTGCTCCACACGTTCAATCATGTATTGCACATCCTCGTGTTCGGGTTCTTGTTCAAACAACAAGACAGGTATCTTCCCGATTGGGTTTGCCCCCTTTACGACTTCCCATCCGTAATTGCCCTTCTTGCACCTGTATATGGTATCAGCCGTATAAATGTCAACATGATGCACCGTATTGTTCCCATTTTCCGTTAGGTAATAGCCCCACGCAAAGGCCGTCAGATGCTTGTATTGGTCTTTTATAGTGTATATATCATCATTAGTCTTTTTACACAACACGTTAAGCATAAGCCGTGGTTTGTCTTCCTTGTCTTTGTAGACATGGTACAATATGGCAGACGTTCCCTCCGCCCCGGCGGCACGCTTGCACTCCCTGACGATTGCATCGAAGTGTACGTCTCTGTTTAACTGTTTGAAGTTCGCAAAAGCCTCGTCCGTGCTCTTACTCATCTGCGTCCACTTCACGGGTCGCCCATACAGGAACACCAACGCTATCTCATTGATGAATTTCTGATAGGGAATAGGTATCTTGTTACGTTTACTCCAACGTATGAAATTACCATCTTTATCATACACGGGTTTATCCTTGCGTTCCATAATCCTGTGTGTCGGCAGCTCGTAGTCAAGTAAGTTTTTCGCGGCTGCTCCCGAATGGTTGTACATCATAGACAATGCCCTTGTCACGTCCTTTGACTCCAGCAATTCCACGAAGCCTTGCTTATAGCCTACGGCTGCCTTGATGTTGTTCTTGATGTAATCTATTACTCCCATGACTATTTTGTTTTTGATTTATAAACCTAAAATACGCTCGATATTATCGGGTATGTCATATTCGTTGAAGTCAAACCATGAGCGCATGAGGAACATATCGCGCCAGTCAGGCGAATTGCCAATGTCTGCCTTTATTTCATCTTTCGGCTTCAACATCAGCTTGCCGTCAGAGTCTGCTTTCCATGTCTGCAACTGTTCCAGCTCCCTTATTATCTCCTCTTTCTCCGATTGGCTGACAATATCATCATCAACACCCACTTCGTTTGCATTTATATGCTCCGCCAGCTTGTAACCGCATTGCGTTTGCAAATTCCTGTAATTTTCACCGTTCAACGGTGATGAATTGTTGACAAAGCCTTGTATGTCGCAGTTGTCAACAACACCGCCGCCAACGCCGTCTTCGTCAACAATGCAACGGTATTTCGGTATTCTGTATTTCTTTTGGCGGCTTTTAATCCATTCCTGAATGTCCGTTGTCTTGCTGACAGCGAAACATACCTTTTCAACGATATTCCAGCCGTCCCATACCGCCAAACGTGCATAATCCGCGCCATAGCGCGCTATATCACCCGTGATGTAGTGCTTGCCTGTTCTAATAGCCAACGGGTTTCCGAAAATGGCGCAAATCGCATCATACGAACATAGAGCGTTCGGGTTATCGTCATATTCCCAATTACCCTTGAACAAACGCTGATACTTTACCTTGTCAGCCGTTGAACGCAATGCCTCTATATAGTCGGGGTCAATAAAAGGGTTTTCCTGCACAAGGCAAGAAAGGTACATCATGTGCCCCGGCAGCTTATTGGCGATAAATGGCTTGTAGAATATATCGTACATCCAATTCTTTTTCGGGTTACAAGTGATAAACAGTTTTCGCTTGAGCCCGTATTCTGCATTCATTGCACGCCCGACACGGGTCTTGAGGGTGTCGTATGCGCCAAAGTTCACTTCGCCGCCCTCCTCTATCCAGCCGCCTGTAAACTCCATCGAACCGTACCGCTCGTACAGTGGGTCGCTCGGTTTGAACTGCAAATCAAGAAAATCAATGCGCGAGCCATTGTAAAACTCAATGAAGTTAAGTTGTCCGTTGAAAGTCCAAAGGCCATCGCACCCATACATCGTGCTGACACGCTTGAATGTAATGTATGTACTTTGCGTTATTCGCTTCAATTCGGCACGTCCGATAAACCATTTTGTGCCGGGGAAACAAAGGCACATGAAAAGCAACCACGCCGCGCCCGTCCACGACTTAGCACCTCCGGCAGCTCCGCCATACATGATTTCAACGTGCTTGTCATCCGTCAGGTATTCCAAAGCCTCGCCCTGCTTTTCGTGCCGCTTGCCGTCCTTACAGGTTATGAAGTCGAAACATCGGCGTTTGAAAAGCTCCATCTTGACTGAAAGAGACAAGGGAATTTCAGCGTATTTACTTCGACCCATTCGTTGACTTTATTTTTTCCAACAACGCATTGTATTGCAATAGTTCTTCCGTGCTCAACCCCGAAAGGTCAACACCGTTGCTCGTGACCTCTGCTTTTACATCGCTTTCCACTGCTTGCGTGGGCTTGCCAAAAACACGGTCAAACAGCATTTCCACTGTTGACGTGCGCCCATATCGTATATCCGTATTGATAGCCGATATTACATTTAACACCCATAAAGGGGTTTTCTTATTCGGCTTTTTATCCGCATCTTTAATCAACGGCTCCAGCTCTTCGGGCGAACTCTCCATTATGAAGCGAATGACTTTCAAATAGTCTTCCTTGCTCATTAATGGGTCAACACGCTTTCCTGACAACTTCTTGATGTATTTATACACGGAGGGCTTCCGACCTCTGTTTTGAGGTTGGTTCTCGCTTGTAAAGCGATTTCCAATTTTGTTGTCTTTTTCAAATAGTCCCATCCGTTGTTTTACCGTTGATATTCGTTGTTTTTTGCAATGTGTGTTCACCAAACACATATAAACTGCAAATAAAAACCGATAGCAATAAATCGCAATCGGCTTTTACTTCAAGTATCAGGCTTGTTTTTGCTGTTCCTGGTACTTATTCCAAAACCATTGTACAAGGTCATTTCCCTGCTCCTCCAGCTCATCATAAGCGTCTGTTTCGTCTAATAGAGCGTCAGCCTTGTCAATCACGCTTGACAGCAAACGTTGTTGCTCATCGGTTGCGTTATATATTTCAATCTCTCCGTTCAGTTGCTGATGGATTACTTTAATCTCATCAGCTGATAATTCGATTTTACTCATAAGTCTATTGATTTTGAATGTTATTGCAAATATAATTATAAATCGTATTTTTTCGCTATCGCCTTAACCTTTCTTGTGTATTTGTCAGCCTTGCCGTGTACTGCCTTGGTAACTGTTTCAGCCCAAAACTCACTGACATTCGTTTCTGCATATTTGCCATATCCCGACTTCTTCTTATCCTTACGCCATTGTGTATATAGCTTGTTTATTTCCTTTCCTGCCGCCTTTTGCTTTGCACCCGTCATGTGTTCATTCCATGTGGCATGGGCAAGCTCGTGCGTAACAGTGTGCGCTGTAGGCTTGTTTGTTTTCGTATGCCAGCCGGAAGCATAACCTTTACGTGTCGTTGCATCCACCGACTTTTTACCCTTGTTGAAATATTGCTTGTTAAGATACACCGCATTAGACTTTCCGTTTAATGTTTGATGCACACCAAGCGTTCCGGCACTAAGGTTTGCCAACTTTACATCCCTTTGCCTTACGCCCATTACGGAATGGTAACGGCTTATCGCCGCTTTCGTGTCCTTGTACATCTGAGGGTCTTTCATTTTCACCAAGTCCTCAACACCCGTAATCTTTCCTTTATAGGAACTGTCGCCGGGTTGCATACCGCCGCGCGTTCCGCTTGAATTTCTGCCCATGCTATTTCTTTTTATCGTTTATAAAATCCCTAACGTACAAAAGACCCGACTTTTGGCAAAAGAGCTGTATATCCCTGCCTCCGCCGTAGACTATCAGGTTCGGCCTGTCAAGACCGCTTATCTCCTGCGCAACCCGTAAATCAGACTTAAGGCTTTCCATCCAACCATCCAAGCCACGGGTGAAAAAGGCGTTGTACCCTTTCGGAATGCCCATTTTATTGTATTCAATGAATTTGTCGGCAACATTCAGGTCTGCATACACCTTTATACCGCATTCCTGAAAATACCTGCTTAGCCAGCGTTTCTTATATATAAGTTGCAACCCCCACGCAATAGGCGTTTGGTCGTGGCAACTACAATTCGGCTCGACAATGGCCTTACAACCGCTGTCAAGCACTTTAACAGGGTCTTTGAACAATGCCTCAAACCTGTAATCGTCAACGTAGAAATGGTATGTCGCAACATCCTTACGTAAACGGCTGTTAGCACCCCACGGGGTAAAAGGCAGTTCCAATTTCCCGGCTTGCATATCAAGCAAGAGGTTGGGTATCTCGAAGTCATTGTCGCTTTCATAAAGCACATCTTGGCACATGGAACGATAGAATGCGTCCTTGCCGTCATCCCCACTTTCCATGCCGTCCCCATCGGCTTCGTCTTTGTCTTCCTCATCCTCGCTTGCAGTCTTTTTCGCATCCTTTGGCATATCCAGTCCGATAAAGTCAAAATCGACATCGCCCCAAAGGTCGTTGACTTCAAGCTCGCCAAAGTCCCATTCGCCATTATTGATGTTGTCACGCAATATTATATCCTTGCGCTCATCAGGCGTAAGGTCGTAATATACGATAACAGGCACATTTTCCAAACCGACAAACCTTGCCGCTTTCAGGCGTTGGTTTCCTGCCAACACCACCATCTTTCCATCCTCGACTTCCACCGCCAAAGGTCTGTGCTTCCAAAAGCCGTTTATCTTTATGGAATCCACAAGCCTGTCAAAGTCCGCCTTTTTGATTTTACGCGGATTTTGAGAAAACAATGTCAAATCGTCTGTCGGAACATATTTAATGCCTTCACTCTTCATCGTCATCAGCCTCCTCTGTCTCATCGCCATCCTCTACTTCATCGTCAGGCATGAAGTTGTCATAATCTGAAATTTCAAAGAACTTCCGCATCACTTCGGCAAGACGGACAAATCTGTAATGCCGTTTATCGCCTACATAGACGAACTTATCCCCATCAGGACTGTAACCTATCGCATAGAACCTGCCTCGATAACCTATCGGCAAAGCCAATTTGTCATATATGGAAACAACCGACTCCGACAAGCCTGTTATGTGCGCCTTACGGTTGTAATCGTCGTTTACGTAGATATGTATAAGGTCGCCTTTCCCGAACTCCCTTTTAGGGAACAGGACTTTAAGGACAACACGCCCGATGCTTTCCTCATATCTCCACAAAATAACAGCCAGCACCGCCACGCACACAATAGAACATATCAGAATCCAATACATACGCTAATATTTTTAGTTCATTGCAAAGATACAAAAATGTGTTCAATAAACACACTTTTAAGGCATAAAATTAATAACCATATACAAGCATGGCGGCATCCCTTTCATGCTCGTTAGTTCTTTTACCATATCCCGTAATGTTTTTGAACCCATCTTGCGTTAGTTTCGTTACGTTCCTTTTAGGCTCTACCATCTCATAATCAGCACCAAGTCCGGCAAGGTAATCGTCCCAAATCGCAGCGTCGCGTTTCACAGACCCGACACCCTGTAACCGCTTGCGCTCCATCTCACGAGGCATTCTTTCCGTTCCAAACCATTTGCGTTTTCTTGGGTCTTCGACAAGCACCTTGAGCCTGACCTTTTTTTCCGAGGCGTACTTTACATATTCCCCTACAAGCTCCATTGCAACGTGTATCTTCAATGTTTTCAGCATGAGGAAACAACGTTCCGAACTGTCCCATACGGCAAAGCCTGTATGTACGCCCGTGTCAATACCAATGTATATCATAATCCATCAAAACAAAACTTGCTCCATTGTTACCAGCTTAAGCCGTTTAACAGCCGGGGCATAGTATTTTTCCAATATCTCACATCCGACAAAACGGCGTTTTTCTTTGAAGCACGCAACAGCTGTTGAAAAGCTCCCGGCATAAGGGTCAAACACCAAATCGCCCTCTTTCGTATGCAACGCGACCAAATGCCGTAATAATCCAACAGGCTTTTCTGTCTCGTGAATGCGTTTGCTCGGTGGGGTGTAGTGGAATGTCTTTTGCTGAAGCCTATATCCAAGGCTATTGAAAGTCGCTCCCTTTTCACGGATATACACTATAAATTCCAGGTTGTTTATATAGTTGCCATTGCCCAAAGGCATGGGATTTGGCTTATCCCATACAAGCAACGTAGCAACATAACCCTTGCTTTCCCACCATGTCATAATACGCCCAATCTGCTTGTTTGAACAAAAGACACACACATTCACCACCTTTAACACCCTTATAAATTCCGTAAAAACCCTGTCGTAGTCTATACCGTGGGAAACAAAGTATATCGCACTTTCCTTGCGTGGCCGCAGTAAACGACGGTTTATAAAGTCTCCATGACCGCCCCCTCCGTTCAAGTCCAGCTCATACGGAATATCGGTCAGTATGAAGTCAACGCTTTTATCCGGCATACTGCCCATCAGTTCCAAACAATCCCCGTTAAAGCAACGCAGACCGTTTAAGTTTGTTTCTTCCATCAATACCTGAATTTTGTGAATTGAATGACAACGCCCTCGAAAACGTTTTCACTGTTGTTACTGAAAAACCACTCTATAAACTCATTGACTGTCAAGCCGTCATTTTTCGCCACTTCCTCGATAGGCACATTTTTACCGTCTATCCATATTTGCGGCACGGCATCATCACAGCCGTAGGTCATCGTTACTTCTTGCAGTCCAATATCTTCAAACCGCATCAGTTCCCTCTGTTGCGAGTTGTACGGCTTACCGCTCCACTCCCTTACAGACAAGTATTTCCTGCCGCCGTTTATGTCGGCGCACCATTTGTTCCATATCCCGTTTTTATTTTCACGTATGGTGTGTATCTTGCTGCCGTTCTTTAACTTTTCCTCAAAACCTGTCGGCTTACCCGACCTTGAATGTGCCGCAGGAAAAACCTTGCACAATGTGATTATAACTTTCTTTTTCTCCATAGTCATTTATTTTTTAATTCATCAGGCAAAAAAGACAAGATGTGCTTTATCACCTCCACAGTCCAGCCATTGCCCAACATTTTATATTGCTGTGTTTCCGAAACACCCCACTTATACCAGTCGGGTATTGTTTGCAACCTCGCACACTCCGTAGGCGTCAATCTCCTTATCCTGACACCCTCCATAATGTTTATCGTCCTGCCCCCATGACCGTTCATAAGTGCCGGGGCTTGCGCTACCACATCATATACCCTGTTTTGTTGGTACGGTTGCTTCCCGTTGCTTTCGCCGCACGCATTTATCTGCCTTATATTATCTTTCATGTTCAAAAGGTAATTGTTGTTTTCCCATGAGTGGCTTGTTATCGTAGGCGATTTTTCTACATACAAACCGCCCTTGTTGTTGCCACGAGGGCATTGCATTATCAAGTTGTCCTTTGCGACGGTGGTAAGACAGTTCGTCTTGCCTTGCGCCTGGCTCTCCTCAAACCGTGGTCGTTCGTTCCTATAAACCCTGCCACGCTGCGCCACACAAACCAAATCCATGTCGCTGTGGTAGCTTTTGCAAGATATGCAATTTGCTTTGTCCTGATTGGCCGGAATTTCGCCTTTGTAATTAATCCTTACAATATCCATAGCTCTAATATATAAGGCCGTGTGCCGTATTTGTCAAGCCCCTTGCTGTATGTTGCTATAATACATGGCACTTTGCCGTTCTTAACTAATTTTACCCCCCCCCGATTTTTTGTATTAGGTATTACAACCGCTCTTTCTTCCTTAACCAAGTCGTACATTTCTTTGCCCTTTACCCTTAAAGCATTCATTTTTCCGTCCCTGTCATGGAACTTTGCCCCGAAGTTATTGCCTTTCTCGACATTGCGCTCACGGTGAATAAGCAACTTTTGAACAACGCTTTCTTTCAGATAATAACGTTCCGGCACCTCTACTTCAAGAATGTCTTTCAATAGAATGCCTCTGTCTTTCGGTTGCGGTATAACACTTTCGGGGGGGGCAAATAAATCGGTCTGTGCAGTCTTTATATTAGTCCAATAGATACGTTTCCGTGTTTGTGCCGAAACGAGCGCACTATTGATGTGAACACCGCGCACACCCAATGCCTCGTTGATTACACATTCCCATCGTTTGCCCATCTCTACATTTTCAAGCAAGAAAAAGACATCAGGGTTTGCTTCCCGTACTTCGGCAAGTATTCGTACATACTCCCAAAACAGGTAACTTTGTCCCTCGAACTCAAAACCTGCCCTTTTCAATTCAAGATAGCGGTCAAGCGTAAGGACTTTTTCATTCGTAGAAGTTGACATACCCTTGCGCTTCCCGGCAAAGCTGAAAGACTGGCACGGACTGCCTCCAATGAGCAAGTCAATACGCCCAAGGTTTCGTGCGTCAACGTTGCGGACATCGCCAAGCTGTACCGTATCAGGAAAATTCAACATCGTATTCTGTATCGCGAACTTATCGACCTCGCTTGCATAATACTTGTCTATCTTGCAACCAAGCTCGCGCAACGCTATCTGACCGCACGACATTCCATCAAAAAGACTTAGCACTATCATTCCTCAATATTGTTTCCGTCAATTATTCGCAAACCATATATCTTTGCCGCACGGTATTCAAGATTGCATCCCTTTGATGAAGTCCAGCCCCTATCAAGAAACACTGTATCGCATTCCAACAACGCCGTTATGTCCCGGCCAAGAGCCTCGGTTTCTGTAACATCCGTATCGTCAAACGGTACGACATCAAACGGCGTTATTATATCTGCATCAGGATATTCATCGGCAAGGTACGCTTTCAATGCTTTAGCCTTGCGGTGAGCCGCCTTACGCCTTTCATACGGTGTCTTCTCCTTACGCCCATTTATCGGCGTTGATATGTAAATCTTCATTGCGTACCTCCTTTCTTCAATTCTGCGATAAGCGCATCGGCGAACCGTACCGCTTCTTGGGCAGAGCCTTTCAAATCCTTGTATTCAAAGCCCAAGCCTGACGTATCTGCTCTCTCGGCATTGCCGTCATCAATATATATCGCGTGCAGAATAGTCTTTGCTATCTCATATCGCCTCTGTCCCCAATCAATGGCACTTGTAGGCTCTTGCAGTATTTCCACTTCGTCAAATCCGAGTTCTATGGGATTGCCCCAACTGTCGCATTTGTCAAGCGTAACTTTTGCATAATCGGCAATATTGATAATTTCTCCTGTTGCTTTTATCTTTGCTTTCATTCCGTTTCCTCCTTTGCTTTGATAAATAGTTCGCATTTCCCGTCCTCATAACAAGGCTCAATCCAATATATCGGATAATAATCCTCCATCAATGCTCTCTGACCCAAGATAAACCGCTTGCATTGCTCGCGCAGAGGGCAATAGCCGTTGTCATGGGTCATTGCATCGCACATATCTATATCGTAACTCATTTCGTTACCTCCTTTCCGTTAGACTCTCTTTTACTTTTTCTACATCAAACTCATAATTAGGACACTTGCTAATACCGCCCATAAGTAACAGTACAGGGAACATCAATCCATGCTTGCAAGACCTTCCGTGTATATCACAAGCAGACTTGCACTGATAGCACAGATATTTGTCCTGAATACATAATGTTGCGCTCATTCCATTTTCTCCTGTCTTTCGGGCAAAAGGTCGTCAACGTATGCCCAACATAAGATTTTATATTCAGCTACCATCTTTAGCCAATCCAAACCTTTATCATTTTCAATGCGATTAGTATAATACGCAATCTTCTTTATAGTTGGTTTCTTGAAAGGATTTGTATCGTCTGCCTTAAATATAAACCACCTCCCCACTTCTGGCTGTTCCTCTCTATCGTGCCACACGGAGTTGATGCGCCATTGTGCGCCAGCCATAAATCCGCTCTTTGCATCAGGATTATATGGGCATTCTCCAAATTCACCAGCACCAGCAAAAAGTAACGCCGCCTTTTCAATCTGTTCTTCTTTCATTTTCTTATCCAATTTTTAAGTTTGTTGATGTATGTCGGTGGAACGTAGTAGTTGAACACTCCAAGTTCAAGTGCTCTTATAGCCTCTCGCAACTCCTGAATGGCCTTATCAAGCCTTTCACGGTGAAAGTGAAACAAATCATCCTGTACTGGCGTATTCTGCAATCTTTTCAACTTTGATTTCTTTGCCCGTAGTAGTGTCTTTGTCTTTTCCTCGATGTATTCCTGGCCCTGCTTCAACGTCTGTGCGCAGACTGTCAGCTCTACTTTCAGCCGTGGGTTGCTAACCTTAACAAGGGCAGCTATGTAGTCGAAGTACCACCGCCATTGTTCGATAATCCACATCGGTAACTTGTTGCGGTAATAGATAACCTCCCAATCGTTACAGCCTTTGCGAATGGCTATCTTCACGCATATTTGGTTATCCGTTCCCCACTTATTTTGCCTTGCCATAATTTTGGATTTGTTATTTATTTATCATCACTCGAACGAACTCTTGCCCTCTTGGTGATTTCTTTCCATACTTCTGTTGGTTGCATTTTGCCCAACGCATCAATCATCCATTCTGCGCCTGAAACAAAACCATTTTCATAAGCGACCTCACCTATATAGTCAAGCCCTGTTTCGTTCATGGCGTGTTCCAATGCAGCCTTTTCAATATCCTCTCTTTCCATAATTATTCATCAAATTTCAATTCTTGCAATTCGCCCCGAATGCCATTGTAAACGGTTATTCCATTCGGCCTCCACTCCTTTGTTATGTCTTCGAGCTTTAAGAAGTCCAAAACAAATCCAAGACGTTCACGCTCCTTACCCAAGTACATTGCACATAAGCCCATTTCAACAGCTATCTTATTATGTCTTTTCGAGCCTATTTCTTCCTTTATTATTTGCTCACGAAGTCTCTCGTATTTCCTTGACAGGCTTACGTAAGCCTTTGCGTGTATTGATATATATTCGTATTTTTTCATTTTGCTTGTTTCTTTTCAACTCATAATACACATTTCTTTACACTCAATAACTTTTACCACCATGCTTAAAGGAGCGCATTTCATTGTATTTCATTTTCTGATTTATGAACCATTCAATATCTATTCCCTTACTATCGCAATAGGCAATAACAGCGGCTATCGTAAGACACAATACGTAAGAAAGGTTGTAAAAGCCATTAGTCAAGACACCGCAAATGTCAAACATAATCTCGGTGAATGCACACGGCACATCCCTCAATCTTAATTTTTTGAGCATCTTGTTTGTGCGGTCAAAATCTATACCCCTTAATCCGCCCAAATCAAGACAGCGTATAACGACATCACAAAGTTCATCTTCAACGCTGTTTTTGATAAATATTTCAAAGTCCACATTCCAAGGACAATCACCCTTGGAGGCATTTGTTAAGAACTTCCCCAAATCAGCGTGCCGTCCTTTCCTGTCAGCTTCAACGGCTTCGGAAACTTCGGTTATAACCATCATCCGCCAATGGTTATCACTAAGTTCTTGGTCGTGCCAGCCGTGTGCCTTGGCTGTTGCAAATGCCCTGTCACGCAAGCCGTTAAAATCAATGTCACATTTCATTTTTTGCAGTTTTTAGTTTACTTAATTTCATCAGGATAAAAGTCATCAAGATAAGCCCAAAGAACGGTATGAAAGAATGCCACATGAGTATTCCACAACAGGCTTTTCACGCCCATGTTAAAGCTGTAAACACCTTTCCTGCCAGTCTGCCGTATTTCGATAAAGATACGGTCGTATTCAGGCTCTTCACTCGCTTTGTGCCATGATGAATTTATACGCCATCTTGCACCTGCCACAAATGCCTGTGGTATCGGTGTTGAAAGTTCCTTAGTGTAAGGAAAATTCTTGTGGCAATATTCATTTGCCTTTTGCTCTATCTGTTCAAGTTCCATACATCAGCCCTCCCTGCTGCATTGTTCGTTATATGCGCACTCACCACTACAAAACGGCAACCGCTGGGTAGTGACGACCTTTTTATTTATCCACCTGCCATGCAAGCTGTCATACACACGCTTAAGCCCAATTCCAATGATTGTTTTATACACGACCCTATTGTTAGGCACTTGCTTGTGGCAATATGTGCAAGCCGTATATCCTTCCCGTGGCTTATAGTACGTTTCGTATCTTTCCATCCGCCTTTGACATTCCGCCTCCGCCTTGTCATAATAACAAGTGTATTCGCCGTCTTCCTTTGTCAAATCGCTATAACGCACGGAACTAAGAGTTACGCCTCGTTCATGCTTGCATGAAATGAAATAAGACAACTCGAATTTGTCGCGGATTTTCTGAATGAATGAAAAGTATGCCGTGATTTTCTCGACATCCTTTCTTTGTGCGCGTTTGCCTATCTGTGGCCGTTCCCAAAACCTTGACCTATATTCTTGCGGCAACGTCAACTCTATCTTGTCAACTTTCCATACCTCAATTTGTGGCGGCATTCCTACTATCCTGTATATGACATCTACATTTTGCGGAACTTTCGCCAAAAGGTTTTCCTTTATTTCCGAAAGTAAGTTGTCAACGTGTGCATCTTCCTGCCGGAACTGTTCCGTTATTGTCAATGCTTTTTCTTTCATTGCCATCCGTCTTTAAGTTATTTCCTGCGACTTCCGCCGTGCAATTCGATTACGTTAAAACTCTTGAACCTGTCAACAAGGCGTTGTTCAAAGCGTTCTTTTAATGCCTTAACCGCCAAGTTGCTTGTTATGTGGTATCTCTTGCCCGTCTGTTGGTATATCTCGTAACGTGCAAAAAGAAACTCATCAGTCACCTGCGACAGCATCGTGCCAAAGCTCTTTTGATTTTCGGTCATCAGCCCCAAGTCGTTAAGGCAGACGTTAAAAGGCGTACCTTCGGAGGCCTTTTCATTGGCGCATTCGTTGTAGGTGTACTTGTCAATATGCCCGTGTACCTTGTAATAATTCATAAGCTGCGTTGCGCTGATATTGACAAAGTAGTTGTCATTCCTCGTCTCGCGCAGATACTCGGAAAATATCTGCATAAGCATTGTCTTTCCCGTTCCCGGCTCGCCTATCAAAAGCAAGTTTTTATGCAGTCTATAATGTTCATTAGGAAACACATCCTCGGCAAGTTTACAGCCATTGAAATAATATGTCATGAAGCGCAACACATCCCTGTTGTATTCGTCAATTACGAATGTAGAATATTCGCGCAACATCAGTGTATTGCCTATTTCCGAAATCATCTTGGCGTGCAACTCATATTCGTCCGGGTTTTCCAAGTTGTACCTAAAACCTTTCAGAATAGTCCTGCGGTGTTTCTGCACCTCCCACTCCGCCTGTTCCTTTGACAGGCTGTAACGTTGCTGTTGATAGTCCCTTATTATCTGTAACGCCGCTTTCTGCGTAAGCGGCTTTCCATTGAGTTCCATATCTTTTAACTTTTTCATTGTATGCGTCAATTACCCATGTGAGAATGGCGCGATAATCAGATTTATATGTCCTACCTGAACTACCTTTATAGTTGTCAAGTATGTATATATACCCCTTGACCTCTTCCTCTGAATGGTTGTTCAAGAGCTTTTCGTATTCCGTCTTCGTTAGACTTACGAACTCGGCGTATTGCACCTTGGGTTCTTTCTTCTTTTTCGTTTTTTTCGGTGTCGGTGTCATCGTCATTTTCCTTTCAGGCGGCTTTTCAGGTACGCTTTCCGTCACTTCCTGTTTTGCGACCTTTTCAGGCTTTTGGGGGTTGGCATTCTGAAGCCTTGCCTTTGTCCTGTCACCACCTTTTTTCCCGGCCATGCGCCTTACCGCGCTGATTATGCTGCTTTTCATCATCTTCACGTTGCAATATTCGCCTTGGAGGTTGACTTGCAACAAACCTGCGTTTATCAGGCGTTCCAAAGGCGTATCGTCTATTATCGCCAACAGCCGCATAATCTCATTCTTCGTGTAAGCCTTGCCATCGGGTCTTGCCATTATTCCGCGCCGTGGGCTGCTCCACATATAGCAAAGCAAATCCATAAACAAGCCCTTGACGTGTGGCGGCAATATTAGGACATCAGGATTGGTAAGCCAAAATTCGGTGTCTATCGGAAGCGGTGGTATGCTTGCCTTGCGCCGTTTCATGTTTGTAGTTATAAGGAGGGTACTTTCGCACCCTCCGTGTTGTTTAATTAGGCTTCCAATATTGCAATGTCCGGCGCAACATCCTTAATTTTAGCAATAACTTGGTCTATGCAAGTATCGCGGTATGTTTCCGCCATCTCCTTAGCACCCGGCGAAACAAGTTGCAGATAAACATCTCCGTCTGAAATGTAGTGGTCGAACTCTATTTCAAAACCCTGTTTTGCAGTCCCCTTGAATATCGCCATGTTCACCGTGAAGCTCTTGGGCAATGAGCTTTCCACCTGACAGCGGTAGACATCCGCCATTGAGCCTGACGGGTCGCGCTGTTTCTCAATCTCCGCCGTTGCCTTTGCCTTGAAGTTCTTAAGAATGCTTACCAACTTCATACATTGTTCGCGGTCTGAAAAAACGCTTCGATTAAGGCGTAAGAACTGCCCCAACTTGGCAGGTTGCCAACCCTTGCTTGGGTCGTTAATTCCGAATGCGGCGTATGTGTCTGTATATTCAGCACGGCCTGTGAACTTGCTTTTGGCATAGAAGTCCCTTTCGTTGACGGTAAGGGTTATTTGACATTTCTCTCGCTCAACCAGCACGTTCGCCTGTTGAATATCTATCGTCCCGATACGCTTTGACAGCCAGTCGTAAGGCGTTGAAAGTACACCTATAACATCCCTACTTTCGGGGGCTTTAAGTTCAAGCTGCTGTACCTTGGCTGCTTCGCCTTGACGCAATACCACCTCAATAGGCTTATCGCCTTTGTATTCACCGATATTTATTACAATACCTTTTTCCATTTCTTCGGTTTTCATATTCTTTTGATTTTAATTGTTAAACATTGTCTGTCCCTGTTCCGCGCATCTGTTGAAACATCGTGCGTTGCCTTTCTTCGGGAGTTATGTGCCGTTCCTCTATCTTGTAGCCGTCAGGCGAATAAATTGCCGTGCGCCCCTCTTCGGGGTCAACGAACTTGTAACAATCGCGCTTTACCCATTCGCCACCAACTTTAAGCTCATCGAGGATTTTTCCTACCTGTTCTTGCAACGGCTTAATCTGACCTTTTATATTCGTCCTAACTTCGGCAAGCTCATCTTCAAGCTCTCGAATTTGGATTGACACATTCGCCAGCTCCGCCCGGCGTTTGTTTATTTCTTCCTGTTCAAACTTCCTTGTGTAGCTCTTTTCTACAATTTGGTCGGCATTATCCCTCAAATGCTGTTCCCTTTCCGATATTGGCATATCGGCAAATAATACGTCTTGCATAATTCAAAATTTTTTTGATTGTTCACTCTGTCTTGATTTTCCAGTCAAGCAACAGCCATTCCGCCCAAAGCTCAATGAATTGCTTTCCAAAATACTTTGCTTTTTCTTCATCTTCCTGGCACAAGCGGAAACCATAGTCCGCACCCGAGTGCGAGGAACGGTTATTCGTGTTCAGAAAGCCGAAACCCGCACTCGTACCGCCACTCGCAGCCGCGCACAACAAGCCCCCTTTGTCCTCATCGCTCATATCATCCATTTCTCTTTGCGTGTACAACGCAAACCAAGGATAATAAAACCATTTGCGGCCTTCGGGGTCGGGTACAGGCTTAAAGTTCCTGCCCCACAAAGCACGGCTTATCGTTTCCAACTTCATCAGGGCTATATGTCTTGCCTCACACCCGGCATTCAACAGTTTTTCTTCATCAATAGGCTCTTCATCAAGCGCAATGCACGCATCAGCATAACTCTTGATACTCTTGTAGTCATTAAGACTCGGCTTTGCAGTATTTCTGCCTAACAGCGCATCAAGGACTTTTTTCATGTATTCATCAGCGACTTTATAAGCCGCGTCAACGTTACTTTGTTTGATTTCGATTGTTTTCTCCATCTTTCTTTAATTTTAATTTGTTCAACTTTTTAATGTTTATCTTTGTCATTCTTATAGCATTCAAGACCCTCAAGCTCTTTACCTGCGGCATATTTTGCAATATTAATGGCAAGTGTCTTGTCAACTCCGCTACAATGTTGTCAGGTACGTTTATCATAAGCCCTCCAAAATCTATCAGGGTCAGGTATTTCAATATTCAAGAACTCACGCCCGTATTCACGTAGCTTTTCGCAATAGGTCGAAAACGTAACGGTATCCATCGCCGCTGTCGAGCCGGGAAAGCTGATAATTTCGCCTGTATGCCTATTCACAACCTTGTCGGCTGTCATCTGCGACTTAAAGAACTCGTGTACCTGTTCAGTGCTTGTAAACTCCCACCCGGCATCAAGCAAGGCATCAAGCAACATCGGGTATATGCACCCCCAAAGCCAGCCGTTTTGGTCGTTGCTGCGCGGTTTGCGTATCTTTTCAACGCTTACACGGTAGAAGCCATCGCACACTGACTTAAAGTAGTTGTACAACCCTTTAAGATTGAACAGGCCGTTACGTTTTTCGACTACTATCTTACGCATTGCTACATTTTGCAAAGTTCAATACATAATCCCTTACCTGCGACATATACGGGCTTGCCTGTCTGTGCTTCAATCTCCGTCTTGAAACGTCGCTCATCACTATTGTTGTCTGACAAATGAAGCAACACTATCTCCGAAACATCGCTTAGGTCGTTTGCGGCAAGCACCGCCTTGCACGTGTTTAATTCAAGATGTGTTGTCATCAGCCTTTCACGCTGTGATGGTAGGGTGCGCCCTTCGGCTATCGCCCTTACAAGGTCAGGGTCTGAATAATTACACTCAATCATTATGTGGTTTAGGCCAGGGAAACTATATTCACACATACAACTGTCAGTGAGGAACATCAACCTGCCGAACGCGGCGTGCTCTATCAGATAACCTGCGCAAGGCACGTCATGGCACGCCGGGAAGCCAAGCACCTTAAAGCCGCCAAACCTGTAACCCTTGCCATAGGCAAGCCTTATCGCCCTCGAGCCGTCTATATGCTTGGCCTCCCATACTTCGGGCAGTGCAATTACGGGGAAGCCACATTCAACCATGTATTTTATGTACTTCGCATGGTCATTGTGTTGGTGCGTCACAAGACATCCTACAACCTTGCCCAACTTGTAACCGATAGCCTTTTTGTAGTCTGAAATGCGCACGCCAGCTTCAATGAGCAAGGCCTCCTTTCCGTCTTCAAGGATATAACCATTGCCACTTGAACTGCTACCCAATACCTTCAATTCCATTACTTACACTCTTAATAACCGGGGTCGTCTTGTGCCGGGGCATTTGCACCATCCGTGACAGGCTCAAATTCGGCTTCATCCATATTTATGACTTTGGTAGCATTGTGCGACACAAGCCTTTCGCGGTCGGCAACGTCATTGTCATAATCAGCCTCGTTGTCGTCGGCAAAAGCATTCTGCATCTCTATTGACAGATAACCGTACTTGCTTAACAATGTGCGTATGACCGTCTTTATCGCCATTGCGTGAAAGTTACCAAGCCAACCTACTTTCTTGCTGTCAGGCGAAAAGGGAAGCGCGGCAAGCCTTACCAGCGCATCTTCCGTAACATCTTCGGGTTTTCCGTCCTTGTCGTATGACACGAGTCCCTTTGAGTATCGCTTTGCATGAGCTGCCACCTGTTCAACAGTCATGTACAACGTTTTGGAAAAGCCATTCATCAACTCGAAATAACAGAAGTAGCCGACAATCTTATCACTTTTCTTTTCGCCGTCAAAAGCTATCTCGCCTGTCAGCTTGTTTACTTTTCGTAGCTCTCCATCATAAACGACATCGGCATTTATTGTGCGGTATTGCCCTGTTCTCATTGCAAGCTGAATGTAGCCTTTATATCCAAGTTGGAAGCTCGGCTCGTAAACCTTAATGTAGTTACCCCTTTCGTCTTTCTTCGTATTTTTGTAGGGCACAATGTAAGCATAGCCCAAAGCCCTATTGATAGGCAGATGCAACACCGCCGCTTTCAAAGCCTCGGAAACTACCTGTCTCGGCTCGCATAGCTGTAGTTTGCTGTCAGTATTGTATAAGTCTATCACGGATGCGACAAACGTAGACGCATTCTTAGCCAGCGCATTCTTAAACTGTTCCATCACTGACGGCGCATTAAGCATATTTTTCAGCAAGTCAATCTTTTTCGGTTTCCCGGCAACCTGCGCGTTATTTGCAGTCGTCACCGCTGTTGTCTGTTGTGTTGTCATATTATTTTCCTTTCATCAAATTAATTGTTCCACTTAATGTTTCCATAAGCCCATCAACGCCGGGGCTTGTCACGAACTTGTACAATCCGTACAAAACAATACTCTCTTTGCCCATAACGGAAACGACACAATCCGCACCACCTGCCTCGTTTTCCTCAACCACTATCATTACGGCAGCTTTCCTTTTCTTAGGGTCGCTCTCCACCTGCTCCGCGACATAGTTGTTAAAACTCTCTACGTCGGTCAAAAACCTTGATTTTTTCATCACATTACACTTTTTATGGTTAATTGCTTGTCAGTCGAAACCTTAAGGTTGATAATCTGCGAGACGGTGGGGATTATACTGTTCACCCTTTCCCTGTTGTCAATGAAAAGCGGCGCGCACACACCCTTTGCCTTGCAGATAGCGTTAATTATGTCAACACCAGCGTTGACCTTGCCAGCCGTATTGACATCAGGATAAGGCGTGCCATTCACAGTACAGATGCAAGCCAGCTTTTCGTTACCGTTAAGCTGTTCCCTTGTAAACGTGAATGAAACAACTTTGAACAGGCCGTTAATGCGTCTTGTCAATTCCGCGTCTTTGTCCTTTTGGAAGTTGAATGCCAAATCCTCGATACGTTCAAGTTCCGCCAACGCCACATTGTTTGCCCGGCGTCTGTCTTCAAGTTCCTCAATCTCCTTGTGTATTCGGCTTATCTGCTCCCTGTTGGCAAGTCTCTTGTACAGTTCCTGTAAGGCGTCTTGAAGCACCGCCTTGCCGCTTTCCAGCTCGGTTGTGTCGGCAGGTTTGAACTCCATGCCCATTTGGTTTGCCAGCTCCGCAATGTCATTTTCAAGCCCGACACACGTTGCGTCATTCCGTATCATCGCATCTGTATCAGGTGCTTGCGGTATTTGCGACTTCATCGTTTCGTAATCTTCTTTCATCACGCCTACCTGCTGCTCACTTGTCTTTATTTTCAAAGACAGGTCATCAACCTCTTTCGTCAGTTCATCCATGCGTTGTTTCTTGGCTTTGCCATCGTTCTTGTTTTTTTCAAGACGCTTTGCCTTGTCAGCGTTGAAGTTTGCTTGCATCTCACGCTGCTTTTCCTCTATATCGTCAATTTCCAAGGGTCTGTGGCAAGTAGGGCAAACGAACGCACCTTGTGGATATTCCAGCGTCTCCGCATTGATTTTACGGTATTCGGCACGCATTGCCGCCAAATCGTCATTAATGGCAGCTATATTCAAGTTGATGTTTTGGCGGCGTTCCTGCCAACGTTGAATTGAATCGGCAAGGCTTCTAATCTCGTATTCCTTTTTTTGCAAGTCGAGGGTCTTGGCGTTGACATCCTTCATTGCCTCACCCTTTATGTCGGCCTGTCTTTTAGCCAACGCAAGACGTTTGTCGTTCAATTCCTTTTGCAGTTCCGACTTCCGCTTATATTCGTTCTCGTTAATCTGCGACTTGTCGGCTATCTGTGCGTCAATGTCAGCGACAGCCTTTTTCTTGGCCGCTATCTCGATTTCCAACGCGGCCCAGTCTTCGGCTTCAGGCATAAGCCTGTTCGCCGTGTCTATTTGGCTCGGTATTACTTTCAGCTCGTCATTGATAGCCTTTTTCTTGGCCGCCATCTCTTTTGCATACTGTTCAAGAGTGCGTCCCGTAAGTCTGTCAAGAAGCTCCGCATATTCGGGCTTTGTTTTCGCTACATCCTCATCCGAAACGTTACCTGCCATGTCGAACAATATAGACTTTTGCACGTCAGGTTTCAGGGCGGCAAAATAGTACGGGTCGGTTATCAGCTTGAACACGCTTTCGTCTATGATTGAGGAAACAACCTCGTCATACTCTGACTTCGTGCCCATTTTAACGCCGTTCACCGCAAATTCCGTCTTGTGGTTTTTCAACACTTCTTCCGCCCTGTTTCTTGGTTTTGCCCATACCTCAACATAACTTCGGCTCAACTTCACTTCCTTGCCGTCAACGTCAAGTATGCCTGTAACCGAATGTTCAAGATGCAATATCGGATTGCCTTTGTCATCCAAGGTCTTAATGTTGAAGTTGTTGTCGCTCCGCCATGTCGAGTCCTTTCCGAACAACAGCCAAAGGAAAGAGTCGAAAACAGTTGTCTTGCCTGTTCCATTGTCACCCGTTATCCACGTTTCGCGGTCGGAAAAGTCGATTTCCATGTTCGCAATGCCCTTGAAGTTCACAAGGGCAAGGCTTTTCAGTTTAATAGTTTTCATCATCATTACTATGTTTGTTTACCATTGTCTTCATTTTCTCCGCCGTGTCAACCGCCATCAGTTCGGCACGCGAGTAGAGTATCTTTGAACGTACCGTGCTGCCCATGCGTGAGCCTTGCACAAGACCATTTTCCACCCAACGCTTTACACGGTGTTCCTGGAACTCCCTGTAAGCCTGTCTCTGCGATATAAGGTCTTTGCCGGGCGCAAGCCTTTTGGCGAAGTTCGCCGCCCCAAGCTCCGAAAACTTCATGCAAAGGTTTTTCAGCTCATACAATTCAAGCGATACTGCCATTTTTCATTTCTCCTTTTTCCTGCCAATGATACGTGCCATGTGATTTCTCACGCTCCTTTCGCCGTCAGTGGTGAAGTAAGCCCATGCCAGCGCAAGCCCGGCAACGGCGAACACCCCGTGCCACCATGCGGCAAACAACACCGCGCATACAAGGCTTGTCACTCCAAGTAAGCCCCACACAACAGACCATATCAAATTTTCAACTATCATAATGCACGTGTTTATGAAAACAATACATCTTCGGGCACTCCAAGGCGTTTTGCCAAAATGGAAGTCCTTAACGCATCAGGCCGCTGCGTACCTGCGAGCCAACAACGCACGGTTGACGTGTGTACCTTGCACAGGCTTGCCATCTCCCTTACGAACTCCGACTTGGGGGCTACGCTTGTCTTAGGAGGCAGCGCATCGTAAATCTCCCGAAACTTTGTCTTTCCCATATTTTCCATATTTTACTGTGTTTTACAAACATATTTATTATCTTTGCATCAATAACTTGTATATCGTGTTGCAAAGATAGGTTATATATCCGAATTATCCAAATATTTTGGTTATATTTTGATAATAAAATTGATATTATACATGAAAAGGTTTGATTTAAGAGAGTTCAGACGTGATAAAAGAGTGACGCAATCGGAACTTGCCGAACTCTTCCAATGCAAGCAAAACTTCATTTCGCGCATTGAAAATGGCGAAAGGACATTGCCGCCCGAAAAATTGGATATACTACAGGATAAATATGGTGATATATCCAAATATTACAAGGAAGTTTCAGACACAGACGAGCACATGACCATAAACGCCTCGCCTCAAGAGTTTATAAATGCCGGGGCTGATGCGTTTACAAGACAGCTTGTCAAGATGATGAATGAAAAGCTGATAGCGCCATACAGCGCACTGTTGGAAAAAGACATGATTATTGAAAGGCTCAACAGGGAAATTGGGCGGCTTGAAATGCAACTTGAAGATGCTAAAAAAGACAGTGCCCGTCAGGATGGGGATGCCGCCTCTGCCGTTGCCGGGTGACAATGGAATACCGCAACGGATGTTTCACGACAAAGAAAATACCGAAAAATCAATGACAAATGGAAAAATACTATAAAATGGTAATAGACCTGTACAAGTCGGCTGTCGAAAACCTGTCAGCCGGACATAATGTCAATAACGATTGCGGAATGGCGGAACTCACCGCCATTGCCAACGCAATAACCACGGCGAGGGTCAACGGGAACGAAACAGCCGGACTTGAACAACTGAAAGCCGACATCGAGCACCTGCGCCTAATCACTGACAGCCTATGAATACGCCGGAAACAAAACAGGTGATAATGCGTTTCTACACCGCCCTTGACACATTAAAGGCAATGGGTAAAATCAGGGGAATAAACACGTATTGCACGGCTTACAACATTGACCGCCGCAACCTTTACGCCCAGCGGAAGGACTTGGAGCGCAGTTGGTTTCAGGTGTCATGGCTTTACCCTATGGTTAAAGACTTCGGCGTAAGTGCGAGATGGTTGCTTACAGGCTATGGCGGAATGTTTGAAACGAGCGGATTCCGCGAGCAAATCAACATCAGAAAGCAAGAATAAGTAAAGATGAATGTGCTAAAATCACTGCAAAATGACTATCGTTGAGCCAATAACGGCACATTTTTAGTAATTTTGCATTGAATTTTAATAATATATATATATGAAAAAATTATTGTTCACAATGGGCTTGTTAGTAATGGCTTCAGTGTCAGCCATTGCCCAAAGTTTCACGTTGACCCCTAACGGGTTTGTTTCAAGTGATGACGAAACAAAAAATTATGTAGTTGTTGACATACAAGGTACACAACAGGAACTTTACAAAAAAGTGCGTGCGTACCTTGTAAGCATCTACCGTTCGCCAAAAGACGTTTTGAGCGAGTCAGAGCCTGACGTTATCACCATAAACGGCATTGAAAGCGATGCGGTACAAAAGAAAGCATTAGGCATGGCCGCTGCTTCTTACGATATGAATTATACTATATCCATCCGCTTCAAGGACGGTCGCATACGTTTTGACGCTCCTACATTCACACTTGCCGACTACAAATCAGGCAGCAAGACAATACGCCTATTATTGCAAGGAAAATCCAACGGAGGTTTTGGGTCGGAAGTTATAAACGTGATTTACAACAAGAAAGGCGAATTAAAGGCCAAATACGCCAAAGAAGCCTTGGAAAAGTTTTTCAACAATTACATAATCGACTTAAAGAAAGGCGTTGAAAATAATGTAGGCGATGATTGGTAACAAGACAAAAACATTCATATATGGATAATAGTTTGATGATTTGGATTTTCGCAATACCGCTCATTGCGCTTGTATTAGGAGCTATAATAAAGGCTTTCACCACAACCCCATCACAAGAACTCAACAAAAAGTTTGTAGAACTTGGGACACTGAAAGGAAAAACATACGACCAAATAGTAAACTATGTTGGAGAACCTAATTCCAAAGACGTGTTAAATGATACCGTGCTTTGCCAATGGATTCAACCTGCATACCATATAGCCTTACTTTTTGATAGGAACATGGTGTGCCTTGGCGTTAGTTCAGAAACTAAAATTGATGAGACTTTGACATAACTGACAATTTTATATGTTTGTCAAACACATATTCCATTTTCCGCCTAAGATTTCACCCAAAATCTTAGGCGGTTTCATTTATTATCGCTACATTTGCAATGCTCTACTTATCAAATCAGGCAGGATGTTAAGCCTGTCTATGTCGGTCAGGCATTTTTTATGCCCTGACGTGTCGTAAGACTATACGGACATATCGGCTTCCATACCCCCGTGTGGTGCGTCAATGCGCCCACTGCCTGATTTGGTGTAGAGCAACGGGAAAGGTGGAAGCCGTTTTTATTTCCACCGCTTTATTATTATGCTCAAACCAAATCAATTAAGCCTACACGTGAACAAAAGTAGCGCAATGGCAGGTAAGGCTCACCAAACAGGCCACCCAAAAGACACAGACAGCCTTATAGACGTTATCCGCAAGGCCGTTGAGTTGCAACACCGCCTTAACGAGCTTTCCAAGTACCTTTTTGAGGATGGGGACTTCGACGGAGAGTTCTTTGACGCACAGGAAAGGCTGCAAGACATCATCAACAACGACCTGCGCCCAATGGTAGGCGCGCTCGTAGTCAACAACGTTTACGAGACGGAAAGGAGGCAAGCACTATGAAACAGAACGACAAGGCAACGGTATTGATACCGTCAGACATGGTAGCGTTCCCGTTCCACAAGCAACTGATAACATTCCTTAGCGGCGAAACAGGCCCGACAATGGTAAACGCTACCGAAATGGCAAAGGCTTTCGGGAAACGCCCAGTTGATTGGTTAAGAACGAAACAGGCTAAAGAATACATAAAGGTATTTTGCGAAGTGAAAAAATGCACTTCGCAAAATATAGTCGTCGTTCAGAAAGGAACAAGAACGCGAGCACAAGGCACGTGGCTACATTCCGACTTAGCCATTGAGTTTGCCCGTTGGCTGTCGCCGGAGTTCTCGATATGGTGCAACGACATCATAAAGGCGTTGATGCAGCGCATCGACCTTGGCAACGGCGTTATCCTGCGTATGCAACAGCTTGCAAGGCTCGAGGCCGAACACCCCGAACTATTGGGCGAAGAGGACGATGAATATGTTGATGCAGAGGAAGTTGAAACAGCCGACATGGAAGCCAAAATCGCCGAGCTGAAAGCCGAAATAGCGAGAAGCGAGGCTGACGACAAGCGGCGGCGTTACGAAAGCCAATAACACGGCCATTACAAGGAAAGCGGACACCCAGGAGCGTCCGCTTTCTTCTTTTTCCTTGCTTTTTCTTCTTTCCCCTTATACCCTATATTCCTTATATATATA
>ENA-OPIO01000177-OPIO01000177.1-human-gut-metagenome-genome-assembly--contig:-NODE-177-length-24947-cov-5.234654_pt1 | contig 24947 bp, 23 predicted proteins | sample MGYA00241395_ERZ501636 | MGnify/ENA primary metagenome ERZ501636 (study PRJEB25962, sample SAMEA2042198) | human gut metagenome | biome: human gut; feature: human-associated habitat; material: faeces... | reverse complement strand
ATCTCATTCCCACAACTTTTTCAATCGTTTTCTTATACCGAACTCACGTTAAATAATGTGGTTGCATTCAACGGATTCCGTGTCGGTGCACGGAATGACAACTACCGATGAATAAAATTTACAGCCTCAACACATTGTCGCATACTGAGGCTACGGCCTCATGATGGGTTACGAATACAAGTGTCTTTCCGGCACAGCCGCTGCGCAGGTTGGCCACAAGGCGGCTTTCAGTGGCAGCGTCGAGCGCTGACGTAGCCTCGTCGAACAGCAGGATATGGCTCTTACGCAATATAGCGCGCGCCACGGCTATGCGCTGGGCCTGCCCCTCGCTAAGTCCACCACCCTGCTCGCCAAGTGGAGTATCAATACCTTCAGGCAGGGAAAAAACAAAATCAGCCTCGGCCGTATGCAGCGCCTTGCGCATCTCGCCGTCTGTGGCTTCGGGGTTACCCATCAGAAGATTGTCACGCACCGTACCGCTAAACAAAGTGTTGCCTTGCGGCACGTAAGTAAAATTGCAGCGCGTCCGTGACGATACAGCGTAACGTTGGTCACCGCACACAAGCGAAACGCTGCCTTCTATCGGCTCGACAAGCGCAAGAAGCAGGCGCACAAGCGTAGTCTTGCCACGCCCCGTAACACCGAGCACGGCAGTGCAACTGCCTGCGGGGAAAACGTATGAAAAACACTTTAGCACGGGAGCTTCGCCCTTGCCATAATCAAACGTAACATTATCAAAAACGATGTCAGGCACACAAGGCACCGACACACGGCCGTCTACATCCTCGGCCGAAAGCTGTTCAATCTCGCGCAGACGGTCTACCGACGCAAGCACGTCAACCAGTGACGGCACAAGGCGGGCCATGTCGAATATGGGATATTGCACCTTGCCTACAAGTTGGAGAAAGGCCGCCATCGTGCCGAACGTTATGGCGCCCGCACCAAGCAACACCACACCCCACGAGAACACGACCAAATAACCGATGGCGAAAGCCGCCGACACAAAAGAGCGTGACAAAATAGAGAAGCGCGTGCGGCCCATAACCTGACCGCGCAACTCTGACTGCCGACTGTCAAGCGTGCCCACACGCCCGATTCCCTGTTCAAGGGCCTTGACGACGGTACGCTGTTGCAGACTTTCCTGTATTACTGACTGTATCATGCTGTCGCTCCGGCGTATAAGGCGAGCGTAATGGTACATCTTCTTCATATAAAAACGCCCACCAAGCAGCAATATAGGGAAACCACAAACTACAAGCCACGGCAACCACGGGTCGAGGACGCAAAAGAACGCCAGAGCGATGGCAAACTGGACAAACGACACTATAAAAGCAGGAACCGTGCCGGCAAGCACAGACACAACCGACGCTGTGTCACGCTCGACACGATTCACGATGTCGCCCGTATGGAACCGCTCAAGCTCAATCCACCTGATGGACATCAGGCGCGAGAAAGTAGCATGCCGCAACGCGTTACCCAAGCCTACATGCAGCCGCGCACCTATCCATGTGCCGGCGGCGCTGCAAAGCAGCTGCAAGGCAACAAGAACGGCCAACACCGCAATGAGCACGGCAACATTGCCATCGACAACCCTCGTTGCCACGTCTATCACATGCTTGGAAAAATATATAAAGGCCAGCGAGAGTACGACCGAGACAATACCGACGATACAACTCAACAATATTCCTGTACGATGGCCGATAGACGCGTCCTTGACATATCCTGCATTTATCCTAAGCCTAACCCAGGAGCGGCGCAAGGACATAAACGCCAGAATGAATAAAGAATACACCCTGACGGCAAGGCTGCGTGCCGTATAAGTCTTACCATTGCGCATAAAGGCCACGGCCACTCCAACAACCTCAGAAGCGGAAACCGTTTCGGTCTGCACACGGTTACCGTCACCCTGTAAAACCAGTGTGTCGCCGTCACGCCTGATGACACGGTGAAGCAACACACGACCGCAACCGCTCTCGCGTGCAAGCACCACGTCGCCGCGCCGCACATCGTCAATAATACACCGACGCAAGGTTACATGGTCGCGACCTTCAACCAGCAACGGCCTCATACTGCGCCCCTTGACGGCAACAGTTACTTCAACGCCACGGGCAAGCAACGAGGCTATCTCTTCAAACAGTTTGTCATTATCGAATTCCATTCCAAATAAAAAGATGTCATCAGAAAGCCATCATATACAATGCAAAAGACGGCAAACGAGACCGCAATTTGTGTAAAAAGCGGGTCGTCTGCCGTCCGATATATAACAAGACATTCAAAAAATGGGCTAATCCCAATTATTTTTCAATAACATAATTGATACGTACCTTTACGCAGCGGTTAAGCTTGGCGTTAAGTCCGCGCGTACTCTTGTCGTTGACAACGCTTACAGGATCTGTCAAGGCATTCAGGGAGAAACTGTTGCGGCCAATATTCTTGAACACGCCACTGTCCTTGAGCCATTGTATTACCGTGCGGGCACGACTATAAGCCAGTGCCTTATTACGCTCAAGACCAACGTTCTCGGCATCCTCGCCTACGTAATTATCCTGGCTTGTGGCCAATCCCTCGGCAGATACAAATTGAATACGGCCGTTCTCAAATATATTCTTCAGCTCTGCCACGGTTGAGTTGTCCGTGAAACCTGAAATGTAACCGCCCTCACCCTCAACAGCTGCATAGATATCGGCAAAGCTGTACAAGTCGGCATCCTCGTCAAGAGTCATATTCTGGCGTACTAAGTCAAGACCTGAATGCGCGTTTAGTCCATACGAAGCGCTCTCCTTGTAATTATCCTTCGACACAAGGCTTTGTGTGGAAGTTTCCGAGTCAACACGGTAAAACCATGTCTTTCCGCCAGAATAAACAGGCGCATAATAATAACCGGCTTTGTCCTTAAACGCATTCATGCTGGCAGTATCCATGTCAAGAGAGATTGGCGACGAAGACATTTCGTAACCTCTCGACACACCGCCAGCCTCACATTGGTTGGCTTTAACCGTGGGAATATCCTCCGTCTTGAAAGACGCAAGCGAGCGTCCTGAACCAAGGGCGGAAGCAACAGCGTCAGTATCGACGAAACGCTTTTGCGTGAACACACCCGATGCAAGATAGTCTATCGCATTAACCGTAGCACCGCTCACAATCGGGGCATCGTCGCGGCCAGAATAGTTGTTCGGGAAGAAAACGTAGAACACCATCGTCTTATACTCGGGGCAGTTAGGTTCAGGTAGCACTGTGTTGGTAATATAAACTGGCTCCTCGCACTGCAGACAGCGGTCCCAATGACGCTTCTTGAAGTAGTAAGTAAGACCAACACTGAGACCTACGTTAGCATCAAACCAACGGCTGTCCTCACCGTTCGCCTTGTTGGTAATTCCGTCGAAGTTTGTCTGGTACAGAATGGCATGAGCCTTTACATCAAGCGAAATATCCTTCTTCTTACTGAAGAAACGACTGTACTGCAATTCGAAATGTCCACTCCATTCATTGCGCTGGGCTGAGATACCATAATGGTGTAATGCTCCAATACCGACGGAAGCAATAAACTGGTTCTTCAACCGTTCAGACTCCTTGCCCTCGTAACCGCAGAAAAGACGCGAAAGATTGAACATGGCATTGACACTGAAGTCAAGCCACTTCATCTTTGTTTCCCAGTACGGAGTACCGTCATCAGCGGTGAGCTGACCGCCATCGACAAACATGGTTTCCTCCTTGCTGTACCCCTTGGAGTTACCCATACCAAACTGGATTTTGGCACCTATGCCCGGAGTAAACCACTTACCAAAACCAATCTTGAAGTCCGGAGAGATTAGTCCGCCAAAGTCACCTACACTACCATAGTCGCCGGCAAAAGCGTGGGCGCCAATCTCACCAAAAACAAACCAGTTGTCCCAAAAGCGATTGGTAACAACGCGATAATGATCGTCCGTAGGCTGTGGCTGCACTACCGTCTCACCACGGACTGTGTCGCTGACCACCGTCTGCGCGACAGCGCCGTTGCACATAAGCAACAACGCCAAAACAAAAAACATTGTCTTCTTCATAATTATTCAACAATTTAATCTATATGATTTATTCACTTAATTATTTCCACCAATAAACCGAACGCTTCAACTCTTTACACCGAACAACATCTTAAGCCGTACAATAACCTTGTCAAACATAAAGAAAAAGGCCTCGCCCGGCATTAATCGGAATAGCCGTAAACTGCGCCACGTCCAGAAACATCCGTTTCTTATAACACGTAATGGCGCCCGCTGTATTCCCCGACCAATATTCACCCGCTCCTCTTTAAGTACATAACCATCATTCATAAAGATGTCATAAAGAAGTGCGACATCCTTGTCTTCACGACACAAACCATACATCGAAACATTTTCAGATAAATAAATATCTATAAAACGAAACAGCACCGTACTGAAACGCAACGCACCAAGGTGATTAAGTATGGCCTTCAGTTTTGGAATGTCAACACCTGACTTTCCAAGCATTATAGCTACATCACAAATCTGCTTGGCGCCTATACCGTAAGACAGGACATGACGCTGAATGTGGAGGATGACACAAGCCAAATTAAACTCAAGCGTATCATGCGGAATGACACTACTACCGAAATTGACAGTCCACCATTCAGATGTCTTTGTAACTATACGCTGTAAGCGGTTATTCATCCACGGATTATAAAGCGTCTCGAAAGTTGGATGGAACTCAACCCTATACCGGTCGCCACATGACATGGCATATTTAGCGTTATAAAAATCATTCCCAAGCTGTTCTACGATTATGTCGCCATTCTCGTAAAAATAAGGGATTCCTTTATCTTGCAATACATTAACAAGGCTGTCCCATCCATCAACAATAACCAAGTCAATGTCGCCATAACTTCTGTGTAAAGGATTGGGATACCACTTGGCAACAGCTTGTCCCTTGAATACAACAGCCGTTACGCCATGAGCAGCAAGCATATCAAGCAACATTCCTCCACAATGAGCCATCGCCTCGTTCATCATCTCTATATGCAGCAAATGGAATACCCATTCATTCCATAATCTTGCCGACGGACGGATGCCAGCCCTAACTATTCCGTCAGCAACAATACCGGAGACAGCCTGCCGGCACGACAAGTCGAACAATTCGCCCCAACAACTGTCACCAGCAACAATATCTATCGCTGAAGTATCCCCCCACAGTCCGCGGCGCAAGAAATAAAAGAAAAGTCTCTCCGTATCAGTCATTATGAAACTTTTTCCTTATTTTCGCATCGATGAATTGAGGTATCTTCCATCCCATCTTCATCAGTTTTGTCGGAACACCCAAGAAGCCATGCGACTTGTACATACGTACGTCTTCTTCCCATATCTGACAGCGGCTTGCTCCTCCGGTTGACAACCCGCCCATACGCATCTTGACAAAATACTTATTAAGGTATTCCACGTGCAGTTTGTTTTCATAAAGATACCTGACAAGGAAATCCGAATCTGAAGCTATCTTGTAACTCTCGTCATACAACCCGCAACGCTCAAGCACGCTACGACGGATATATACCGTAGGGTGTAACGGCAACCATCCGAAACGAACCTTCCAACGTCGGTAACGCCCGCTTACCCAGTTACGCACAACTTTGTCCGTACACTCGGCATCAACATAAAGCCCATTACCGTAAACTATGTCGGCGCCCGTATTATTAAAGATTTTGACAATATCAGAAATGACATGACTATCGTAAAAGAAATCATCAGAATGCAGCAGACCGACAATATCGCCCTTTGCCATCCTTATGCCTTTGTTGATTGCCTCGTACATCCCGCTGTCAGGCTCGGAAACAATTTTCGTAAGCCGTTCACATCCTTCATAACTTTTGACAACCGCAAGCGTACCATCACTGCTTGCCCCGTCGACAATTATGTATTCAATGTCAGAATAGTCCTGTCCCAACACGCTATCAATAGTTTGCCCGACGGTAGACTCGCGGTTGAAACAGGAAGTTATAATTGTAACCATCATTTGTTTTTATTATAAAGTTCAGATTACTTTAAGTAAGTAGTCTTGATATATTCTTTTATCTTATCATCATCGAAACCGAAACGCTTTTTCAGCTCATATATCTTCGCGTCCACCAACATCCTATACCAAAAACCTTGCAACACATGCCAAACAAAACCTTCTTTCCCGTCGAGAAAACCTCCCCTTAATACGTATCTGTAAAAGAAATTGACGAATGGACGGACAAACAATGGAGCCTTAGCGTATTTCTGTTTTAGCCACCGCTTACGTTGATCTTCCTTACCAAAAAAACTTGCCTTAATCTCCATATCCGTATTACCAATGCCATATTCTGTAACTAACATATCAACCATTTCACGTGTCGCATAACCATTGTGTTTATTCGTCCACCAAGTAAGATCACTCAAATTTGCATCAACTTGATCACCATCATACACAACGAGAGATGTGCCATCAAATAATCTGATATGTTCGTCCATCCAGCGGCTCTCACATTCACCATGCCCTTTTCTGAAAATCTTTAAATGATATGACGGATACCATCCACCGTGCATCAATGGACGCCCCATGAAATCAATACGCTTACACACATATACACCATTAACATCATTATTGCACTTTGACAATAACTCCTTTACTCTACAACCCACATTTCCACTTAAATACTCATCTGCATCTATCCTCCAAATCCATTCTGACTGTATCCCGCAACAATGAACAGCAAAATTAAACTGGGAAGAATAATTAACCCAAGCATGCTGTCTAACTTTAGCCCCCAACTTCGTTGCTATCTCACATGTTTTGTCTGTACTGAATGAATCAATCACCCATATTTCATTACAAACATTCTTAACTGAATTTATACAACGGGAAATGTATTTCTCCTCATTGTATGTCAGGATTATGGCGGCAATAGAGTTATTCATATTTCAATACCCTTTTTCTCAACACTTTGGCAGGATTACCTCCCACTACAGTCCATGGCTCAACATCCCTAACCACTACAGCTCTCGCCCCAACAACCGCACCTTCGCCTACAGTTACACCTGGTCCAACAAAAGCCTCTGCTGCAATCCATGACATTTTTCGTAGTATAATAGGCTTTTCTATCTGTTCATTACATAAAGAAGAAATATTATGTGAGGCCGTACAAAGAAACGCCCGCTGACTGACAGTAACGCTTTCGCCCAATTCTATCACAGCCGCATTGTAACAATCTACTCCAGAAGCAAGACAAGAATAATCCTTCATCACAAGATTCCACGGCATGAAAATTTTTGCCGTAGCATAAACATTTGCCGTTCCCGAAATTTTAGCACCGAAAAACCTTAATAAAAAACGTTTCCAAGGCATTAATGTACTTTTAGGAAACGGCCGAGCAAACAGCGTCCAACAAATAACCCAAATCATTCGTTTAATACGGTTTGCCGTAGTATAAGGCGACTGAAAGTTATATGCTACCGGCATGATATTATTTTATAAAAACCATATTTTACTTTTTCACCAAAGCCTTATGACGGGCAATAACTTCAGGATAATTACGGCGAATAAAACCGTCAACGGTCTTATACACAAGACCAAGCCTGGTCGCAATAGCACGTAAACTTTCATTTGTCGTGGCATATAAGTTCACAGCTTCTGAATAAAGTTCATCACTACGACGTGAAATAGTTTTTCCGTTGGAGATACGTACCATTCCTTGCTGTTTAACCAAATCAGGTTCATGCTTATGCACATAAGCCCTGAATACTTCCGGATTAAAACCAAATTCAGTCGCAACTGCACTTACCGGCCGAGGATTATCACGCAAGCTCTCAATGGCATGTTCATATTTAGCCCTCGTGACCTTCAAACACCTGGAACCAGATACACAATTACGCTCAGCAACAAGCTCTTTATGCCATTTATGCAAGTAAAAACGAAAAACCTCAGCAGGCACACCCGTACGTTTTACAATTTCTTTCATTGTCAGACTTGTGTCTCTATACATTTTCAATGCCACGGCGTATTTCTTTTCCGTTGCCTGTGAAGGACAATACTTGCGACCGTTACCGAGCATGTCGCCAAGCACTTTATTTTCAGAAGCACTTACCGCTTTACGTTGGTTTCGTTTTCTCACCAACAAGTCTTTGTGGTAAAAACGCAGGTGCTGACTTAATCCACCTTCAGATACTTTGCATTTCTCGGAAATCTCGTGTACTGTCATATCTGTATTCCGATACAACTCCACGGCTTCGGCATATTGCTTTTGACAAACTAAACGGAGACCATGATGAACATTTTTATCTAAACCGAGCTGAAGACGTACTTTTTCTCGCCAGCTCAATATATCAGGATAATGAACATGCATAAAATTCAGTAACGCCGTACAGTCTACTCCGTATTTACGCGCCACTTGCGATATATTTAAGTCTATATTCTTCAATGTTCCACAAGCAGCCACCGCCTTTTTGTATTTTGCATGAGCAATAACATTCTGTTTACCAGCCTGAATTATCTTTATTTCATCAGGATTTATACCTTCAGCTAAGATCTTATGCCTTTGCAGTACCAATTCACGCCAATACCTCCGTAAATAATTACTCAAGCCACCAACGGTAACCCCACATTCATCAGCAATAACACGCAAAGGCTTATCCGTATCGGCATAAAGTTCAACAGCTTGAGAATATTTGAGATGCAAGGAATGACGACGTAACAACGCTACACGCTCCCTGCCGGTAAGTTGAACATCAAAACTTTCAAGTGTTCTATGAAGATCCATTCTCTCCAGATGAGACAAACATCAAAAACACTTAGCCGCAAAAATAACTTTCAAAGCAAATCGTAGCACATTCAGCTACATCAAACTTTCATAAAGCCTGACCATATTGTCAGCCATAACTTTGGATGAATATTTTTCCTCAACCAACTGTCGTCCGTTGCGCCCCATACGCTCAAGCTCAAATTCATCCAATTTCAAAAACTCCTTCAATGCGCCCACCAAACTGTCAACATCACGTTCAATCCACCATCCACAATTCCATGTCTCCAAATCTTGCCATGGCGCACCTTTGGTAGTTATAACTGGTGTACCGCAAGCCAATGCCTCAGCTATAACAATGCCGAAGTTTTCATTTAATGTTGGTAAAACGAAAATATCAGCATTACGATACAAACTCCACTTATCCTCACCGTAAACAGAACCAATGAATATTATCATTTTTTCCAACTTCAATTCATGCACCAATAAATTCAATGCCCCTACATAAGAAGGATCACCACTCCCTGCAATAATTATATGATAATTAGAAAGCTCTTTCTCTATTTTCTTTACCGCTTTTATTAATATATCTGCTCCTTTGTTCGGCCTAAGTAAAGCAAGAAAAAATATTGTTTTATTAAACTGCCAATTGTTTTTTTGATGTATTTCATCAACGATGATACCAGTAGGCACAACATGGACATTGCGGTTATAATTCAGTTGTAATAAGTTTTTTTTCTCTGACATGGCAGTAGCAATAAGTGCATCGGCCATTCTCAAAGACTTTTTCTGATACAACAATAAAGCCGGAAGTTTTTTCTTCCAATAATTTTTCTTTATTACCCACGTTTCAAGCATTCCATGCGGAGTTATAACAACACGATATCCTAACGATTTCGCCCAGAAAACTGTATAAGAGCACAATACTTCCCAACAACTGTTAACATGCACAACATCAGGCCTGATATCATTAAGTAAATTACAAAATTGCTTTTTAGCTTTAAACAAACAGCTAAGTCTTCCGTCTATATAATGTATTGTGGCATTATCAATCTTTAATTCATCAGATGAATGATGGCTAACTATGTGCAAATCAACAATCTTACCCAAATCATGTGCCAATACCTGCAAATAACAACCTACACCACCAGAAGAACGGTCTATACTTGGAACATATTGAACGACAACGTATCGTTTATTTAAATTTTCTTTCATACGCTTTCCTAATAAAAAGAAGCTTCGTATGCAGTAACCGTATATATGACAATAAAATTATTTTGGACGAAACTCTCTTGAAAAAAAAGCATTTGTTTCATCCTCTTTTTTTATAAATCTTGCAGGAACTCCCGCATATAGAGCAAACTCATCCTTAAATCGCTTATTGAGAACAGCACCCGCTCCCAATACAGAACAATCAGGCAATTGAGAACCGGGCAAAATAATCGAGCGTGTGCCTATAAAACAATGATTGCCTATTGTTATCGGGGCGCACCCTCCATCATTATACTTCAAAGATGTAGAATGTGACAATATCTGCGTTCCATATCCTGCTATTGAAGTAAGTTCACCTATCATGACAACATCTGTACAGTCAACCAAATGTTGTTTTGTAATGGCAGAATCTTTCTTCATTATAAGGTATGGTTTTCTATCTGGAAATCTTTGAAACTTTGTCTTATCATTCAAAGGGAAGCCCGTAATCCAATTTCTTTGACAGATAGTACAATCTTTTTCCATATAAATCAGCTCCAAATGGATTGCCACGTTTAGATGTCCTATCGTTGCACCGTCTTCCATTACAAGACAGACGTCTTGGGTATATATAAGAAAATCCTATCTTAGCACCTGGGCGAATATCATATCCCCAAAAGCGGTTCAATACAACCCTCCTGATTTTCCAAGGCATGAAGACAACCAAAATTTGTAAAAAGATTTTTAATATGCGCATATATGATTAAGGCTAATTTTCTACATACTCGTTAATCCATTCATTAAAAGCGGCAGCCCTTGCTTCCCACGTATGCAGCAATGGATTTACATTTAATGATGCAAAATCATTGTTCATGACCCTTTTCATCTGTTCTTTTAATGAGCTGCTGTCATCAGGCAAATAATACAATCCGCTGTCACCTAACACCAAAAGAGGTTCTCCTATCCGACAGGTTATTACAGGCTTCCCGTATGGCAAATACATATATAATTTACTTGGACATCTTGCCCAATCTTGTACAGCGTCATTCATTGGAGAAATAAAAGCTGACGCCAATGAAAAATAACTTGCTATTTTTTCTTCTTCTACAAACCCATGCATATAAACGTTGTCATTTAAACCGTATTCCTCAACAAGTTTTACAGCATTTCCGTAATCTTTTCCATATCCCAACACTATTACGCAAAAACCAGGATGTGTTTCTTTAAGTTTCTTTGCAGCTTCTATAATCGTGAAAATACCATAGTTTCCGGCTATTGTTCCCAAATAAACAAAATAGGTTTTGTCGGCATTAGTTTTAAATTCAGGCAACTGGCCTACCCTGATTTGCATTTGACGTGAATTATAGGCATAAGGAAAATACAGCATAGGTTTATTATTAATGAATGGAACACGATTCATACGTTGTATGTATGTATTTTGTAGATATTTACTGGCATTCAACAAACCGTCTGCATATATTATTGAACAATACTCCAAAATTCCATCGAATATCCTTCGTATCATTTTCCTATGACAGACTTTGCTTAGCAACTCTGAATGTTCAACAAGTTTTTTGCATTTTAAAGACAATGGAACAATATTCCTGAAAACAAAAGCGCATAAATATATGTAGTCCGGTTTAATCTTTGCCAATATCCGCTTTTTCATTATGACTTCTTTCAACACAGACGAAGATGGATAATAAAAGACTCTTATCCTTCCATCACATTCCAAAGACACCCTGTGACGGTTTTCCTTTGAATCTTCCATGATTATATATACTTTCCATCCAATATCAGAAAGTGGGGTTGCCATACCCAATGCACGTTTCGCAGCTGCATTGTTCTTAATGTCACCAGTTGTAACAAAACAAATGCGTTTCAACATATTCCAAGGTTTTTCTTTATTTTTTCCGAATACACCTTCATTGACTCGTCATAAATGTCATTCAGGTCGTATTTGTCAAACATAGCCATATCGTATTGCCCCAACCTGTCAGCCAACCCACGGTTACGCTTCTTGACGTATTCTTGTCTGGATTTTGTGAAATAATGATTTATCCTGACATTTTTATAAGTAACATTATGATGAAACCAACCATACTGCCGTTTTCCGTCAGACTCACTTACAGAATATCCGCCGGTTTTATACAATGGGTAATGTGGCGAAATATAATATGCCACCATTCGTGGGTTACAGATTGTCTTCACCATAAAACAAGACCAATGTGTTTTTTCTGACCTATGCAAAAAATTATCCATGACAAATCCTTGTGGCTTCTCCTTAAAATTAGACGAACCATAAACAACCCAATTTATACCTAAACCGACTGCACCTTTGCCTGAATTATAAACAATATCAGAAACTATTTCCGTTATCGGCTTAAATGGTACCGTCGGCATGATAAATTCATCCACATCCAAGAAAGCCATCCACCTATATTCGTTTTTATGTCTTTCTATCGCATCATTGTATGCATCAAGCTGACGCATCTTACCTGGAAAGAACGTGTATTCAACCAAACCGCTCTCAATATAAGGTGACAAAAGCAGTCGCGTATCATCATCACTTTCATTATCATAAAGATAAAATTTGGTAAAACCTATCAACTTGTGATGCTCAATCCATTCACGTATATAAGGCCCTTCGTTTTTGGCTATGGCAACCATGGCCATCTCATACATGAAAGACTTGTTCCTTTCCCGTTTCATATCACAAAATATACGCTTCTTGCCAAAGATGTTCTCATACACCACAAGCACTCCCCAGCGCAATACGATATAAGGCAACGAAATTCCCAATATCAGATTATAAAGCCATTTTTTATTACTACATTTACCTTTGCGCCTCAAATACAAAATGTATTTGTTATTATACAAATAGCAACGAATCCAAATATTAAATGCAGCTTTCTTCAAACTCATAAATATACTCAAATAAAAAGTTATTAGCAGACTTATCTGTCACTCATCACATATACATTTAACTCTTAAAAAATCAACGTGTTACACTGTAACAGTCAACGTATCCGTCACGGCATAACAACCTGACATCTGGACTGCTACATACCAATGTGACAAATGGCGGATAAACGCTCGGATACTTTCCATTTTTCCGCTTACATGCAAAAGACCGTCTTTCATTCTCTGATATGCCGCATTTTAGGACGCAATACACGGTCTTTTGCAGCCCGGAAGGCGGCATATCGCTCAACCATGCTTTTGCGTGCTTCAACAGCCCTATCGCCGGATACCGAAGCCGACATGACAAATATGATTGCAAATGATATGGGCATAGTCAGGCGGAAATGCGACTGAGGTGAAAAAAATGTCGCCCAAAACAAATCGAATACCTGAAACACTAAAACAAGTTTGTATCTGTCTTCACACTTTACAAAACTACGTACACCCTTCCATAGGAAATAAAAAACAATATAGCCCATAGACAAAAAGGCAAAAACGCCATTCATCATTCCGCTGCCTATCAGAACAGAATGTGAAGGTATAAGATAATGATAGCTTACCTGGTTACGTGTGAATGTTGAAAGTTCGCCATGCATGGAGAGCATCATACGCTGGTAACGCCCTGAAGAATCATAAGCCCAAGCGCCATGACCGAACCAGAACTCATCCATGAATGCCTGCCAGCCCACCCAAGCCTCACTTCTTCCAACTAAAAGAAGTTCTAAGGGATTGTAAGGATTCTTACACCAAAATAGCTGCCTGTTATTCCCGCTCGTTATTTCACCTGCCAACACGCTATTGACATAGTACACATAAAGCCCATAAGCAAAGATGCACAAAACAATGGAAGAGGCAATGAGCATCTTCTTGTTAGCCACCAACGACCTATGTTCCAAAACATAAGTCACCAAACCGGACACCAAAGCCGTAGCCCCACCGTTACGTGCGCCTAAAACAATAAATATAACGCCCAACAAGGAAAAGGCAAGCGGAAAATATTTATGCTTGTAAACCATGGAAAAAGCAAGAAAGGCAAAAGTGACAAGAGGCGACACATAAAATTTCAGATATGCAGCAGCTTCGCCGGCAACAATGTCTTCAACTGTTTGTTCTTCCAGCGATGTGTCAAAGAGCAACTTGACCGCTATCTGAGAGATTATGAGTATCAATATCAACGACTTCTGTCTTGACAAATAAAAGACAAGAAACATCAAATGCAAATATGACACTATCGTGATGGCCAACCCCTTCAACGCACTTGTCATATCGTTGCCGACAATTATTTCCGAGAGTATCTGGAAGCAAAGCAACAGGGCGTATGCCAATGTTATTTTCGCAACGCCAGTTTTGTTGTTCCATTTTACTTTCGGCAATATAAACAAAGGCACAAACACCAGCAGAAAAAGCTCGCTGATGCTAATCACGCCTACAAGGTTGAACTTTATGCCAAAGCCCAATTCAAAAAGCAGGATGATGAGAATTCTTGTATATTGCATGGCCGTCAACGTCTGCAAGCATTAATTTCACCGACAAGCCTTGCCCCGGCCACACGCCAGTTCAACAGTTTTTCAAAACGCGCATACGCCTTGGCGGAAAGCACTTTATAGGATGCTTCATCTGAAAAGGCATCCTCAATGTATTTTGCGAAAACGCCGGGACTGGTTCCCAAAGGAAACAGCTTTCCGTTCTCACCATCTTTCACAATAGTGGAAATACCGCCTATGCCATGAGAAATCGAAGGTAGTCCGTAAGCACTCGCCTCGCAAAACACCAGCCCGTAAGCTTCACCTATCGAAGGAACGAACAGGAAATGTGACTTCTTGTAAAATCCGGCTATTTTCTCCATCCCACCGTCATCCATCTTGCTGACAAACCCATGGTTGACGACATAAGGAGGCAATTCCACCGGGACGTTTCTTAAACCTACCAAATGCAGTTCCACCGGGAATCCCTTATCATGAAGCATCCTTACTGTTTCGACTACAAAGCCTGCACCTTTTCTGTTCCAGTCAACACCGACAAACAAAATCCTGCATACACTCATATCCTTGCCTCGTATGTTTTCCATTACAGACTCACGCGATGGCAACTCGTCAATATTCGCCCCCAACGGCACAACCACAACCTTGTCACGGACAGCACTGCCATAATGCTGCAATATGGAATCGGCTGACGCCACTGACGAAGTGAATATCTTTGCACACCTTTCAAAGGCGAGCCGTTCTATCTCATGTGCCGTTGCTGTCTTGTTCAGAAGTTTGCTGAAACCTTGCCCAAGCATATATTCGTAACAACCGTCGATGTAAACAAACACGGGAATGTCAGTTTCAAGAAAAGCTATCGGAATAGTACTCAATGAAAGCACCGCATCCGTACCCTCTTCCAAATTGGAAGATATGAATCCCGCCCATCCTCTGGCTGCATCAAAAGAGCGTACGGCCTGATAATTTTTTCCCGTAAGCCGAGCCTGGAACTTACGGAGCATCATCCCAAGCGTGACTTTCCTGTATCCGTAAATACAATGCACTTCGCTGTTTTGAGCTTCCAAGGCATTCTTCACGTAATAGTTCGTTCCGCTCCAAAAATACTTGTCATGAGGGGAAAACATTGTGATATAAGCAATTTTCATAAGCTCATACCTACCTGATAACAATTCCATCTTTTATTAGATATTGCTCCCAAAAAGAAGTAATATATGTGTCGTTCGTCCGCCTATTTGAAACAAGATATTTTAAATTCCGTATTCCATCATTGACAAATGTTGTAAGAAACTTTGGGAACATAGCCTTATAAGGATTGACCGAAACAGACTGGTCACATAAAACAATCACAGGCAGGTATTTCACTTTAAGACCATTCATTTTACAGAACATCGGTAACAGTATCTCGGAAAACATACCAAAAGACCTGTTATAGTAAGAATAAGGAAGACTTTTTATATACTCTTTTGCCTTGAAAAGAATGGAAAACAGGAACTCATTGTATTGACAAAAACGAGTCCATGGCATTATAGCCATATTACAACCAATACACTTGTTCCCATTTAAATAATCAACCGTGATTTTCTCATATTCAGGATGCATCTTAAAAAACGTCCTTAAATATATTTGCATTTGCACTTCTGTCATAAACCAGGAAAACAAGTCATACAAAGATTTTGTCGTTATCACTGGTTTAGGCAATATAATGTCATAATCTTTCATTATTCTCGGAATCAAAGAAGTATCTATGTCGTTATGGATTATACTCTTTTGCCTGTAAGTCCTGCCTAATCCACCTGACAATTTGAAAAAGCGGCGATAATGACATAATCCTACGACATCTATATTCTTTAAATTCTTCCATGCCCAGTATTGAGCTGTCAACTCACAAAAATAAGGGTTTAGTTCACTTATGTTTTCCCCTTCATCATCTCCTGCAATACCCAAGTCCACATCAGATATTTTCCTACCAGCTTGTACCGGCAAAAAATTCTTGTCCGAAGGCAAGTCTGTCTTTTTATGGCAACATACTATAATCTTTGTATTCATATCAATTCCAATTTAAGGACTAACATCACATCATGACACTCTAATAATGCATCAGCACTCATCCTGCAATAAACACATGAGCTTTATTTTTACCGTTTTTATGCCGAAACAAACGTAAAAGATATTCATACAGCCTCATCGCGAAACTTCGTTTCCTCAACTCAACTTTTTTATATGGCGATGGAACAGCTGTTAACTTTTCCTCATTTGCTGTCACATAACACATTATTTCTTGTATTTCTTGATTTATACTATCAAGCAATGCATCCTCCTTCCATTTTTTAGACAAATACTCTCCATAGAGAGAGAGGATATTAGCATTGTCAAGTTTATTCCGCTGAGGGAAAAATGCAAAATGGGACATGACAACATCACCGTTCCAACAATTTGACATACCTTTTTCAGTAGGATAAATGCACGATAAGAACTCTTCATCATCACCTGTCACCTGCCCGTCAAACTTCTTCATTTCATCCCCAAACCATAATATACAATTTATAGAAAACCTGGTCATAGCCATAGGCTGTTTCCCTATATGCAACCCTTTATAAGCATCAAAAGGCAATTGCGTGTTTAAGAACCATTCATGTAATTGCGTAGCGAACTCGCCACTGTTCCATAAGACAGGATGGGCTGACATTGAATTATAATATTTATCAAGCTTTATCTTTTTACGCACTTGTAACAAATAAGTTGACAAAGCATTGTTTATAATCAACGGAGAAACAAGAAAATACTCAGGATTGTCAATCCTGAATCTTACCATATTTTCTATCGCATTCGGCTCCATCCATACAATGTCGTCATCCAACTTGAAATAAATCGTATTTTCTTCTACACACTTCCTGTAAAAAGCATTTATAGAACTTATTCCTGCAACGACTCCATCGGGTTGCCATACCAAATTAACCTTAGAATATTTTTCCGCTATCCTTTTAAAGAATTCTATATCTGCACCGTTGTGAGTGTTAACCCAAATGTCATAACGGTCTACTATTTCAGAAGAAATAACAAACGGAATCAAATACTGCATATAACGCCGTCTGCCTGCCGCCGTGTTCACAACTATTCTATAATTATTGTAAATATCTCTTTTAAAGTCTAAGTTTAATGTTTTCCTTAAATGTAAGCAAAGTTCTTATATTCGTAATTGTACAAAATTATCGGACTTTATTTTTGACGGTATTAAGTATTAAAATCCCTATTGGGTCGTTTAATACAATAAGGCAAATCCCATACACCAAAATGCCTGATACTATCATCAATAAAAACGTTGGCAGATTTCCCATACTTTGACTTTCAATTAAAAATAACGTAAAAGCCATGGCTATACCTGCCACTAAATAATGGATATACTGCTTTTTCACCAATTTAACAGGTATGAACTTACGCCCTATCAGAAGCATTGTACCTGTAACAACAGCCTCAGTTACCGCAAAAGCTATTGCTGTACCATTATGACCGTAAACCGGTATCAACAAAACATTTAATACAACATTTGTTACCGCCCCCAAGAAAGTGCATAATATTACAATATTAATCTTCCCCAAAGGATATAATACCTGGATTCCAATAACACCAGATATTCCTATTGAAACAATATTGATGGCAACAATTTGGGATGCAAAAATTGCATGGACAAAACTATCACCACAAAGCAACAATACAGCACTACGACTTGTGAAAAACAACCCCAAAGCCAACGGTATGGATATTGCGACTATAAAATCATACGACCTTTGAACGATACTTCTAAACTCGTCCATTTTATGTTCTGCTATAAGATTCGATGCCCTCGGCATCATAACAGCTCCTAACGAATTAGAAAAACTCATGGCCATATACATTAACTTAGTGGCTGCTGTAAAATACCCGACTGCAATAACATCTTTGAGAAATCCGAGCATAACAGTATTCAATTTAAGATATATGCTTATTATAATGTTATAAACAAAAATGTGCAAGGCTGGCTTTAAATGCCTGAACGGATGCAAGTCCTTTACGCGCACAACATTACAGTCGACAAACCTCCGTAAGCGAATAAAGTTAAACAAATTACCACCAAGCACGCCTATGACATTATATGCACCATACCATAAGATGTCATCTTTTGTCTTGACAAACATAAAAAGCATTACAACGGAAACCGTTTTTACAATAAGCCCGCGTGTCGTAACATATTTAAAATCTTCCGTCCCTTGATAGAACCACTCACAACCTATGGCTGTAAAAAATATTGTCGTACTCAAAATCAAGAACAAAGGTATGTTCACTTGCACTTCAGACACCGTCATACAAATTACGGCAACTGCAATATATCCACCAATAGTCAAGATGGCGTGTAAAACCAGTATTTCAACCGTAGTAACAGAAATCTTAACCGAATCATTACGGACTTTTGCCACTTCGCTTATCGCATACATAGGAATACCTATGCATGAAAAAAGGCTGATATATGAGATTATGGAATTAAAAAAATTAACCTGCCCGATACCATCTGCCATCATTATGCGCGAGGCATAAGGAAAAGTTATCAATGGGAACAACATCTGCGATGCTGAATTGATAATATTAAATATATAATTGGCTTTTATGGAATGGGACACAATTACCTGTTTTTGTTCCTGAAGATTACACTCAAATCAAATATTTTTTGGGTTAAAAAACGAATATAAACGAAACAATCAGTCTATTTCCCTTTCCCGTACCCATATCCGTAGCCGTACTTTTTGCCGTAGGCATACTTTCCATAACGACCGTATTTGCCGTAACCGTAGTAATAGCCATTCTTGCGCTTGTCCATGTCAATGCCATTGATCAGGGTACAGATGTTAGGTATTTTCTTGCAACCTTAAGGTCGTTGATTAATCCGAAGTCGCTCTTATGGGTATAGTCGGCGCGACAGATATAAAGGCAGATGTCCGCTATCCGTGACACAAGGCGCGTGTCTGTGACGACACCTATCGGGGCGGTGTCTATTATGATGTAGTCGAAGTGGGCGCGCAGCGTCTTGAATGCGTCGTCCAATGATTTCCTTGCCACAAGTTCCGTCGGGTTGGGCGGCACCTCACCTCCCGGAAGAATATACAGATTTGACGATACTCCTGAAGGGAGACAAAGCGAAAGCAGGTCTATTTCCTTTGGCGACGCAAGATATTGCGTAATGCCAAACGATTTTTTTGAAAGTGAAAATATCTTGTTCAAGGCAGGCTTGCGGATATCCATTCCCACTAAAAGCGTCTTACGCTCCATATAAGCAAAGCTTACTGCCAGGTTGGCGGCAATGAAGCTCTTGCCCTCACCTGGCGTTGTGGACGTTACAAGTATTACTTTTTCGTCCTCTTGCAACATGTACTGTAAATTTGTGCGGACGTTACGGAACACCTCTTCCATTACGCCATTCTTGTTTTCTGCCACCACTATCGAACCGTTCTCGGTATTTTTTACCTGCGGAATGTCGCCTACAACAGGCACGTCTGTTATCCGTTCAACATCAGCATGACCTTCTATCTTGAACTTCAACATACGTTTCAACCATACACAACCTATCGGGAACAGCAATCCTATGACAAAAGCAAGAATATATACATTGCGTTTGTTGGGCGCAACTATACCCGCTGCGCGCGGTTCTTCTACCACCCTACCGTTGTCAGCCGTAACCGCAAGTGTGATAGCGTTCTCTTCACGCTTTTGCAACAATGTAAGATACAGATTTGCTTTTATTTCCTGACGACGTGTTATGTCTGTAAGGGCTTGTTCCTGCCGTGGCGCATTGCTTATGCGAGAGCGGTATTTTCCAGCCTCAAGATTAAGGTTGCGACGTGTTATCTGCAAAGCCTTGTCAACGTTGTCAACTGCTGTTACAACAGCATTATGCGTCGCGGCAATAGAAGCATCGAGGTTTACAACCACTGGGTTGGTAGCCTTAGACGTGCGAAGCAGACGTTTTCTTTCAATCTGCATTTCGTTATATTTCGCAATGACGCCCACCAGATTGGCATCTTCAATACCTATATCTGATGGTATCACCTCATTTTTATTATCCGGATTGCCAACATACTCTCTCAAGAAATTAACCAAACGCATCTGTGATTCATTTTCAGCACGCAATTTATCATACTGTGATGTTTCTTGCAGCGCCATCTGTGCATCTGTGCTAAGGTCTGTCAAACCTGCTCTCTGCTTATAACTCGCAAGCTCGTTTTCCGTAGTGCCAAGCTCTTCATTAATAATACGTATGCGCTCATCGATAAATTTAGCCGTACGGCTTGCTACTTGATTCTTGTCTTCGTTTGCATCCGTATTATACATAGTTACCAATGTTGTCAGAAAATCCTGACCTCGGCGGATATCAACATCATTAAACGACAACTGTACTATTGATGTAAACTCACTCGTGGGCTCTGCCGACAGACGTGACTTAAACATGTCTGCTGCCACTGACGGGGGCACAACCTTGGCAATCAGTTTACGAGGCAGCGGCATTTTCATTCGATTTGAATCAGGTGTAAGCGTAAGTGTGCCGACAGGCGTAACATACACGGCGGGCAATGTCTTGAACGTTTTATCTATCGTATGCTCCTCACCTTTTACAGAATAAACGACCGACACATCAACCGAACCATCTTTATTGCAATCAAGACCGACATTCAAAACAGACGGTAGACGCTCTGCCTCGACAGGCGCCATCCACACACTTACAGGAACATTTTTATACGCAGGAGTGTCATACCTAAACTTATTTTCGTCAACATAACTGATATAAAAATCTTTTGACTCAACAACCTTCTTGATAAGACTATACGACTGGATTATCTCAACCTCATTATCAAAATTATTCGCCATCGACATAGTTCCAAGATCTTGCATTGAAGCAAGAGCCGTTGCAGCTGTTGATTTTGTCTTGTCGCCCTGCTTAATCATTACAGAAGACGTAACACTGTAAACTGGCGCTTGATAGCGCAAATACACATAAGCGAAAATGACAGACAACAACAGGAATGCGACGATGAATGGCCAATACAATAAATACTCAAATATAATGGCCTTATAGTCAACCTTCTTCTCTTCCTTCTTGAAAAACTCTTCGTATAATTGTTCCTCTTTCATGCTTCAAACCAATGGTTATTATTTGTTTTTCATGTTAAGCCTCTTACCTTACTGACACTATTATCAACGACGCAACAGTGGCTGCCAGACTCAGCCAGCTCACCCATGATGACGTATTAGTTGTTACGCTGTTTGAGCGCACCCTATCTTTTGTAGGTTTGACGTAAACAATATCGTTCTGCTGCAAGTAATAATAAGGCGACTGAATGATGTTCGCCTTTGTCAAGTCGAGATGCACCACCTGCTTATTTCCCTGAGCATCAACACGCAACAATTCAACATCATCGCGAACCGAGAACAGTGTCATATCACCGGCCAAGGCCAACGCCTGGAAAATATTAATATGCTCATCCTGCACGGAATACATACCTGGATTCTTGACTTCGCCCAAAACACTGACCTTGAAGTTTGCCACACGTACCGTAACCGTCGGTACTTCACTTAAATGTGCCTGGAGCTTTTCACGTATAATAGCTTCGCATTCCCGTGTAGTCATCCCCTCTACCTTGATTTTCCCTAATACCGGAAAATCTATGAAGCCTCCGTTATCAACAAGATAATCAAGTAATTTGGCATCATTCATACCTTGCCCGGGGTTTGTTTGATTCTTCGTCTGGCCTATTTTCCTGTAAAACGGAGCTGACACCTCAGGATCAGAGGTACTAACCGTGATTGTAAGTTCATCTTTCGGCATAACACGGTATTCAAACACTGTCGGTTGGACAGTTTCTGCCATTTTCTTGTCATCACGAAGGTAAACCGACTTTTCGTAAGACATACATCCAGATGTCAACAATGAAATAACAAGTAAAGTCAAGATGTTTATGCGATTCATATCAATCAATGCATCGGCAAAGCCAAGTCCGCGCCCATTTGGCCCAGCCTGTTGTTTTTCATTTAATTAAGTTGTCTAAAAGTTGCAAGATTGCCGGCGCGTCGTTTTCCGTCAATCTTTTATAGTCATTTTTCTTTATTATAACTCTGCAAACATATTGCATGGCTTGTTTCGACGGCGTCCCTGTCGGCGCGGTTGTACAACTTATATATACCAACCCTACTGGCTATGGCTGCCACTGTACCACTTATCCTTGTAAAACTGGCGATGTCCGACTTAATAAGCGAAGTCATGTCGATGAGTGCGCAAAACGAGTTTGGTCCGTCAAGCCTCACCGCCTCGTTTCTTTTAGCCTGTGCCATAACGAATATGTTGCTTACCCTCGCACTTTCATTGCGGTAACAATGCGTCTTTCCACTCCACGGGGTACCATACACCATTACATCACCATTATGTACACGCAATGCGGGCTGGTCGTCGTTCAACAGGCGTGAGCCTGCTACATAGCGCAACCACAGATTTGAATGCGTACTTTTGCCGATTCCCGATGGTCCTACGAAAACCGCTGCAGATGAACCTACTGCTACGCACGAAGCATGTATCAGCACGGTATCGTGGTAAGCGGAACTATAAATGAAACTTATCATGATGAAATCGCCTAAAGCTATACTTCCTGCCAATGTATCGGCGGTACAGTCCGTCCTAACATGGAGCCAGTCACATGAAGCTTCCAAATGATAAGTAGTTCCATGGTAGCCAAGCCTCAGCGCCACCACATTACGTCCCGGCAACAGCCACAGGCTCAGCGTTTTACCGTCAAACGAACTTGTCAACGACGGATGTCCCACGGCAGTGGCCAACCTGCATCCACACTTAATTTTACAGATTGGCTCAGCTGCATCATCAGTAACGGACACAAACGGCCTAAGGTTAAACATCTGTTGCGGAAGGACGTCCATTCCGTCCACTTCTATTTTCAGTCCTGCAATACTGAAATTCATAAATTTTCTTTGTATATAGTCGGTGTTACTCCGTATTTTGCGACAAAAAGCCGATAGAAAGTACGACGGCTTCTGAAACCGGAATCAATAGCCACGGCCTTTATAGGCAATTCCGGCCGTTCCCGTAAGAGCCACGCTGCATGTTCCAGTCGCAGACCGTTGATATATCCGTTAAGGTTAGTTCCGGCATAGCGTTGCACCAGTTTTGCCACCCGGTTCTTATTCACCAGGCATAGTTTTATGTATGTCTTGCGTGAGAACGCTGGGTCAAGGTAAAGTTTATCACGGACAATCGACCGATGTATCTGCTCAAACAACAACCTGTCATGCTGTCCCTCACCGCCGGCCCCATTGCAAGGTTCATCGCCGCCCTGCCGCGTCTTCCCGATAAAAGCACGTCCAAATCCTGTATGATCTGCAACTGTCATAGCAAAGAATGTTTTTTACATCAAGGGCATTTGCCCATAGCCGCTGCCAGCATGGGATATTTGGCGGCCAACGACTGTCTTGCCTTACGTATTTTCGTCCTATAGTCCTCTGGCAGACATTCACTTTCAAGCATCTGTTCCAACAAGCCGCTTGCATCTGTGCAGACAGCATACACGTCTTTAACATTGTACGGTGTCATACTTCCGGCCACTCCTTTGACCCAGCTCACAGTATTTTCCAACAATATCAGCTGCAAGTCAACAGCTTCCGCATAATCACCTTTATCCCAGAGGACACGCGACAAGGCCATCTTTTGACGCAGGCTTCGCGCTATCGCCACGACGTCAAGTTGACACTGGGGCCTGAAGAAACATCTTGCAATCTCGCCGTGCAGTCCATTAGGACAACCACTGTCAACGTTGCCAGCCATCTGCTGTCCGCGGCGCAGCGTTATATATTCGTCAACATTCTCAAAACTGTCGTTGCTTATGCCGCTTATGGCCACAGTCATGCCTCCTATCGAGGTAACGAGACATTTGTTGCGCGATATCCTTATACGATATCCCTCAAATCCTTCCAACAGCCCTGAGGTAATCCGCACCAAAGGATGGCCCTCGGAATAATAGTCCAATGGATGGGGCATAAACCTTATCCGGCCACACTTCAAATCAAGCTGCATGAACGGGCGCATGACTTTATCCGGTATAACCGCCGTAGTCTTTGTGCTGCAATCTGTAGCCAAATACGTACCTTGGCAGTTGCTGTTCAGAAAATCCTGAATCTCGTCCTTGTCACCCTGCACGAAGATCAGTCCTGAGATCGTCTGGCGTTCCTGTTTTCTAATCCGTTTGTTTTCCTTTTTGTATATCGTTGTCTTATGTATGAAAGTCCTGAACTGTTTGCCAAGCAGGTCGTTTATCATACCAACCTTAGCATGATGAACAAACAAATAGCACCATGCCGCACTTCCCGCATCAGGCAATATATTCCTTTCCGCAGGCGTTTGTTTTTTGTCTGCGTTATGCTTGTTGCCCCAGGCTTTAGAATGAATATCTGTACTATACAGTGGCATCGATGATTCAGTCTAATTTAACGTGAGTTCGGTATAAGAAAACGATTGAAAAAGTTGTGGGAATGAGATA
>ENA-OPIO01000173-OPIO01000173.1-human-gut-metagenome-genome-assembly--contig:-NODE-173-length-25164-cov-5.240989_pt1 | contig 25164 bp, 23 predicted proteins | sample MGYA00241395_ERZ501636 | MGnify/ENA primary metagenome ERZ501636 (study PRJEB25962, sample SAMEA2042198) | human gut metagenome | biome: human gut; feature: human-associated habitat; material: faeces... | reverse complement strand
GCGTGGCCGGAGCGTGCGCCCGGGGCGCGGACGGAGCGGGGGGGACGGGCGGTATTGGCGCACCGGGAGCCTGGTCCGTTTTGCGTCTTATTCTGAAAGTGGTTTTCTCTTCTTTATTTTCTTCCATAATCGGTTCCCCCGGTTGAACATCTGTTAAATTTTTGGGTGCGGCGGCCTGCGGTGTAACAGGTTCCTGCGGCTGTTTTTTGCCCACCAGGCGCAGCACTTTGCGCTTGGGGCGTTCTTCCCGCGGCGGCTCCTGGGCAGGAGGCGGCGTTTGGAGCGGTGCGGCGGCCGGCTTTTTGGGGCCGGACGGCGGCGCCGCCTGCGTATCGTGGAACGACTTTTCGTATTGGTGCTTCATAATTTCGGTATTGAGCGTCGTTTCCAGATTGAACGTTTTGTCCAGCGAATCAATCTTTTGGCCGCGGATGGTAATTTCCGGCAGGTCTTCGGACGGTTCGTCGGACGAAAGGGATTTGGGCGCCTTTTTAAGCGGCGGCACGGTGTTGACGAGGACCACTTCTTCCGGGATGAAGCCGGAAGCGGTCTCGTTCGGGTCAATGGTCAGCACGGAAGCTTCTTCCGGCGACGGGCCCAGATTAATCGGTTCTTCTTCCGCCGGTTCGGCGGCGGCCGCCGGCCCGGGCGTTTCGTCCGCGGGGCTTTCTTCGGCGGAGAGTGATTCCGCCGCCCGGGGCAGTGTAATATCCGGCAGGGAGGGCCGGGTAAGCCTTTGCGTTTTTTCTTTGGCTTCGGCGGCTTTTTCTATTTGCTCAAAAGGGTCTTCCGCCGACGGCGTTTCTTCGGCGGTTTGTTCTTCCGCTTTTTCAAAGGCATCCACCGCCGGGGTTTTATCTTGCGCGGGGGCGGCGGCTTCCTGTGCGGCTTCGGCCGTTTGGGGAGCCGGGGCGGCTAAGTCGGGTATTTCCGGCGTCTGCTGCCGTGTTTCGGGCTCCGGACTGGCGGGAGACGTCTGCTCCGCGGGGGCTTCCGCCGCCGCGTGCTGGACAAAACCCATATCTTTTTTGGACAGCCGGTCGGTAATGGCGTTTAAATCGTCCAAATCAATGATGCAGGTTTGGTCTTTGATTTTCTGTTCAAATACGTTGAAAGATTCTTCCAGGCTGTCTTTCCCGTCGGCCAGGGACGTGATTTTCTGCTCGCGCTGGGTTTGGGAATTTTTGACGAGTTTCTGGTTTTCCAAATCCAGAAACATATCGTATTTGGTTTCGGCGGAGAAAATGTCTTCCAGCGGCATTTGGTCCAGCATGGTGCCTTCCATGTCCTTAATCAGCATATCTTTGTCGTTGATGGTGATTTCGCCGGAATGTTCTTTATCGGTGACGGTCGGCGCGGCCACGGTTTGTTTTTGAAGGCCCAGCGTGTCCGGCTCGGCGTCTAACTTTACGCGGTGCGCTTCCAGCTCCTGCACTTCTTTTTGTTCGGGAGCCTGGGGCACGTCGTCGGATACGGACGGCGCGGCCTCTTCGGGGACGGCCGGGGCGGGTTTGTCCGCACGGAAAAAACTTTCGGAGGGGTCCAGTGTCATAAAGGTGGGAAATTCTTTGTCTTCTTTGGCGGCGTCGGCGTTAAACAGCGGGTCGCCTAAAATGCCGCCGGGGACGAATTGGTTTACTTTGTTGGTCTGCACAACGCCTTCGGCGGCTGCGGTGCGGATTTTTTCCAGCGTGTCTTCGTCCAAATCCGAAGGCAGTTCAAACGCATATACAAAGGGCGCGACGGCGGGCGCCGGCGGCTGGGCGTAGCCTTCCAGCTTTTTGGCTATCATCCGGGCGTCGTGCTCCGTGCCGTCCGTTACCAGGGTGTAACAGCGGCTTTGCGTTTTGGGGTCAATACGGGAAATAATATCCCAATGGTTAATCATTTTCCCTCTATAATTTTTACGCCGCTGCTGGCGCCGATGCGGGTGGCCCCGGCGGCGACCATAGCGTCAAAATCTTCGCGTGTGCGCACGCCGCCCGACGCTTTAACCTGCATATGGGCCGGGATGGACTTGCGCATAAGCGCCACGTCGGCCGCGGTGGCGCCGCCGCCCGTAAAACCGGTGGACGTTTTGACAAAATCGGCCCCGGCTTCGGCGGACAGCTCGCAGGCTTTCACTTTTTCTTCATCCGTCAGCTGGGACGTTTCAATAATGACTTTAAGCACATGGCCTTCGCACGCCCGGCGTACGGCTTTAATATCTTCTAAAACGGTTTTGTAATCCCGGGCTTTAAGGGCGCCGATGTTGATGACCATGTCAATCTCGTCGGCGCCGTTTTTTAAAGCGTCCTGCGTTTCATAAACCTTGACGGCCGTGGTGTTGGCCCCCAGCGGAAAACCGACTACCGTGCACACTTTTACGTCCGAGCCTTTCAAGAGTTCTTTGGCGTAAGCCACCCAGAACGGGTTGATGCAGACGCTGAAAAAGCCGTACTGGCGGGCTTCCTCAATCAGGCTGCGTACATCTTCTTGCGTGGCGACGGGTTTTAAAATGGTGTGGTCAATCAGTTTTGCCAGGTTCATATGAAACTCCTTTAATTTAGTTGAAGTTAATGATGCGGGCGAATTTGTCGGCGATTAAAGACTGTCCGCCCACGAGCGCGCCGTCCACGTCTGCTTTAGCCATAATTTCGTCCACATTGGAGTCTTTCACGCTGCCGCCGTAGAGAATGCGGGTGGCTTCGGCGAACGCGGGGGAATAGGCTTTGGCCAGGTACGCGCGGACGTTGGCGTGGACTTCCTGCGCCTGTTCGGGCGTGGCGGTTTTGCCGGTGCCGATAGCCCAGACGGGTTCATAGGCGATGACGAGGCCTTTTAATTGTTCTTCGGTAAATCCTTTCAGGCCGTTTGCCAGCTGGCCTTCAATGACGGACAGGGTTTTGCCGGCTTCGCGTTCTTCCAGGGTTTCGCCCACGCAGAAGATAACGGTCAGGCCGTGGCGCAGGGCGGCGGCCACTTTTTTATTCAAAATTTCGTCGGTATCGCCGAAAACGCTTCTGCGTTCGCTGTGGCCGATAAGGGTGTGGGTGGCGCCGGCGTCTTTGGCCTGCACGGGGGAAACCGCGCTGGTGAAAGCGCCTTTGTCTTCCCAGTGTACGTCCTGCGCGGACACTTTAATTTCGGTGCCTTTGGCGAGTTCGGCCACTTTGGCTAAAGACGTATAGGACGGGGCGACGATGATTTCGGCATTGTTTTTATTGCCGGCTTTGGCAAGCGCGTCAATCAGCGCGGCCGATTCCGCCAGCGTGTTGTGCATTTTCCAGTTTCCGGCGATGATAGGTGTTCTTTTAGTCATTGTTTAAATTCCTCTTCTTATATTAAGCATACATAGAACGCTCTCCCGTCCTTAGGCGAGAGACTTCCTATTAAATACTATCATAAAGTAAGCGAATTGAAAAGACCCGCCGGAAAAGGGCTTGTATTGTTTTTTTTTTTTGATAAATTGGGATTATTAACTTATATAAATGGGGGGATATATCCCGTGCGGAAACATCTCGGATTTACGCTTATAGAGCTGTTGGTGGTGGTTTTAATTATAGGTATATTGGCGGCTGTTGCGGTGCCGCAGTATGAAAAAGCGGTATGGAAAAGCCGCAACGCCGGAATGAAAAGCTTGCTTCGTTCCATTGTTTCGGCGGATGAAGTGTATTATATGGCTAACGGCCAATATGCCACCCGGTTTGACCAGCTGGATGTGGATATCCCGTGGAGCGCCGGTTCCGGCGGATGGGGAGCGTGCAATTTTGCTACGGACGGGAGCTCCCAGTCCGTGCGGGTGGACGATGACAAACAGGTCATATTAAACACTTATGGAGGGCGTTTCTCTTTGGTTATTGCTTGGACGACAGGAAAATACAAATGTGCGGGATTTAGCGTTTCTATGACCGATAAAACGCCTATACGCTGTATAGAGGCCCGAAACGGCACCTATACGGCTGCGCGCGGCGCATTTTGCGAGCAAATAGAAAATGCCACGCTGGAACGGGAAGGGGATGTCATGTTGGCCGGCCGTTACATTTTACCGTAAAAAATCCCGGCGGTTTGTAATGCCGGGATTTTTTGATAGGCAGTGCGGTATTAAACCGCCATCACACAAATCTTGTACTTATCCGCCAGTTTAATGACGTCTTCCAGGTCCAGCACCAGCGTTTTTTCGGCTTCAAAAGCCAGTACGTGCAAACCCGCCTGATGCATGGTTTCCAGCGTGCCTTTGCCGATGACGGGCAGGTCAAAGCGGTTGTCCTGGTTGGGGCGTGCCACTTTTACAACGGCCACGGACGATTTCTTCTCCGCCGATTGGCGGTAGAGTTCCCCCGCGCGCCGAATACAGCGGTCCGTCCCTTCCATCCCTTCCACGGCGATTACCGCGCTTTGGCTGACTACGCACGTAAGCCCAATGTCCAGCGCGGCCACGGCTTTGGCGGTTTTATAGCCAAACGCCACGGTTTGGGTTTCCTCTTCCGTCGGCCGGCGGGCGGAAAGCACGCCTTTGGCGGGCATAAAATCTTCCAGAAACAGGGCGGAATGTTCAAACTCAATGCCGTCTTTTTTAAACTCGTCCATCACGCGCGAAAGGATGTTTTTGGTCTGCATATTTTTTAAAGAGGCCAAAAATTTGGCTCCGCGCAGGTCGGGCATTAAGTTGGAAAAAATAGACGTGTGCTGTACGCGCCCCGCCATAATCACGCGGGTGACGCCGTTTTCTTTAAAGAAACGGATGCCCGCGCCCAGCTGCCCCAGCCTAAACAGTTTGAATACGCGCGCGCAGTCTTTGTAATCTTCTTCTTTGGCGTTGCCTTTTGCGCCGGCGACGTACACTTCATACCCCTTCGCCGCCGCTTTTTGGGCGATGTAGACGGGCATTTTTCCTTCGCCGGCAATCAGGCCGATTTTGTTAGTCGTCATGCTCGTTCATTTTGCGTTTGGCCATGGTTACGCCGCGCTTGGAAGCTTTGCAGAAATCAAGCATATGCCGCACTTCGGGGCACGGGTTTTGCGCTTCCAGCTCGGCAATAGAATCGTCCAGGCGTTTGCCGCTGCGGAACAGCAGTTTGTAGGCGCGTTTGATTTCGGTCATGCTTGCTCTGTCCAGGCCGCCGCGGCGCATACCCACGACGTTGAGCCCCACCAGCCGGGCGCGTTCGCCCTGGGCGATGCAGTAGGGGGGAATATCCAGCGGAATCATGGCGCCGCCGGACAGCATGGCCATCGTGCCGATGCGTACAAATTGGTGAATGCCGACCATGCCGGACATAACCACGCGGTCTTCCACCGTTACGTGTCCGGCGATGCCGGTGCTGTTGGCGATGATGATGTGGTTGCCCAGGTGGCAGTCGTGCGCCACGTGTACGTTGGCCATCAGCAGGCAGCCGTCGCCGATGGAGGTCGGGCTGTCCAGATGGGTGGAGCGGTGGATGGTAACGCATTCGCGGATTTGGTTGCCGCTGCCCATCGTTACGCGGGTGGGTTCGCCTTTGTAGGACAAATCCTGCGGTTTGACGCCGATAAACGCGCTGGCGATAATTTCGTTGTCGTCTCCCATGGTGGTGTTTTCAATCACGCAGTGGGGGCCGATTTTATTGTTTTTTCCGATGACGACGTCCGGGCCGATAATGGTGAACGGACCGACGGTGGTGGACGGATCTATTTGGGCGGACGGGTTAATCAGGGCCGTGGGGTGAATATTAGACATTGGGGGTTTCTCCTAAGATGAAATTAAGGGTGGCTTGCGCGCAAAGCTTGCCGCCCACGTAGGCTTCTGCATAAATTTTAGAGATTTTGCCTAACCGCAAAATTTCCAGGGGCATTTCCAGCAGGTCGCCGGGGTGCACCATACTGCGGAATTTGGCGTTTTCAATGCTTAAAAACAGCGGCAGGCCGCCTTTGCCCTGAGTCATATAGCTCATAATGGCTCCGCCAAACGCCTGGGACATACTTTCCACCACCAGCACGCCCGGCATAACCGGGTGGGCGGGGAAATGGCCTTTAAAATAATACTCGTCCGGGCGGACGCGGCGTATGCCGACGTATTTCTTTTTGTCTTCCAACACTTTTACTTCGTCCACGAGCAAAAACGGCTCGCGGTGGGGAATGTTGTTTTTAATCTGTTCCTGATTGTAAGTTTCCAGTACGGGAAGCGTCAGAAATTCCTTTAAACTGGCGGATTTTGCGCTCATTTGTCCTCCGAATTGGCCAAGAGAATCTTGGCAAAAATAACATTGTGTTTGTGCCCGCCGCACACACAGGTGATTTTAAGCGGCGGCAGCTTGCGGCCCGTCAGGCTGATGTCGCCCACCAGGTCTAAAATTTTATGGCGCACCAGTTCGTCCCGGTAGCGCAGCTCGTTTAAAAATTTGTCTTTGCCCACGATGACGGCGTTTTCCAAATTGCCGCCCTTGGCCAGCCCGTGCGCTTTTAAAAACGCCAGTTCTTCTTCAAACCCGAACGTGCGCGCGCGCGCAATTTCTTTAATATAGTTTTCGGGCGTAAACTCAAGCGTAAATTCCTGGCGGCTGACCAGCGGGTGTTTGTGCAGGAACAGGAACGTAAACGTCAGCTTGTCGGCGGGTTCGGCCGAGTAGGAAATGCTGCCGCAGGAATACGTGATTTTCTGTTTGATGTTTAACAGCGGCTGTTCGGCGTCCAGTTCCGTAAGGCCGGCTTTTTGCAGGGCGTCTACGTATTGGTCGCTTGCGCCGTCGGTGACGGGCGGTTCCGGGCCGTCCATTTCCACGGCCGCGTCGGTAATGCCCAGCGCGTGCAGCGCCGAAAGCGCGTGTTCCACCGTCCACACTTCGGCGGTTTCGTTTTTTAAGTTGGTTCCGCGCAGGGTGGAGCCTACGTTGTCCAGGCGCGCTTGAATGGGTTTGGCGTCTTTAATGTCCGTACGCAAAAACGTAATGCCGTTGTCTGCGGGTTTGAACGTCATCGTGGCGGGTACGCCCGTATGAAGCCCGATGCCGCTGACGACTGCGGGAGAAGCAAGGGTTTTTCTCATAATTAAAGTCCCAGTATTTTTTTAATTTTTCCGAAAAAAGACAAATTTTTAGTTTCTTCCAGCTGCTTTTTAAACGCCCGGAATTCTTTGTGCATTTCCGGCAGTTTGCGCAGCATGGCCTGCTGTTTGAAGGCCTCGCGCTGCGGCATGGCGGGATAGCCGAAATAGGTCTGCCCGGCCGGGATGGACGTCATCACGCCCGACTGCGCGCCCACCTGGGCGCGGTCGCCTATCGTCATATGCCCCGCCAGGCCCACCTGGCCGGCCAAAATGACGCCGTTGCCGATATCCGTCGTGCCCGCCACGCCGACCTGCGCGCACATAATGGAGCTCATCCCCACGCGCACATTGTGGCCGACTTGGACGAGGTTGTCAATTTTTGTATTGTCGCCGATGACGGTGCTGGAAATTTTGGCGCGGTCAATGCAGGAGTTGGACTGCACTTCCACGTCGTTGCCGAGCACCACGTTGCCGATTTGCGGGATTTTCTGGTGGCGGCCGTCGTGAAACGTAAATCCGAATCCGTCCGAACCGATTTTGGCCCCCGCCTGCAAAATGACATAATCTTTAAGCACGCATTCTTCGCGGATGACGACCTGCGGATAAATATAGCAGTTCTTGCCGACGGTAACGTTTTTGCCGATGTAGCACTGCGGGAAAATGACGGTATTGTCGCCGATGGCGGCGCCGTCTTCCAGCACGGTGTACGCGCCCACGGACACGTTGGCGCCGAGGGTTACGTTTTCGCCGATGACGGCGGTGGGATGAATGCCGGAGGTGTGTTTCTGTTTTTGGGCGTCCGCGTATTTCATCAGCAGAATAAAAGCCCATTCCGGGTTTTTGGCGTAGAGCAGCGCGCCGTTAAAGGGGAGCTCTTTGCCTTTCGCTTCTTCGGGCACGATAAGCGCGGAGGCTTTGAGGTCTTTTAATAAATCCGCTTTTTCCAGGGAGGTTAAATAACAGATTCCTCCTTCGTGCGCTTCTTCCAGCGCGCACAGCGCGCGGACGGCGGTTTCGGGATGCGCGCCGGCTTCCGCCCCGGTGATTTTGGCGATTTCGGTTACGGTTAGATGTAGCATAATAAAACCTCTATTTTCCGCGTTTGCGGTATTTTTTTGCTTTCTTGAGCCGGCTGATAAAATCTTTGGTAACGTTTACCGGCTTTTCGCCGTAGAGAATTTCGTCCTTGCGCACGATCGCGCCGATGTTTCTCTTTTTGGCGAACGATTTAATTTCGGTATAGATATCCTTCAAAATCTCGTTTACTTCTTTCTTTTCCAGCTTTAAAATTTCTTCGCGGGTGGTATATTTATAATTATCAATAAAAAGACTGCGTTCCGCAATGATTTTTTTGTTGGACGCTATGCGCGCCGTTAAATCGTCCAGCTCCGCGGGCGTGTTAAGCGGGCTGGTGGAAAGTATTTCCGCGCCCGAAAACGTCAGCCGGTTGAGTACGTTGCCCAGCAGCAGCGAGTCCGCGCTTTCTTGGATTTGCGGTTTAAGCGCCTGCGGCTCCACCACGATGCGTTCGTAATACGGTTTAAGCTCCCGCACCTGTACGGCCAGGCGTTTGTTTTCGGCCTCCAGCACGCTGATGAGCTGTTTGGCTCCGTTTACTTCTTCTTCTTTAGACAAAATCTTCAGCCGGATTTGCTCTTTTACCGCAATGGTGCGGGGGTGTTCGTTAAAGGCTTCGTCAATGTCAATATACGCCACCGTCAGGCATTTTAACACTTCTTTGGGCTGGTCCGCGCCGTCCTCTTCCGCTTCCGCGGGAGCGGCCGTTTCCTCCGGCGCGCCGTCTGCCGGTTTGGCGGAAGGCGTTTTGTCTTCCGGTTTCGCCGCGGGCTGCTGCGGCGGATTGGCTTCTTTAAAAGCTTCCTGTTTGGTTTCTTCGGGCAGGATGATTTTCTCTTCCGGCTCGGCGGGTTTTTCCGCCTGTGCGGCGGTTTTGGCCAAGATGGCGGCCACCGCGGCGGCTTCCTGTTCGGAAAGCGCATCCGCGGCCGTCTCCTGCGCCTGCAGGAGCGCCGTCAAAAAGGGTACCGCTAAACACAGCCAAACTTTCTTCATACGCCTCCTACATCATATTTGAAATGTTGAAGTAGAAGTGGGAACGGTCTTCGTTGGAACGGTGATTCAGTCCGTACCCCCAGTCAATGCGGATGGGCAGCGAGGGGGTGGTGAAACGCAAGCCTACGCCCACGCCGGCTTTGAACTGGTTTTCATCGGGTCCGAGGGAAAAGTCCAGGTCGTTAAACTTGTTCCAGGAGTTGCCCAAGTCAAAGAAGAAGGCGAACTGCGCCATATTGCGCCGGCCTTCGCGCGCCAGCGGGAAACGCAGTTCCGCGTTCATCACGTAATACATATCGCCGCCGTATTCCGGGCCGATTTCGCCCGCGCGCTCATAGCCGCGGATGGTGTCCGCGCCGCCTAAGAAGAATTTTTCATACGGCGGCACTTCGCTCGTGCGGCCATAGGCCTGTACGGAGCCGAATTTGTTGGACAGCACAAATACAATCGGATAGTTCCCGCCCACGTTCCAGACCGTGTAGTTGAAAATGGAACGTGCGTTTAAGTACCACAAATCCAGGTCTCCGCCCACGGGGCCGCCGGCCAGCGCAAGGCCGATGGAGTTGCGCCAGCCGCGCGTCGGGTCCCAGATATTGTCGCGCGTGTCTACGGCAAAATCCGCGCTGACGGTGGACATATTGGTGGTGCCTTTGGCGATACAGGTGGACGGGTCCTGCCCTTCTTTGCAGATGAAAAGCTCATCAATGTCGTAAATATCAATGTTTTCAAACGAATAGCCGAAGGACAGTTGGTAAATGTCGTCGTTAAAGCGCGGGCCGACTTTCACGCGGCCGCCAATGCGCTTTTCGGTATACGCCTGGTTTTCGGTGGAGAAAGAGCGGTAGCGGCGGGTGTTGAACAGGTCCACGCCCAGGGAGGTCGGCTTGTCGTAAATCCACGGGGTGGACCAGCTGACGGTGTAATCCAAAATTTCTTTACCGAACAGGGTGCGCAGAGACAGCCGCTGCGCGCGCCCGAACAGGTTCATGTGGTTGATGGAAAGCTCGCCGTACAGGCCGTCCATGGAGCTCATGGCCAGGCCGGCGGTAAACATACCCGGGCGGCCTTCTACGACGTTAAAGCCCAGGTCCACTTTTTGCGGGTCGGCGGTGGGCTGGAGGTCCACCTGCACGTCGTTAATAAAACCCAGGTTTAAAATTTTGGTCTGGCTGCGTTTGATTTTTTCGTTGTCGTATAAATCGCCGGGATGGATGGAAAGCTCGCGCGTGAAGACGTATTTTTTGGTGTTTTCGTAGCCGGTAACGTCCACATTGTCAATATAGAAAATATGGCCTTCGGAAATATCAAACGTGATGTTGAGCCTGCCGTTTTCAATGGTGCGGACGGGGTTCACGCGCACCTGCAGGTAGCCCTTGTTGGCGTATTGCTCCTGGATGGCGCTGATGGTGTCGTCAAAATCTTTCTGGTTGTAGAGTTTGCCCTCGCGGAAGAAGATTTGCTTGTCCAGTTCCTGCGGGGTAAACACGTTGTTGCCTTCAAACGAAACGCTGCCGAAATCCACCTTTTCGCCTTCCGTTACGTCGTAGGTGATGGTTACTTCGGTTTTGGCGTCGTTGATATCTATTTTCGGCTGGCTTAAATTAAAATCCGCATAGCCTTTGTTGCGCCCGTAGAGAATCATCTTTACCCAGTCGCGCTGGAGGTTCTGGGGTTTAAAAACCTTGCCGGGGCGGTTGGAGGCTTTCTTTAAAATTTTGGCGGCCGGCAGTTCGTCCGCGCCGTTGAGGTTGACGGTTTGCACGCGCACGCGTTCGCCTTCGTCAATAATCAGCTTTACGTATACCACGCCGAGTTTATCGTCGGTGGTAAGCTCGTATTTCACATCGGCGCTGACGTAGCCTTTTTCGGCGTATTTGGCTTTGATGCGCTCCAGGTCGGCCTGGAGTTTGGCTTCGTTAAAGGGGTCCTTGATTTTAAGCGTCATCGCCTGGGTGATGGCGCCTTTGCCCAGGTGTTTTCTGCCTTCGTAGGTCAGGCGGTCAAAAATGGGCTTTTCCGTAACGATGTAGGTCAGGCGGTGGCAGGGGTACACGTCCCGTCCGTCTTTCTCTTTACGGGTGCCGGGCATGGGGGAAATGTCAATTTCCACGCTGTCAAAATTACCCAGCGCGGAGATGTCGTGAATGTCTTCGGAAATGGTAAAGCGCTCGTAAAGCTCGCCTTTTTTGGCGTGCGCGGCTTTGGTGACGGTTTTTTTGCGGATGTTTTTAAGTCCGTCCGCGGCCACGCTGCAAATCATCCACGGGCCGTTGGGGTCCACCTCCTGCTGCGCGGCGTCTTCCGCGCGCGCGTACGAAGCGGCCAATAATGCGGTTAAAATAAGTGCAACCAAACGTTTGGACAAGGCGCTGTACTCCCTAATTTTCGGTTTTTTAATAAAAAAGCCCGCACTATGGGATAAGCACGGGCCGGTTTCGTCCAAAAAAGCTGACTTATTTGGTGGGTCTTTTAGCCAAACCGCTTTTGATGCAGCCGGTGCAAACGTAAGCGGTCTGGGTTTTGCCGTCCAGGACCACTTTCTGCTTCTGAAGGTTCGGTTTAAAGCTTCTTTTCGTTCTCATATTAGAGTGGCTGTAGGAGCCGCCGGACACCGGGGCTTTGCCGCACACTGCACATTTATACGCCATAGTTTCCTTCCTTATAACTGAATTAAATTTGGTTCTTATATTCTAGTAAATAAACGCCGCTCTGTCCAGCCTTACGCCTCTTTGGGCGGGAAAAATTTGCTGGCCAGAACGGAGAGTGCCAAAATGCCCACGATAACGCCCAAAGACGCCACCACCGGGATTTTAAAATGATGCGAAATCAGCATTTTTACGCCCACAAAGAACAAAATGACGGAAATGCCGTATTTAAGATACGGGAATTTGCCCGCCATCCCGGACAGCAGAAAATACAGCGAGCGCAGGCCGATAATCGCGAAAATGTTGGACGAATAGACCAGGAATGTGTCCTGCGTGATGGACAGCACCGCCGGGATGGAATCCACCGCAAAAATCAGGTCCGACATTTCAATCACCAGCACCGCCGCAAACAGCGGCGTGGCGTAGCGTTTGGCTTTTTCCAGCACGAAGAAATTGTCGCCGTGGTAATCGGTCTTAATCGGCATAAATTTTTTGAGTATTTTCAGCACGACGGACTGGCTGGGGTCAAACGATTCGTCTTCCTTTTGCAGCAGCATTTTGGCGGCGGTGAAAACGAGCAGCGCGCCGAAGACGTAAATCGTCCACGAGAACATGGAAATAAGCTGTACGCCCAGGAAAATGAAAAGAAAGCGCAGCACCACCGCGCCCAAAATACCCCACAAAAGCGCTTTGGGCTGGAGATGGCTGGGAATGGCGAAATAGCCAAAAATCATAATAAACACGAACATATTGTCTACGGACAGGGAATACTCCAGCACGTAGCCCGTGTAGAATTCCAGCGCGTGGCGCGGTCCTTCCATCAGCCAAATCGCGCCGCCGAACAGCGCCGCCAAAGACACCCAGGCGCAAACCATTACGCCCGCTTCTTTCATGCTTACTTTGCCGTGGTGTTTGTTCAGCACGGCCAAATCAATAAATAACGCCGCCAGTACAATTACCCAAAAGGCAATCCACATGGCAACGGATACGGTAGTGGTTACAGGTTCCATTCTTTCTCCATATAAAGGGATATACATCATTATAGCAGTTTGGAAAGGGCGTCGGGCGGGCTTGGCGGTTCAAGTTCAAAAATGATATGATATATAAAATTTCCGCCGAGATAGCTCAACTGGCAGAGCAACGGTTTTGTAAACCGTAGGTTGTGGGTTCGACTCCCATTCTCGGCTGCTTTTATCCCGCTTCGTGCGGGATTTTTTATGCCCGTTCCTCCTCTTGGTTTCCGCCGTCCTTTAATGCTAAAATACACGCAGGAGGGTATATGAAAAAAATCTTTTTAGCCGTATTTTTATGTATGTTTTCCTCTTTTTTATGGGCGAAAACGGAGAATTGCGACGTTTCTTCCCAGGCGCCCGTCAAATTGCTGGCGGCGGAACTGAAGCGCGGGTTTAAGACGTTTAAAAAACTGAATCCGCCGGTTTATTATATGTCTTATACTTATAAGGAAATCCAAAGGCGGCGTTTTGGCGTATCGCTGGGGGGCGTGTTTTTGCGCAGCTCAAAGGATTGGAATGTGTTAGACGTATCGGTGCGCGTCGGTTCGTCCGTGTTGGATAATACCCGCAAACTAAAAAACGCCAAGAACGATTATTCTTCCAAAGTGACGGCCGTTCCTTCTATAAAGGGAGACGGGGCCGCTTTTTCCAACGCTGTTTGGCTGGCTACACAAAAAGCGGTGGAAGACGCCCAGCAATCTTACGGGCGCGTGCAGGCCGACGTACAGGCCGCTTCCCAGCGTATGGACGATTCGGCCGATTTCGCTTTCCCCGAGACGGCTTCTTACTGCCGGACGGAAACCCCCGCCCGTTTTGATTGGGAAAAGCTGGAAAGCATGCTTGTTAAAGTTTCCCGCTCGGTGAAGGATAACCCGGCGGTGCTTAAAAGTGAGTTTGATTTTAGGGCTGAATCCGGCCACACCTATTTTGTGGACTCGCGCGGAACCCGGTTAAAAATGCCGACGTTTCTGTTCCGTTTGAGTTACACGCTGGAAGGCAAAACAAAAGACGGGCTGGAACTGTCCCGTTTTAATTCGTACGATGCGGTTTCTCCTTCCCAGCTGCCCAGTGAAGAAAAATTGCTGGCTGACGTGCAGCAGTCCGTCCGGGAGCTGGAAGAACTTTCCCGCGCGCCGCTGGCCGAGCCCGTTACGGCCCCGGCTATTTTAAAAAACCGCGCTATGGGCGTGTTTGTACACGAAGTGCTGGGGCATCGCATGGAGGGGCACCGCCAAAAAGAGGATTCCTTCGGGCGGACGTTTACTTCCAAATTAAACACGCGCGTCACCGCGCCTTTTATCAGCGTGGTGGACGACGCTGCGCTGGAGTCTTTTAACGGGGAACCTTTGCGCGGGTTCTACGAATATGACGACGAGGGCGTAAAATCCCGGCCCGTGGTCATCATTGAAAACGGCGTGCTGAAGAATTTTTTAATGAGTTCCAGCCCTATTAAGGGGTTTCCCGCGTCCAACGGACACGGCCGCCGCGAACTGGGCAAGCGCGCCGTGGCGCGCATGGGCAATACGCGCGTAATCGCTTCCGAAACCGTTTCATACGACGAACTGGAAAAAATGCTTTTGGAAGAAATCAAACGTCAGGGAAAGCCGTACGGGTTTATTATTGAAGATTTGTCCGGCGGATTTACGCAGACGGATGCGGGTTCTCCGCAGGTGTTTAAACTGGAGCCGCAGCTGGTGTATCGCGTATATCCGGACGGACGCAAAGAAGTCATCCGCGGTGCGGATTTGGTGGGAACGCCGCTGGTCAGTTTTGCGCAAATTTTGGCGGCGGCGGACGACGAAGGCGTTTTTAACGGGGACTGCGGGGCGGAATCCGGCTGGGTGCCCGTATCCGCCATCGCGCCCAGCGTATTGTTTAAAACGCTGGAGCTTGAGCATACCGCCAAAAGCGCGGTCAAACCGCCCGTGCTGCCCCCTCCCGGCGCGGATAAAGGAGGTAAAAAATGAGAAAGTTTTTAATCCTTTTACTTTGTTTTACGGTTTGCTTGCCCGCGGCATTCGGCGCGTCCGCGGCGAAGCCCGCTTTGCCGGATAATATCTATTTTCGCGCCATGCGGGACGAAATGGACCGTACGCTTAAAAAATTGCGCTCCAAAAACGCGCCCGCGCCTTATTATGTGGCTTATAAACTCTCGCGCCAGTTTGAGTTTTCAATGGACGCTTCTTTGGGAGAGTTGTTTTCGGAAAAAACGGAGCCGGTGGAAAGACTCTCGGCCGCGGTGATTCTGGGCGTGGGTTCGGATAAAAATGATCAGCTCGGTTTTGACAACAACCGTTTCTATTATATGCCTTCATCGCGGGCCTTCGTCGGCGACAGTTACGACGCCATCCGCCATGCGTTATGGCATTTGACGGATGCCGAATATATTATATCGCTTGATTCTTACGTTAAAAAACAGGCGTATAAGCGCAAAAAACAGCTGCCCGCCGACCTGCCGGATGTTACGCCCGCCCCGCAGGCGGCCGTGTTTGAAGACAAGGGGACTTTTGCCGTTCCCGACGCGGCCAAATGGGGGAAAATTCTCAAACGTCTTTCCGCTCAGGGCAAGACCGTTTCCCAGCTGGAAGATTTTGGAGTTTTTTTCCAGGTTGACGCCCGGGAGGATTATTATTTAAACAGTTTGGGCGGCGCGTATCAGATTCCTTTTACGCGGGCGAAACTGACGCTTTACGCCCAGCTGCGCAATAAAGACGGGTATGAGCAGTCCTTCAACGAAACCGTTTCCATACCGGATTACTTGAACCCCGACGAAAAAGAACTGACCGAAAAAACGGACGCTTTTTTGACGGAAATGGCGGAACGCTACAACGCGTATAAGGCGGAAACGTATTTGGGGCCCGTTTTGTTCCGGCCCCGTGCGGCGGCCGCTTTTATAATGGACAATTTCGTTTTGGCGGTGGAAAACGTAAAACCGCTGCTGTCCGACGAATATGAGCAGGATGAAACCGCCGGCTGGTTTAGAGAGAAAAAAGGCATGCGCGTGCTGTCTAACGTGCTGGATATATCGGATAAACCGCTCCTGCGGGAATATAAGGGGCTGCCTCTGGTCTATATGCCGGTGGACGACGAGGGGGTTCCGTCCCAGGATTTACAGCTTACCTCGCTGGGCCGTCTGCGCGTTTTTCCGCTTTCCCGGCGGCCGCTGGGGGAAGACCACCGCAGCAACGGGCACGCCCGACTGTCTGGTCATTCCTATCCGCGCGAACGTTTAACCAATGTGTTTGTGCAGGCCAAGGCGCCGCTGACGGAAGAAGCGCTGAACGGGGAATTTTTGGAAATGTGCCGCGATTGGGAGCAGGAGTATTGCTACGAAGTGGAATCTTTCGGGTCTTCCAATAAAACCAACCGGGCGTGGCGCGTCTATACCGAAGACGGCCGCCGGGTTCCCGCTTACGGGTTGGATTTCAGCAATCTCTTGTCCCGTTCCCTGCGCGATATTGCGGCCGTCGGCGGGGAGGAACAGGTGTTTTATGGGGCGGGAGACGGCAATACGGTCATTACGCCTTCTTTGTTGTTGGAAGAAGCGGAGATCTTACCGGCTGACGCCAAGCCGGACCAGGCGCGGTTTGTCCCTAAACCGTAATGGATTGAAACTGTAAAAAAACAGGCGGGTTTATAGCCCGCCTGTTTTTTATAAATTCCGCTCACAATAAATCCCGGGCGTAAGCCCGGGGAGTTTCATAAGAAATAATTTAGCGTTGGGGCGCGGCTGTCAGCAGTTTGTCCGCCACCCGGCCGATGAAGGAATCTTTATTGCCCTCGCGCACGGCCGTCATGTGGCGGCGGCTGTCTTGGGGACGGCCCAGGTAGTATTCGTCCATCGCCTGAATAAACAGCGCCAGCTGGTTGCCGGGCTCATGCTGCAAAATCCGTTCCGCCGTTTGGAAGGATTCCCGGTATTGTCCGGCCTCGTAGAGCCACAGGGCTTTATGGGCCAGCAGATCTTTGCGGTTGGGGGCCAGCGCGAGGGCGGCTTCCATATCGGCCAGCGCATCCTGCGGCCGGTTGAGCCCGCGCGCCGCTTTGGCGCTTAAAAGCCAGAAATCGGGGGATTGGTCGTTCTGCGCCAGGGCCATCGTGATGTGGATGAATGCGTCTTGATAATTGCGCTGGCGCAGAAACGTATAGGCGTAGCGCGCGCGGTATTGCGGCCCGGCTTCGGGGTTTAACTCAAAAAATTTGTCGTAGAACGAACGGGCCTTGGAGTAGAAACCCATGGCGCTGTAGTTGGCGGCCTGGCCGGCCAGGGCTTCTAAATTATTGGGTTCCTGCGCCAGCGCGCGTTCGTAGAGCTCCATGGAGCGGTCCGTCAAATCCGTACGCTGGTAGAGGCTGGCGGCGGCCAGTAAAAGCGGTACATTATTGGGGTGAAATTCCAACGCTTCCAAATACACTTCCAGCGCTTTGCTTAAATCGCCCAGCTGTTCGTAGCTCATTCCCAGCAGGCGGTAGGCGCGCGCTTCGCGGCGTTTGACGTTTTTGGTTTTGTAGATGTATTCGGTCAGCTCTTCAATGGCCTTGGTGTAGTTTTGTTGGGCGTATAAGTCGCGGGCATAGATGTAATCCCGGCGGTCTCCCGCCGGGGCCAGGCCCAGAAAACCCGTCTGGGACGTGGAACATCCGCCCAGCAGCAGCGCGCACAGCGCAAGCGGTAAAAGATTACGGTTTAAAAACATATGGCAATGCAAAAAGCAGGATGCTCTCCTGCAATTCCCCCAAGTGGCGGTTGGCTTCTTTGATACCCACTTCGCCCGCCTTGTGTAATTTGTCCAGCTCCAGCGTGCCGATGTCCAGCACGCGGTTGGTAAGCACAAAATCGGCTTTTTGGGCCGATTCTTCAATCATCGCCGCGCCGCGCACGTCGCCCACGCGCAGCAGATAGGCGGCTACGGATTTGGGCGTATTGGAATAAAAATCAGGCGGCGTAACGGACGCGATAATATAGTCCGCCCCCATCAGTTTAACCGATTCCACGGGCAGGTAGTCCACTACGGCCCCGTCTACGAGAGCGCGGTGGCGGTAATGCACGGGTTCAAATACGCCGGGCAGGTTCATGCTGGCGCGCACGGCAATGGCCAGCGGGCCCGAATCAAACACCACGCGTTCGCCGGTTTTAATGTCCATGGCGGCGCAGGTGAACGGAATTTGTAAATCTTCAAAGCGCATATCGCCCAGCTGGTCGTGGAAAAAAGTGGTCAGGTTGGCCGAAGAAGGCAGTCGGCGGGCAAACAGAAAACGCAGGAGGCCCATCACGTTAAAATCAGGCGTGATTTTGTCCATCGTCATATGGTTGCTGATTTCCCACAGTCGTTCGGTGGGAAGCCCCGCGGCGTAAAGCGAGCCCACCACGGAACCCATGGAGGTGCCCGAAATCATATCAATGGGCATACCGGCGTTGTCCAGCGCTTCCAGCACGCCCACGTGCGCAAAACCGCGTACGCCGCCGGCCGAGAGCGCCAGGCCGATTTTGGGCCGGTCTTTTTGCGGGAGCGAAGTGAAATTCTCCCACATAAAATCGCGCAGAATTTCGTCATCCGTCTGCACCTGGAGCGCGGCGGACGGAAGCGCCAGCAGAGGAATTAAAAGCGCAAGCCCGAAGGCCCGCCGCAGAAAAGCGTTCATTACAAATCCTGGCCGATGGCCCATTCCAGTTCGGCTTTAGCCACTGCGTTATTGCGCACGGCTTGAAAATAGCCTTGGGCCGCCTGGAGGTAATCCTGCAACGCTTCCAGCGGGGCCGTTCCCGTCTTGGGGGTGTTTTTGGCCGCCTGCGTCAGGAGCGCGTTGAGTTCGTTGTAAGCGGTTTGGCGGTCCAGCACTTCGGTCTGCCAGAACAGCATATTTTCAAAGCTTTCGGCCACCTGTACGCGGATTTTGTCTTCAATGGCCGCGCGGCGCAGGGAGCTTTTTTGCTGTTCGGCTTTCTTTTCGGCGATTTGCTCGGAGAAGTTATACGGAATCGGCAGGCGCACGGCCAGCGATACCTGTTTGTTGACGTCGTCTAAACTGTTCACGCCCAGCTGTTCGTAAGAAGCGTTTAAAATGACGTCCGGGTAGCGTTTGGACAGGGCGAGGTCTATGGCGATGTTATCGGCTTCCAGCGCGTAAATGGCGGATTTTAATTCCGGGCGGAATTCCATGGCCCACAGGTTTAAGTGCGGCAGGTCCCAGTCGGTTTTGACGGGAGCAAAATCCCCTTTAATCGTTACGCGCGAATTAAGCTCTTTGTTTAAGCTGACCAGCATGGCGAGCTGGGCTTTTTTCAGTTCGCTTTCGGCCTGGTTGCGTTTGCTTTTTAAATCGGCCAGCAGGGCGCGGATGCGGATTTTGTTCCACAGGTCGCCCGTCGGGTGTTTATACCATTTTTCACTCAGGGCCAGCACTTCCTGCGTGAGTTTGGCGTTGTGTTGGGCGTAAAGCAGGCCGGTGAAAGATTTTTTAATGTCCAGCACGACGGCGTTTTTGACGATTTCGTACCGGCTTTGCACCTGTTTTAAATTGGCGCGCGCCATTTTAAGCGTGCCGTTAATCCGGCCGCCGGAATAGAGGTACTGCGTGGCGGTTACGCCTACGCCGTAGAATTGGTCTTTGTCGCCGTAGAGGCCGTTGCCGGGCAGAAAGCGGTTGGCCACGGAATCGGGCAGGACCATCGGGTAGTCCAAATCGTACCAGGTGGCCGTGCCCTGCAGGGAAAACTGCGGCAGGTAGCGGAATTTCGCTTCGCTTACTTTTTGTTCGGCGATGATGATTTCCTGCTTGGCGGTAAGAAAGGCGGAATTATTTTCCAGGCCCAGGCGGATGGCGTTTTCCAGCGTCAGGTTGTCGTTAATCAGGCTGGAAAATTTAAGTCCGTACTCCTTTTGCGCGTAAACGGTCTGCACGCATATCAGCGCCAGCAGCAGCGCCAGAATTTTTTTCATAGGTAAAACCCCCGGTTACTTCTGTTTATTTTTATTGATTTCCGCTTCCACGCGGTCCATCATTTTGTTAAATTCGTCCTGCAGTTCAACCAGCTGGTCGCCCTGGCGCAGATGAACGCGCTGGGAAAAATCCCCTTTGGCGATGGCTTTGCAGGTCTGTTCAAAACGGTACACGGGGCCGGCCATTTTGTGGGAAAGGATGGCGGAAATAAGCACCACGAAAAGCAGGTAAATGGCGATTTTGTAAAAGAAACTGGCGGCGATGGGGATAAATTCGTCGTAAATGGGCTGTACGAGGACGGGATAGGCGTCAAACAGTTCGTCCAGCGTGGCCGTGAGTTCAAACGTCATAATCGCCAGCCCGCACAGCACGCTTAGAATAATCAGCATCATATAGCGCAGCTGGAGATTTTTCTTGATGAAAATCGTCTTTCTTTTAAATTGCTGCTGCTGTGGGGGCTGGTTCATAAATTCCTCTTAAAAATTGGTTACGTAGCGGATTTGTAAAATACGTTCGCTTTCGTCTCCGCGGCCGATGCGGCGCACGGCCGCGTCCAGCGCCAGGGAGGGGTGCAGGTAAAAGCGCGCGCCCAGGTTTAGGCGGGAGTCGCGCATATTGCGGATATTGTCCCATTCCGCGAGCAGGCCCACTTTGTCGCCCAGGTTGTAGTACATACCGGTGAACCAGTAGAGCTCGTCCCAGTCAAAGTCGGAAAAGTTCATCCCGGCCGTGGCGTTGAGGCCCGGCACGATGATTTCGCGCGTTAAAGTTAAGTAGCCGCCTTTGCGGTCATCCAAGTATTCTTTGGTGTCGGCATATACGCGGTGCTCGTTGTATCCGTAGCCGTAGCGGCGGCCGTCGTAGCCGATGGCGATGGCGGGCAGGTAGAGGCTGCCGTCGTAAATTTTCCATTTGGCCTGGAAGTCCGGGTCCAGCACGCGTACATCGTCCGACGAGCCCAGCAGTTCGTGCGCCGCAATGCTTACGCCGATGTTAATGCGGGGGTAGACGCCGAAGTCTATGCTTTCCATCACCGTGCCGTGGTCGTAGGCGCGGGTTAAAAAGGAGGCCTGGTAGCGGTCAAAAGTTTCGGCGGTGGGGACGTCAATAATCATGGTTTCCAGGCTGATGGGGTCCCCCTGCGCGGCCTGCAAAGCAAAAGGGCAGAGCAGGCAGGCGAGTAAAGCGGTTAAACGTTTGATATTCATATTCATCCTTAACGGGTTTCCATTCGGTTCTGCGGGTTACAGAAACGTACGCACGTCCTTCACTTCGGGCTGCGTGATGTGGCGCAGGTTATGCAGGTATACGCCTTCGCGCGCCGGCATAAAATCGTTGCGGTCGCGCGGAAATTCCATATCCACGATGCCCTTGTCCAGGCGTTCTGAGCTGCTGACCACGCCTTTGTGCCAGCGGTCGGTTTTGTCCTGGTCATAGGGATCTTTCGGGTTCCAAAAATTGCGTAAAAGCACGGTGCCTTTGGGCAGCGGTTCGGTGCCCACGGCGGCGGTTTTTAAGAGCACGTCCGTCGTCCAGACGGTTTTGCCTTCGCACGGGCCGTTGATGAACGTTACTTTATAGCGGGGGTCGTTGTCGGAAGGTTTTTTGTTCAGGTTCGCCAGCGAATACATGGCGTAGGGTTTGCCCTCGTTTAAGCACGCCGCAAAGACGTGCGTGCGAAGCAGGCGCTCGTAGTCTTGTTTATCGTCGGTGCGGTTATAGGGGGACTCTTTTTGCTGGTGACATCCCGCCAGCAGGACAAAAGAAGAAACGAGTAAAAGGCCGAGCAGTTTTTTCATAAGCCGGACTCCTTGTGTTTAAGGTCGCCCTCCGTACGTACGGGCGCGCGTGAAACCGATATAGAAATTATACCCGTTTTTTGGCAGAAAAGAAACCCGGAAACGGATTTTTGCGCCGGGCGCCGGAGCCCGGGTAAAAAGCGGCGCAAACGCAGGGCGCAAAAACGCCCCCGCTTGAGGCGGGGGCGTTTGGAAACAGGGCGGATTTACTGGCCGCGTTCGGCGGCGCCCAAATTATTGTTTTTGTCAAAGGCTTTTCGGTCTTTCGCGCTTTTTTTCTGTATCGTTTCGGCGGCGGCGCGGGTATTGTCCGTTACCACCTCTCTGGCCGCGTTGCGTTTCATCTCCTGTGCAATTTGCTGGAAGAAAGCGATTTGGTCCGCCAGATTTTCAGTTAATACGGTGGACCGCTCCGCAAAGGTCGGTTTTTGGTCTGCGTCAATAAAGCTGTCATCCTTGCCGTAGAAGAAAATGGTGGTGCCCAAATCATCGCTGAGCTGTTTACCCACCGGGGCGGAGCTGGAATACAAGGCCGCGCCCATGCCGGGGTTGCGCTGTTTCATGGCTTGCCTGTTTATGGCCTGTACGGCTTTTAAGTCGTCTTTTGTATATAAGATGTATGAAGTGGCGTATTCGTCGGCCTGGTTGACGATTTCTTGCCGCTCGTCGTCCCCAGCGTCCTGCGGCAGCTGGGCGAGTTTAAAGTCAATAAATTTCTGTTTTACTTCTGCGTATTTGCCCAGCGGGTCGCCTTTAAAGGTGGCGCCGGACGCTTCCACCGATTCTACCAGTTCGGGGTTGTTTTGCTGCGCGTTGGCTACCCAATAGCAGGGCTTGGAAGAACAGTCCTCATTCTGTAACATGAAATCATAAATTTCTCTGGTTTTTAAGTACTCTTCTTTCGCTCCTTCCAGGTTTTCCTGGGGGATATCCGTCGCGCGCGACAAAACCAGCATAATGGGCGAAGCCGGCATTATTTTGTTTGTTTTTTGGAAAAACAGATTGGCGTTTTGCGTTTTAACGGCTTGGATTTCATCTTGGGAGGCCGGCTGGTATTTCGTGCCGGGCATTGCGCAGGAGTTTACGCTTTTAACCGGGCGTGGTGCCGTACCCGTACAGCCGGATAAAATGCTGTTCAGCTCATCCTGCGGTTCCTGGCCGGCCGCCAGACGGTTCAGGCGTTCCTGCATTTTTTCCATAACGAATTTGCGGTTTTCTTCGCGGCGTTTTTGCCGGTAATCTTCTTTGGCTTTCTGTTCCTGCGGGTTTTTGGGGTTGGGATATTTGGAATCGGCCAGAAAGTCCGCTACTTGGTCAAGCGCGGCGTCCGGGTCCAGGTACGAAAGAAGGCTGGTTGTCTGTCCGTCGGAGCCGCCGTCCGGCAGGCCGCCGATGCCGCTGATATCCATATTGCCCCCTCGGGCAAAAGAACTGCCGTTTTTCCCGCGCGAGCGGCCAAATCCGTCGGATGAGGCCAGCACGGCGGCCTGTTCGTCATCCCAAATATTGGCGTTGGGCAGTTTTTCTTCCGTATCGTCAAAACCAAAAAAGCGTTTGATGGGGTTAAAGAAACGGGCCAGTTTGGAATCGGGCACGGCTTTGCGCTGTTTCATACGTGCCGCCGGCGTGAAGCGCGCGGCGCGTTCCTGACGCATATAGGCGTCGTAGGCGTTTTCCTGGCTGTTTACTTCGTGCATACCGGGGTTTACGCCGTCGGGCGTGGTTTGGCGGATGAGCACCCAGTCTCCCTCTTCGTTTTGCAGGGAAGCGTCGCCGTAATTATACCGGCGGCCCGCGTCGGGGGTTTCTTCGGTGGAAATATAATTGCCCGCCGCGCGCGCGTCCGCGTAGGCTTCCCCGCCTTCGGGCGAGCCGAACTGCTCGGCGGCCTGCCGGGCGGTTAACGTTTGGGGCGGCTGCTGCGCGCCGCGCGAGGCGCCGAAAAAGCGCGCAATGCGGTTGACGAGGTCCGTCAGCGGATTGGAAGTAAAAATCTGGGGAGTGGCTTTTTTGCCCGCCCCGGCGGTTTTGTCGGGCGCGGTTGTTTCCAAAAAGGGCAGCAGCAAGAAGGCAATTACTGCCGCGCAGCATACAATCAGCATAATTTTGCCAGCGGTTTTTTTCATACAAACTCCGTTGCTTATAATAACAATTCCCCGGTCTTGGCCGCGGGTTTCGCGCCTTGAGCCGGTTACTTATAAAATAGTCTACCCGTTTGAGGGGTATTTTTCAAGGGTCTTTAGGCCCCAGGCTCTGGCTGGGCCTTCGTTATAGGTCTTTGACCAGCCGCTTTAGAATTTTCCACGATTTTTTGATGTGGGAAATAAAGGGGTTCCCGTCCGCGCCGGCTGTGCGGGGTTCTTCCTCGGGCGAAGGCAGCGCGTAGCCGGCGGCTTGGGCCAGCTCGGAAAGGTAGTTGGACGGCACGGCGAAATTCAGGTTTTGGTTGCCTTCCCCTTTATAACTGGCGAAAGCGACGGAAATGACCCGGCCGTGTTCGTCAAACACGGGGCTTCCGCTGGAACTGGGCGAGATGGGCGCGCTGATTTGGTGCCAAATCACGCCGTCGGCCTTTTTGCGCACCTGGCTGATGAGCCCGGAGGAAATGGTGTTTTGCAGGCGGCGCGGGTTGCCGATGACGGTGATGGTCTGGCCGGGGAGGACGGTGTCCGAATCGCCCAGCGTAACATAAGGCAGGTTGCGGGCGGATATTTTTAAAAGCGAAAGGTCCACGTTGCCGGCGGCGGCCACGCCGACGGCTTCGCCGGATACGGCCCCGTTGTTAAACGTAATGTTGATATACAGCGCGTCGGCGGATACGTGGCGGCTGGTGGCGATGAGGCCGTCCGGCGTAACCACAAAGCCCGTGCCCGTAAAGGTGGATCCGTCTTTTTTAACCACGTTTACGGCCACTACCGCGGGGGCGTTTTCTTCGGCGATGCGCACATGGTCGTTCTGCGCCGCGGCGGGCGGCGGGCAAAAGAGCAAGACAAGAAAAAGCAGCCGGAGTTTAGTCATATTCCAGATTATAGCAATAAATCGTTTTTGGGGGACAGGCGTTGAAATATGGCCGGATAAATAGTACACTAACTATGTTAAGTCTTTAAGGAGTTGCCACTATGGTTGAACCATTCTATGTAAGCCGTAAAAAATACGAAGCTCTGGTAAACGAGCTGAAAGATTTGAAAGATTTAAAAGCCCAGCTTTCCACCGAAATCGGGGATGCCGCCGCGCAGGGGGATTTGAAGGAAAACGCCGAATACCACGCCGCCAAAGAAAAACAGGCGGAAACCTTGATTCGCATCCAGGAACTGGAAACGCGCCTGAGAAACGCGCAAATCACCGACGATTTGACCGTGGACAAGAGCGAAGCGCGCATCGGCGCGACCGTAACCATTCAGGATATGTCCGCCGGTATTGAGTTTACGTATACGCTGGTAGGGTCTATGGAGTCCAACCCGGAAAAGGGCCTGCTGTCCGTCAAATCGCCGCTGGCCAACGGGGTGCTCGGCAAAAAAGAAGGCGAAACGTTTGAAGCCATTTTGCCGCGCGGACCCAAAACGTACAAATTGGTTAAACTGGAATACAAATAAAAACAATTTAACGCAAACAAAAACCCCCGGGCGCAAACCCGGGGGTTTTTGTATCTGTTGAAAACCCCCAGCTAGGCTGGGGGGTCAGTAAAGGTT